>Ga0209415_10016315_pt1 | contig 11946 bp, 11 predicted proteins | sample PeaSoiSIISIP2007_FD_187696 | JGI IMG/M metagenome (GOLD analysis project Ga0209415, IMG submission 187696) | Peat soil microbial communities from Weissenstadt, Germany - SII-SIP-2007 (SPAdes) (version 2) | ecosystem: Environmental > Terrestrial > Soil > Wetlands > Peat | place: Germany... | reverse complement strand
CGATCAGCGCCTCGACGGCTTCCACCGCAGACGTGGCGGCGACAACGCCCGTAACCGGGGCGCCGCCCGGATCGACGACCGACCAGCCGCGCAGCGACACAACCGGTCTGCCCAGCCGCTGCGCGAGTGCCACCTCGCTCAGCGTGCCCCAGCTGCCGCCGACGGCGAGGACGGCGTCGCTGCAGCGGACCACCAGCGCGTTGCGCAACTCGCCAAGCCCGGTCGCGATGGCCATCGTGAGGTGGCGGCTGGCCTGAGCGCGATCGGCACCGGGGAGGATTCCGAGGCTCGAGCCGCCCGCCTGCGACGCTCCCTGCGCGGCGGCTTCCATCACTCCCCCGAGCCCGCCGCAGACCACCACGGCGCCACGCTCGGCGATCAGCCGGCCGACCTCGACCGCCAGGGCGTAGGTCTCCGCGTCGGGTTCGGCGGGTCCAACCACAGCGATGTAGGGCGTGCGCTGCGCGCCCGAGTGGTCGTTCATCGGTCTCCGTGGTCGGGGTGGTGCGTTCGACTCGGCGGCGACGAGAGTCTCACAGAACGAACGGCTGCCCGGCGCCGGGCTGGCTTCCGCGCGCCCGGAGTTTGATGTATACCGCTGCCGACGGGGTTTCTCGAACCCACGAGACGCACCGGCTACGAGAAGAGAGGACCCATTGGCGACGTCGACACCTGTCGGGGCATTTCCCAGTCCGTACTCGATCGAGACTCCGCCCGGCTGCGAGGGCTGGGAGGAGATGTACCCCTACCATGCGTTCTTTGCCGAGGCGCGGCGCGCGACGGATGAGAACCGCTTCTGGTTCTGGAACTCGATGCACTTTCCCGTGCCGATGCCGGCATTCGACGTCGCGTGCATCGACAGCCCATACCAGGCGGTCGGCGCCTGGCAGAACCGGGTCTTCGCGGTGCCGCCGGCGATGGGCATCGACTACCGCGTGATCAACGGCTACATCTACATCTCGGGCAACCCGGTGACGGATCCCGCGAAGGTGGCCGAGCGGGCCGAGTTCTTCCAGCGCCGCGCCGGCTACTACTACGCCAACTGGGACGAGCTCTACGCGAAGTGGCGGACCAAGGTCGAGGCGCTGATCGACGAGGTCACGAACCTGCGCGTGCCCGAACTGCCGGAGTACGAGCCCGAGGAGGTGATCTTCGACGACGCCCGCAACACCTCGTTCATCGACGTGCTCGACGCCTACCAGCGCACGCTGCGGCTGGGCGACTTGATGTGGCAGCAGCATTTCGAGTTCCTGCTGCTCGGCTACGGCGCGTACGCCACGTTCGCCGACTACTGCAAGAGCAACCTGCCGGACATCCCCGACCAGCACATCGCCCAGATGGTGGCCGGCATCGACGTCCTGCTGTTTCGGCCCGACGCCGAGCTGCGGCGGCTGGCGCGGCTGGCGATCGATAGCGGCGTCGACGCGGCCTTCGTGGAGGGCCGTTCGCCCGCCGAGATCGACGCCGAGCTGTCGCAGAGCGAGGACGGCCGGCGCTGGCTCGCGGAGCTCGAGAAGGTCAAGGACCCGTGGTTCAACATGGCCACGGGCGACGGGCTCTACCACTACTACCGCAGCTGGCTCGACGACCCGAGCATTCCCTACGCCTCGCTGATCGGGCACATCGCCGCGCTGCACGCGGGCGAGCAGATCGACCGGCCGACGGCGGAGCTCGAGCGCGAGCGCGATCGTCTGGCGGAGGAGTACCGCTCGCTGCTCGAGGAGCCTGCGCGCGGCGGGTTCGACGAGCTGCTGGCGCTGTCGCGCACCGTCTTCCCCTACGTCGAGGAGCACAAGTTCTTCTGCGACTACTGGTTCCTGACGCGCTGGTGGAACAAGCTGCGCGAGTTCGGGGCGCTGCTCGCAAAGCACGGCTACATCGAAGACGCCGAGGACGTGTTCCAGCTCGGGCGTCACGAGGTGGCGTCCGCGCTCGACGAGCTCCTGCTGATGTGGGCCACCGGCGGGGAGGCGCTCGGCCCGCATCATTGGCCGCCGATCGTCGAGCGCCGCAAGGCGCTGCTCGCGAAGCTCGCCGACTGGACGCCGCCGCCCGCGCTCGGCGTGACGCCGGAGGCCGTGACCGACCCGATGACGATCATGCTCTGGGGTGTGACGACGCAGCGGGTGCAGGAGTGGGCGCGGGCCGGCGGAGGGGACACGAACGAGCTGATCGGTGCCGCGGCCTCGCCGGGAACTGCCGAGGGTCCCGCGCGCGTGGTCAAGACGGTCGACCAGATCGCCGACATCCGCGAGGGCGAGATCCTCGTCTGCACGATCACCTCGCCGGCCTGGGCGCCGATCTTCTCGAAGATCAGGGCGGCCGTGACCGACATCGGCGGCGTGATGTCGCACGCGGCGATCGTCTGTCGCGAGTACGGGCTGCCGGCCGTGGTCGGTACCGGCCGCGCCACGTCGCAGATCCGCACCGGGCAGACGATTCGTGTCGACGGATCGACCGGCGTCGTGACGATTCTCGCCGGCGGCGAGGACGACGGCGCGTGAGCGATGCGGGCGGGCACAGCCGTCCACTGGCTGAGCTGCGGGCGGTGGATGCGGCGGCGTTCGGCGGCAAGAGCGCGAGCCTCGGGGAGCTGATCACGGCCGGGATCCCCGTGCCCCCCGGGTTCGCCCTGTCGACCAGCGGCTTCGGCGCGTTCGTCGAGGAGGCGGGGCTGGCCGGCAGGATCTCCTCGGCGGTCGCGGATCTTTCGCCTGCGGATCTGGACCGCGTCAACGCAGTGTCGAGTGCGATCTCAGAGGGGATGAGGTCGGCGCCGGTGCCCGAGTCGGTGCGCGCCGAGGTGGCGCTCCGCTACGCGGAGCTGGCCGGCGACGCGGATCCGCCGGTCGCGGTGCGCTCGAGCGCGCTCGGCGAGGACAGCCAGGACGCAACCTTCGCCGGGCAGCAGGAGACCTATCTGTGGGTGCGCGGAGCGGACGGCGTCTGCGACGCCGTCCGCGACTGCTGGGTCAGCCTCTACAGCCCGCAGGCGATGACCTATCGTGCGCGCGTCGGAGCCGGCGGAGCGGCGCCCGCGATGGGCGTCACGGTTCAGCTGATGGTTGACGCCGAGGTCTCGGGTGTGATGTTCACCTGCAATCCGGTCAGCGGCGACCCGAGCATGGTCGCGGTCAACGCCAGCTGGGGGCTCGGGCTCGCGGTGGTCGGCGGCGAGGTCACGCCCGACGACTATCTCGTCAGCAAGGTCACCGGCGAGGTGGTGCGCCAGACGGTGACCGTCAAGGAGATCGAGTACGTGCCGGGCGCCCACGGTCGCGGCGCGGTGCGCGCGGAGGTGCCGCCCGAGCGGCGCGGGACCCCCTGCCTCGACGAGCGCCGGCTGGCTGCGCTCGTGGCGCTGGCGCGTCGGGTGGAACGCCACTTCGGCTGCCACCAGGACATCGAATGGGCGATCGGGCACGACGGGGAGCTGTTCGTGGTGCAGTCGCGCCCGGTGACCGCCGTCGCAAAGCCCGCCGGCCCGCCCACGCAGCTGACGGCGATCTCGCTGGTGATGAGCAGGTTCGGCGCCGCGGGCGACGAGGGCGGGCAAGCCGCGTGCTGAGCGACGACGACGTTCGCGAGATCCTGCGGCTGATCGACGAGTCGGAGCTGGATGAGCTGCGGATCGAGACCGAGGGGTTCTCGCTGCATGTGCTGCGCGGTGGCGCCGGGTCCTCGATACGGGCCCCGGACGGCGAGGACGCAGCGCGTGAACCGGCTGCGGTCGGGCCGGCGCGCGCCGAAGCGGACGGGGTCGCGATCGAGGCGCCGATGCTCGGAGTCTTCTACCGGGCCGAGGCTCCGGGCGCGACGCCGTTCGTCGAGGCCGGTACGCGTGTCGAGCCCGACACCGTCGTCTGCCTGATCGAGGTCATGAAGATGATGAACTCCGTGGCCGCCGGGGTGTCCGGGAGGATCGTCGAGGTCTGTGCGGAGAACGCGGCGCTGGTCGAGTACGGTCAGCCGCTGTTCCGCGTCGAGCTCGACCGATGAGCGTCTCACGGGTGTTCATCGCCAATCGTGGCGAGATCGCCGTGCGCATCGTGCGGGCGTGTCGCAAGCTCGGTCTCGAGTGCGTGGTCGGCGCCTCCGAGGTGGACATGGATGGACTGGCCGCGGAGCTGGCCGATCGGGTGGTGTGCATCGGACCGGGACCGGCAAGCGAGAGCTATCTGCGCCGTGAGACCGTCGTTGCCGCCGCGCTCGCCACAGGCTGCGACGCGCTTCACCCCGGCTACGGCTTCCTCTCGGAGAACCCGCTGCTGGCGGCCGCGGCGCACGAGCACGGACTCGCGTTCGTGGGGCCGCCGGCAGCGGCGATCGAGCTGGCGGGCGACAAGCTGCGCGCCCGCGCGGCGGCGCGCGAGGCGGGGCTGGCGGTCGTGCCGGGCCGCGAGCTGGCGGAGCTCGCCGACGCGCGCCGCTTCGCCGAGGAGTCGGGCTATCCCGTGCTGCTGAAGGCGGCGGGCGGAGGGGGCGGGCGCGGGATCAAGCTTGTCGAGGATCCCGATGCGCTCGCCGCCGCGTTTGGCGTCGCGGTGGCCGAGGCCCGCTCCGCGTTCGGCGACGACCGCCTCTATGCGGAGCGCTACATCCGCTCGGCCCGCCACGTCGAGGTGCAGGTCGCCGCCGACGCGCACGGCTCCGTGATTCATCTCGGCGAGCGCGACTGCTCCGTCCAGCGCCGCTACCAGAAGGTGATCGAGGAGGCTCCGGCGCCCAATCTCGCGGCGGACACCCGCGAGGCGCTGCGCGCTGCCGCCGTCGCGCTGACCGCTGCGATCGGCTACCGCAACGTCGGCACGGTGGAGTTCATCGTCGACTCCGACAGCGGCCAGTTCTTCTTCCTCGAGCTGAACTGCCGGATCCAGGTCGAGCACCCGGTCACCGAGGCGGTAACCGGCTGTGACCTCGTAGCCGAGCAGCTCGCGATCGCGGACGGACGCCCGCTGAGCATCGCTCAGCACGAGCTCGCCTTCGATGGTCATGCCGTCGAGGCGCGGCTGACGGCCGAGGATGTCGCGAACGGCTTCGCACCGAGCCCTGGGCGGCTGACCCGCTTCGCGGTTCCTGCGCTGCCCGGCCTGCGCGTCGACACGCACTGCCGCGACGGGGCGCTGATCCCGCCCTACTACGACTCGCTGATGGCCAAGCTGATCGGCCATGGCGAGAACCGCGAGGAGGCCGTCGGCGTGCTGCTCGAGGCGCTCGAAGGGCTTGAGGTGGAGGGCGTCGAGACCAACCGCTCGCTGCTCGCGAGCGTGCTCGCGCACGAGGACTTCGCGAGCGGAGCCGTCACCACCCGTTGGCTGGAGGAGGGGATCGCCGCGTGAGCCGGCTGATCGAGATCGTCGACACCACGACACGCGACGGCAATCAGAGCCTGTGGAGCGCCACCGGGCTGCTCACCCCCGATGTGCTCTCGATCGCACCGACGATGGACCGCGTGGGCTTCCACGCGCTCGACTTCACCTCGAGCACGCACATGGCGGTGTCGGTGCGCTTCCACCAGGAGGATCCGTGGGAGCGGATCCGTCTGGTCAGCGCCGCGATGCCGAACACGCCGCTCAACTTCATCACCACCGGCATGCGGTTCATCTCCTGGGTGCCTGCCAACGAGGACGTGATGCGGCTCGTCTTCGACTGCGTGGTCCGCAACGGCATCCGGCGATTCCAGATCGTTGATCCCTCGAACGAGCCGGAGCGGCTGGCGCGCCTGGCGCGCCTGGCACGCCAGGCGGGCGTGGAGGAGGTCGTGATCGGGCTGACCTATTCGATCAGCCCGGCCCACACGCCGCAGTACTACGCCGAGCGCGCCGCCGCCCTGGCCGATTGCGCCGAGATGGATCGCCTGTACCTCAAGGATCCCGGCGGTCTGCTGACCACCGACACGGTTCGCGAGCTGGCGCCCGATCTGCTGCGCTCGGCCGCCGGCCGAACCCTCGAGCTGCACAGCCACTGCACGATCGGGCTCGCGCCGTTGGTGTACATGGAGGGCCTGAAGGCCGGTTTCCAGGTGCTGCACACGGCGGTCGGGCCGGCGGCGCGCGGCACCTCCAACCCCGAGGCCGAGTCGACGATCGACAACCTCGAGGCCGAGGGCTTCTCCCACTCACTCGACCGCGACGCGCTCGCGGCGGTGTCCGAGCACTTCAGCGCCCTCGCACGCGACAAGGGCCTGCCGCCGGGGACCGCGCAGGAGTTCGACGCCGCCTACTACCGCCACCAGCTGCCCGGCGGCATGGTCACCACGACCCGGCGGATGCTCGAGGAGCTGCGCCGGCCGGAGCTGTTCGACGCGACGCTCGAGGAGGTGGAGCGCGTGCGCGCCGAGATGGGGTATCCGATCGTCGTCACGCCGGTGTCGCAGCTGATGGTCACCCAGGCCGTGATGAACGTGACCCACGGCGAGCGCTGGCGCACCGTCTCCGACGAGATCGTGCGCTATTTCCTCGGTCACTACGCCGCCGCGGCCGCGCCACTCGACCCCGAGGTAGCCGACTCGGTGCTGTCTCGCCCGCGCGCGAAGGAGCTGGCGAACCTGGAGCCGTTGAGCCTCGATGGCGCGCGTGAGAAGTTCGGCCGTGGGATCTCCGACGAGGAGCTGTTGCTGCGGCTGACGATGCCGGTCGAGCAGGTCGAGGCGATGCGACGCTCGCCGCCCGCCACCGAACGCCGGCCGGCGCTGTCGCGACCGGGACGCGACCCGCTCGTGCGCCTGCTGCACGAACTCGGCAAGCGGCGCTCGATCGGCTACCTGCGCCTCGAGAAGGGCGACGACGTGGTGGTCTGGCGCCGTGCGGCTTGACGACGTCCGCGGCTTCGTCTTCGACGTCGACGGAACGCTGGTGCATCGGGCCGGCGAGGAGGTCCACGTCATGCCGGGCGCCCGCGAGGTCCTCGAGCGGGTCCGCGCATCCGGTCGCCCGTTCGCGATCTTCACCAACGGCAGTCACCTGCCGCCGCACGGGTTCGCCCAGGGGCTCCGCGACGCCGGCATCCCGGTGGCGGACGACCAGATGCTCACCCCGCTTCGCAGCTTCCTCTACTACCTCGAGCGACGTCACCCCGGGGCCGGCGTGCGCCTGTTCGGCACCGCGGCGGTCGAGCAGTACCTGGCGCAGGCGGGCGTGCGGCTGGTCGAGCCCGAGGCTGCGGAGGGCGCGGAGGTCGTCTTCGTCGCTCACGTGGACGAGGTCGAGATGGTCGACCTCGAGCGCGCCGCCCGCGCCGTGATGAACGGCGGCCGGCTGCTGACGGGCAGCTACGTGCCCGCCTATGCGGGCGCCAACGGGCCGATCATCAGCCGCGGCGCGATGGTCACCGCCGCGATTGCGAAGGCGTCGGGAACGCGGCCGACGATTGTCGGCAAGCCGTCGAAGGCGGCCGTCGGGGTGATCGGGGAGCAGCTCGGACTGCCGACCGAGCAGCTGGTGGTGATCGGTGACGATCTCGGCATGGACATCGGCCTCGGCCATCTCGGTGGCTCACGCACGGTGCTCGTCAGGAGCGGGATCAGCGGATCGATCGACCTCGACCGGGTGCCGCTGCGACGCAGGCCCCACGCGGTGATCGCCGCCGTGGCGGAGCTTCTGGACCTGCTCTAGCGGCCGTTCGCCCGCCGCGCACCGCCACGCGGGCGGGCTCGCCGGTCGCTTCGGGTTCTTTCGCATAAGGTGCCATAACGAAACGAGGCGTATCGTTTTGATATCGTTTGGGTTCACGGACAACAGCGCCCAGTGGGGCGGACCCAGAGGAGGAAGACCGACGATGGAAACGACGCGGCTGGCAACCACGGAGCTCGGCACGACAGGCCTCCAGGTCACGCGGGTCGGATTCGGCGCGTGGGCGATCGGCGGCGGTGACTGGCAATTCGGCTGGGGATCCCAGGACGACGACGAGTCGATTGCCGCGATTCACCGCGCCCTCGAGCTCGGGATCAACTGGATCGACACCGCGGCCGGCTACGGCTTCGGACGCTCGGAGGCGGTCGTCGGCCGGGCGCTCGAGGGCCTCGAGAACCGGCCCTACGTGTTCACCAAGTCCTCGCTGATCGAGGGACCCGACCACCAGGTCGTGCACAACCTGAAGCGCGACTCGATCCGCCGCGAGGCGGAGGCGAGCCTCGCGCGGCTCGGGGTCGACGCAATCGACCTCTACCAGATCCACTGGCCGCTCCCCGAGGCCGACATCGAGGAGGGCTGGTCGGCGATGAACGAGCTGAAGGACGACGGGCTGGTGCGCCACATCGGCGTCTCCAACTTCAGCCCGGAGCAGATTCGGCGCATCTCCTCGATCGCGCCGGTCGAGACGGTGCAGCCCCAATACTCGCTGATCGCCCGCGACGCGGAGGCGGAGCTGCTCCCGTTCGCCGAGCATGAGGGCATCGGCGTGATCGTCTATTCGCCGATGGGCTCGGGCCTGCTGACGGGGAAGATGACCCGCGAGCGGATCGCAGGACTGCCGGACGACGACTGGCGCAAGGCCAGCGCGCGCTTCAACGAGCCTCAGCTGAGCGGCCACCTCGCGACCGTCGACCGGCTTGCCGCGGTGGCCGACCGTCACGGCGCCTCACCCGGCGCCGTCGCGATCGCCTGGACGCTGCGCAACCCCGCCGTCGACGCCGCGATCGTCGGACTGCGCCGGCCCGACCAGGCCAACGAGCTGCTGGCCGGGGCGACGCTCGAGCTCAGCGACCAGGAGGCAGCCGAGCTCGAGGCGGGCTCGCGATGACGTTCCTCCCTGCCGGATCGCGGAGCGCGGCAGCGTGATGGCGCGGGACAGAGCCGCGGCGGACGTGCCGCGTCGAGGGCGCCCGCGCAGTGAGGCGTCGCGCAAGGCAATCCTTCGGGCTGCCAGCGAGCTGCTGCTCGAGCATGGCCTGCATGCGATCAGCATGGACGCGGTCGCCGAGCGCGCGGGAGCGAGCAAGGCGACGATCTATCGCTGGTGGCCCTCGAAGGAACTGCTCGCGCTGGACGCGCTGTTCAGTGACTGGGCGCCCGCGGCAGGAGCCCGCTACGACACCGGCTCGCTCGCCGGCGACCTGCTCGCACTGACGCTTCCGTGGTCCCGCAAGCTCGCCGCGAAGCCCTATGGACGGGTGATCGCGGCGCTCATCACCAGTGCGCAGAGCGATCCCCGGTTCGCCGAGGTCTACCGTGCCCGCTTCCTGCAGCCGCGCCGCGACCCGGCCCGGGTCATCTTCAACCGCGCGATCGAGCGCGGGGAGATCCCGGCGGACACCGATATCGAGGTTGCCCTCGACCTCCTCTACGGTCCCTTTTACCACCGCGTCCTGCACGGTCACGCCCAACTGACCGACCGCTTCACCCGGGCGATCGTCGAGCATGTCGTGACCGCCATCGCGCGAGCGCCCGGGCGGCCGAGATGAGTCCGTCCGCGCAGGCACCGTCGAGTGCGTTCGCGTCGCGGCGGTGCGCCGGGCGCGCCGGCGAATCCGCCGTATCCCGGAAGTCGGCGGCGCTAGCGAAGCGCCGGCGCCCCGGCGGGGACGCCGGCGAGTACGGCGTCGAGCAGGCCCGGGAAGCGCTCGTCGAGATCCGCTCGGCGCAGGCAGTTCAGCCGGGCCGTGCCCGCTTCTCGCTGATCGATCACGCCGGCTTCGCGCAGGACGCGGAAGTGGTGGGTCAGCGTCGACTTGGTGACGCCCAGGTCGAACGATCCGCAGCGTCGCGGCGCCGGGCTCTCGGCCAGGGTCTGCACGATCCGCAGCCGCTGTGGATCGCTGAGAGCGTGCAGCACGCTGGCGATCTGCAGCTCGTCGCGGGTGGGGTGGAGCAGGGTCATGGATTCATTGTACGCCGATCGTCGTCCAATATGGTACGATATTCGTCGTACTAGCGAACTAACAGGAGGCCAACCCACATGACCGAGACCTCGACCCCGCCGCCGGCCCCGGCAAGCATTGCGAGCGCCGACCAGATCCACTGGACGGATGCCCGCGTCGCCGCCGTCGTCGAGGCGGCCTACATCCTGCAGGCGGTCCGCCGATGACCGATGCCGTCGTCCGTCAACTTCGTGCCCGCTCGCGCGATCGCTCGCGCGTGCTGCTGGTGCTGATCTGCCTCGCCCAGTTCATGGTCGTGCTCGACATCTCGATCGTCAACGTCGCGCTGCCGTCGATTCGCGACGGGTTGCACTTCAGCACGACCGGGTTGCAGTGGGTCGTCAGCGCCTACACGCTCACCTTCGCCGGCTTCCTGTTGCTCGGCGGCCGCGCCTCCGATCTGCTCGGGCGTCGCCGCGTGTTCATGGCCGGCATCGCCCTGTTCGTGGTCTCCTCGCTGGCCTGCGCCCTGGCGAGCTCGCGTGGGCTGTTGATCGCCGCCCGCACCGTGCAGGGCTTTGGTGGCGCGATCATCTCCCCAGCCAGCCTGGCGATCATCGCCACCTCCTTCGCCGAGGGTCGTGAGCGCAATCGCGCGCTTGGCGTCTGGGGGGCCGTTGGCGGCGTTGGCGCCGCGTCCGGCGTGCTGCTCGGCGGCCTGCTCACCCAGGGCCTCGGCTGGCCGTCGATCTTCTTGATCAACGTGCCGGTCGGGCTCGCCGTGCTGCTGGTCGCGCCGGCGATCGTGCCCGAGGGGCGTCGCAGCGTCGTCGCGCGTCACTTCGACGCGATCGGTGCGCTGCTTGTCACCGGCGGCCTGATGGCCATCGTCTACGGGATCGTGCGCACCGACACCCACAGCTGGGGATCGGCCGGCGTCCTCGAGCCGATCGCCCTTGGCCTGCTGCTGCTGGCGGGATTCCTGGCCGTCGAGGGTCGCTTCGCGCGAGCCCCGCTGATCCCGCTCGGCCTGTTTCGCCTGCGCCTGCTGCGTGCGGCCAATCTGGTCGTCTTCCTGCTCGGCTCGGCGCTGTTCGCGATGTGGTTCATCCTGTCGCTCTATCTGCAGCAGGTGCTGCACCTCGATGCGCTGAAGACGGGCTTTGCCTTTCTGCCGATGACGCTCGGGATCGTCCTCGCCTCCTCGCAGGCTCCGCGGCTGGTCGCTCGCTTCGGCGTGCGGGCCGTGATCGCGGGCGCGATGCTTGCCTGCGCGGTCGGCCTCGCGCTGCTCTCCGGCGTGCAGCCGGGGTCGAGCTACTTCGCGCAGGTGCTCCCCGGCGGCGTGCTCGCGGCGATCGGCATGGGGCTCGCGCTGGTACCGGCGACGATCGTCGCCGTTCAGGGCGTGCCCGGCGAGCAGAGCGGCCTCGCGTCCGGGCTGATCAACACCTCACGTCTGATGGGCGGCGCCCTGGGGCTCGCGGTGCTCAGCACGATCGCGGCCTCGCGCACGCACGCGCAACTGCTCAGCGGCGTCGGGGCGGCGCGGGCTACCAGCGACGGCTATCAACTGGCCTTCCTGGCCGGTGCGCTGCTGTGCCTGGTGGGCGCGGTGGCCGCCGGCGCTCTGCTGCGCCGTGGCGTGATCGCCCAGGCGCCGGCCGTCGACGACACGGCGGAGACCTCCAGCGTTCAGACACCGCTCGCCGCCTGAGCGGACTCACAGCGGCCCGGCACCGCCGTCACGGTCAGGGTCGGTCGCTTGCGATCCTCGTCGACCACAGCTGTCCGAGCGGCCGCCCGAGCACGCACGTGACCACCGTGCGACCCATCCGCCAGGACGATTCGCAAGTGCCAGGCGGCGCGGTACGCTGGCGCCCGATGGAGACCTCACGCGGCGCAACCCGGCGAGCGGTCCATGTGGCGTGCATCCTCGCGCAGTTGCGCCTGCGCGACCGCGTCCAAATCGTCTTCGCCTACGAGCACGGTCTCATCCAACCCGGACCAGCGGCCGCGCGATGATGATCAACGTCCATGCCCTCGGCGTTCACCCGCCGAGTGGCCTGCGAGACCAGATCCGGTCGATCGAGGAGGCCGGGATCGATGGCGTGTTCGCGACCGACCATCTGTTCGTGAGCGGCGGGGGG
>Ga0209415_10016314_pt1 | contig 11946 bp, 14 predicted proteins | sample PeaSoiSIISIP2007_FD_187696 | JGI IMG/M metagenome (GOLD analysis project Ga0209415, IMG submission 187696) | Peat soil microbial communities from Weissenstadt, Germany - SII-SIP-2007 (SPAdes) (version 2) | ecosystem: Environmental > Terrestrial > Soil > Wetlands > Peat | place: Germany... | reverse complement strand
CAAAGGCGGTGGCCTGGTTGACCAATCGAAGCCGACCGCGTTTAGTGGAATGACGAGGCGATAGAATACATTTCAATCGTGCTCTTCACACGCTGCCTGGGGCGTGACGAGGCGGTCCGCCAGAAGGCCTCTCAATCCAGCGATCGCGGTCGCGCACGGGTTGGCAGGCAGCTTCGGGCCGGCTCGCATTATATCTGGGCAGATCGAATGAGGGGCGCCAGCTTCGATATTACCTGCGCCCTGGATCTCGCTCACACAATGGCTACGGCGGCTGAAACCAAGTGGGTAGCACTTTGGGCCCGAAGGGGTTTGCAAGAAGTTCGAGTCTGCAAGTCCCGTCGTCGAAGCAACCCAGGTCATAGTCCATGAAGCTGACGAGCCACATGCGCTCGTCGGTTTGTCTGATGCCGACCGTTCGCCCTCACTGCCAGGCCTCACCCGACAGGGCTTCTTTGCTCTCGGGAAGGATCTGCCCGCCGTCCACGATGATCGTAGTGCCGGTAACGTAGGCCGCGTCATCCGACACGAGAAAGAGAGCCGCACCGGCGACGTCGCGTGGGGTTCCGAGCCTGCCTAGCGGGACCGCCTTCGCCATGCCTTTGATGAAGGCGGCGCTGCGCCCAGCGATCATTCCATCGGTCAGAATGTTGCCAGGCTCGATCCCGTTCACGTTGATGCCATAGCGAGCGAACTCCAAGGCTGCTGCCCGGATAAATCCATTGATGCCAGCCTTGCTGGCGGCATACGCGCCCACGCCAGGGCAGGCGACGCGCGGCCCGGTGATCGACGAGGTGAACACCATGCGTCCCCCGCCTGCCGACCGCATTGCCGGCACGCAGGCCTTGGCAGCGAAGAATGTGCCCTTGAGATTGATGTCGAATATCCTTTGCCACTGCGCACCCGTGGTGCTCTCGATCAGGCTGACCGGGTAGATGCCAGCGTTCTGCACCAGAATGTCGATGCGACCGAAGCGCTCGAGCGTGGCGGATGCCAGAGCATTGACCCCCTCCTCGTCAGACACATCCGTACGCCGGAAAAGGATTCTCTCCTCCCCGAGCTGGCCGGCCGTGCGTTCGCCAACGACCGCATCCACATCGCCGATTGCGACCTTGGCTCCCTCCTCGTGGAAGCGCTCGGCGATCGCTCGTCCGATCCCCTGCGCCGCGCCGATGACAATGGCGACACGACCGTCCAGGCGTCCCTTCATGGCCCTACTCCTCTTCTGTCAAATTGTTGAAGCCGACGTGTTCCCCGATATGCCCTGGTTCATGAGGAGACTCTGTCCGGTTCATGGCGCTACCCCAGCGCCCCCAGCGCCGCGCCATACCACGACCAGGCGCGCACGCTGCGCGCATTCTCGACCACGTAGATGCGGCGGCCGAAGGCTGGCGCGCTGGCGACCGCATGCAGGCGGCCGGAGGCGATGTGCTCGCGGACCATGCGACGCGGCAGGTAGCCGGCTCCGCCGTGACGCAGGATGTGATCGAGGGCCCACTCGGAGGCGGCAATGGTCACCGCGGCCGGCACGTCTCCGGCAAAGGCTTCGGCGTGGCGGCGGCGGAACTCGTCGCCGTGGTCGACGAAAATGTGGCCCGAAGCGAGCTGAGTGCCGGCGTCCTCGTCGGTCGATACCATCACCAGCTGGTCACGCGATGAAGCTGACCTGCCCCTGAATCCTGGACCGCTGGCAGCTGGAAAATTCTAGCTTAGGCATCCCTGGCCGGACGGAGGATTTTCCCGGAACGGGACTCGGTTCAGCGAACAGCAGATCGGCTTCGTTTGGCAGCATTCGGAAGTGCAATGGTTCCGCCTTAAATCGTAGGCATGGGATTGAGCTTGGAAACAGCAGCTTGATAGAGCGGCATGTGGTGATAGCGGAAGGGGCTCCAATCGTTCGGATCGGATGGCGATTGCGATATGTCGATCAGCGGCCGAGAGTATCCACCGTGGACGTATGGGAAAGCAGGCGGCAGGTACGGCGGAAGGTCGGTGACCAAGTCATGCCCGTCGCTGTCCCGATTCCGGTAAGAGCGATTCGGATATGCCGCGAGGATTCCCGCCATCTTGGCGAAGCATGGCCGCGGCTCGCCCAACACGACAACTGCCGCCGGCGGACAGGCGGCGACGACGCCGAGCGCCGCTAGAATTTGGGCTCTCGCGGCCCCCAGGGAGTGCCCAGACGACACCCATGCCCCGGCCTTCAGCGTCGGCCCGACTTCCTGCCACACATCCTTCATACCTTGGAGAAAGCCAAGATGTACCTCGCCCAAGTCGCGGTCGACCCAAAAGGCCGTTTCAGCGTCGCGTTCCCAATCCTCTGCCGTTGTGCTGCCCCGGAACACCACCACCGAGACGCCGTTGACGATCTTGACGGCCCAATAAACGTCGTCGTCACTGGCGCCGGAATCGAAGTGATCCCAAGCAATGGCAGGGTCGCCCGGGTAGGCGTAGATGCCGTTTACCAGATTGGCGACATCGAGGTCGGTGAGGCTCATGGTTGCTCCCAATTGATTGCGGTTATGATGGCGCCCACCCCGGGCGCGAGCCCAAATGCCTCTGGCCTAGCTGCCACGCCGTCGCAGTTCGGTCGGCGAGACATACGAGCGGGCACTGCCTGGGACGCAAATTATACAGACTCCTAAAACGAGCAGAAAGACCAAAGGCTTCGGCGTCCCGTTGCAGGCCCCGAGGCCGATGAGTTGGCCGAGAGTCGAATGCATCGCGGACAGGGTAAAGATTCGGCGACGCTAGCCCCCACTTGTGCGAGCGGTCTTCCTCCTGACTACTGCTGCACGACCTGCAGTTCCACAGGTGGCTGCGACTCGCCACCCCCAGGCGGGGGCGTAAACACAGTGAGCTTCAGCGCGCCAGCTGCCTTGGTATCGTCGGAAGTCAAAGACGCCGATAGTTCCGTTCCGGACTTGTATACGGTGGGCCTGCCGGTGCCCCCAATGCGAACCTCAGACTTCTCCGAAAAATCCCTTCCGACGACGTCTATCGTCGCGCTACCCACGCCGATGTTTATTTCCGCCGGTGTGACGCTGGTTAGGGAAGGCGTTCGATGCGCCATTTGGTTGGCTGCGGAACCCGGCGCCTGTGGTGCTTTGGAGAACAGTGTTTCCGCGAGCTCCTTGAGCTTCTGGGCCGCCTCATGGCTGAACATCCCGACCAGCACGGAGATCCCGGCAACGCCATAGATGCTGATGCTTGTTGATCCCGAAGCACCGGTGCCGCCCGTCCCCTGAAGGCCGCCGCGCAAGGCGAGATAGAACGCCAGCGCCATGACGGCGCCTTCGAGTGGGCGGAGTAAGTACCACCATACCCAACTTGCGGCGATTTTCTGTGTTCCTACGTGGGCCGTGAACGATCGGAGCGAGTGGACCATCGCGCCGATACCACCTCCGAGCAGGACTATGACAAAGCTGCGAGCATCATCGGCAATCGTGCAGGGTTGACTCGTGAGGCAGTTCCAGCCCTGCTTCCATGTACCGCCGGTTTGGACCTCCGGCCAGAAGTCAACCAAGACCACAATCTGGACTAGAAACGTCACGATCAGATAAACGCCGAGCAGCAGGGTTTGTCGGAAGGTCATCTTGGTCGGCGCGCTGTTATCCCCCATCGGCCTCTCCCTCAACCAGTTTCATGGGCTAGTCCAGCAGCGACTGCCCCCAATCTTTATCCTAAATGGTAGCCTAGCCGAGTATCTCCATTAAGACGAGGCCCGACGATGCGCACGGGCGAACTTGGGATGCCGATATCCTCTCACTGAAGCCGGCGACGCCCACCGACAGCATCAGTCGCTGCTGGAGCGTTATCCGGTGCGTGCCGGGCTCAGCGCATGCAGCTCAGAGACCAGAAGCTGCGCGGGACGGATAGGTTGCTCCAGGTGTTAGCAAGCAATTGCTCGCCTGCTCACCGCACTCGCACCGTGATGTCGCACCGCTTTATGGCGGACGATTCTCCAAGCCATGAACGCAAGAGCTTGCCATGGAGGCCGCGCTCTCCCTGCACTTCGGAGCGGAGCATCAGCCGCCGCATCCCCCCGCCGCCGACGCCACCGCCCTCACCCACCGTGTAGCTCGAGGAAACAATCTCAAGCCCGGGATCGGCTTCGAATTGCCATCGGTATCCCGTCGTTGCGTTTTCTTCGAGATCGATGGCGAAGGGTCTGTTCACGGAGACATCGATTATGCCCCCGCAAGCCAGGGCGGTAAACACGAGCAACGTCATCGAACAAGCCTATCACGCCATGCGAATTGCGACGAGCGGCGTTACGCCATCAGAAGACATAGATCTCGTGCACCATTCCGTCCGCCTCCGTCCGATAGCTGACCGACGCTTTGGTGATGAGCGCGTTGCCTGAAATCATGCTCAACGCGACACAGCCCGAGTCCGATGCGGTGGACAGTTTCTGCCAGCCGATCCCAGCCACGCCGATCCAACTGTTGCGATCCTGATTGATGGTCCACTGATTGACGATGTTCTTCTGGCTCTGCCAGGTCGTCCCCGCCGCGACGGCCGCTTGCTTTGCGACGCCGGTGACGGAATGAGCGGGCATCGCCTGCTTGCCGGGCCCCGCCGGCAGGAGTTTCAGTTCGTCTGTCGACAAGACCTGCAGCGAAAGGGACTGCACATGGATGCCGACGCCCGCCGGGGGCGGAACATGAGTCGGTGCTGTATCGGTCATGGGCGTATTCCTTCTCAGCTGTAAATTTGATCGATCACGCCGTTGGTCAGATGCACGCTGACCGCATGTCCGGCGGCCTTTGCCGCCATGACTTGGGTGAGCATATCGTAGAAGATATTGTCGGAGTTGTTCGACAACTTCTTCCAGCCGTAGTCGCTGAGATAGGCCCACGCATTGAAGTCTTGATCGATGGCCCAGAGGCCGCGGATGACTTGATTGTTGCGCCAGCCGGTATCGACGATGCCGTTGATACCCCACATTTCGGAGTCGATTCCGCACACATTGTAGGCGATGCAGAAGAAGCCGCTCTCGCCCCAGTTAGCGCCCCAGCTATTCTTGCAGATCCAGTATTTCTCGGCGTCGTTGTAGCCGACGACGCATACGCAGTGGCCGCCGGCGACGCCGCTTTGAACATCGGGCGAATAGATGCCGGTCGAATAGGCAAAGAAGTCGTTGTACACCGTGAAACACGCGGACACCGGGCCTTTGCTCGAGATCTGGGTCTTCATGGCGCTGGTGTTCGTGATCGCGGTCCAGCCTGTGATCGCGGTCAGGCGATCTTTCCAGTTGCCGCAAAGATTGCAGTTCTGATCGCCCGCCGTATAGGGAAAGCAAGCCGCGTCGACCACGCCAGTCTTGAACCCGTTCAACGCGCCATCCGGCCACCAGCCGGTCCCGCAGGTCGCGCCGGCCGCCTTGCCATAGCAGTAGAACACTTGGGCTTCCGACAGGTCGACCGCCAGGTTCGGGTTGTTATTGGCCACGCGCACCGCCGATTCAACCGCGGCGGTCGTTCCGAAAGCGACGCAGGATCCGCACCCGCCTTGGTCCTCGACGGGGGTGACCCAACCCTTGGTCCTTGCGTCATAGGCGGCGGGATATCCCGCGGCTGCGAGGGCATGCGCTTGAACCGCGGCGGCCGCCTCACGCTCGGCAAGGGTCTTGCCGGCAGGCGGGGTGGCCCCAAGTCTGATGTGCCTTTCCGGCTCGGCAAGGGCGGTCAACTCATTGTCTTTGGCCAGCCACTTGAGTCCCAAAACGTGAACCCGCGACGTGATTGCAGCTACATTCAGCGGTGATTCGGCCATGGCTTCCCCCTGTTTGTGGGCGTTGACGCCTTACGCCTTTGGCACTAGCCTTCAAACGGCCGGCCACACAAAGGGCACACAAAACTTTCCGACTTGTTCATCCGCAGGTATCAACTCGAAGAAATTATTGTGCGTCTTGCTTCGCACGGTCGAGTTGTCGTCTGCAGAGCTAAGTACAACGAAACCTAGTTAACTCCGGGTTAACTTGATTTGATTTGGGGATTGACGTGAGATAGCGCTCGACCCGTTCAGCGAGCCTTCGTCGCGGCTTGAGACTTTAGTCTTGCCCTTGTGGGTGCCAACGAGATTGATCACGAAGTGCCTGATGGCTGCCATGTTTATAGCACCATAGCCGATACCGAGGCGCACGGTGTCGTGCTTGAAGATGACTTCGAGCACACAGTCGAGGCAACATCTCGATGCGCCGACATCGGGAAAACACCATCTGTGATATTTTGCGGGCGGCTGGGAAGCGGCACTCGACGAAGGGCAATATCTGGATTGCGGTCGAGAACCTTTGCGGCCTTTCCCGGTCCGCTGTCTGGAAACAGCGATTCCACCAAAGAATGGGTTCGTTATACGACTAGCCTCATCTCCCGAATTTCCTCTAGGACCGACCAGAAGTCCGGCTCTGACGCGTTGCGCATGGCGCGATACGCACACAAGAAGGGCACCACGTATGCCAAACCAGGCGATGTCCGCCCAATTCGCAACATACACAGTGACGCAATTGGTGACCGCGACGTTGTCGCCGACAATGAACTTGCGCCCTTCGAAATGGGAATCGCGGGCGGCCCCACGGCGAGAAACTTCCTTCGCGCCATGGCAATGGCCGCCGTGAGGATGGAGCGCTATGTCTCTTGGGTAGGCACCTAAATCGAGGAAGACGGGTATGTAATGACTGCGCCAGAAGATCTCGAATCACGGCTTCAAGCCGAATCCCCGCCCGCCTCCTCACGCTGATCAGCACGCTACCCCAGCGCCCCCATCGCCGCCCCATACCAAGCCCACGCGCGCACCGTCCGCGCATTCTCGACCGCGTAGATGCGGCGGCCGAAAACCGGCGCGCCCGCGACCACATGCAGGCGCCCGGCAGCAATATGCTCGCGGACCATGCGACGCGGCAGGTAGCCGGCGCCGCCGTGGCGCAGGATGTGATCGACGGCCCACTCGGAGGCGGCGATGGTCACTGCGGCCGGCACGTCTCCGGCGAAGGCTTCGGCGTGGCGGCGGCGGAACTCGTCGCCGTGGTCGACGAAAACGTAACTCGAACCGAGCTGAACGCCGGCGTCCTCGTTGGTCGATACCATCACCAGCTGGTCGTCGACGAGCACGCGGCTGGTGAAATCCTCGCCCGCCTGGGGAACATAGCAAAACGCCAGGTCGACAAGGCCGATGGAGAGCCAGCGGTCGATCTGGCGCTGCTCTCCGGGCCAGAGCGCGATCACGACGCCGGGGACGTGCTCGCGGACATGGTCGAGGAAGCGCTGGCCGATCCCCTGCCACAAGTCGAACTCGAGCCCGACATTGCACACCGCTTCGAAACTCTTGGGCAGCGACACCTCGTAACGTGCCTGGCGCCAAAGCTGCACCATGACCTCGGCGTAGCGGCGGAACTTGAAGCCGGCCGAGGTCAGATCCGCCCCCGATTTGTAGCGGTGGAGCAGCTTCTGGCCGACTTCCTCCTCGAGCGCCGAAATGCGGGCCGTGACGGTCGACTGGGAGACGTTCAGCCGGCGCGAGGCGGCCACAAGGCTGCCGGTCTCAATGACTTCGAGAAAGGTGCGCAGCTCGTTGATGTTCATGGCGAAATTCGGAAATTTCGAACATTATGCCAAAAATAATTCGTTTTTCAAACATGCCGCTCCCTGGCACTCTCCGAAGAGATCAGTTTGGGAGAATCGTCCATGGACTTCGTCCACTTCCTTTCCAGCCACATGTTGGATCCGACCGTGGGCGGCAAGCGGCTCTACAAAAGCGTCGTCGCCCAGGCGCTGCAGGCGGAGAAGCTGGGCTTTCGCGGCGTGGGCATTCCCGAACACCATCTGCTCAACGTTCTGCTGATTCCCGCCCCTCTGCAGATGGCGGTGAAAATCGCGGCGCACACGAGCCGCGTGAAGCTCATCACCTCGGTGTGCCAGCTGCCGCTCCACGACATGCGCGTGTTCGCCGGCGAGGTTGTCCAGGCGCAGGCTCTATGCGACGGCCGGCTGATGCTGGGCGTCGGCAAGGGCGCCTTCGCCTGCGAGACGAACCGGATGGAGGTTCCCTTTGACCAGACCAAGCCGCGGTTCGAAGAAGACTTGAAGCTGCTCGAGGCGCTGCTCACCGGCGAAGACGTTTCCTGGAACAGCCCGCGCTACGCCTTCGAGGGGCTCACCATCATGCCGCGGCCGGAAGACCCCATCCCGCTGATGGTGGCAGTGATGAACCCCGCCGGCATCGAGGCCGCGGCCAAAGCCGGCTATCACGTGCAGACGACGCCGCTCGGCGGCAGCCACCAGCAGTTATTGGACCAGGTCAACGCCTTCCGTCGCGGCAAGGCCGCCGCGGACCGCCCACTGGACACGCGGCTCAGCCTGCAGCGCGGCGTGTTCCTGGTGCACAACGACGCGGAGCGCCGGCACATCGCCCAGCACGCCTACAGCTACTACAAGAGCTTCGACAACGTGTTCGGCGGGCCCGGCATCCTGGACAAGGGCATCATCCGTCCGCTGCCCCGCAGCCAGACGCTGGAGGAGCTTGCCTCCAACCTCCTTGTCTGCGGGCGCGAGGAGATGATCGATCGGCTCTCCGCCTATGGCGAACTCGGCATCGACGAGGTGATTTCGACGTCCAACTTCGGGCAGGAGGAGGCCATGACTCTCGACATGATGGGCCACTTCGCCGAAGAGGTCATGCCGCATTTCCGCAAGGCCTCGGCCGGCAAGGCGATCGCCGCATGACCGCGGATCGTCAACGCTGATAGCCACGATCCAGTTGCAACGAAATCATACCGCTTGCCATGTGAACGACGCCTGAGCCGAGACAGGCGCAACGCAACTGCCTATCTGAAACCCAAGGGGAGCAACCCGTGCCTACCATCCGCGTGGAAATGTTCAAGGGCCGCACGCCCGAACAGAAGAAGAGGATCGCCAAGGAACTCGTCGACGGCTTCATCCGTGGCGCCGGCGGCGGCCGGCCCGAGGCCTTCCAGATCCTGTTCACCGAGGTGGACAAGGACGACTGGGTCGTCGGCTACGACACGATGCGCGAAAAATATCCGGATAGTTGAGATGACGACGCCGGTTCGTTCCGCCTACTCGGTCGAGGGCGAAGGCCCCGCCCTGTTCCTCATCCACGGCATCGGCGCTTCGCGGGCATCCTTCGCCGGCCTCGTGCCGCACCTCAAGCAGCAGTTTCGCTGCATCGGCTACGACCTGCGCGGCCACGGCCTGTCGCCCATGCCTCGGCCGCCTTATACGCTCGAAGACCTGGTCGAGGATCTGGAGGCGCTGCGGGCCGAGCTTGGCATCGAGAAGGCGCATTTCGCCGGCCACTCCCTGGGCGGCATGATCGGCCCGGCCTATGCGCGCAAGTACGGGCAGCATGTGCTGACCCTCGGGCTCTATTCCACCGCTGCCTTCCGCACGGCCGACGACAGCGCCAAGGTCAAGGGCGTCGTCGCGGCAATGCGCGCCAAGGGCATCCCGCAGGTTCTGGAGACGCTGAAGGACCGCTGGTTCACGCCGGAATTTGCTGAGCGCCATCCCGACGTCATCGAGCGGCGCATGAAGCAGGTGATCGACACGGATCCGGAGGTCTTCCTTTCGGTCTTCGACATTTACGCGGAGACCGAGATGTCGCCCTGGCTGCACGAGATCGAGCATCCCTGCCTCGTGCTCACCGGCGAGAACGACGGCGGCTGCAACCCGCGGCTCAACAAGCAGATCGCGGCGGCACTGCCCAATTCGGAACTGGTCATCCTGCCTGTCCTGCGGCACGCCATCCTGCTCGAGGCTGCCGACCAGGTAGCCCCGCCGGTGTTCGATTTCCTGAGCCGGCACCGGGGCGGGACGCGAACCTAAGTGCCCGAGGCGGCAGGGCGACTCTTCCCACTTCTCCCGACGACCGATCGGCCTCACGCGGCGCGGATCGCCTTGAATGCTTCGGCGATGCGCTGCGGCGCCGTCGGGCGCGCATACATGTCTTCGAGATAGCCGCGCAGCCGGGCGAAGCCGTCGATCAGCTGCAGCTCGTCGGCCCAATCGACGACATAGGCGGTGACGCAATCGGCCGCAGTGACGCTGTCGCCGACAATGAATTTGCGTCCTTCGAGATGGGAATCGAGGACGGCCGCCATGGCGAGAAACTCCTCTCGCGCGAGGGCGATGTCCGCCGGCAGGCGCTTCTCCACCGGATAAAGCGCGCTGTGCTTGCTGATCCGCCAGAGCGGCTGCTCCAGCTCGGTGACGGCGAACATCGTCCAGCGGTACACCTGCGCCCTCGCCTCCAGGCTGGCCGGCAGCAGCCCCTTCTCCCGGTATTTGTCGGCGAGATAGAGAACGATCGCGGCCGATTCCGGAACGATGGTGTCGCCGTCGACCAGCACGGGGATCTTCCCCGCCGGATTGAGGCGCAGGAAATCCGGATGATTGTGCTCGCCGGTCAGCAGATTGACCGGGATGAATTCAAAATCCGCGTCGAGTTCTCTGAGGCCCCAAAGCGCGCGTAGCGAACGCGTCGGGCCGAAGCCATAGAGCTTCATGGTCAACCTCCTCGAAAAAGGACTGTAACTCGACCCCGGCTCCGGCAGCGCTGAGCCCAGCGAACGCGCTACCTCGTGCTATTGGATGACGTCGTCTTTGATCTCGGGCTCAACCAGCCTCGCCAGGTTTCGGAGCGACTCCTGCCAGCCGAGATAGCAAGCTTCGGGCGGAATGAGATCCGGCAGGTTTTCCTGGACGATGCTGACTTCCGTGCCGACCATCACTTTCTTCAGCGTCACCGTCACCTGAAGCGTGCCCGGCAGGTTGGGATCGTCGAACCTGTCGGTGTAGCGCAGGCGCTCATTGGGTATGAGCTCGATATATTCGCCGCCGAACGAGTGACTCTTTCCGGTCGTGAAATTCCGGAAGGACATCTCGTGCCTGCCGCCCACTCTTGGCTCCAGGCGATGAACGGTGCAGAGAAAGCCGTTGGGCGGCAGCCATTTCGCCAGGGCATCCGCCTCCAGGAACGCGCGATAGACTTTCTCCGGCTTGGTCGCCAGGACGCGATGCAGGCGAACGGTGTTGGGCATCGTCGTTTCTCCAGATGTCGGGGGAATTGCCGCGGGTTAAGCGCCCGGTATCGGCAGGACCGGCATGATCTCCACGGACTCGCCGGGAAAGATCGTGAAGTGCGGATGTTTTTCGAACAGCCTGGCGGCCGCCTCATGGGAATCCGCGCGAACCACCGTGAAGGCGCCCATCGCGTTGCTGATGTCCTCGATGCCGGCCTGAGAGATTTTCTTCGTCTTGCCCAGCGGTCCGCCCATGGCGACGATCGCGCCACGATGTTTTTCGGCCCAGGCTTTCCAGGCCGCGATGCCCTGTTGTTCCTTGGCGCGCCGGTCGGCCTCGGGAAGTGCCATCCATGCCTTCGCGGCCAGGCTGGTCTTGCTGCCGAGAAAGACCGCGAGATAGGTATCTTTCGTACTCATGACGTTTCCTTTCCTTTGCGTTTTGCAGTCTGAAACAGGAGTTCGACGTAGCGGCGCAGGTGATCGACGCTTGCCGCGGCGATCTCTGCACTGCCCTTGGCTTTGGCCAATATGAAGGCACCCTGCAGCACGGCCTGGGTGTGAAGTGCCAGGCTTCGCGCCGTCCAGGCAGCGCGAATGCCGTGAAGGCGCATGGCCTCGGCGATGTCCGCCTCGACTTCGGCGACATGGCCGCTGATGCTGGCGTCGCAGGCGTCGCGGATTTCCGGGTTGGTCTCATAGACTTCCTGCACCATCGTTCCGACGAGACAGGTGAATTCCGGAATCCTGCCGGTGAGGATCGACTTGCGGAAATCGATGTAGCCGAGAACCCGATCGAGCGGATCGGCATGCCGATGATAAGGGGCAGCCGCAAACAGCGCCCCCGCCCTCGCCGACCAGTACTCGGCCGCCGCCACGCCAAGGGCTTCCTTGTTCTTGAAGTGATG
>Ga0209415_10016313_pt1 | contig 11946 bp, 9 predicted proteins | sample PeaSoiSIISIP2007_FD_187696 | JGI IMG/M metagenome (GOLD analysis project Ga0209415, IMG submission 187696) | Peat soil microbial communities from Weissenstadt, Germany - SII-SIP-2007 (SPAdes) (version 2) | ecosystem: Environmental > Terrestrial > Soil > Wetlands > Peat | place: Germany... | reverse complement strand
CATACTTCACGTACCCGCGCTGCATGAACAAGTCGTGCGCCACGTAACGATACATCTCGCCATCGAACCCATGCCCCCGAAACTTGTAGGTGGTTGACGCCAAGTCCGGCGGGATCGCGTAGCTATCGCCCGTAAGGAACAGAGCGTTCCAGTTCCCACCACGGTTGTAGTGAACGGTGAGGAACTGCCAAAGCAGCAGCAGAACCAAGGCTAGAACTGCCCAGGCTATCGAAACACGTATCTGGCTCGCACCGTTGTCGCGCCGCGTCTGCAACACCAGGAAGTATGACATCGGCGATGAGTGGGGCGCAAGATGGCCGCAACTGGCTCCAAACAAGTTCTGTTACTGTTGTTACGATGCGGTCAGAAGAGCCAGAGGCCGGAGTGAGCCACTCCCAACAGCCCAACTGGTATCTGGACCCGCTCGCAGCCGCTCAAAAGCGCGACGTGCATCTCGAATGGATCAGGCGCAACGTCCCTCCTGGATTGCGAATTCAGACCGTCTTGAAAACGGATCTGTTTGAGGAAGCCTACGGCCGGGACGAGCTCCTCTTCTCGCTGCCGTTTGATGCCAGTCTCAAGATCGGTTTCGACGTCAGCGCGGCGGTGGTGGCCCGGGCGGCCAATCGGCCCAATGACAGCGCATGCCGATTTATCAACGCCGATGTGCGGTGGCTGCCTCTCGCGGACGAATGCATCGATCTGGTGCTTTCGAATTCAACGCTCGATCATTTTGACACGGAGCTCGAGATCGAGCAGTCTTTACACGAGATGACCCGCGTTTTGAAACCGGGCGGGATTCTGCTGGTGACGTTGGACAATCCGCGCAATCCGCTCTTCTTCATGCTGCGCGCGTCGGTGGGTTGGATGGGTGTCTCGTTCCGGCTCGGGAAGACCCTGCCGCGGCGCAAGCTGCTGCGCCTGCTCGATCGGGAGGGACTGGAATTACAGTCCACCGGATGGCTCATCCACAATCCGAGATTTATTTCGACTTTGGTCTTTTTGGCCCTGCGGCGAACGTTGGGGCCGCGCGCGGATGGGGCGATCCGGTGGCTGCTGGCCGCGTTTTCGAAACTGGGCCATCTGCCGACGCGCGGCTTTACGGGCGTGTTCGTGGCGGCCTGCGCTCGCAAGCCAGGCGGGAAAGTCCGATTGTCCGGCGATGAAGATGTCGTCTTAGCTCGCGCCGCGAAATGACTGGCTTCCAGCCACTCGCCTCCGCGTTTCCGGTACCATGAGATTTTCCCTTCACACATGTTCCGTTTCGAAACAGCCGGTGAATCGCATGGAGAGTGCCTGGTAGCCACGCTAACGGGGCTTCCAGCGGGCATTCCGATTACTTTGGACGCGGTGAATCATGAGCTGTGGCGCCGCCAGCAGGGGTATGGGCGCGGCGGCCGCATGAAGATCGAAACCGACCGCGCCGATATTGTCGCCGGCGTTCGCCACTCCAAAACCATTGGGTCGCCGATTGCGATCGTCATCCAAAACAAGGACTGGAAGAACTGGACCGAAGTGCTGCCCGTGGAAGGCTCCGACGATCCGCCGCAGAAGCACAAACCGGTGACGCGTCCCCGTCCCGGCCACGCCGACCTGGCCGGCAGCCTGAAATACAATTTCCCGGATGCCCGATACATTTTGGAACGCGCCAGCGCCCGAGAGACAACGGCGCGCGTCGCCGTGGGCGCTTTGGCCAAAGCTCTTCTGGGGCAGTTCGGCATCCAGGTGCTGAGCCACGTGATCGGTGTTGGTGAAGCGCGCTTGGATCGGCCTGCGGCATGGGAGGAACTGGTTGCCCTGAGCAAGAAGGAAGAAGTACTGCTGGGCTGTGTGGACGCGGAAGCCGAAGCCAGAATGAAGGAAGTCGTCGATCATACCTATCGCACGGGCGATACGGTGGGCGGTGTCTTTGAGGTTGTCGCGCACGGCGCGCCTCCCGGACTGGGCTCGCACGTCACCTGGGACTCACGTCTGGATGGCCGCCTGGCGCAAGCTATCGTCTCCATGCAAGCCGTCAAGGGTGTGGAGATTGGGTTCGCAGCCGAAGGAGCGGCTTCGTTCGGATCGCGCGTGCAGGACACCATTCATTACAACCGCGAGCAGCGCCACTTCACCCGCGGCGCCAATCGAGCCGGGGGCCTGGAAGGCGGCATGACCAACGGCGAAGACGTGCTGGTGCGCGGGATGCTGAAGCCGATTTCCACCCTGCGGCGTCCGCTTGAATCCGTGGATCTGGCCACGCGCGAGCCCGCGCTGGCGGCCTACGAACGCAGCGACGTTTGCGTTGTGCCCGCAGCCGGCGTGATCGGCGAAGCCATGGTTTCCATCGTTCTGGCCCAAGCATTCCTGGAGAAGTTTGGCGGCGATTCGCTGCCGGAGACCCGCCGCAATTTCGAAGGCTACAAGGAGCAACTGAGAAACTTTTGATGACTTATTCGATCGTTCTGTACGGTGAGCCGGTGCTTGAAAAGCAAGCTGCGGCGGTGACCGCATTTGACACACCCGAGCTGACTAAACTGATCGAGGACATGTTCGAGTCCATGTACGCCGCCAAGGGCGTCGGTCTCGCCGCTCCGCAGATCGGAATCGCGCAACGCATCGCCGTGATCGATCTTTCGGTGGCCGAAGACCCGGCGCAAAAGATCGTGCTGATCAATCCCGAAATCATACGCAAGGAAGAATTTCAAACCGGCGAAGAGGGATGCCTCAGCTTGCCCGGATTTCGCGAGCAAGTCACTCGTCCAAAGAGCGTCACCGTGCGCGCCCAAAACATCAAAGGCGAGTGGTTCGAGATGGCCGGCGAGGAGCTTCTGGCGCGCGCCTTTTGCCATGAAATCGACCACTTGAGTGGCCGCTTGTATATCAGCCACGTGAGCGCCCTGAAGCGCGATTTGATCCGGCGCAAGGTGCGGAAGTTAGTGAAAGCTGGAGAATGGACCTGATTTTTCTGGGCACCCCCACGTTTGCGGTTCCTACACTCGAGCGAATGGTTGCCAGCGGGCATCACGTCCTGGCCGTGTTCACGCAACCCGATCGTCCGAAGGGCCGCGGCGGACAACTGAACCAATCGCCCGTGAAGGAAGCCGCTCTACGGTTAGGACTGCCGGTGCATCAGCCCGAGCGGATCCGGCACGCCAATGCCGTGGAGCTGTTGAAGCAGATGAATCCCGACGCGATGGTAGTGGTGGGCTACGGTCAAATCATCCCGCAAGCCATCATCGACATCCCGAGGCTTGGCATCATCAACGTCCACGCTTCGTTGTTGCCGAAATATCGCGGCGCGGCGCCCATCCAGTGGGCCATCGCGAATGGCGAGCCGCGCACCGGCGTGACTACGATGAAGATTGATGCTGGCCTCGATACCGGCGACATGCTGCTCAAGTGGGAGACGCCGATCGGACCAGAGGAGGACGCGCTGGAACTTGGGGCGCGTCTCGCGACCGCGGGCGCTGAGCTGCTTGTGGAAACGCTCCGCGACAATCCCACGCCGGTGAAGCAAAATTCTGAAGAAGCGACGTCTGCGCCGATCCTGAAGAAGGAGGACGGTGAGATCGATTGGAGCTGGCCGGCGTCGAAGATTTTCAATCGATCGCGCGGGTTCCTTCCGTGGCCGGGCGCCTACAGTTTCTTTCGTGGGCAGATGTTTCACATCTGGAAATCGCGTGTTGTGAGCGATGCTCCCGTCGGCGATCCTGGCCGGATGATTCCGCAAAAGAAGCGCCTGTTGATCGCCTGCGGCGGAGCGACCACGCTTGAGCCCATCGAGGTTCAAGTGGAAGGCAGGAAGCGGATGTCCGCGGAAGCCTTCCTGAACGGGCATCATTTAAGAGATGACGAAATGCTGGGAGTAAAGGCGGCGTGAAATTACCGCTGGGCTATCGATATTCGGCCGTGTACGCCGGAATCCGCAAGGTGAAAACGGACGACCTGGCGCTGATCGTTCCGGACGCGCCCGCGTCGGCCGCTGCCGTGTTCACGCAGAATCGCGTGCAAGCCGCGCCGGTGCGCATCGCGCGCTGGAATCTCACCAAATCGCGCGGGCTGGTGAGCGCGGTGCTGATCAACGCGGGCAATGCGAATTGCGCGACGCGAACGGGCGATCGGGTCGCGCTGGCGTGCTGCGATGCCGTGGGCAATCATCTGCATGTTCCGCCCACGCAAGTTTTCCCTGCCTCCACCGGTGTCATCGGCGTGGAGCTCGACCCGCATTTGATCGTGAGCGTCTTGCCCAATCTGGTCGCTGGCCTGGCGCCGGATCGCTTCGAAGACGCCGCCCGCGCCATCCTCACTACCGATCTGGTGATGAAGACCGCGCATCAGCACGTACGCCTGAAGGGCGGGACGGTTCATATGGCCGGTATGACCAAGGGCTCCGGCATGATTCATCCCAACATGGCCACCACGCTCGGATTTGTGATGCTGGACGCCGCGCTTCCGCCGTCTGTTCTCGCCACCATGTTGGGCGCTGCCGTGAAACGCAGCTACAACCGTATTAGCGTGGACGGCGATACTTCCACCAACGACACGATGCTGGTGCTCGCGAATGGAGCGTCGGGAATCAAGCCGAATCAGAAAGAGAGCAAGAAACTGGAAGAGGCCCTGACGCAGTTGATGGAGGACCTGGCGCGCCAAATCGTGCGCGATGGCGAGGGCGCTCGCAAGCTCGTGACCATCGAAGTCAGTGGCGCGTCGAATGAGGAAGCGGCTACCCAAATCGCACGCAGCATCGCCAATTCGCCCCTCGTTAAGACTGCCATCGCGGGCTCCGATCCCAACTGGGGCCGCATTCTCTCGGCCGCGGGAAACGCCGGGGTGCCGCTGGACCCGAGCAAAGTGGACATCGATCTGCAAAACGTGCCGGTGTGCCGGAGTGGGCTAGCGGCGGATTTCCCAGAGTCTGATCTCAAAAAGAAACTGGACGAGAAGGACTGCCTGATTCGTTTCGCCCTGCAGGGCCGAGGCAAGGGCACGGCGCGCTTCTGGACGTGCGATCTGACGGAGAAGTACATTGAGATCAATGCGAGTTATCGCACGTAGCGTCGTGCTCCTTGGCCTCGCAGCCGCTTTCGCATTTGCGGACGCGCACGACGACGTCGTCGCAGTGGTGACGGACATGGCGGGCGCGCTCACCGAAGTGAATGTGCCGAAGTTCATGGCCGCGTTCAACAAAGACATGCCGGGCTACGGGACGCTCGAGAACAACGTGACTGCGCTGGTGAGACAGGCCGAAGTATCCTCTGCCGTACAACCGCTGAGCGAGGACGGCGATGATCAGGCGCGCACTATCGATCTGGATTGGGTCCTGGAGGTACGCAGCCTGGAGCAAGATGGCCCTATCGTTCACCGCCGCGAAGTGATTCACTGCGAGCTCCGCAAGGAAAAGAAGCATTGGAAAATCGTCGCGCTGAAACCGCTCGAGTTTTTCGGCGCCCCTACGCAAGGCCAATAGATGATGCGGTTCGCTGGGTTGCTGATGATTGCAGCGACTCGATTGATTGCCCAGCCCAATCTGATGCCTTGGCCGGCCAAGATCGAGATGGGGCAGGGAAGCCTCGAGATCGGTCAGACGATCCGCATCGCTCTGGTTGCCTACTCGGAACCACGCTTGCAGGATGCAGCTCGGCGGCTCGGCGAAATCGTTAGCGTTGGAACGCCGGCTCCGCTAGTCATTCAATGCGGCCACGCTTCAGAGCCAGTCCAGCAGCTCGGTGAAGACGAGAGCTATCACTTAGAGATCACGCCACAGCAGGCGCACCTGTCGGCGCCGAATCCGCTCGGAGTGTTGCGCGGGCTGGAAACATTCCGGCAGCTGATGGTCACGACCCCCGAAGGCTTCCAAGCGACGGCCGTTGACATTCAGGATCGTCCGCGGTTCCCCTGGCGCGGTCTGCATCTGGACGTTTCACGCCACTGGATGCCCATCGAAGTAATCAAGCGCAATCTCGACGCCATGGCCGCGGTCAAGCTCAATGTGTTTCACTGGCATCTCACGGACGACCAGGGTTTCCGCGTGGAGAGCAAGCGCTTCCCGAAGTTGCAGGTATTTGGTTCGGATGGGCTTTATTACACGCAAGAACAGGTGCGCGAGGTTGTCATATACGCGCGCGATCGCGGCATTCGAGTGGTGCCTGAATTTGACATTCCAGGCCACACCACCAGTTGGCTGGCCGCGTATCCGCAGCTGGCCAGCGCGCCCGGCCCCTATCGGATCGAGCGCAACTGGGGCGTGTTCGATCCAACGCTGGACCCGACGCGCGAATCCACCTATCAATTCCTGGACGCGCTCATCGGCGAGATGGCCGGGCTATTTCCCGACCAGTTCTTTCACATCGGTGGCGACGAAGTGACAGGCAAGCAATGGAAGAGCAGTCCGCGCATTCGCGCGTTTATGCGCAAACAGCATTTCAAGACCGTCGAGGAGCTGCAGGCATACTTCAATCGTCGCCTTCAGAAGGTGGTGGCGAAGTATGGCAAGCGGATGGAGGGCTGGGACGAGATCCTGGATCCGGATCTGCCCAAGGACATCGTGATTCAATCCTGGCGCGGCCAGAAGTCGCTCGCGGAATCCGCGCGGCACGGCTTTTTCGGTATCCTATCGGCGGGGTACTATCTCGATCACATTGAGCCGGCCTCCACGCTCTACGCGGTGGACCCATTGGATCACGATGCCGCCACGTTAACGGACGACGAGAAGGCTCGCATCCTCGGTGGTGAGGTCGCGATGTGGGGTGAATTCGTGAGCCCGGAAAATGTCGACTCCCGCATTTGGCCGCGCGCAGCCGCAGTTGCCGAGCGGCTATGGTCGCCCCGCGAAGTGAACGACGTGCCATCCATGTATCGCCGGCTGGACGCAGTGAGCGGCGAGCTCGATCGGCTCGGGTTAACCCATACCTCGAGCTACGCAGTCATGCTCGAACGTTTGTCCGCCGGTGACTCGGTCGAACCGCTCCGAACGCTTGCCGACATCGTGCAGCCCGCCACCTTCGGTCAGCGTATTCGCACTCACAGATACACGCAGCCAACCCCACTCAATAGGTTGGTGGACGCGGCACGCCCGGAGAGCCGAACTGCGCGAGAGTTCGCAGCATTTGTGGATCGAATGGATCGAGATCAAATCCGGATCTGGCTCACGCGCTGGCGTGACAACCATGCGCAGCTCAAGCCGCTGCTCGAACGGTCGGAGCTTTTGAGGGAAGACATTCCTGTATCCGAAAACCTGAGCCGGCTGGCCGCCATTGGCCTCCAGGCTCTCGAATATCTCGCTCGCGGCGAGCATCCCGCGGACGCATGGCTGTCTCAGCAGCGGGCCTTCCTCGAAGCTTGCAAGAAGCCGCAAGACGAGCTTCGGCTCGCCATCGTGCCCTCCATCGAAAAGTTGGTCAGTGCTGCGGCGTCGACGCCCTGATCCCGATCTGCGCTTGATCCACCGAAACATGATTGGTCTCGAGTGTTAGACCGAGCACTTGATCCAGCGAAATACGCGCATGGCTGTAGGCGGAAAGCGTGGTGACTTCGGTTTCCTGCGCGGCCACCAAAGCACTCTGGGCCGCTACCAGGTCGCTGATGGTCGCTGCGCCAAAGGAAAACGCCTGTTGTGATTTGTCGAGCAGTTCTTGCAGCAGCTTGCGCGAGTCCAGGGCCTGCGTATATCTGGACCGCGCTTGCCTGATCGCCACCATCTGATTGGAAATGTCCACCACCAATTGGTTCTGGTTGCGGCGCTCGATGAGATCGCCCTGGCGCAATTGCAATTGGTCGACGCCATAGTCGCCTTGAGCCACGTGATTTTGTAGATAGCCCTGAAACAAAGCGCCGGCGCTGCGCGAGGGGAAATTGTCGCGAAATACTTGGCCCAGCGCGTTGCCCAATCCACCAACGTAGTACGGTTCGGCGGTCAAGCCGGAGCCGAGCGGCGTGGAAACACCCGAAAGCCCTCTGGCACTGACCGCGGCGAAGCCCTGCAGGCTGGGCAAAACGCCATTGGCCGTCCCCAGCGCCGAGATCTCGGACGCTTCGTCGTTGATTTTTGCCAGCGCCACGTCCGGGCGATTCGCCAGCGCCTTCGCCACCAGCTCGCGCAGCGCAGGTAGATTATCCTGCTCGGGAACCTCGATGCGATCGAGCGTCACCACTTGGGCGGCGTCCAGCAGCGGGTCTTCCAGGCCATTCCGGCTAAGCGCGTCCTTCAGCAGGTTCTCCTGTTGTTGCGCGGTAGCTTGAGCGATGGCCAGCTGCTGGCGGCTGTTCGTCAAGCCCGATTGCGCTCGCGCGGCTTCAAATCGGGGAATGACGCCCAGCTCGATCTGCTTACGCGTGTCGTCGTAGAACTTCTGCGCTTGATCCACCGCGCGCTGCCGAACCGCTAAGTCGTCGTCATCGGTCACCAGATCCCAATACAGGTTGAGAACGTTTGCAACCACGTTTAACAGCTGCGATCGGAACGTTTCTCGAGCGCCTTGGACGTTCTTCTGAGCCACGCTGATGAACCGGCCATTCAGGCCCGTTCCGAACCCTTGCAGCAGATTGTGGCGCAGGTAAATCTGCACCACCGGCGCCACTGAAGGATTCAACAAGTCAGTTGCGGCATTCTCCTTCAAGTAGGATTCATTGGCGCTCACCTGCACGTACCCGCCGCTCAAGAATCCCTCCTGGACCAGCGAGTTGATCACGTGATGCGTGTCCACCAGCGCCGCGGTTCCGCTCTGGATGGTGATGGGTAGTGGAGTGGTGACGTGGGCAAACACCGTCGCGTTCTGCAAGGCGGGATCCAGATTTTGCGTGACCGGTCCGATCTGCGAGATGATTGCGCCGCCATTGCCGCCGCCGGTGCCGGTATTGCTTGTCGAAAGGCCGGCCGCTGCCTGGCTGCCCGCCACTCCTTGTCCGCTGGTGGCTTGATTTACCAAACTGTTTCCGCTGGTCACGCCGCGCAACGGGCCTCCGGCTTCCTGTCGCTGCAGCAGCCAATCGGCGTTCAGCGGTCCGTAGCGATCCACATCCAAATCGAGATTGTTCTCGATGGTCAGCGCAATCGCATCCTGGACCGTCAAGTAGAGCTTGCCGGCGCGGATCAGGCTATGCAAATGATCCGAGTTGCCCAAGTTCACCGGTGGAATCGCGGCTGGCTGGTAGGATCGGACCAGCAACGGTCCGTGCGGCTTCTCCACGTTCTGCGGGGGAGCTTGGGCGTCGCATTGCGAAGCCAGAAGGGTTAGAACAGCAAAGGCCGAAAGTGTTTTGCGATAGTTCATGTCGAACACCTGGGCCCTCACGGTCGCGCCCCCGTCGCCGGCGGAATTGTGGATTCCCTGGCCACGTGTCCCGACGCCGCTTCGTCCAGGGAAACGCCGTTGACATCCAGGGTCTGCCCTACCGCTTCATCGAAGGCAATCTTGGCGTGCGTGTAGTTCGCCATGGCCTGGACCTCGGCGCTTTGATCGCCTGCCAGATCGCGCTGCGCTTGGACCACAATCGCGATGGTTGATTCGCCAAACCGGAAGCGGTTCTGTTCGGCCTCCAGCGTTTGCTGCGCGAGTGCGCGGGTGGCCACCGCTGTTTCGTAGCGCGCGCGGGCCTGCTGCAGTCCGATAACCGCGTTCTTTACGTCCACGCGAACTTGACTCACCGTCTTTTGATACTGCAACTGGCGTTGGCGCAGGCTGAGCTGATCGGTTACATAATCGGCCTGCGCAGCGCGATTCCGAAACGTGATGTTCAGAGACATGCCGGCCGAGTAGTTGGGGAAGTCCCGGCTGAAAATTTGGCCCAGCAGATTGCCGTAGCCGCCCACTAAGGTTGGAGGCGGGGGCGGAATGCCGACGGTCTGAGCAGCCGGGTTCAACTGGCCGCTCAAGCCGCTGTCGGTCAACTCGAAAAACGCTTGCAGCTGCGGCAGGAGCGCGTTTCGGGTGCCGCCCAGGTTGATGATGCTGCTCTCAATGTTGATCTTGGTCTGCGCGATCTCGGGGCGTTGCGCGAGAGCCAGATCCACCAGGGTGGGGGTTGGCTTCAAGTCCTCCGTCTCGGGTACGATGATGCGGTCCAAGGGAAGGAGGTGCACTTCATCCAAGGTCTGGCTGACGATTCCGTTTCTGCTGAGAGCGTTCTTGAGGACCGTCTCTTGCTGCGCCACGTTGGTCTGCGCGATCAACAGATTCTCCTTGGCGGCCGAAACCTCGGCGGCGGCGCGTGTGGCTTCGATGGCCGGCAGGGTTCCCAGCTCCACCTGTTTTTTGTTGCCTTCATAAAGCTGCGTTGCGGTGGTTAGCGCCTCCTGCTTGATCCGCAGATCTTCGTTAAAACTGACTAAGTCCCAGTAGAGATTGAGAACCGCCGATACAGTGGTGATCACTTGCCGTTTGAGCTGAAGATCGGTCACCTTCATGTTGTTCTTGGCCACGCGGATGTTGCGATTATTCACGGCGATGCCGAAACCCTGCAGCAGAGGCTGCGTCACCGTCAAGTCCAAATAGCCTTGCGTGTAGGGATTCACATTCCATGCCGGACTGTTGAGAGAACTATGCGTGGCGCCATAGGTGAGCTGCGCGTTAGTGCCAGTGATAAATGTCTGCGCGTACCCCGCCTGAAAAGTGCGGGTGTCATTCAACAGGGAAGGAACCAGGTACAGAAAAAGATTGCTGGACGGCGTGGTGGAATGCTGGAAATTCGCATAGGCGAAGAGCACTGGATCAAGATTCGGAGGCGGAGTGCCAAGCTGGATCACGATGCCGCCGCCCGAACCCACGCCTGACCCGCTTTCCGCCAAGCCCAGGCTGTTCACGTTGACGCCTTCCAGACTCACGCTGGTTGGACCCGGACTGACAGGCTGGCTGATGTCGCGCAAGAACCCGCCGCCTTGCGCTCGGCGCAGAACTTCACGCGCGAGGTACGGGCCATAGCGCTGTATCGCGATGTCGACGTTGTTCTCCAGCGCCAGGGCGATCACGTCCTGCGCCGACAAATACAAATTGCCCGCGCGAATCAGCGAGTCCAGCCGCGGAGTGTTGCCGAGCACGGCGGGTGAAACAACCCTCCGCTCCGTATGAAACGGCCGCATGATGGCTCCCAATACCGGCGGCGGCTTGGGTGTCTCAATTGTGATCTCTGGTGTTTGACCCCAGCAGCCGGCGGCAGCGAGAGCGAATACAGGGATATTTCGGATGAAACGCATGGTCAATAGAATCGTAGCTCGATTGCTAAGGAGCAATCGCGATTCCAGGGGCCAAAGGCTTGTGGGACGGCGATTCCAGACGTGCCGGTCCGCGCCAGGTGTCCGATTTCGCTACAGAGTGTTCGATTTCGCCAAGGGAAAAGCTCAACCAGCTCCCGCCCCGCCGCCCTTGCGCCGCACGTCGATGCTCAACCGCTTGATCTTCTGATTCAGCGTCGACAACGGAATGCGCAACTTCTCGGCCGCCTCGGTCTGGCTCCAGTTCACCGCTTCCAGCGCATCTATGATCTTGCGCCGCTCGAAATCCGCCAGGATCTCGGGCAGCGACGCATCGGCCGGCAGCATCCCGCTCTCATCGCGGCGGATTTTAACGCCGCCTTCTTGCAGAATGGAATCCGGCAGCACGTCCACCGGCACGGTCGCCTGCGAGGCCAGCACGACGGCGCGTTCCACGGCGTTCTCGAGCTCCCGCACGTTGCCTGGCCAGTTGTAGTCCAGCAATAGCTGCATGGCGTCCGGCTCGAATCGAAGCTGGCTTTTGCCATCCGCGTCCAGAAACTTCTCGTTCTCTCGCGCGAACTTCGCAAAGAAATGCTCGATTAGTGGCGGAATATCCTCCTTGCGATCCCGCAGCGGCGGCAGCGCGAGATTGATCACGTTCAAGCGGTAATAAAGATCCTCGCGAAACTTGCCTTCATCCACCAGCCTCTTCAAATCCGCGTTGGTAGCCGCGATGATGCGCACATCCACTTTAATTGTTTCGGTGGACCCCACCG
>Ga0209415_10016312_pt1 | contig 11947 bp, 10 predicted proteins | sample PeaSoiSIISIP2007_FD_187696 | JGI IMG/M metagenome (GOLD analysis project Ga0209415, IMG submission 187696) | Peat soil microbial communities from Weissenstadt, Germany - SII-SIP-2007 (SPAdes) (version 2) | ecosystem: Environmental > Terrestrial > Soil > Wetlands > Peat | place: Germany... | reverse complement strand
GTGCTCCCTGTGGTAAAGAACTCGCCCTCCACAGCCCGCTAGAACAGCCGTAGAATATCTATGTGGCCACGTTGCGCGATATTTTGACGGCCGACGACCGCGTCCACGAAGGCGACCCTGCCTTATGGGAAAAGCTGGATCGCAATCGAGTGCGCTGCTACGCCTGCGGCCACTGCTGCCCGATTCCCGAGGGACAACCCGGCGTCTGCAAGGTTCGCTTCAACCACGGGGGCACGCTCTACGTTCCCTATGGCTACGTCGCCGGTGTGCAGTGTGATCCGATCGAGAAGAAGCCGTTTTTCCATGCCCACCCCGGAGCCCTCGCCTACAGTTTCGGAATGCTGGGCTGCGATCTGCACTGTGCTTACTGCCAGAACTGGGTCACTTCGCAGGCGCTGCGCGACCCGAACGCAGTTTCACCGCCGCTCGATGCTGATCCGGATCTATTGGTGAAAGATGCGCTTGCCCAAGGCGCAAGAGTTGTGGTCAGCACCTATAACGAGCCGCTGATCACCAGCGAATGGGCGGTTGCGGTTTTCCGTCAGGCCCGCCGGGCTGGTTTGCTCACCGCGTTTGTTTCGAATGGCAACGGAACTCCGCAGGTGCTCGAGTATCTCCATCCCTGGATCGATCTCTACAAGGTGGACCTCAAGAGCTTCGACGACCGCCACTATCGGGAGCTTGGCGGACGCCTGCAACCGATTCTCGACACCATCCGTAGTTTGCATCGGATGGGTGTGTGGCTGGAGATCGTCACCCTGCTCATTCCCGGCTTCAACGACAGCGACGGCGAACTGCGCAACCTCACCACGTTTCTGGCCGGCGTCTCGCCCGACATCCCCTGGCACGTGACCGCCTTTCACCAGGACTACAAAATGACCTCGCCCGCCGACACGCGTCCCGAGGACCTGCTGCGCGCCGCCGCCATCGGGTGTGAAGCTGGGTTGCGCTACATATACGCCGGCAACCTTCCCGGTCGAGTGGAGGGCCTCGAAGATACTCATTGCCATCACTGTGGCGAAATGCTGATTCAGCGCTATGGATATTCGATCGAAGAATACAAGTTGACTGCGCAAGGAGATTGCCCGACCTGTCACACGCCGGTCCCGGGACGCTGGTCGAAGAAATTTGACGGTCAAATTGCGGCCGCGCCTTTTCTGCCCCGCAGGCAGGCGCAATTGGTTAGAATTCTCTCGCGACCCTAATCACATTCATGCGAACGTCCAAAAACCGGCTTCTCGCAGCCCTGTTGTGTCTGATCTTATTAAGTCTCGACCTGGGCTGCTCGCCGCGCGATTTCCTGACCCGCCGGCTCGCCGCCGACTTGATCTCGGCCACCGACACATTCAAAGCGCCGCAACTGTTCTGGCTCCGGACTGGCATCGTTTCCAACAAGGATTACAGTTCTCCCGACTTCATGGTTCTACAGCGCCGCGGATGGATTATCGGCACCGAGCAGAAGTGTCCCGCCGGGGTCGAGCCTCCCCCCTGCTGGGATGTGCTGCTAACGCCGCTCGGAGTAGAGACGATACGGCCCCTGATTTCGAATGCCCTTCCCGACAGTGGCCGCGACAACGGCCCCATGGCGATCCAAGTCGCGCGCCGCGAACTTCTGGGCGTTTCCGGGATCAGCAAGGCAGGCAACTTCGCTGACGTCGAGTTCACCTGGCGTTGGGTATCGATCAATCAGGTGGGTGCCGCACTTTACGACAGCGGAGTGCACTACCGGTCGACCGTCGGATTCCGTGGCTATGACGACGGCTGGCGGGTTGTGGACCAAGCTGTACCCAGCAACCAGAAGCTGGACGATGCGCTGCGCAGTGCTCAGCCGACGGCGCAATAGAGAACATGGACAAAGTCTTAAGAGCACTAGGGACGAACCTCGGGGCAACAAAATTCTATGCGACGTTCCATCTTGCTAGTTTCGCTGGTTTCCGTAATTGCAGCTTCACTTCTTACTCGGGCCCAAACCACAAAACCCAAGCTCACGCTTGACGAGTTTTTCAACTCGGTCAGCTTCGATGCGGTTAAGATTTCGCCAGATGGCAGCTCCATTGTCATCGAAATAGAAAAGGCCGACTGGGATCAGCAGATCAACCGCAAAGAACTCTGGCTCTACCGGATCGCCGCCCACGGCGGGAGCCTGGTACAGTTGACGCAAGCCGGACGCGACAGGTCGCCGCAATGGTCGCCTGACGGCCGTTGGATCGCGTTTCTCTCGGAGCGCAAAGTCGCCGCAGCCGAGGACGCCGACGAAGACGCAGAAGACGGCAAAGAAAAAGACGGCAATGACAGAGATAAGGTAAAAGACAAAGACGTCGCCCAGTTGTTTCTGGTTTCGCCCGGCGGCGGCGAGGCCTTTGCCATCACCTCGAGCGACGAAGAAGTCCACGCCTTCGCCTGGTCCGGCGACTCAAAGGCAATTCTCTTCGCAACCCGCGAACCCTGGACCAGGCAGCAGAACGACGATCACAAAAAAGATTGGAAGGATGTGATCCGTTACCGCGGCGATGAGCGTGGCGACGTGATTTTCCGCCTCAATCTGGAGGAAGCCCTGGCGCGCCACGCCGCACTCGGTTCCAATTCCAATTCCAATTCCAAAGAAATCCCCAGCGCGGAGAAAGACTCCCATGCCACACTCGGAGCGGTCGCGATCGCGCGCACGCCCCTGCGGATAAATCAAATCAGCATTTCGCACGACGGCCAACGCCTGGCGTTCCTGACCTACCCCGTGTCCGAGCGTGAGGAGAAAGTTGACGACATCGATCTCTACCTCGTCAACCTGACGAGCAATAGCTTGCCGACCAGCGCGCCGGAAGTCGCACCCATCCGCCTCACCCATAACGAAGCCGAGGAACTGAATCTGGCGTGGGCTCCGGACAATCGCCATTTGTTTTTTCAGGTCGACCTCGGATCGCTGGAAAGAAAGTATGAAGATCCGCAGCCGCGCCTCTACTGGATCGACGCCGGCGACACGTCCGACAAAAGGCCCGAAAAAAGAGACGTCCGACGCTGGTTCGCCGACTACCCGGGCGAAGTCGTGCAGTACACGCCGCTGCCCGACGGATCGGTGCTGTGCGCTTGCCGCCTCGGAACCGAGGTGCAGTTCGTATCGCAGGCGAATCCGAAAGCCGCCATCGTGAAGCGCGTGGGATGGGCTGGAAGGTATGAAAGCCCCGCTGCCGCGTCGCAATCGCAAAGCACACGCATCGCGTTCGTCTACTCGGCAATCGTGCGCCCCACGGAGGTTTACATCGCCGACGGCCCCGACAAACTGGCGCAGGCGCGGCCCATCACTTCTTTTAACAAGCTGTTCACCGAGCGGGAACTGCCCCTGGCCAAGCCTTATCGCTGGACCTCCGACGATGGCACGCCGGTGGAAGGCATGCTGATGTACCCTCCCGGAAAGTTCGAGGCGAAGAACCTGCCGATGTTTGTCTACATCCACGGCGGGCCGCAGGATGCCGATGGCAACCACTTCCAGGCGGATTGGTATCAGTGGGATCGCCTCGCCGCCACCGCGGGCTGGCTGGTGTTCGAGCCAAATTATCGTGGATCGACCGGCTACGGAGACAAGTTCGCGCTGCAGATCATTCCTGAAATGGATTCCGCTCCCGGCAAGGATGTATTGACTGGCGTCGATGCGCTGGTGAAAGACGGGATTGCGAATCCGAACCAATTGACCGTTGGCGGCTACAGCTTCGGCGGGTACTTGACCAACTGGCTGATCACGCAGACCACGCGCTTTAAGGCCGCCGTCACCGGCGCGGGCGCGGTGGAGAATGTCGCCAACTGGGGCAACGATGACGACGCTTTTGACGACGCGTATTTTCTCGGCGGGCTGCCCTGGGAAAAGCCCGATCGTTATCGCAGCGAAGCCCCGATTTTCCAGATCAATAAAGTCCGCACGCCAACCCTGGTGGTCGCTGGGGAGGACGACATTCGGGTTGCGCCGCTCGAGGCCTATCTGCTCAATCGCGCTCTGCATGAGCTGAATGTACCGAGCGAACTGCTGATTTTTCCCGGCGAGGGACACGACCTCGACAAGAACCCGTGGCACGGAAAGATCATGGTGCGCGAAGAGTTGAAGTGGTTGGCGAAGTATGGCGGCGTGACCGGTACGAACTAGAGCTGGGTGGGAAGGGTTGGGGAAGGGCACGGCTTCACAGCTTGCGGATAAACTCACTGTTGCACTTGATTTTGGATGGCGCAACGGTTTACCGCTGCGATAACTAGCCGATTTTCATCGACGGCTTTAGCCGCTGAGGCCACAACTCCTGCGCGGGAACGAGTTTTTCCGCAGCCCGTTCAGCCATGTCGTCCAGAGCCGAAAAAATGCGGGCTTTAGCCCCTGAGGCCTCGGTTCATCGCCCCTACCGGTGCGCGGCGTCGTTTTGCAGTTGGGCAACTTTCGTGCGTGGAGAAGATTGCTGGTAGCGGGAGACGCCCTGGTAAAGCGCTTCCGCAATTTTCTGGCGGTAAGCCGCGCTCTGCAGGTTGCGCTCGTCCGCCGGACTGCTCACAAAAGAAATCTCGGTAAGAATGGCAGGCATGGTCGTGCCCGTGAGCACGGCAAAGGCGGAATCCTTGATGCCGCGGTTCCGAATGTCCGGGCTGCTCGCGGCCAACGTCGCATAGAGAGAACGCTGGACGCTTGCTGCGAGACGTTGCGACTCCTCGATCTTGTCGTGTAACGCTCCGGCCGATAGCGTCACCGGCGTCAGCTTGGGGGAGGTTCCATCCTCAGGCTTTTCCACTTCCCGCGATCCCGGGGCCGAAAACAGATTCGTATAGTAAGTCTCAACCCCCCGCGCCGCCGCCGAACTGCTGTAGTTGGCGTGAACAGAGACGAACAGATCAGCCTGCGCCTGGTTGGCGAAGTCAGCACGCTGGTCGAGCGGCAAATACGTGTCGCCCGTTCGGGTGAACATTACCTCCGACCCCAATCGAGCTTGCAGCAACTTGCCCAGACGCTGAGTAACGTCGAGCACCAGATCCTTTTCCAGTAATCCCTGGCGTCCGACCGTGCCCAGGTCCCAGCCGCCGTGTCCGGCGTCGAGCACGATGCGCATTTTTCCGGTTCTAGCCGGTAAGCGTTGATCGGATGATGCCGTCGCCAATGTCGCCACCGGAGCCGCTTTCACCGGGGCCGGAGCTGGATGGTATTGGTTCGCAGCCAAAGTTTTCTCGCTGCCGCGCAGCTCGACCACCAGGCGATAGGGGCTCGACTCCATGCTGACAGAGAAATTCGATCCATCCTTGGTGTCGAGCACGACGCGCGTTACGCCCGCGACGGGCTGAGCGACCCGCACACGCGTCAGCGAAGCATCGCCGATATCCATCGTCTTTCCATCCAATCCGGGCGACAGAACCGTATCGTGCAAGTCGAAGTAAATCCGCTCCGGCGACATCAGACGATGCACTTCGTAGGGGACCTGGTCTTGCATGTCGATGACTACCGTGCTTCCTATCGACGAAGACCAGTGACGCACCCCGGTGATTTTCGGCAACGCCGCCAACTTATCTTCCGCCACGGCGGTGAGTGGCGCCGCATCGGAAGCCGCCTTCGCAGGATCCATCAGATTGTCGGTGACGACCGGAGACAGAACATCCGCCGACGGCGCTGGCGGCGCGGTCACCGACTGCGGCGAGGTCGCAGTCGTAACCGCCGTCTTCCCATGGAACTGCATGCCCCACCACGCTCCGGCTGAAAATAACGCAGCCACCGCCACCAAACCCATCACCACGCGCAATCCGGGATGCCATCCGCCGGGAACAAATTGGCGTTGCAAGAATGCTAAGAAGTGAAGTGGTTCCCGGGAAGTTGCCGGCTCGTCGATCTCAACTGTGTCGTCCGCGAATGACTCGTCGGATACACTGCGCTCATACAAATCGGCGAAGGTCGCCGGATTGAAAACCGGCTGCTCCTCCGCTGCCACTTCCGGAACCAGCTCTGGAACTGGAGACGCTGCTTGTGCAACTTGCGGCGTCGCGGGGATGGTCTCGGCAATGGGCGGCAAAGCAAGCCCCGCCTCAGCGCTGGTGATACTGGGCTCGACTTCAGGAATTTCGATCGCCGCCGTCTCAGCGACAACCGCCGCCGCAGGCGGTTTCGCCTGCAGGACTTCGTTCGCCACATCCGACAGCCAGTGGATGCGCCGGTCCTGATCTTCGGGCTTGAGCGCGGAAAGCACCAGCTCCGAGAACAGATCGAAACAGCGAATGTCGTGATCCGTGAAAGACCAGGCAGTGTTTGAAAATGCCTGCAGCACGCCCAGTTGCTCGCTCCTGCCACGCAACGGAATCAGTACGGTAGACCGAGCGCCCAGCGCGCGCGCGAAATCCAGTTCGACGCGAGCGTCGACTTCACAATCATCGCAACGTAGAATGCGTCCCGATTCCAGGCAGTCCTGCAAAAACTCGGAATCGCCGATCAGGTGAGTACCGCGTTCGACCGCGAGCGGTCCAGAGGCTGCGCGACACACCATCTCCGGCCATTCCTTCGCAGAGCCATTCGCCAGCGCGACCACAATGCCGTCGGCCTGGGTAATGGCCTGAGCGCGGTCCGAGATCAATTGCAGCACTTCGTCCAGAATGAAGCGTTCCGTCTCGAACAAGTCGCCATCGGAGGCGCGTCCGGTGACCGTGCGCCGGTTCCGTATCTGCTCGTGCAGGTCCGAGAAGGCACGCAGGGCGCGCAGAGCTTCCTGGCGCGCAATCGATTCGAGGACGCGGTTGCCTTCCTGCAATGGAAAGCTGGGGTCGGCCGTGGTCGACCCTTCCCAGTCAACTCGGGTTGGATTGGCACTCATGATCGCGCGGTCAGGACGGCAAACATCCTGTGTTCATCGTATCTTAGCTTACCCGAGGGACCATTTCTGGCTTTGGTTCCACCGGTCAGGCCTCAGCATAGGCCGGTGGAACAACACCCCTCCCCAGGAAACGACGCACACAACTCCAACATCGAGCCTAATAGTCTTTGGGAGGGTACCGCAATGTCCGTTGGTACACGTCCTTTTGCGGCTCTGGGACTGCACCCCGCGCGGCCGGTTTCGCGGATGCCCGAGCTACGTCCCTTCGATTTTGCCCTTCGTCCCGATTCATCCTATGGTTAAGCAGCAGCCCCAGAAGCAACCCGGAGAAATGATGACCGAAGCAGCTGAGCAGGGAAAGCCGGTAAAGCTGAAAAAGTACAACTGGTGGTGGCCCGGAGTGGTGGCAAGCAGTCTGGCGGGTGCGGCCGTGGTGGCGTTCCGAGGCTGCTGGCACCGCAAGATGAGCTGGCCGATAGGCGTGCAGGGATATTCCTACCAGGTTTGCCTGAGCTGCGGCGCCAGGCGCCTGTTCAATGAACAAACTTTCAGCGCCTATGGTCCATTCCGCTATGACCTGAACGAACTCACCACTTGGGAAAACTCTAGGGAACCTAAATCCAATCCCGCCGAGAATGCGCCGCGAGCGTAGCTTGACGATGGAGCGCCGGGCGTCCTCGCCTGGCCGGGTGGGCGACGGCCCGTCCATCGTAGACCGATTCACACTCGGACAGCCTGGGCCTGACTCTTGTACCACTCCACGGTACGCCGCAGGCCGTCTGCAAAGTTCACTAGAACCTTGTAGCGCAAATGCTTTTCCGCCAGCGTGATGTCGGCCAACGAATGTTTGATGTCTCCGGCTCGTTCCGGACTGTACTTGACCGTGCCTTGGTAGCCCGTCAGTGGTTGTAAAGCATGGAAAGTTTCATTCAACGAGGTCCGCTGGCCGGTGGCACAGTTAAAGACCCGTCCGGCGCACTCCGCCGCCGGGGCGCTGCACGCCAGCAGATTTGCCGAAACGGCGTTGTCGATGTAGGTGAAGTCACGGCTGGTTTCGCCATCGCCAAAAATCGTGGGCTGTTCCCCGCGCAGCATCTCCATTGTGAATTTGGCGAGCACGCCGGAGTAGGGCGAAGAAGGGTCCTGCCGAGGTCCGAAAATATTGAAGTAACGCAGGCAGACGGTTTCGAGGCCATAACACCGGTAGAACGATACCATGTATAGCTCGCTGGCCAGCTTGGCCACGGCGTATGGCGAGATCGGGTTGGGGTTCATGGCCTCGTGCTTTGGAAGGGTCGGCGTGTCTCCATACGCAGAGGATGAGGCGGCATACACCACGCGCTTCACTTTCGCGTCGCGCGCCGCCACCAGAACATTGACCGTGCCGTCCACATTGGCCTGGTTGCTGCCGATAGGGTCGAGCACCGATTTCGGGACAGACGGAATGGCCGCCTCGTGGAGCACGAAATCGATGCCTGCGCATGCCTTGTGCATAGCATCCAAATCGAGAATGTCGGCTTCGCGAAAGTCCATCTGGCTCATCACTTCAGTCAGGTTTTCGCGTCTGCCGGTGGAGAAGTTATCGATGCCCCGAACCTGGTCGCCACGTTGCAACAGAGCGCGCACCAGCGAGGACCCGATGAAGCCGGCAGCGCCGGTCACTAGATATTTAGCCATATGCCGGTAATGATAACGGAAGGATTGCCCTCAACGCACACCACCCGAAGCTACCGGAGTAACTCTTGCCGGAGCCCGCCAAACGGCTCGCCCGCCCCTTAAATCCTATGGAGGAAGAACTCAGAAGTGGCGAAGCCGTTTGGCGATCTGGTTAAACTCTTCACGAGAGAGCATCTGCTTCTCTTGAAAGAACACCTTAATCTCTTCGAGCAAGGTTTTCGGGTCGGCAGACCTCAGGGTCTCGTTCATGCCATTCTCCTCTGCCGATCCGCTATTGGAGACGTCGTTGTGCCCGGCCAGCGCGCCCAGGAGTTGCTTCAGTTGCAACAGCTGTTCTGCTTTGATTTCCGCGAAACAGATGCCCATGCCCAGGAAAGGGTACGTGACGCGGACCGTCCCTGAAGCCTGAATCCGCATACCGAACGACTTGAGTATCAGGTCCACTTTCGTGCCGGCGGGAAACGTGGTGTTCATTTCCACATAGCATCCATGCAGGCTGACGTCGGTGAGGGTTCCCCACATGCGCACGTCGTTGCCGCCGGTTCGAAACTCCACGCTGCCCGAACAACGAAGCCGGGGGCTTTGGCGCCGCTCTCTCCCCGCGCGCAGGGTCGCATTGTCTGGAGATTCGCCGGTCGTTTGAGTTGGAGCCGGAGCGGGAGCTGGGGTTGCAAAGGCATCAGCCGCCCCACCTCCCAACACTCCTCCCTTTAGCCGGCGAAGATAGTTCACCCCTTCTTCGCCGCTACCTGGGTCTTGTGGCAAGACGGGTTGTCCGGCATGGTTATGCGGACCCAAAAACGCCTCCGATAAGCTGCTGCTCTTAGTTGGATCGGCAAATTTCGGGAAGAACTTTAGGACGCCGGAAATTGCGCCACAGAGGCCCGAATCTGGTTCCACAGTTCCTCTTTGCCGGTTCCGGTCTTGGCCGAGAACGCCACGATGGGCACCCCGCCATATGCCTGCCCCAGCATGCGCATCGCCTGGTGCAAGTGGTTGCCTGACAGCCGGTCGCACTTGGTCGCCACAATCGCATGCGGCCGCCCTTTGGACGCCAGGAACGCCAGCAACTGGCCATCGCTTTCCTGCGGAGGAATGTTCGAATCGACCAGCGCCAGGCAGAGCGCCAGGCTCGACCGCTGGTGCAGGTAAGGATCCACAAAGCGAGCCCAGTCCCCGGAGATTTCGCGCGAGACCTTGGCGTAGCCGTAGCCTGGCAGGTCGGCGAACCGCAACTCGGGGTTGGGTTGGCCTGCCCGGCGAACTTCGTAGAAGTTAATGCTGCGCGTTCGCCCCGGAGTATTGCTGGTGCGCGCCAGCTTCTTGCCCACCAGCGCATTGATCACGCTCGATTTTCCGACGTTCGACCGCCCAAGAAATGCGATCTCCGGTACCGTGGGGGCAGGGAAGTGCGTCAAGTCGCTCGCCGAGAGCATGAAGTTCGCCAAAATCCGCATGCAGACAGTTTCCAGTGTTTGGGTTGCGGATGGCAAGCGGCGCCCAAAAATAAATTTGCGAAACGCCTGCTAAAGCCCAAGAGGACGCTTGGTCTCTACGTCCTGCTCCTTGATCGGATGCAGTTTGTGCCAGAGCGTGAGCCCACCAGCAATCACCAGCCCGATGAGAACGCTGATCAGAAAAAATAAGCGATACGCTGGCAGCATGATCAGCAGAACCGCGACAACAGCAATGGCGACAATGAGCCCCGCCGATCCCTTCAGGCTGAATCCAGAGCGGCTGCCAGATTCCGGCTCCATGACTTTATTGTAGCGCCGCTTTGTGTGGTGACGGGGCTCCGCCCCGTCTCGGCAGGGCAAAGCCCCGCCACCACACATTTAGCTACGCCCTCATATCTTCATATTTTCCGCCATCGCCTTCCGGAGCGCCCGGTTGATCCTCGTCTGGTAGCCCCGGCCCTGCTTTTTGAACCAGGCGAGAACGTCGGCGTCCAGACGCAGCGTGATCGGCTTCTTGAGGGGCTTGTAGTATTTCCGCCACGCCGGGATCAGATCCAGCGGCATCTTCTCCCCGTCGGCGGAAGCCCGCAGTCGGGCGATCTTCCCCCGCTTCTTCACGGCTTTTCGCTTTTTCTTCATGAGTACTTATACATCCATATGTACAGTCCCGCAAGTACAAAATGTTCCACGTGGAACACTTTGTACATACAATTCATTGTAAGTGTATGTGCCCGCTCAGCGAGCGGAGAGACGTCTACACGAGTGTCGCCAGATATCGGGTGCCCCACTCATTGCGCATTTTGCAATGAGCGGGATTCCACTGCGGCGTCGTCTACTGCCGAGCCGTAGGGATCTCCCCGGCCGGCGGGGTCGCGATCGGAGCCATGGTCTCGGCTTCAGATGGCATCTGCGGCAGTGGGCCTTCGAGGGCTACCGCCAGCACCTGATCCATGTTGTCCACGAAATGCAGTTTCATGGCGGTGCGCAGGTTCTCGGGCACCTCGGCTACATCTTTTTCGTTTTCCTGCGGCAGAATTACTTCGAACAATCCGGCGCGATGGGCGGCCAGAAGCTTTTCTTTCAATCCGCCGATGGGAAGAACTTTGCCGCGCAGCGTAATTTCTCCCGTCATGGCGATATCGCGGCGCACCGGAATCCGGCTCAGCGCGCTGGCCAGAGCGGTGGCGATGGTGATGCCGGCCGAGGGGCCATCCTTTGGAATCGCTCCTTCGGGCACGTGTACGTGAATGTCCTGGTTACGGTAGAAGTCGCGGGGCAGTCCGAGGCGCGCCGCTCGCGAGCGAATGTACGACATGGCCGCCTGTGCCGATTCCTGCATCACGTCGCCCAGTTGGCCGGTTAAGGTTAGTTTGCCTTTGCCGTCCACTACCGAGGCTTCGGTGCTGAGGATCGAGCCTCCTACTTCGGTCCAGGCCAGGCCTGTCACCAGGCCGACTTCGCTCTTCTCGTGGGCCAGGGTGTCGCGGAACTTCAGAACTCCGAGGTAGTCGCTAATCTTATCCGCCTGGATCGAAGCCGAGAAGCTAGCACCTTCCTTCACCACCTTGCGCGCAACTTTGCGGCAGATGTTGCCAATCTCGCGTTCTAGGTTGCGCACTCCGGCTTCGCGAGTATAGCTGCGAATGATCTGGCGGATGGCGTCGTCGGAGAACTGTATGTTTTTCTCCGTCAGGCCGGCCTGCAACATTTGTTTCCGCACCAGGAACTGTTTCGCGATCTCAACTTTTTCCGGCTCCGTGTACCCGTGCAGGCGCAGCACTTCCATGCGATCCTGCAGGGCGGGCGGAACGGTGTGTATCACGTTCGCCGTGGCCACGAAGAAGACTTGCGACAGGTCGTACTCGACGTCGAGGTAATGGTCGACGAACATGAAGTTCTGTTCGGGATCGAGAACCTCGAGCAACGCCGCCGAGGGATCGCCGCGGAAGTCCATCGACATTTTGTCGACTTCGTCGAGCATGAACACCGGGTTCTTGGTGC
>Ga0209415_10016310_pt1 | contig 11948 bp, 20 predicted proteins | sample PeaSoiSIISIP2007_FD_187696 | JGI IMG/M metagenome (GOLD analysis project Ga0209415, IMG submission 187696) | Peat soil microbial communities from Weissenstadt, Germany - SII-SIP-2007 (SPAdes) (version 2) | ecosystem: Environmental > Terrestrial > Soil > Wetlands > Peat | place: Germany... | reverse complement strand
CACCCGCACCGCCGACACCACCTGTGCCGCCCGTGCCACCGACTGCACCTGTGCCTCCGGTGCCGCCCGTACCGCCTGTGCCGCCTGCGCCGCCCGCCGGTCCGGCTTGACTTGATGTCGCACCCGTCCCGCCCGTCCCGCCTGTGCCGCCCGCGCTCCCGGCCGCACCCGACCCGCCCGTGCCGCCCGTACCGCCTGTGCCGCCTGCCGGTCCGGCTGCGCCCGACCCGCCCGTACCACCCGAACCTCCAGAGATGCCACTCGCACCCGTAGCGCCACTCACGCCTACTACACTGCCGGTGCCGCCTGTGCCCCCCGTACCGCCGCTCGCGCCGGTCGCGCCGGTCGAGCCGATACCGCCGACAGATTCGACCGCCTCTTGAAGTGTGCACCACTCCGAAGTCGGACCTGACGGGTTCTCAATCTCAATCTTCGCCGTACTCGGCGGCGTTGGATCATGTGTCGGGATTTCGCCGATGGTATAGGGACCGGCCATTTACAACTCCCCTTTACGTGACGGCGGAGGCGCCCTTTTTGCCGACCTTCCGCTTGAGGGGGGTGGGCGAGCCGCGACGGTGAGGCGTTACAGGGACGTTCCCCGTACCGATGGTGTGGGCGGGCGGTTCGTTCGGCGCCGGAGCCGCCGGGGGTACGAAGTCCTCCGGGTTGCCTGGATCGGTGCTGACGCCGCCAGCCGTATCGAGGAAGGACTCGTCCACCGCGCCGACGTTGGCGCCGTGCACCATCATACCGACCAGGGTCTCGCTTTCCTGCTCGATCTGGTCGTTCTCCTCGTCGAAGTCCATGTCCGTCATGTCGTTCAGTTGCATCATGCGATGCAGACTCTTGAGCGACAGCGGCAGACCGAGTTGCTTAGCCTGCATGAAGGCGAGTAAGCTGGCGCCAGCCACGTTGGCATCCGCGAAGTCTGTCTGCGGCGACACCGAAACCTCATTCGGGTCCTCACCGACCCACTGCGCCGCGTACTTGAGAACTTGCTCAAGCGCCGCGCCGGCTGCGACCGCGATTTGCTGAATGGTGGTCGTGCGAGCCGCCACGCGGATGCGCAGTGCCTCGCCGCTCGCGCCCCTCGCGGAGCCGACATCCATGAACTGGACGCCGAAGCTCGCGGCTTGTTCTGAATCGTTCTTGATGGCCTGGCGCATTTCGCCGAGACCAGACGAACTGACGCCGATGTATTTTGCGTCACCGCCGATGCGCAGGTCGATCACACCCTTGTTGCCAATGCGGAGTTGTTGGTTCTCGTCTACGTCGGATACGTTGCCACCGATGATAACGAGAGTTTGCTGACCCTGATAGTGCAGAGTCGAGCGATAATCTGCTTCGCCGCGATAGATCGAGAGTGCGAGAGTGCTGAGTCCGAGGAGCGGCGGCTCGTCCGGCTCGGGCACAAGGTCGTTGGCACCGCAGAACACGAACGGAATATCGGTGAGCGCACGTCCGGCGATTGATGGCATAATGAAGTCGTCCGGGATCGGCATACTCGTGTCATTAACTTTTACGCACACCTGATAGGGTGCGTCGAGCGGCGGACGGGTCCAGCCGCTTTCCAAGCTCTCCGGCGTGCCGCGCGTCAGGATGCGGTGCTTACGCTCTGCGACCCATGTGAAGCCTTCGCGTTGGAAGCCTGACTCGTCGAGCACGACAAGATCGAGAATGTTCCGTCCCTCGTCGCGCCGACCGGCATCCCAATTGATGATCCGCTCGGGATCGTAGAAAGCGATGTAAGGAAGCGCATTGTATGGGTCAACGCCCGTGGGCGCATCGACCAGCAAACCGCAGCGACCTTTGACCAACTGTGCTTCGTTGATCCGGCGAAGCAACATCTGCATTCCCTCGCCCTGAATCGTTGCTTTGTCCATCATCGGAGCGAGACGTTGCGGCAGTTTGATAACCGCCGGTTTCATGTGCATTATTCCTAACATCGCTTTTACCGCATCGCGAACGACATCATGGAAATATGCCCGAGTAAGGTAGGCTTCGTAGTCTTTCCAGCCGGGAGAGGACGGGGTGGTCATCCCGTCCTGGATCATGGCTTCGGAGGGAGGCAGGTAGTCTAGGCGCTTCTTCTTGATGGCTCGCTCACCCGCATAGGTGTCGCCCATCTGAATCCACTCGCCAGTCTTACTCACATATTGGGGGTGCTTGTCGTCGATAGCCATGGGAGAACCCTCCGGGGGGAGCCTCGTTTACCATACGGGCGGCTCGGACGCAAGCCTTTCGGCTTACGCAACGTTATCGAGCCATCCGCCCGTCAAACTACGCCAAAAACGCACGATTGGCAGGACTCGCCGCTGAACAGCCACAGTCGCCGCCTCGACCGCTTCCTTCTCGGTGCGGCCGCGCTTCTCGTTTGTGCCAGTGATCTTTCCAGTAAGCACGGCGTCCAGGCATCTACGACGCCAGCCCGGCTGCATATACCAGCCCCGCTGTGCAGCCGGCTGCATATACCAGCCCCGCTGTGCAGCATGATCGCCGGAAGTCCTCGCCAAAGACCATCGGAAACGCCAGCGATACCACCACATGAGCCATGCCGGACGGTCGAGATTGACCGTCCCCCAACGGTTATCCGCGTGCGGTCGGGGAAGGAATGAGAATGCCTGCGGAAGCGGGGTCGCGGGTGTAGACAAGAGCGAAACCGGAAGGGGTGGTGCGTTCTCGACCGGCTCTGGCGTGGACAAACCGGCGAATACCTGCTCGCCGACGTGAAGGGTAACAGCCTTGGCTTTCGCTCTCGGCTTGCGTTTGGTTTTAGTGGTCATCTGACTTCTCCATTTTGTGAGGGGTCGGTCGGGACAGGGGACGTGTCCCGACCGAGGGGGACCCGGCGATTAGGCTCGTCGTGTCAAGTTTCCTGGCGGCTCGTAGTAGCGGAGCCGGTATCGCGTCGCATCTGCACAGTGATCCTCCGAAGGCTCCATAACCTCGTCCATGTCGTCCTCGTCCCGTTGCAGTTGCGGAACGGTCCGAATCCAGTGTCGGCAATTCATGCAAACGAACAGACCGGGGTATTCGCGGAAGCCGCCGGGCGCCAGAGTCGCCGCCAGCTTTTGCCGCATCAATTGCCAGCCTTGCTTGCGCGATCCGGGTGCCTTGTCGGCCATTTCCCAAATAATGCCCCGGAACCGGGCACCGTTGACGACGACAGGCTTTTCCATTTCATTAGCGATGCTCGGGCGTCCGTCTGTCTCAGCCCAAATCTGAGTGTCGGCGGGTCCGCGTCGAATCCGAGACAGCCAGCCACCGCCATTGGGGTCCTGGTAGCGCCAGCCACGGTCTATTTCGTACTGGATTATGCGCCTGACAATTTCGACGGGCGGTGCGTTTACCCCCTCGTCTTTGTGACCGCTCCACCCGTACAGTTCGCCGACGATAAACAGGTCGCCGCGCATAGTACGCATAGTCTTGCCGTCCGGGAGCGCCAAATCCTCGCCGTTGCTCTTTGCGAACCACAAGCAAGTATATGGCTTGGAGGAGCCATGATCGTATGCACGCGTGATGTGCCAGTTCGCCGGTACTACAAACTCCGGCACCAAGATGCTATCCCGGTGCGTTGCCCAAATATCGCCGAACATGCCGCCTGCGGTGATGTCCCAATCGCCATCCCGCCACGCTTTCAACACTGATTCGCTTGGCGCGCTGGCGAGAAGGCGGTCGAGGTAGTGCGGGTCCACTTTGTTCAGAATCTTGTTCTCGCTGATGTGTCCGAAGATCGCGCGGCGCGAAGGGAGCTTGTGACCCTGTTCGTCTCGCGCGTCATCAATGAGCGGTCCAAGAATTTCGCCGGACTTGCGGTCACTGATATGGAACCGATCCTTGATTTCGTTGTGGCTAGGACCCCACGGATTAGTGGTGCTCCGAATCTTGCGTGGAATGCCCGGCACCGAACTGCGCAAGCACGAGAACATCAAGCCATAGCAGGTCAAGTCCGGCCACGTAATAAGCTCCTCGAAACCGATAAACGTGAACTCCATTCCGAGGTAGCGCCGGAAGTCCGTCTGGTCGGCAAGATGATCGAACACGAGCGTCTCACCGTCCGGAAACTCCCAACGATATTTGATTTCGTTGTAGAACGCCTTGGGCCAAAGACGCGGAAACCAACGTTTGCTCTTGGCGATCACTTCCTTCAACATCGGATGCGATTGGCGCAGAATGATGCCTTTGAGGGAGGGTCCCCATCCCTTGCCGACATCCATGGCGAAGGACATGAGGAGGGCGTCAGTTTTGCCACAGCCGGCACGCGTGCCGGCGAACAGGACTTCCGTTTCGGTTGATTCCAGGAACGCGGCTTGCGATCCTTTTTGCGGCGCCCACACGACTTCGACTTCTTGACCGTCATCGTCAATAATGATTGGAATATACTCGCCGTGTCGGAGTTTCCACCTGTGAACGGTCGGAATGCCGCGCGGCTTCAAGAAAAATGATCCGGTGTTTTTGTCGAAGGTAAACAACTTCGGCTTGTCGTCTTTGCTGCCTTTGTCCTTACTCATAGCACTTTACTCCACTTTTTTCCCGCCAAGGGCATCCCCGACAGGCGCGGTCATCCGTCTTTTTAGTTGCCTCAACGGGCATCCGTTGAGGTTAAGCGGTTTCAGGGGTGGCTTGGGATGACCGATTTGGCATCTGCAAGTCGTCATCAGATTCCCGCGCCGCCTCGTCAACTTCTTCGAACTCTACATCCTCGATTTCATGGTGTTTCATTTGATACGATGCCTCCAACTCTTTCGAGGATTTTGTCGCGCCGACGACGAGCACACCACCTACCTTGTGTTCGTGCGCAACTTGGATTCGATTGCCATAACTGTCAGGACGCTTGCGGGCGAGCAACCAACGAGTCATTTCGGGGTCAAGCCAAGGGACCGTTTGCGGAACTGGTTTGCCGTCCGCATCCAAAAGATACGCTTCCTCGCCTCTAAGACCGAGCTTGATTAAATCGGGGTCAATTTCAAAGATGACGCCTTGCTGATTAGTGAGGATTTTGCGCTCGATACCAGTCGCGAGCTTTAGCGCATGGTCCTCGACTATATCCGTTCCCGCGTCCCACGCTTCCGCAAATAAAATATGAAACCGCTCGGTGCGACCGTCATCGACTGGTAAATCAAAACCATCGCCGGGATGCCCTTTTTTGCTGAGCTTAAGCCAATATCCTAGCTTGTACCGGCTGACACCACTGCCCCTGCAAATAGATGCAAGATGCGGCCATGTTGCGGCGGCGCGAAGGACTTTTAGCATTGCTTTGGGATTGCGGATAGCAAGTTCACGAGCGGCATCGCCCATAATGCTGTCGCTGTGCATTAGTTCTCTTTCGAGTGCCCGACCGCCCCGGTTTTTACGATTCGGACTTACGCGACCCTTCGCCAGCCCTATTGCTTCCGCCTCTGATGCGGGTTGTCCCTTGCGGCTCATGCCGTCCTCCCAATCTTCATTCGTCGGGTCATCCCGACGTGCGCAGACATCCGCGCTGTATTTAACTTCGCTTGCGATATACTCATGTCATCGCAAGATCAAGAAATCGAGGCTCCATGTGCCGCAAGTGTGCGACGAAGCCGGGGTTTGGATTCGCTTGCTTCCGACCCTTGCGGATCATGGCAAGCGCGTCGTCGAACTTAAGACCGAGCGTCGTCATCAACGTCGCACAATCGGCATAGCTCGACCGAGAAATGCCGGCGGCACACCCGAATATAATATCGCCGCCGCCTCGCAACCATGCCCGACAACTGAGAGCCAACGCTTCGAGCGTCGGATCGTCGAGCGCGGACTGTTCGTTATCGTCGATGCCGAAGTAGAGCACCGACCGCAAATTTCCTTGGCGGACCCACTTGAGCGCGTCAACGCCCGCCGCCATTTCGACCAACATGAGCATCCGACCTGGGGTCTGGAACGTCACGATCCCTTCGTTCGGGGAGGCACCCTGGTATACGCGACCACGCGCCACGTCACCGATCAAGTTCACATCGTAGTCCACCATGGTCAAACATCCCGAATTATCTCGTCGATTTCCTTTTTGGTCTCTCGAACCAAATAGTCAACTCCGTCGATCACGACTCGCACTGGCACCGTCTCATAGATCAAATCTCGCCCGAGACGAACCCCGATGGGTTTGCCGGCGAGAGTATGCACAATAATGACCGCCGGCCAAGTTGCCATCGTCTTTTGCCTTGTACGTGAGTTGATTTACATCCCATGGACTGGATTGCCTCGTTTGTTAGCCGACTTCGAAAAATGCGTGCCGACCGAAGGTGCGTTCATATGCGGATTGACAACCTGTCGGCCGTCTGTGACTTCGCCGACCGGCGCTCCGGTAGGTGGCTGCGGTGCGGGCGCCGGAGCTTGACCGGGCATCGGCGGTGGAGGACCGGAGCCGGGCAGACCCGAGCCGGGCGGGGGTCCTTTGCTCGTGGTGGCGGCCGGGGCGCCTGCCGTAGTACCCATGGCACTGACATCGGCGAGCGTGCGACTGGCGGGCGGGGGCGGTGCTGCCGGCGGACCTTGCGGACCGGGCGGCGTATTCGGGGGCATGTTGAAGCTCATTGGACTCTCCCTCTCAGCGCGTTTACCATACTTATATTGCCGCTGGCAACCGCAGAACAACGACACTCAAACAAACGGGCAGTTGAACGACGTTGGTACGCTAAACGCGGTAAAATTCACACCGCACTAAAATCTTCTCGGCGACTCGCAAAACGTTACAGTTATTTGCCTTGCGATCCGACGACTGTTCGCCCGCCCTACGACAACCGATGCGATCATTGCGGGAAAGAAACAACGAGACTCCGATTAGACCACGATCACGTGACCGGCAAATTTAGGGGTTGGCTGTGCAATGACTGTAACCTTGCTTTTGGGCGTTTCGGTGATAGTGTCGAAGGAATGAGACGCGGAATAGCCTATTTAGAGGGACGCCTCGTTAGGTCATCTTGAATCCCCCTCCAAGAAAAGGGTCAGGGCCATTGCCAACAGTGCATTGCCCGCTGCCGATCTTCCCCGCGTCTGCCGTATAGGGCGGATCGGTGTGCGCCAGACGCCGAGAGCGTGCAAGATAAGACGGCGCCAAATCTGAGTACCGGGTCGTAACCAAGGCGAAACCTTCGTTACCGCCGACCAAATGTGGGTCCTGACCGGGACCGTTGTGCTCTTTCACGTCGATAGCAGCGTCCATTTTCGTAGCCCTTATCTCAGTTAATGTGCTCTTGAGAGCACATTAAGTCGTCAAATGTTGCCTCAAGAGCACTTTAATTGCGCGTAACTCGCCTTTTCTGGCGCGTAGCGGGTTATTTGTTACGCGGAGTACGTTGAGCCATGCCCATGCTGAGCGGGTAGGAGTCAGCCTTGACCGGTCGCGTCTGAGTGAAGCGAGACGTGTCGCCGCCCTTCGGGGGCGTCGGAGGGTTGCCCTTGCCCGAGCGCCCATGGTTGTCCGTCTCCAAAGGACTGACAGCGGCTTTGAGTGCATCACCCAAAGGCGGACCCGGCAGGAACCCGCTAGTGGTATTCTCGCCCGGCAGGTCGCTTGATGCGCCTGCGTAGCCATTCTGACCGTATCCGGCTTTCGACGGCTTCAACGCTTCGGATGCCAGCGACGGCATTTTCGATCCAACGATGTCTTGTGCCATGATGGCTCCTCCCCTTTAATTCTCGTATTGCGGCGCGCGACCCCGAGCACCCGAATGAACTGGAACCGGGGCGGATTTCGCGCCGCCCTGCGCAAGTGCGACAGCGGCATCCTGATCGGTAGGCGCGGACTGTTGCGCGCGCTGCGCGCGCACGTACTGACCGAATTCCTCAGCGGTTTGCGGCTCGGTTTTCCCTGTGCCGCCTTCCGCCGCACGCGCCGCAGCCGATGCTTCCCACTGTGCGGGTCCCCAAGTCATCGTTACCCCCTCGACTTTTTTGCTCGAACCACTACACGCGCGAGTGTGCGACGGTAGCGCAACACAAGCATGAGTGTCAAGATGAAACCCCACGCGGCGATCATCTGGATCATCGTATTCATGGGCGGTAGTCTCCTCGCGACTGCTTCAAGATCAACGGACTTTCTCCTCGATGCCTGCCGTCCGGCGACGCCACACGACCATCGTTCGTCGTCGCGTCGTTGAATGGCGTAAAGCTGGTCGGGACCTGCCCGTCCGGCGCTTTGTAGTTTGCGTCCCGCGCCGTTCGGAATAATCCGGGACGCAATCCCGGATGAACCGGAACGTCGCCCTTCTCGGCGGGCGACTCATCTTCGAGACCCACGTGTTGCATTTTCGCTGCGCTTACCGGATCGACGTTCGATCCGCTCGGAAACTGAGCACCCTTTGCAGAGTTTGAAGTCGCCCATTGACTTGACGCACCCATAAAAGCGCGACTTCCGCCGGGCGCGGTGGCGCCCATATTGGCGATGTCGGAGTTCCGCTTTTTGTTCAGTGTTACCATGATCGTTTGACCTGTACCGACTTCGGATGTCCCTGTGCCAGAATGCGCGCCGCATCTGCATCCATTGGCTCGTCGTTCGCGTTCGGTCGAGACGTGCTCACACCTTGACCGCTCGTAAGCGGAAAGCTAGTCAGTCCCCCAGGCGCCGAACCACCACTGCCGCTCCAATCGTTCGCGCGGTTCGCTTCTGGTCGCTGCGCCGGTTTCGTCGAATCTGGTCCGCTATAACCAGTGCCGCGTGCTCGTGTTCCGCGCCGTGTCTTACTCATTCATCCAACTCCTGAACCTCTTTGCGATCCTCCGGATCGGGCCAATCTGTTTTCAGTTGGTCGATATTGGGGATGCTACGTTCAATGCCTTCTTGATGCGCCGTCGAATGTCTCTTTCTTCGCCGGGTCTTGCCCATGTTACGCGCCCCTCCCGATACCGGTCGGGTCGCGCACGGAAGCATCGCCCTCAGTCTCTTGTGTATCGGAGCCTTCGGACGGGACTTGTGCCGGATGAATTGGTGTGTTTTGTCCGCCCTGAGCAAGCAACTTCTCGTCGTCACTCAAGTCGCGGTGCATGACTGCGGCGGCGAACTGTGGAGTAACGAAGCCATGTCCCATTACGGATTTGGCTTCGTCGCCTTGCGTTGCCGGAGCTTTAGCCCGCTGAGCGGGATTTGCAGGATCGTTGAACCCCGGTGCGATATTCGCCTGCGCTGCTCGAATGTCCTCGCGCCCGTGGAATGCTATCGGGCGCATCGGACATTAACCGCCCCGATCTGGAGTCGGGAACGGCTTGGGAGCCGCACCGCTATCGGTTTTCAGGGCGACCGCCGCCGGGAGCTTCGTGGAGCCGGAGAGGATCGCCTCGCCGAGCACCTTACCACTCATGTCGTTGTCCACGCCCTGACCGTTGCCACCCTTCATGCCCCAAGACGAACTGAGTTTGCCTGGGACCCAAGTGCCATTGCTGGTCTGAGCACCAACGCCGCCCGGCTGACGCCGAAGCGTCTTGCCGCGCTCCGTCGGAGTCTCCGGGTCCATGACATCAGCCGCACTTGCGTCCGGACCAACGCCTGGATGAATCGGAGCGATTGCGCTCGTAACGCCGGAGGGTTTGTTTTGGTCAGTCATGCCCCACTTGGTTTCAAACGTGGTGAGCGCCTTCTTCGGCGCGCCTTTGCGCGCGTCGTAGTGAGTCTGCTCAACGAATTCGCCTTTGTCGGGTCCGGCCCCGAGTCCACTACCCTTGACAGCCATGTTACTCTCCTCCAAAAAGGAATTGTCAGCCGCACACGGCGACTTCGGGGCTACGCCCACGGTGGACCCTACCCGAAATTAACCATGATGGCAACCGGAGTTTCACATGGCTTTTAATTCGGCGCAGCGCCGCGCTTATCGGACAGCGAATCCGGCAAAAGTGCGTGCTCAAGACTCAGCCGCCCAAAAAGCGATGACGACTGCCCATGTCCCGCCGAGCGCGATCAACGGCCAAGCGTCTTGGAGTGTGGTAGTCATAGGGATTTTCCGTGCGTGGCAGCGTGGATGCCGTGATGATGCGCGGGCAATTGGCCGAACTTCATGCCCTTGCTCGCGTGCAGGAATTCGTGGGCGACCTTCGGATCAACAGGCTTCTTGCCGTGAGCGCGGAGCTTGGCCCGCCCTTTGGCGGTCAAACTCATACCCATGAGACCGGCTTGTGATCCGCTGACTACCGGCATCAGAGCACCCGATTTTTGCCCTTGTTGAACGATTGCAGCCGAGCGTCATCATCCGGGCCGTCGTTGTCGAGAGACTGGTCCTTCATGCCCCACGCAGTCTTGACCGCACTGGACTTCGGATGCCCTTGCGCCAAACAGGCTGAGGCGTCTGCGTCACTTGCGCAGACTTGACCGCCGTCACTCGGACCGTTCATTTTCGGGTCTTTCGCCATAACCCCCTCCGCACGTTGAGAAACCCGAGCCTTGTGAAGCTCTACCTGTGAGGCGCGCGAGGCGTCGGGTTGCTGAATTTGATTCTTCATGAGTCCACCTGTATACGAATCCCGGACAAAAGCAACCCGAGTTTCAAGCCTTCGCCGTGTCCTTCATCACGCCTTCTCCCTGGACGGCAAATTGAACATCGCGCACACCCTCGCGCACCTGGGCATTCGACGCTCCCTTATCACGCCAGTCAGCGATCTTCTGCGCACGCTCACTGTCCGACATCGGCACACCTTGCCGAATGCCCTCTTGATGTGCGGCGGGTGCCCGGATCATATTGACCAATCCCTTGACGGCGGTGACTTGACTGCTCACTCCGCCATGCGAGTCGCTGCCATGTCCTTTTGCATCCTTCATGACTTCCTCCGGGATAACCGAAAACCGTTTTCGTGCGGTGATGGCGACGAAAGAAACGTCCAGGCGCGCCGAGCTTCTTTTAGGCTAGTCGATCCAATCGTTGTCTTGGGATCGTTGCCGAAGCGGCGAGTACCGCCGCGGCCCTTAGCGTCTTTCATTTTGCTCCCCTGACTTCACTAACAACTCGTAGAGGAAACTCTGACGCCCATTCCGAATCTCGTGCATCACGCCGATGTCCGAACGGTCCGGTAGGGCGTACCTCATAGACATGAGTCCCGTAGCCACGTGCGCCTTTGTAGATGTCCGATCCTTCGGGTTGTGTAGTCATGTAAACATGCGTCATTGACCGAACAAAGTTTCCGGGGTGCCCCGGCTCAATCAATGCGCCGGAAGCGAACTGTCGAGCGGACCCATGATAGAAACGCTCCTCTTGACCGATCTCATTCGGATACCGCTCGTTCCGCAACGATCCCAATGAATGGATCGGTCGGGCGTTCGGTAACATCGGGTAGTGTCAGCGGCGTCTTACCTACCGCATCTGTTCCTGCGGCATGCGCGCCGCGCGGATCGGAGCCATGTCCTTTTGCATCTTTCATGTCACTATCGCCCAAAACATAACTGCGAAGGCAAACATCACGAAGATGATCGTAATGATATCGCCCACCCCTACCTCATGGTGTCGCATAAGTTATCACCACCCCTCACGTCGAGAAATCTTGCCCAAGCTTCCAATCGGGGACCACCTGAGCATGTCCGGTCTGACCTTCATAGAAATGTCGAAGTGTCTTGCGCCCGAGTTTCGTCAAGCCTTTGAACGCCGACTTCGGGATATTATTCACACCGGTTTGATGCGCGACTAAACCGCCGCGCGGATTTGAGCCGTGGCCCTTGGCGTCTTTCATGGCTTCCTCGCATACGCTATTGCGATCCCGATCCACGATACGTCGTGGCGGATTACGAAGCGCCGGGGCGTCCGCGCAAATGAGATAAACGAAAGGACTTCGGCGTCGCTCATGACTTTACCCCCGACGAGTTGGATTTGAAATATTCGGAGCGTCCCAACTATTCGCTGATTTACGTTCAACCCACCCCTTTGCCGATTGCACAGAGCCAAGAAGTCCCCAACTTCCCGATTTCCCTGCTCCGGTGTTGAAATCTTTGTGAAGCTGCCCGTAGTAATACCCCT
>Ga0209415_10016309_pt1 | contig 11948 bp, 13 predicted proteins | sample PeaSoiSIISIP2007_FD_187696 | JGI IMG/M metagenome (GOLD analysis project Ga0209415, IMG submission 187696) | Peat soil microbial communities from Weissenstadt, Germany - SII-SIP-2007 (SPAdes) (version 2) | ecosystem: Environmental > Terrestrial > Soil > Wetlands > Peat | place: Germany... | reverse complement strand
CCCGGCGGGCAGTTCTCCGGCTATGGCAACGCCGACGCCGTCGCGCAGGCCGAGCAGGTGATCCTCAGCGTGCCCTTCCGCAGCCATTCCGAGACGCTCACGAACCTGAAGGGCGCGTGGAGTCCGGGGCAGCTCCTGATCGACGCCACGGTGCCGCTCGCCGCGGCGGTGAGCGGCAAGGCAACGCGGATGCTGGGGGTGTGGCAGGGCTCCGCCGCCCAGCAGGCGCGGGAGATGGTCGGCGAGGAGGTGCGGGTGGTCGCGGCCCTGCACACGGTCAGCGCGGCTTCGCTCAGCGCCCTCTCGCACGAGCTTGGCCAGGACGTGCTGGTGTGCGGGGACGCCCGGGCGGACAAGCGCGAGACCGCCGCCCTGCTGGAGCGGATCGATGGGCTGCGCTGCGTGGACTGCGGGCGCCTGGAGATGGCCCGCGTCACCGAGTCGCTGACGGCGATGCTGATCGCTGTCAACTCCCGCTACAAGGCCCACGCGGGCATCCGCCTGACGGGGCTGCCGGAGCAGTTGTGGGAGTAAACGCCCCGGCTCCGGGCGAGGCCGCTGACTCCGCCGCGGACCGGGACCTCTCGGGCGGCGCCCCCACCCCCGAGGTCGTCATCCTCGCCGGCGGCACCGGCGGGGCCAAGCTCGCGCGGGGCATGCTCGATGTCGTCTCCCCCGAGCGTCTTGCGGTCATCGCCAACACGGGCGACGACATTGAGATCTACGGCGCCCACGTCTCCCCCGACCCCGACCTCGTCTCCTTCTGGCTGGCCGATCAGATCGACGAGCGCGGGTGGGGACTGCGCGGAGACAGCTTCCGCGTGATGGACGGCCTGCGCGGGCTCGGCGTCGACGTTTGGTTCAACCTCGGCGACCTCGACCTGGCGTGGTGCCTGGAGCGCGCGCGCATGCTCTCCGAGGGCATCGGCCCCACCGCGGCGCTCGCGCGCCTGAACGAGGCTCTGGGGGTACGCGCAAGGGTGCTGCCGATGAGCGACGATCCGGTGCGCACGTGGGTGCAGAGCGCAAACGGCTGGTGCTCCTTCCAAGAGTTCATGATCCGCGAGCAGGCCGCCGGCATGATCGACGGGCTTGAGTTCCGCGGCGCCGAGCAGGCCGCCCCCAGCCCTGAGGTGCTCGCCGCGATCGAAGGCGCGCGCGCGATCGTGATCGGCCCCTCCAACCCGCTGGCCTCGATCGCGCCGATCCTTGCGGTGCCCGGCATCCGCGAGGCGCTCGCCGCGGCATCGGCCCCGGTCGTCGCGGTCAGCCCGATTGTGGGCGGCGAGGTGCTGAAGGGCCCCACGGCCGCCTTCATGGCGTTCGCGGCGCTGGAGTGCGACGCGACGGGCGTGGCGGCCTTCTACGGGGGGCTGCTCGACGGCCTGGTCAGCGACGAAGAGCTCCCCGCCGACGGAGGATGGGCCAGGGAGGTACTGGACGACGGCGTACAGCCGCCCCGCCCACTGCGCATCGACACGCGCATGGACGACGCGCCCGCGCGAGCGCGCGTCGCCGCGCAGGTGCTGGAGTTCGCCGATTCGCTTGCCGGGTAGGCTCTGAACGGTGAGCGCCACCGCCGCGATCCTGCCTGTCAAGCGCTTCTCCGCCGCCAAGCAGCGGCTCGGTGCGAGCGTGGCCGACCCGCTGCGCCTGGATCTCGCGCGCGCGATGGTGGGCGACGTGTTGGGCGCGCTCGGCGAGTGCCGCTCGGTATCGCTGCGGGTCGTCGTCACCAACGAGCCGTCGGTGATCGACGCCGCCCGCTCGCTCGGAGCGCTTGTCGTGCAGGACACCGCCGAGGCCGGCCAGAGCGCCGCGGTGACCCTCGGTCTGGAGCGCGCTCTTGCAGTGGGGACCAAGCGGGCGCTGTGCATCCCCGGAGACTGCCCCGCACTGGATCCCAGCGAGCTGGATGACCTGCTGGGCGCCGTCGCAAGCAACGAGGTCGTGATCGTCCCCGACCGCCACGGCACGGGCACCAACGGGCTGCTGCTCTCGCCGCCGGATGCCATAGCCCCCAGCTTCGGACCCGGCAGCTGCGCGCGCCACCTCCAGCTCGCGCACACAGCCGGGGTGGCCTGTCGTCTGGAGCGCCCCGGCTCGCTGCTGCTGGACATCGACACGAGCGCAGACCTCGTGGCTCTGCGCGAGCGCCTGGCGGGCGAGCACACACGTGCGCCCCGCACGCGCGCGGTGCTGGGACTCGCGGCAAGTCCTCAGCCCGCGCTCGCGGCCCGTTGAGCGCCCTGCATGCCCGCAGCCTGAGGGGGCTGCCCGAGGTGCGCGCCGGGGATGATCTGGCGGCGCTGATCGTGGCTGTGCCGGAGAACGGTCTGAGCAACGGGTTCGTTGTCGTCGTCGCGCACAAGGTCATCTCCAAGGCCGAGGGCGCGGTGGTGGCGCTCGCCGATGTCACGCCGACGGCCCGCGCCCGCGAGCTCGCCGCCGAACAGGGCAAGGACCCCCGCGCGGTGCAGGTCGTGCTCGACCAGTCCGCCGAGGTGCTGCGCGCGGCGAACGGCGTGCTCATCTGCCGCACCCACCACGGCTTCGTGTGCGCCAACGCAGGCGTCGACGCCTCCAACGCGGCCGCCGAGAACGGCGAGGAGACGCTGATCGTGCTCCCGCGCGACCCCGACGCGTCCGCACGCGCGCTGCGGGCGCGGCTGCGCGAGCTGACCGGTGCGGCGCCGGCGGTGCTCGTCACCGACAGCTTCGGCCGCGCGTGGCGCCACGGCCAGTGCGACGTGGCGATCGGCTGCGCCGGGATGGCGCCGCTGGAGGACTGGCGCGGGCGCGCCGACAGCGTGGGTCGCGAGCTGAGCGCCACCTGGCTCGCGGTGGCCGACGCGGCCGCGGGCGCCGCCGACCTGGCGCGCGCCAAGGACTCGCGCGAGCCAGTCGTGCTGATCGACGGCCTTGAGCGGTTCGTCACCGAGGCCGACGGCCCCGGTGCTAGCGCGCTGCTGCGTCCTGTGCGGGAAGACCTGTTCCGCTGACCCGGCGCGAGCGCGCACCGCGCGCCTTGACATACACGGCGCGCGGTATCGCCGTGGCGAACATGCGCGCCGGTCCGATGTTGCGCGAGCCGAACGCTTCGAAGATCCGCGCCAGGCGCTCGTCGCCGCTCGCGGCGGCGGAGAACACCAGCCGCTCGCCGGGATTGAGCCTGCGCCCGCTGGAGTAGTCGGTGATCGTCAGGGTGTGTCCGCGCAGGCCGCGGGTGTGACGGCGGCGGTAGCGCTCCAGGCCCTGCGTAAGCTGGCCGATCTCCGATCGGTCGGCCCCCAGTAGCGCCGGGGCGACGCTGTCGGCGAGCCACTCGGCCGACTGGAGGGCGAAGCCGCAGCCGATGCCCCACAGCGGGTCGAGCGCACCCGCAGCGTCGCCGGCGAGCGCCAGCCCAGGGGCGGTGGGGGTGTGGGTGACGGTCGTCATGTCGACCTTGCCCGTGACCTCGCCGACCAGATGCGAGGCGAGGATCGGCGGCGCCTCGGGCACGCTAGACACCAGCGCCCGCAATCCCGCCTCGGGGTCTGAGCGGAACTCGGGCAGGCGCTCCTTGGCGGGCATCACGGCATAGAAGACCAGCCCGCTGTCGGTGGGGAACGCGGCGACCATGTCCGGATCGAGCAGCCACAGCGCCGGGTTGGGATATGTGGCCGGCCGGGGCCCTTCGAAGTAGCCGCCGTAGGCGATACGCCCGTGTGGCCTGCTCTTCGTCTTGACCTGCGCGAGCTTGGCCACGCGCGAATCGCGCCCGTCGGCTCCGACGACCAAACGCACGGGCAGACTCAGCGTCTCGCCCTGCGTGTCGCGCGCGCTCACGCCGCACACCTTGCCGCCCTCGCGCACGAGCTCGGTGACGGTGCGTCCGAGCATCAGCTCGACGCCCGGCGTCTCGGCGGCCATCTGGCGGATCATCGGGTCGAGCAGCTCGCGGCGCAGGTTGACCCCGCTCGGCACCGAGCTCTCCGCGGGCGGATTGATCCAGCCCCAGCGGGTCCAGATGCGCGGGCGCCCGCGCAGCGCACCGGCGTCCATCATCCGCTCCAGCAGGCCCAGCCGTTCCAGCGTGGGCACCGCGGAGGACTGGATGTAGTGGGTGCAGATCCGCTTGAACGCGCTCGCGTCGGGGCGCTGCTCGATCAGCGCGACCCGCGCGCCCGCCCGAGCGAGCAGGATCGCGGTGGTGCAGCCGGCGAGGGAGGCGCCCACCACCGCTACGTCGTAGTCTGCCAGCGCTGAATCGGCCATCTCTCTCAGCTCCTTTTCGCTCGCATGCGCCAGATTAGGACCCGCCCGCCCCGCACACACACTCTATAGTTCGGCCCGAACTATACAGGACGAACTATGAAATGCAAGCCGGCCCCGTGAAAAGCAACCGCTGCCCCACGACAGCTCCATGAACAGCAAACCAATCCGTCTCACCACAACCTCCTATGCCGTGATGAGCCTCCTGAAGATGCTCGGCGAGGCCACGCCGTACGAGCTCAAGCAGGCGCTGGAACACTCGATCGAAAACTTCTGGCCTGTCCCGCACACGACCTTCTACGACGAGCCGGCGCGCCTCGCGCAGGCCGGCTACCTGTCCCAACGCCAGGAGGCGGGCGGGCGCCGGCGCAAGCGCTACGCGCTGACCGACGCCGGCTGCGAGGCGCTGCGCGCGTGGGCCGACACCCCCGGCGCGGGCCCGCCGCAGTACCGCGACGAGGGCATGCTGAAGGTGTTCGCCGGCGCCGACCCGCAGTCGGTGTATGTGGGGCGGGGCGACTGGCACCGCGCCAAGCTCGCCGAGCTGGAGGGCTACCTGGAGAACCTGCGCGCGGTGCCCGAGGAGTCGCGCTCGGAGGTGTGGCGCGGCGCGGAAGCGACGCTGATCGGCGGCATCGACTACCAGCGTCAGATGATCGACATCATCGAACGGCTCGTGGAGCACCCGTCGTAGCAACTCGTGGACGCCCTCTACACCCAGCTCGCCGCGTCGCTGCACTCGATCCCGCCCCTCACCACAGACGCGCGCCTCGCCCGCGCCGACGATCACGCCGGGCTGATCGGCCCCTGAGACCGCTCAGCAGTCGCCGAAGGGGTTCTCGACTCGGACTCCCGCGTAGTCCTGGCCGTCGCCGAGATCCTCGGAGAGCACGACATCACAGCCGAGCGCACGGGCGGCCTCGAGGATCGCCGCGTCCCAGTAGGAGATGCCGAACCGCTGCCTGGTGGACAGGGCGGCGAGCACCGTGCCAAGCGCCGTCTCCTGGACGGGGAAGCGCCGGAAGGAGTCGATCAGCGCGGCGGCCTGCTCGTGGGTCAGGCGATCCGCGCGGGTCTCGCGCGTGGCCTGCACGTAGAACTCCTGGAGCACCTGCACAGATAGCGCAAGGTCCCGCTGGGAGAGGAGTTCGTTGGCCCGCGCCGCCTTCGCCCGCTCGTCGGGGTCGCGCGAGACCGCGTACAGCAGGACGTTGGTGTCAACGAACCGCACGCCCGTGCAGCTCCTCGCGGCCGAGGCGGTCGCGGGCGCTGAAGCGGGCGATCTGCTCCTGGACGCTGCGCTGCTGAGCCTCCAGCCGTGCGAACTCGACCTCCCGCTCGGAGAGCGAGCGCAGGTACTCGGCGACAAGCCCGCTGACGGAGCTGCCGCGCTCCGCCGCGCGAATCCGCGCTGCGCGGTAGACGTCGTCGGGAACGGAGACCGTGATGTTTGGCACTGTGTATCACAGTATCACGGCCACACAGCTTCGTGCGTCCCTCCCTACCCAACCACCCAGCGTCTATTCAGGCGGCGACGGGGACCGTGCCCGCGCCCCTGAGCGGGTGGTGGCGCCTGATCTCGTACAGCGTGCTGCGCTCCGCCGCCGGGCGCCCGGCCTCGTGCGCGGCGGCGATCAGCTGCTCGGGGTCGAGCTTGGTGCCGTGGTAGGAGCCCGCGAGGCGGCTGATCGACTCCTCCATCAGCGTGCCGCCGAGGTCGTTGACGCCCCAGCGCAGCGACTCGGTCGCGGCGTCGAGGCCCATCTTCACCCACGACGCCTGGAGGCTCGGGATGCTGCGGCCCAGCGCGAGGCGGAAGACGGCGGTGTGCTTGAGGTTCTCCTCGCGCCCGATCTCCTCCACGCCGTGCGTGCGGCCCAGCAGCGTCTGGAAGGGGATGAAGGAGAGCGGCACGAACTCGGTGATCCCGCCCGTGCGCTCCTGCAGGGTGCGCACGACGCGCATGTGCTCGGCCAGCTCCCACGGCTCCTCGATGTGGCCGAACATCACCGTCGCGGTCGAGCGCAGCCCGGCGCGGTGCGAGGCTTCGACGATCTCCACCCAGCGCGCCACCGGCAGCTTGTTGGGCGAGATGCGTTCGCGCACGCCGTCGTGCAGCACCTCTGCCGCCGTGCCCGGGGTGGAGTCCAGGCCGGCGTCGGCCAAGCGCGCGAACACCTCGGCGGGTGGTAGGCCGGAGATATCGCACATGTGTGCAATCTCCATGGGAGAGTACGCGTGCAAGTGTAACGACGCCCCCGGATGGCCGGACGCCCCCGCCCGCCCATCGAGCGCCTCGACCGACCCGCCAGACGACCCCTCCCGACCGCCCGCCTCGCGCGCGGTGGCCTTCGCCAGGCGCAGCCAGCCGAGGTAGTCCTCCAGCGACCAGTCGGGGTGGATGCCCGACTGGATGCACAACTCTGAGGCGCCGTAGTCGATCGCCTCCAGGACGCGGCGGACGAACTCCGCCTCGTCGTGCTCGTAGGCGTCGGGCGAGCGCTTGCCCTGGCCGAAGCCGCAGAACGCGCAGCCGACGATGCAGACGTTGGAGATGTTGATGTTGCGGTTGACTACGAAGGTGACGGTGTCGCCCGCGAGTTCGGCGCGCAGCTCATCCGCCGCCTGGCGCATGTCCTCGATCGCCTCCGGCCGCCTCTCGGCGAACAGGGCGGTCAGCTCCTCGGGGGTAAGCCACTCGCCCTCGCGCGCCTTGGCGATCGCCGCCGGGACGAGCTCGGGGCGGATCGCGAAGGGGGAGTCCTCGCGCCGGCCGATCGAACCTCCGTCCGGCCCGCCGGAGCCGCGGCGCGGGATGAACGACCAGTACTTCAGCTTGATCGCGTCGAGCACGCCCTGCGCGACCCACTGCTGGTCGATGTACTGCGGGTAGACGCACAGGCGCTCGGTCAGCGCGTAGCCGTCCTGCTTCAGGCGCTTGCGCACCTGGTGCGGGGAGGGGAACGGGTGCTCGGGGGAGATGTGGTCGCCGTTGGCCGAGAGCCCGCCGAGGTCCGTGGCGCCGGCCGCCACCAGCTGCGGCCACCAGTCAGCGAGGTTGGGGGGCACCTGGATGCCCACGTCGGGCATCAGCCGGCGCGTCTCGGCGATCAGCCGCTTCATGTCCTCGATGGAGATTGGATCCCCACCCACCCCCGCGCCCTCCGTGGCCCAGCGCGGCAGTGGCAGTGGCAGTGGCAGTGGCAGTGGCCCGCTGCCCCCGTCCCCCTCTCCCTCCCACCGCTCGCGCGCGGCGGCCTCGGCGATCTGCGCCGGCTCCTGCCCGTAGTAGCGCGGGTGCGGGACGTAGTTCTGCAGGATCACCTCCTGAATGTGCCCGTACTCGGCCTGCACGGCGGCCAGCGCCTGCAGCGAGGCGACGCGCTCCTCCGCGGTCTCGCCGATGCCGACGAGGATGCCCGAGGTGAAGGGGATGCGCAGTTCCCCGGCCGCGCGGATCGTCTCCAGGCGCCGGGCCGGGTGCTTGGTGGGCGAGCCGGCGTGCACCGTCTGCATGAGGCGCTCGGAGATCGACTCCAGCATCAGCCCCTGCGAGGCGGTGACCTCGCGCAGGCGCGCAAGATCCTCACGCGAGAGCACTCCCAGGTTCGTGTGCGGGAGCAACCCATGCTCCAGCGCCCGCTCGCACGTCCAGACGACGTACGCGGTGAAGTCCTCGTGCCCGTATTGCTCAAGGCGCGCCGCGACCTCGCGGTTGACCTCGGGGCGCTCGCCCGTCAGCACCAGCAGCTCCTTGACCCCGCGCCGAGCGGCGCCGTCGAGGATCCGCAGCACCTCCTCGGGCGCGTACAGGTGCGCGCGGTGCGTGGCGAACGAGCAGTACTTGCAGTGGCACTGACACGTGCGCGAAAGTGAGAGCGTCAGGTTGCGCGAGTATGTGACCCTCCGCCGCATTGGTGGAGTGTATGTGCTCGCCCGCGCCCGCCCGTCGGCCGTCCTCCAGCCGTATCTGCGGCCGCGACCGCCCGCCGTCCGCACTCCGCGCCCACCGCCCGCGATCCGTCCGACCGGCCTCATAGCTTGCCGGCCATGCCCAAAGACAACGCACGCCCCGCAGTGGCCGAGTTCATCGGCACGTTCACCCTGATCTTCGTCGGCGCCGGCTCGATCGTCGCCTCCGAAGGCCTCGAATCCTCCTCCTTGATCGGCGTCGCGATCGCCCACGGCCTGGCGATCGGCGTGATGGTCGCCGTCTACGCCCGCGTATCGGGCGCCCACTTCAACCCCGCCGTCACCTTCGGCTTCCTGCTGACGCGCCGCATCAAGCCTGCTCTCGCGGGCGTCTACTGGGTGGCCCAGCTGGCTGGGGCGGCCGTGGCGGCGCTGCTGCTGAAGGAACTGCTGCCGAGCGGCCCGACCGAAGCGGTGCACCTGGGCGTGCCCGCGCTCGGCCACGGCGTGAACTCCGGCGCGGGGGTCGTGCTCGAGGGCATCCTCACGTTCCTGCTCGTGACGGTGGTGTTCGGCACCGCGGTGGACCCCAAGGGCGCGTTCAAGTCGATCGCGGCGCTGATGATCGGGCTGACGATCACGATCGACATCCTGATCGGCGGCCCCTTCACGGGCGCGGCGATGAACCCCGCGCGCGCGTTCGGGCCGCAGCTGGTGGGCAACTACTGGTCCAACGGTTGGGTCTGGTACGTCGGCCCGCTCGTCGGCGGCGCGCTGGCGGCCGTGCTGTACGAGTGGCTGTACCTGCCCGGGCGCTCGGCGGAGGAGCCGCCGCCGGTGGACGAGGGCATCGCCGAGTAGGGCCTCCGCGCGAGCCCCGGCCGGCGCGCTGAGAGCTGCCGGGGCGATCCGCGGGCGCAGGCCACTATCCTGGGCGCGATGGGCAGCTCCCCCCGCGTCATCCTGGCCCGCCATGGCCAGACCGCCTACAACCTCGAGGGGCGCTTCCAGGGCCAGCTGCCGGTCCCGCTCGACGCCAAGGGGCGCGAGCAGGCCGCGGAACTCGCCGAGCGCGCCGCCGCGCGCGACTTCGCGGCGCTGTGGTGCAGCCCGCTGGCGCGCGCGCGCGAAACGGCCGACGCGGTCGCGCAGCGCATCGGCCTGACCCCGCGCGAGGACGCGCGCCTGATGGAGACCGACGCGGGCGACTGGACCGACCGGCTGTTCAGCGACGTCCAGGCCGAGGCCCCCGAGGAGTTCCAGAAGTTCGTCGACGGCGACCCCACCTTCGCGTTCCCCGGCGGCGAGAGCTTCACCCAGCAGGGCGTGCGCGTCGCGGCGGCGATCTACGACATCCGCCGCGCCGAGGCCCCGGCGCTCGTCGTCTGCCACGGCGGCGTGATCCGCCTCGCACTGTCGCTGCACCTCGAACACGGGGCCACGCTCGCCGATCGGGTGCCCAACGGCGCGCTGATCCCGCTCGACCCCCGCGAGGCGCGCAAGATCGAGCACGGCGGGGAGTCGGTGGCGACTATTCCCGGATGAATGGCTCCGCTCCGCTCCGCCAGCGGGCCGTGCGGCTCACCAGTCGCTCGGCGCGAGGAGCCGCCTGACCAGCTCCACCCCCTCGCGCGCCATGCGCGAGCGGGGAACCACCTGGTCGAAGCCCGCCTCCAGGGCGCGCCGGCGGGCGTCGGGGTCGACGTGGGCGTAGAACCCGAGCGTCCGCACTCCCCGCAGTGCGTCGGTGCCGGCCAGCTCCTGCACCAGCGCTGGGCCGTCGAGGTCGGGGCTCGTCAGATCGATCACCAGCACCGCCGCCCCTGGGAGTCGCTCCCGCGCCAGCTTGGCGCTCCCCACGAGCTCGACCTCGAAACCGCCGGCTGTGAGCGCCCCCTGCACCTGCGAACCGAACAGCAGGTCTCCGATCAACGCCACAACGCGCGCTATGGCCACCTCTACTGCGCGCGCAGGCGCAGGAACTCCTCGCGCGCCGAGTATGGGCGGCCCCACATCTGCATGACCTCCGCGCGCCCCTCGCGCAGCTCGCGCACGACCAGCTCGCCCTCGATGCCGGCGTCGTCCAGCAGTCCCAGCGCGCAGTGCACCGTGGGCGCCGCGGCGGCGTGGCCGAAACGGTGCGCAACGAGCAGCCGCCAGTGCCAGTCGTGGTGGGAGTAGGGCTGGGCGTTGCACGTCGCCAGGTACACGGCGGCGTCGACGTAGCGCGACTCGTCCGCTATGCGCAGGTCAAGCTCCAGGTCGGTCCAGTCGTCGGGCAGCGAGTCGATGGTCTGCTGGAAGGTGTCGGCCAGGGCCATTGCGGAAAGCGTAGCGAGCGGGGCGGGCTATCCTCGAAGCAGTGGCCTCGACCGACACAAGCCCCTCTGCAGCAAGGCCCTCTGCCACTGCGCCGCCGGCCGCCGACGGGGGCGACCTGCGCGCCGAATACCAAGCGCTGCGGGAGAGCTGCGGGCTCGTCGACCGCTCCGAGCGGGGCAAGCTCGCCCTCGCCGGCCCCGACGCCAAGACGTTCCTCGCAGGGCAGGTGACCAACGACACCGAGGCGCTTCAGGCGGGAGACGGGTGCTATGCCGCCTTCCTCACCCACAAGGGCAAGATGCTCGGCGACATGCGCGTGCTCGACAGCGGCGAGGAACTGCTGCTGGACACCGAGCGCGTAGCGCTGCAGGCGCTGTTCGACATGATCCGCCGCTTCAAGATCGGCTACGACGTGGAGCTGCACAAGCGAACCCTCGAGTGCGCGCTGCTCTCGCTCGTCGGCCCCGCCAGCCGCGAGATCGCCGCGCGCGCGTCGGGTTGGGACGCATCAGCAATGCCCGAGAGGCTGCCCGAGCACGAGCACCGCCACATACAGGCGACGATCGCCGAGCGGTCGGCGCGCCTGATCGCCACGGACGAGGCCGGCGTGGACGTCTGGTGCGATGCGGCAGACGGCGAGGCCGTAAGCGAGGCGCTCATAGCCGCTGGCGCCCGGCCCGTGAGCGAGGCCGCCGCGGAGATCGTGCGCGTGGAGCGCGGGCGCCCGCGCTACGGCGTGGACTTGGACGACACGACGATTCCCCAGGAGGCGGGCCTCAACGAGCGCGCGGTGAGCTTCACCAAGGGCTGCTATGTGGGCCAGGAGACGGTCGCCCGTCTGTATTACAAGGGCAAGCCAAACCGCCACCTGCGCGGCCTGCGCCTCTCCACCCCGGCCGCGTCCGGCGAGGAGCTGCGCCTGGGGGAGCGCGTCGTGGGACACCTGGGCAGCTCAGTCGTTTCCCCTGCCCAGGGGCCGATCGGCCTCGCGCTCGTGCGCCGTGAGGCCGAACCGGGAGCCTCCGTGGCGGTCGGGGAACACACCATCGCCGAAGTCGTGCAGCTTCCGTTCGCGCCCTAGACGCAAGCTCTCGGCCTGCGGTGCGCGTCAGCCCGCAGACGGCCCAACCGGGCGACGGAGATGCATTGTGAAGCCAACCGGCGGTGAGATGTCATAGCCATCGTCGCGTTGGCCGATGACCAGGCTTGGCCGCGCCTTGGCGCGGGACCGCAACAAGGGCCACCAAAGCCGTCGCCTAATCCGCGCGATCGGGTCCATCCTTGGCTCGTAGGCAACCTCGGTTCGATCGGGAAAAACGATCACGAATGTTCGCTCTTCGCGAATCGCGTCCATAACGGAGGGCAGCGACGCAACGTCAGCGTCAAGGAACATCGTGCCATTTGGGTAACAGGGGTTCTCCGAGAGCACCTCGGCCACCAGGGCGTCTGTTGTACCG
>Ga0209415_10016308_pt1 | contig 11948 bp, 13 predicted proteins | sample PeaSoiSIISIP2007_FD_187696 | JGI IMG/M metagenome (GOLD analysis project Ga0209415, IMG submission 187696) | Peat soil microbial communities from Weissenstadt, Germany - SII-SIP-2007 (SPAdes) (version 2) | ecosystem: Environmental > Terrestrial > Soil > Wetlands > Peat | place: Germany... | reverse complement strand
CCCAGCCGCGTCATGGTGCTCAAGCCCACGGGGCTCAGGAACAGCTCGCCCACCGTCTGCAGGAAGAACAGCCCCACGAGCCACAGCGGGCTTACCTTGCCTGCGGTGGTGAGCGTCGCGGCAGGCACCATCAGCAGGAACGACAGCCCGAGGAACAGGAGCCCGAGCACGAATTTCACGGGGCTTGAGGGCTGATCGGTGCCGAGCCGCAGCCAGGCGAGCGCGAACAGCGGCGCCAGCAGGATCACGAACAGCGAGTTCAGCGCCTGGAACCATGCGGACGGGAACGGCCATCCGAACAGCTCGGTGCGTGTCAATTGCAGGCCGAACAGCGCGATGGTGATGCCGGCCTGCTCGAAGATGGCCCAGAAGATCATGGCGGCGATGAAGAACACGAACACGGCTCCGACGCGCCGGTCGTCGAGGGAGGTCTTCATGCCGAACCACACGACGGCCGCAACCGGCGCGAGCAGGAAGAACGCGCGCAGCCACTGGAAGCGAGGGTCGTCCGACAGCACGGTGAGCGCCATGATGAGGAGCGTGCCGCCGAGCACCAGCGCGGCGGTGCCCCAGGTCGTGGTGCTGGCCACGGGCCCGATTGGCGGCAGGGCGAGCTGTCGGCTGCGCCGCAGGAAGGCGATGAGGCCGAGCGTCATGCCGACGCCGGCGGCGGCGAAGCCCCAATGCCAGCTCTGCGCCGGATCGAAGCCGTTGGCCGCCAGCCAGCCCTTGAACTCGCTGCTTTGCGCCAGGAAGCCGGTGACGAGCGGCGCCAGCAGGCCGCCGATGTTGATGCCCATGTAGAAGATCGAGAAGCCTGCATCGCGGCGCTCGTCGTCGCGAGCGTATAGCCCGCCGACGAGGGCGCTGATGTTGGGCTTGAACAGGCCGGTGCCGAGTGCGACCAGCGCCAGGCCCGCGTAGAGCGCCCACTGCGCCGGCACGGCGAGCGTGTAATGCCCGAGGGCGATGATCGAGCCGCCGATCAGCACCGCGAGCCGCGCGCCGAGGTAGCGGTCGGCGATGAAGCCGCCGGGGATCGACAGCATGTACACGGCCATCGTGTAGTTGCCGTAAATGCGCGCCGCTTCCATGGTGCCGAGGCCGAGCCCGCCTTCGGCGAGGGGGGCGACGATGAAGAACGCCAGCAGCGCGCGCATGCCGTAGTAGGAGAAGCGCTCCCACAGCTCGGTGAAGAATAGGGTGGAGAGGCCCTGCGGCTGGCCTGCAAACGCTCCCGCGCCCTTCGCGCCATCGTTGCTGGAGGTTACTGCCATCGTTGGCACTTTGCCCCGCGGATTTGCTCTTGGTTCAGCAACATCCTGCAAAGCGCATGGCGCCGCTACGCTATTTTACCAGGCACCAACGGACCCGGCGCACGCTGAGGGTTGCGCGACACTGTCGCCAGGATCGGCGCGTGCCCGGCATCCCACGGGACGCACCGATCGATGGGCAAGGTGGCGTGATTGCCTACGGCGTACCCGAGGGAAGGTTACCCAGGATGAACACTAAAACGATCTCTGCCGTCGCGACCGTGCTTGCACTCGGCTGCTCCGGGACTGCCGCGTTTGCTCGCAATTGGCTGACGAACGAGCCGGAAGCGACGTTCGTGCCCGCTCCGGACGCTTCGACGCCAAGGGATGCCTCGATCAACTATGGCCCGCGCGCCCGTATGCGGATTTACCGGCCGGACGGCGAATTTGAGATCCGCAACGGAAATTACGAGAGGAGCCCCCAAGGTCAGGGCGATCTCGACACCGAGACCAAGCACAACTGATTGCAACCGGAGCGCGGCGCTCTGACAAGGGCGCTGAGCAGCCGCGACGGGATCAGCGGGCGCGGCGACGCCGAATTTGACGCCGCGGCTGCGGCGGCGCGGCGCGCCGGAGCGGCGTGCGGGCTCAGGATTGCAGGAGCTTTGCCGCGGCATCCTCGGGCGCCAGATCGCCTGCGAGCACCTGGTCGGCGAGCGCATCCAGCGCCTTGCCGCCACCCGCGCGGACGCGGGCGGCGATGAGGTCGGCGGCGGCGCGGGCGATCAGGTAGCGGGCGCGGCGGCGGCGGCGCGCGACAGGCCCTTCCGCTTCGGCCTTGCGGCCCGCTTGCGCGATTGCCGCGACGAGTTCGGGCACGCCGTCGCCGGTCGTCGCCGCGGTCTTGAGCACGGGCACGCCGCCCATGCCAGAGCGCAAGGACAGCGCGCCGATGAGCTGGTGCAGCGTCAGCTCGGCTCCGGGCCGGTCGCCCTTGTTGACGACGAGGATGTCGGCGATCTCCAGCAGCCCCGATTTCATGGCCTGGATGTCGTCGCCGAGCCCCGGTGCGGAGACGACGATGCGGACGTCAGCGACCTCGGCGACGTCGATCTCGCTCTGGCCGGTGCCGACGGTCTCCAGCAGGATGAGGTCGCGCCCGGAGGCGTCGAACGCGTCGATGATGCGCACCGCGGCGGGCGAGAGGCCGCCCAGGTAGCCGCGGCTCGCCAGCGAGCGCACGAACACGCCCTCGTCATCGAGCGCGGCCGTCATGCGGATGCGGTCGCCGAGGATGGCGCCGCCCGAGACGGGGCTGGAGGGATCGACGGCGATGACGCCGACGGTACGGCCCGTGGCGCGCACGTTCGCGATGACGGCGTTGACGAGCGTCGACTTGCCGACGCCGGGTGGCCCGGTGAAGCCGACGACGAGGGCGCGCCCCAGATACGGCTGCAGGGCTTTCAGCAGCGCAGGGGCGGCGGCCGAGAGACGCTCGAGCTCGGTGATGACGCTGGCAATGGCGCGCCGCTCCCCGCCGCGCATGCGCTCGACGAGGGCCTTGACGTCACCGTCGGACGCGATGCGCCCGGGGGGCCGGGCGCTCCTGTGGTCGGCCATTGGCGGCTGATACGCGTAAACGGGGAGGGGGCGCAAGCGGCGGCAACTATGCCATCCCCAACGGCGCTAGAACCATACCCCCGGCCAGCGGTAGCGCTGGCGCATCTCGATGGGGCCGACGCCGACGAGCGAGATGCGCGGCCCCTCGGCGATGTCCAGAGGCGGCATCGGCGGGGCTTCGAGCGCGTGCAGGCGGGCCAGGCGCTGCTGCAGCGGCGGCGGGCAGCGCAGCATGGAGGGCTGCGGTACGCGGCGCGCGGGTACCGGCGGGATGAGGTCCTGCGCCAGCGTGCCGGTCGAGGCCTCGAGCCGCGAGATGGCGGAGGCGAGGCCCATGGGATCGCCGGTGAGCAGCGCGCCGGCGCGGTCGGCATCGAACTCACGCGTGTGCGAGAGACCGAGCTGCACGAGGTTGAGCAGTGCGGGGGCCAGCACCAAGAGCGCCACGCTCCACCAAGAGACGAGCTCGTCCCCCGTGACGAGGTGGAAAAGGTTCAGCGCGGCGAGCGCGAGCCCGGCGTAGTACATGAGCTGCGCCGCCCGCGAGACGAGGTCGGCGATGGCGAGCACGGTGAGGTCGCCCTGCGCGATGTGGCCGATCTCGCGCGCGAATATGCCGGCGATCTCGCGCATGGTGAGGCGGCGCAGCAGGCCCTCGGTGACGGCGATGGCCGCGCTTTGCGGTGTGCCCGCCGAGAAGGCGCTGAGCATCGTGCTCGGCACCACGAAAAGGCGCGGCGGGCGCGGCAGCGCGGCGCGGCGGGCGAGGTTGTCGGCCAAGTGCTCGACCTGTCTCATGGTGGCCGAGACCTGCGGCCGGGCGCCGTAGAGGCGCATGACCGTCTGCGGAGGCATGCGCAGGGCGAGTGCAACGATGCCGGCGACGGCACACGCGGCGAGAAGGAGGCTCCACCCCCCGATCAGCGGCCAGGTCGCGGCGCCGATAAGGAGGGCAAACGCCGCCAGCAGGACCGCCGCCTGCACGAGGTTTGCGGTCGCGTGCGGCGTCAGCGCCGGCAGCCGCAGGTTACGTACCGTTGCGAAAGACATGATAGCTTTCCGGCTTTCCGCGAGGCGCGCGCGACCCCATGGAGTCCTCGATCGCATTTTTCATCTTCGCCGCCGCCATGTGGGGCGCCTGGCGCGGGAGCCCGCGCCTCGCCGTGTTTCTGTTCGCGCTCGCCATGCTGTTCACGGTCGCAGTCTACCTCCACCACGCGACCGACGCCCTTCCTTTGTCATTGTAGACGCTCCGGAAGGCCGCTCGCCATGACACCCGCCACCGCCGTGAAGCTCAACGCCATCGCTCTTTATGCGATCGCCGCGGTGCTGCTGGCGGCGTTCTACGTCCAGCTCGTGCACTCTGAGCTGCCCTGTCCCCTGTGCCTTTTGCAGCGCGTCGCCTTCACCGGCCTCGCCGTGGGTCCGATCCTGACGCTGCGGCACGGGCCTCGACCCGCCCACTACGGCCTGATCCTCCTCGCTGGCCTGTTGGGCGCCGCCATCGCCGCACGGTAGATGCTCCTGCATATCATGCCTGGCGATGCCGGCTACGGCTCTCCGCTGCTCGGCTACCACTTCTACACGTGGGCGTTTGCCTGCTTCGTCGCGGCGACTGCCGCGAGCGCGGTGATGCTGGTGTTCCCGGGGCAGTTTGCGGAGGGCGCACCGGCGACGGCGGCTTTCGAGGTTGCGGCCGTGTGGCTCATGCTCGCGGTCACGCTTGCCAACGGGGTGAGCGCGCTCGTGGAATGCGGGTTCACCTGGTGTCCGGACAGCCCCGTCCGCTACGAGCTGCTCTCCCCGCCCGGCTGAGCCCTTAGAACTTGGCGAGAACGGCGTCGTCCACAGGCTTGGCGTGCTTCATGGAGGCGGCCAGGATCGCGGGCAGGATCTTTTGCGCGTCGTCGACGACGGTGAAGCTCACCTCGAGCCCGGGGCGGATGAAGGCGTCGGCCTTCATGTGCGTGAGCAGGCTGAGGAAGGGGTTCCAGAAGCCGTCGATGTTGGCGACGACGACCGGCTTCGTGTGGCGGCCGAGCTGCACCCAGGTGAGCTGCTCCACCAGCTCCTCAAGCGTGCCGACGCCGCCCGGCAGCGCCACGAACGCGTCGGAGCGCTCGAACATGATGCGCTTGCGCTCGTGCATGTCGGCCGTGACGATCAGCTCGTCGGCGTCGCGCATCATCTGCTCCTTGTCGGTGAGGAAGCTCGGGATGATGCCGGTCACCCGTCCGCCGTAATCGAGCGTGGAGCGCGCAACCTCGCCCATGAGGCCGAGGCTGCCGCCGCCGTAGACTAGGCCGATGCGGCTGGCGGCGAGCTCGGCGCCGAGCGTGCGTGCCGCCGCCGTGTAGGCCGGGTTCATGCCGAGGCCCGAGCCGCAGTAGACGCAGACATTGCGGATGCTATCGGCCGCGATTCTGGCCGTCGTTCGCTCCCCAACTCGTTTCTTGCTCATAGATACTTCCAATCGTGGTCCTCACATTCCGCCTGCAGGATGCTGTACCGGGTGCTGTATATGGGTACGGCTTCCTGCGTGCGACAGCTCATCGTAGGTCCGGCTAAGGCTTAAATTGGGCGCTGCCGCGAAAGCCATGCGGAACGCGGGCGGCACGGGCTCCGCGGCACGACCCCCTCTGCTATTATCCGCTTTTCGGGTGTCACATTGGCGCCCCCGTGCAGTTGTGCTTAATGTTGCCGGGCACATCACGTCGCATCGCAGAAAAGCGTCCTAAGCGGTGGAAATCGCCGACGGAACGGCGTCGGCAGGGGAGCAAAAACGAGAATGACGGACAGGGGTTCCGCGTTCGTGCTGTCGGTCATGCTGGCGCAGGGCTGCTTGTGCGTCGCTGCGATCGCGGAGCCCGTTACGCCGGCCGCGCCGGGGGTGCTGGCTGACGATCGACCGGCGCCGGCACCCGATACGAGCCTGCGCAAGCGCGCCGAGGATCTGGCGCGCGCGGCATCGCAGGCCTTCACCGACATCATGGCCGGCGGCGCCAAGCCCAAGGAGCAGGTCGCGCAGGGCGCGGCGCCCAAGCCGGGCGGCGCCGCGGGCGACACCAGCGTCGGCGACGGCGCGTTCGCTCCGGTATGGGGCTGGCTCGCGCGCTCGGCCAAGGACTACCAGGACGTCATCGTCGCCAAGCTAAAGAACCCTTCGGGCGACGTCGTCATCCTGGGGCCGGCGGGCACGGTCGTCGCGCAGAAGGATGCGGCCCCCGAGGTGCCGGAGAGGAAGCCCTCCGAGCTGCCCGAGCCGCGGGCCTCCGAACCGCGCGCGGGGTGGAGTTGGGATGGGGTCGTGGAGACGGCGCGCGACTGGCTGGCGCGCGCCAACCGCTCGTACCGCAACGAGATCGTGAAGAAGCTGGTGCGTCCTCCGCAGGGCGCCGAGGCGCAATGGCCGCCGGCCGAGGTGGTGCCGCAGGCGCCGTCGCCCGAAGACTTGGCCGCGGCGGCCGAGGCTGAGCGCCAAGCGGCCGAGGTGCGGCGGGCGGCGCAGGAAGCCGAGGACCAGCGCCGCCGGGACGCCGAGGCGCAGAAGCAGGCGGACGAGGCGGACGCGAAGCGCAAGGCCGACGCCGAAGCCAAGCGCCTCGCCGACGAAGCCGAAGCCAAGAAGCTCGAGGACAAACGCCGTGCCGACGAAGCACAGGCAAACCGCGTCGCCGAGGAGAAGCGGCTTGCCGATGTGGCGGAGGCGAGCCGCAAGGCGGACGAAAAGCGGCTTGCGGACGAAGCCGAGGCCAAGCGCAAGGTCGACGCCGAGGCAACACGCCTTGCGGACGAAGCCGAGGCCAAGCGCAAGGCCGATGCAGAGGCAAAACGCATAGCCGACGAGGCCGAAGCCAAACAAAGGGCCGACGCGGAAGCCAAACGCATCGCGGACGCGGCCAAAGCCAAGCGCCTGGCCGATGCCGAGACCGCCCGGCGCCTCAAGGAGGAATCCGACACCGAGCGCAAAGCCGTAGCGGAATCCGAGGCGACGCGTCTCGCCACCGAGGCCGGGGCCAGGCGCGCCGCAGCGGCCGGACGCAAGCCCGCACACGAGAATTCAAGCGTTGCAATTGCGCCCCCGCGGTCGCCACGCACGCCTGCGAAGGCTCCCGCCTCGGCCGAGCAGGATCGCAAGGCGCGCAAGGAGGTGTTCGTCGCGGAGCCCGTTGCGCCCAAGTTCATCAAGAAGAAGCGGCGCGTCGCCGCCAACTACGAAGCGCGCCCGAAAAAGGGCAAACACGGGCGCCACGCCGCGCACAAGCACGGACACAAGTACGAGTACGTCCTCGTCGAGGAGCGCCGTCCCATGCGCATCGTGCACGCCTACCGGCTGACGTCGCACGCCGCGCCGCCGCTTCCCGTGCGCAACAAGGCGCGCAAGGCGCCTGCGTGCGCGTGTCCCCGCGCCTATCGCGCGCCGAAGCTGCATCATGCGCACCCACACGCCGCGTGGCACGGCTACAAGGCATCGCGTGCGGTGTGGCGCTCCTGCGGCGGCGACTCGTATTTCGACGCCGTCCGATGGACGCCCCACCGCAAGGTTCGGCATCGGAACCTTATTTTCCATCGCTCGCGCCTCTATATCTCACCTGAACGGCGCTAGAGGTCCGCGGCACTAGCCACGCCATCATGCGGCCGTTAGCATCGGCGATGGAGCGTCGGCCGCCTCGTTGCGTCGCCGTACCCGCATTACCGCTCTCCGAGCTTCCCTCAAACAGCAGGTGCCATGAGCTTTCCTCCCGCGATCCCGGCCGCTCCCACCGACGAGCGCGAGGAGGATTATCAGGCGGCGCGGACGAGCCACCGCACCGTGCTCACGGGGCTGTTGCCGTTCGTGTGGCCGCAACGGCGTCCCGATCTGAAAGCTCGCGTCGTCATAGCGTTCGTGGTGCTGCTGATCGCCAAGCTCGTCACCGTGGCGGTGCCCGTCCTCTACAAGGACGCCACCGACAGGCTGACGGCTGTCGGCGGCGCTCATGCCGTGACCGCGGGCCAGGGGCTCGCCATCGGCGTCGCCATGCTGATCTTCGCCTACGGCACCGGCCGCGTGCTGACCATGGTGCTGACGCAGATCCGCGACGTCATCTTCACCGAGGTGAGCCAGCACGCGGTGCGCGAGCTCAACAACCGCACCTTCGGCCACCTGCACCGGCTGTCGCTGCGCTTCCATCTGGAGCGGCGCACGGGCGGCCTGTCCCGTGTCATCGAGCGGGCGACGCGCGGGGTGGAGCTCATCATCCGCATGGGCATCCTCAACGTGCTGCCGACGGCGCTCGAGCTCCTGCTCGTCGTCGGCATGCTGCTCTACTATTTCGACTGGCGCTACGTGGTGATCATGCTGGCGACGGTGAACGTCTATATGTGGTTCACCTTCGCCGCCAGCGAGCGGCGCATCGCCATCCGCCGCGAGATGAACGACAGCGACACCGATGCCAACACCAAGGCGATCGACAGCCTGTTGAACTTCGAGACGGTAAAGTATTTCGGCAACGAGGAGCTGGAGGCGCGCCGCTTCGACGCCTCGATGGCGCGCTACGAGAAGGCTGCGATCAAGACCTTCCGCTCGCTCGGTACGCTCAACGCCGGCCAGGCGCTGATCTTCACCATCGGCATGACCCTGTGCATGTTGCTCGCGGCGCGCGGCGTCATGGCCGGGACCAACTCGGTCGGCGAGTTCGTGATGGTCAACGCGCTGATGATCCAGCTCTACATGCCCTTGAACTTCATGGGCATGGTCTACCGCGAGATCAAGCAAGGGCTCGTCGACCTGGAGGCGATGTTCGCGCTGCTCGACGAGGCGCCGGAGATCAAGGACAAGCCGGGTGCAAAGCCGCTGCAGGCGACGCGCGGCGAAATCCGCTTCGAGAACGTGTGCTTCGCCTACGACAAGGATCGCCTCATCCTGAAGGACGTTTCCTTCGAGGTGCCGGCCGGCAGGATGGTGGCTATCGTCGGGCCGTCGGGCGCCGGCAAGTCGACGATCGCGCGCGTGCTGTTTCGCTTCTACGACATCCAATCGGGCCGCGTGCTGATCGACGGCCAGGACATCCGCGAGGTGACGCAGAAGAGCCTGCGCGCCGCCATCGGCGTCGTCCCGCAGGACACCGTGCTGTTCAACGACTCGATCTTCTACAACATCAAGTACGGCCGCCCCGACGCCAGCGACGAGGAGGTGCACGCGGCCGCGCGCCTTGCCCAGATCGATGCCTTCATCCGCACGCTGCCGCAGGGCTACAGGACGATGGTGGGGGAGCGCGGCCTGAAGCTGTCGGGCGGCGAGAAGCAGCGCGTCGCCATTGCCCGCACCATCCTCAAGGGCCCGCCCATCCTCATCCTCGACGAGGCGACGAGCGCGCTCGACAGCCATACCGAGAGGGAAATCCAGGACGCGCTGGATCAGGTGGCGCGCAATCGCACCACGCTCGTCATCGCGCACCGGCTCTCCACCATCGTGCACGCCGACACCATCCTCGTCGTCGACAAGGGGCGCGTCGTCGAGCAGGGCACGCATGCCGAGCTGGTGGCGGCGGATGGCCTCTACGCCAGCCTTTGGGCGCGCCAGCGCCAAGCCGAGAAGGCGCGCGAGGAGCTGGCGCATGCGCTCGAGGAGGCGCAGCGTGTCGGCGCGCTGCGGCCGGAGGACATCCGGCTCGTGGCGGCGAAGTAGCGGGGGCAACATGCGAACGTGCGAGCATGCCGGGTTAACCGCGGCGAGAGGCGCCCCGGCTAGGGTGGAGACGCCGGCCAAGGCGGGCGGGAAAAGATTTCGATGTGGGCGCAACTTAGGCCAACGATCAAGCAGCAGGGGCGGCGGCTCGTGCTGACGCTCACCCTCATCTCGCTGCTGTTCGGGCGCGCGCTCATGCGCGTGTGGCAGCTCGTGCGACCGTCCGTGGTCTTTGCGCTCAATGTGCTGGCAGCCCTCATCCTGCTGTTCGAGGAGTGGGGCTGGCGACCGCTTTCCAATCTCGTCGCCCAGCTCGCGCGCTTTCCACTGTGGGCGGCGGTCGAGCGCCGGATCGCAAGTTTCCCGCCGTACGGAGCGCTCGCCACGCTTGTCGTTCCGAGCGGCATCCTGATCCCGGCGAAGTTCCTCGGCGTCTATCTGCTGGTGACGGGTCATTTCGTGACGGCGGTGGCGATGATCATCGCGGCCAAGCTCGCGAGCACCGCTCTGATCGCGCGTATCTTCTTCCTGACCAAGCCACAGCTCATGCAGATCGGCTGGTTCCGCGGCTCGTACGACGCGTTCGTGCCCTGGCAGGAGGCGCTGTTTGCGCGCATCCGCGGCTCGTGGGTGTGGCGCTACGGCCGCGTGATGCGCTGGCGCGCCAACAACTACACGCGCCGCACGTGGCTGGAGCTGCGCCCCAGGCTAGCGGCGGCATGGGTCGATCTCAAACCCCGGATCATCGCGTGGAGGCAGCGGCTGCAGGTCATTGCGCGCGAGGCGCGCGAGCGCACGGCGATCGCGGGCGGGCGCCTGCTGCGGCGGCTGCAGGGGCCGGGGGCCTGAGGCTCAGGCCACGACGAGTGGCACCTTCTCGACCGTCGTCTCGCCCTCGTCGTCGATCCAGGTGAGCTCGAGCGTGCCGGGGCCGGAAACCTTCAGGAAGAACGCGAAATAGGGATTGGCGGCGATGCCGGACCCGATCGCGGCCGAAAACACCTCGCGACCCTCGAACGTCGCGGTGAAGGTGTGGATGATGTCGCGCGGTATCTTGTTGCCGGCGGCGTCCTTGCGGTTGCCCGTCTCCATGATGTGGGTGGCCAGCGTCTTGATCTCGATGACGTCGCCCGGCTTGACGCCTTCCGGGATCTTGATGCGCGGCCGCTTTTTCACGTTGGCTTTCCCTCAGGTTCCACAGCCGCCGACCTTCACGTCGACGCTGTGCGTGCCCATGAGCAGCGTGCCGTCGCTCAGCTCGGCCACGGCAACGACCTCCTGCGTCTTGGCGAGGCGCATGACGCTGGTCACGCGCGCTTTCCCCGACAGCGGCGTGAACCGGAAGGTGGCGACGCGTGCGCGCGGATTGGCGGGCGACAACAGGTGGATCGCCTTGACGTAGTCCTCGCCCGTCATCGGGCTGTCGACGCCGAGCGCGACCGGCACATAGTCGCCGTTGTCTATGGAGGCCGGGAGATCCATGTCGATGCCGCCGGTGCGCGGGGTCGCCCCCTTCAGCAGCTCGGCTAGGGCCGCCTCGAACTCGGCGCTCCGCGCGAGCGCGCGCGCCTCGCCGAGCAGTGCAGCCAACATGGCGGCGGCGCCGGCGCCCAGCACGAAATCGCGCCGCTGGATTACCTTGATGCCAAAATCGTCGTCCATCGGCGGGCTTTGTCCATTGCCGCGTCGCGTCAGTCCCGCTAACGATATCGGCAATATCGCGCCGGGAACAAGGCACATAAACGATGATGAATCGCAGGGAGTTCACGCGGCTCGGGGGAGCGCTTGCGTTGGCGGCAGTGACCCCGGGACTTTTGGCCAGGACGGCAATCGCCAAGGGCGGCGGCAAGGTCGTCATCGTCGGCGGCGGAGCGGGCGGCGCCACGGTCGCACGCATCTTGAAGAGCGAAGCCCCGCAGCTCGACGTGACGGTGGTTGAGACGCAGCCCATCTACACCACCTGCTTCAACTCCAACCACTACTTCGGCGGCTTTCGCACCTTCGCCTCGCTGCAGCACTCCTACGACGGGCTGCGCAAGCTCGGCGTCACCGTCGCAACCGACTGGGCGAGCGACATCGACACCGCGCAGAAGACCGTCACTTTGAAAGGCGGCTCGACGCTGCCCTACGACCGGCTCGTGCTCTCGCCCGGCATCGACTTCAAGTACGAGGCCATTGCCGGCTATTCGCGCGAAGCCGCCGAGATCATGCCGCACGCGTGGAAGGCGGGGCCGCAGACCGAGCTCCTGATGCGCCAGCTCGAGGCGCTCCAGGATGGCGGCGTGGTCGTCATGGCGGTGCCGGGCAACCCCTATCGCTGCCCGCCGGGGCCGTACGAGCGCGCGTGCATGATAGGGCACTTCCTCAAGACCAAAAAGCCTAAGTCGAAGCTCGTGATCTTCGAC
>Ga0209415_10016307_pt1 | contig 11948 bp, 14 predicted proteins | sample PeaSoiSIISIP2007_FD_187696 | JGI IMG/M metagenome (GOLD analysis project Ga0209415, IMG submission 187696) | Peat soil microbial communities from Weissenstadt, Germany - SII-SIP-2007 (SPAdes) (version 2) | ecosystem: Environmental > Terrestrial > Soil > Wetlands > Peat | place: Germany... | reverse complement strand
CGGCGGCTTGTATTTCTCAACCAGATTCGGTCACTCGATGACCTCAAGTCTCCAGGCTTTCGACTCGAGGCCCTGAGGGGACGCCGGCGGGGGCAGTACTCGATCCGAATCAACGATCAGTGGCGTGTCTGCTTCCGCTGGGAGGACGGCGACGTGCACGAAGTTGAGATCGTCGATTATCATTAGGAGCAGCATCGTGCCCAAGAAGCTGGCACCCGTTCACCCAGGCGAAGTCCTAGCCGAAGACTTCATTGCCCCGGCCGGGCTCACCGCCAATCAACTCGCGTTGAGCCTACGCATTCCGGCGAACCGCATTACGGCTATTATCGCCGGCAAACGCGGCATCACCGCCGACACAGCGCTCCGCCTTGCTCGCTACTTCGGCACGAGCGCTGAGGTGTGGATGGGTCTTCAGGCAGACTACGATCTCCAGATAGAACGCGACCTACACGGCGCAGAGATCGAACGTTCGGTGCTGGTGCCTCAAACCGCAACTGACGTCGTTGCGCGAATTCGAGCCATGCGTAAATCTGGCCGGCATTGACGTTCGCCGCACCGACCGCCGCGAATGGCTTAAAATGCTATTTGCCGCGGGGCCGGAAGCTTGCGTCATGGACCGGCGTCAGACGCTCCTGGGACTCCTTGCGATTGGGTCACTGCCGTCCGCGGTCGCGGCTCAAACGTCAGAGCGGACCTACCGCGTCGGGTTTCTTTCCGGGACCGCAACGCCGCCCGATGGCCTGGCGCCCGCGCCGCTGCGCGCGGCCCTGCACGAGCTCGGTTACGACGATGGAAAAAACGCGACGTTCATCATGCGCTTCGCCGACGGGAAGATGAATACGCTGACCGGCCTCGTGGCCGAGTTACTGTCCCAGAAGCCGGACGCGATCGTGACGGTTGGCGCCCAAGCAACCGCAGCCGCAGCGCGCGCGACCGCAACGATCCCGATCGTCATGTTCTTAGCCGGCGATGCCGTTGCGATGCGGACGATCGCCAGCCTTGCACGCCCCGGCGGCAACATTACCGGGTATACGGACGAAGCCGCGGCGCTTAGTGCAAAGCGCATGCAGATCCTCAAGGAAGCGATCCCGGCAGCCCGCCGCATTGCGATCCTCTGGAATGTCGCAGATCCCGCGATGACGCAGCGCTCCCACCGTCGAAGGCGCCGCCGGCGTGCTGCGCGTCGATGTGGAACCGTTCACCGTTCGCGAGTCGAGCGATTTCGCTGCTACGTTTGCAGCGATTACCCGCACGCGACCCGACGCGCTGTATGTCGTCGCCGACCCCCTGACAAGCGTCAACGCCAAAGCGGTGCTGGACTTTGTCGACGCCCACCGGCTGCCGGCGATCTACGAGCTGAACGCGTTTGTCGAGGCCGGCGGGCTCCTCTCCTACGGACCCAACCTCGGCGATGTTTGGCGTGTCGTCGCGCGCGACCTCGACCGCATCTTCAAAGGTGCGAAGCCGGCAGACATTCCGGCCGAGCAAGCGACGCGCTACACGCTAGCGGTCAACCTCAAGTCCGCGAAGACCCTGGGCCTCACGCTCCCTCCGTCGCTGCTGGTACGCGCCGACGAAGTCATCCCGTAGACCGCGTTAGACGAATGAGTCGAAGAAGTCTTTCGCGTTCATCCCGTTGATTTCACTGGCCTGGGCGAGGCGATGGAGCACCGAAACGAGGGGCGGCAGCTCGAAGTGCTGCTTGCGCTCGATCGCGCCGAGCGTGAACGCCACATCTTGAAGGTCGTTGTCGAGGATCAACGGCATCCTCAGGTCCCACAACTCCTTACCGATAATGTCCACGAGTGGGTACATCGGCCGTCCCCGTATGCGGTTGCGAAGCAAACACGAGCTGGGGCCGAGTGATTCCACTTTCCAACCTTCGCTGTGCGGGAAAGTATCTTTCACGTTCGGATCGCGGAGGCGTTCGCCCCAGGCAATTTCGTAGTCGCCGTACTGCGTGATTTTGGCAAGGCGCACGTGTTGCTTGCCGTAGATCTCGTGGACGATCGGCACGTCGAGGCCCACGCTCGGGTCACGCACATCGGCGGGATCGCAGTCGAGCCCGACGTGGAATTGATTGATAGTCATCGCGTTACTGACGTTCGACAACCATTCCCACGCCTCGTCGGCCGATACGTTTAGCTGCAGCTCACGGCGGGTTTCGAATGTTTCAGCCATCGATTTTACCTCTACTAATCCCTTCGAGGCGTGACACCACTCAGCCTGGAATCGCCCCGTGCGACATGTTTCAGGCTTCCTTTACTTCCCCGGTATTCTATGGCGGCGCCGTTGCAAGCGGCTGGCCGACTCCGGTCGACGGGTATCTGGCTGAGGAAGCAGACCGCTCGATGGGCACCGCGCTGGCGCAGTTCAAGCTGGCCGACGAACTCGGCTACGATTGGGTCGGTCTCACCGAGCATCATTTTGGCCCGTTTTCTCTGACCCCGAATCCGACGGTGTTCGCCGGCGCAATGACACAAGTCGTGAAGCGTGCGAAGATCGCGCTCCTTGGCTCGCTCGTTCCGATGTTAAATCCGGTCCGCGTCGCCGAGGAAGTGGCAATGCTCGACACCATGAGTAACGGCCGCATCGTCGCCGGCATGCTGCGCGGCACTCCCAACGAAAGCGTGACCTACAACATCAATCCTTCGGAGTCGCGGGCGCGATTCGAGGAGGCGCTGCTCCTCATCCGCGAGTCCTGGACCCAGCCACAGCCGTTCGGCTGGCAAGGCCGGTTCTTCGAGTTCCGTGCGATCTCGATTTGGCCGCGTCCCGTTCAGCAGCCGCATCCGCCAATCTTCATGTCGGGCTCGAGTCCGGAATCCGCCGCCTTCGCCGGACGCAACCAGGTCTCGCTCGGGCTCGCCGTGACGACGCTGCCGCTCGCGACTGCGGCCGCAAGTCGCTATCGCGCCGCGGCAAGCGCAGCCGGCTGGACCGCGACGCCCGAGAACGTCCTGTATCGCCTCGGATTTCATGTCGCCGAGAGCGACGAACAGGCAGCCGCCGACTTCAAAGCGAGCCACGCCCGTCGCCAGCGCGGCAGTCCGGTACTCGCGAACCAAGCTCTCGAGGCAACGATTGCCGGCACCGGCTATTACGGCGCCGACCCGCGCAACCAGCGCGACCGTGTGCGCGGCCGTTTCGAGCTCGCAGACCGCCTCGAACTCGGTCAGATCATGCTGGGCAGTCCCGCCACGGTGCTGGCGCAAGCGGAACGGATTCGCCGCCAACTTGGTGCCGGTATCTTCGATCTCATCCCCGCGTTCGAACTCGGCGATCGGACCCTCCACTCGATGGCACTGTTCGCAAGTAAGGTGTTGCCCCAGCTGCGAGATACCTGACCATGTCTAACTTCAAAGATGCCGTCCTGTGGTTGCTTCCTGACGGCGCGGCCGACGTTTCACCACTCGCCGAGCGACTTGCTGAGGATCACCGCGTGGTTATCCTTGCGGCGTCGTCGACGGATGCACGCGCCCTGGCGGCGGTGTCGCCCCCGCTCGGCCAGTTCGTGCTGATCGGCCAATCGAGCGGCGCCGCGGCCGCGCTTGCCCTCGCGCGCGCCACGGGTGAGGCATGCACGGCGCTCATTCTGATTGCGCCCGTACTCGCGCCCCTGCCAACGGCAGATACGGCCCCGGATATGCCGATTCTGCTGCTGCTCGGCACGGAGGATGCGCGCGTACCGCCAAGTGCCGCGGCCGCGCTTTGCGCCGCATTGCCGCGTGCGCATCCGATCCTGATCTACGGCGCCGGCCACGCACTCGATCGCGACCGGGTCGAGGCCGTGGCTGCGGTGATGCGCGACTTCATAGCGCGGCGCGACAAATTCATCGTCCGTGATACAAGCGATCTCCTGTACCCGTGAACGAACCTTGGTTTGCGGGACCTAGGGAGATGCGGCCAGTTCCGATTCTTCTTCCTGCATGAACGTCACGTGCTCGCGTGTCGGGTCGATGCGGAAGCTCAGAATCGGATGCTGTTCGCGTGGAACCACGATCCACGGCTCGTTCTCGGCCGGATCGCGGATGATCCCTAGCGGCTCCTCGCCGTCCTCGACCTTCTGGGCGTTCTCCAGCAAGAGTTTGTGATAGAGGATCACGCCCTGGTCCGTTGCGGTGAGGTGCTCGTTGACGCGGTCCGAGATCGGGCCTTGGGAAACCCACGCGATGAAGTCTTGGTTTGCGATCTTGTCGCCCGGCACGATCACGTTCGGATCGTCAAACAACCGCTCGTAGGTCATCGTGAACGGCCTGGGCGCGGCTCCCGGCTTGCGCTTGCGCGTGTTGTAGAACACCTGAACCGTGTTCGTGTCGTCGACCGGGAGCCGGAATTGGAACGAGGCAGCACCCTGCGCGCCCTGGGCGAGCGCAAGCGGGAAGAGCATCGGATGTCCGACGTTCCATTCCTCTGAGGTCGCGGGATCCTCGCCCTCGAGCAGGCGGTGCTTCATGATCCCGAAACGCCAGACGTCGAAGCCGATCTTGACGTGCTTGGCCGCCCGGATCAACGGCGGTTTGCCCTGTTTCTCGCGCTCATAGTTCCCGAAGATGGCGTGCAAGAACTCGAAGTGGACGGGGTCGAGTGCGTTGTCCATGCACTGGAGCCAATTGCACGGCAGCGGGAAGACGTGGACCTCGCGGTCGAGCTCGGGGTCGACGAGCAGATCCCAGCGCGGCAGCTCGGGTGCGGGCAGCGGGCCGAGATACGCCCAGATCAAGCCACCCAATTCCGCAACCGGATAACCGGTGACTTTCATGCGGTCCTTGTAGCGCGATTCGGGGTTGACACGCTCTTCGAACGGCTGCTCGATGCACTGGCCGGTAGCATCGTAGACCCAACCGTGATAGCAGCAGCGCAGTCCGCACTCGGTCGGAACGCCGCGACTCAGTAGGACCCGGCGGTGGAGGCAGCGCTGACCGATTAAACCGTAGTTGCCGTTGCGGTCGCGGTAGAGCGTCAGGTCCTCGCCCAGCACCCGGACCGCCTTGACCGGATTCTGGTCCAGCTCCAGGCTCACGCCGATGGGGTGCCAGTAACGGCGCACGAGGTTCCCCATAAACGTGCCGGGCCCGATCTGCGTCAGGCGCTCGTTTTGCTCTTGCGTCGTCGCCATGCTTTAGAAAATTCCAAGCAGACCGAGCTTCCCCTACTGCCCTCGCCGCGAGACGTGCCACGGGATCGCGAGCCGCTCGATCCCCGCCACGACGCCGTAGATCGCAAAGCCGATGAGCGCGACGACGAAGAAGCCGGCGAACATCAGGCGGGTGTTCAGATTGATCTGGGTCTGGAGGATCGCGTAGCCGATCCCCGTCGATGAGCCGACGAACTCGTAGACGATCGCTGCCGTCATCGCAAACGACGCCGAGATCTTGATCCCCGTAAAGATGTACGGGAGCGCGAAGGGCAGCTCGAGCTTCCAGAATCTGCGGAATCCGCGCAGTTTCAAGGTCGTCGCCAGATCGCGCAGGTCGGTCGGAATGCTGGTGAACCCGGACGCCGAGTTGATCATGATCGGGAAGAATCCCAGCCAGAAGATGAACAGCACTTTCGGCAGAACACCGAAGCCGAGCCAGACCACGAACAACGGAGCGACGGCGATCTTCGGGAAAATCTGCGCGGCCAACGTCGTTGTGCTGAGGGCCGCCTGGATGCGCGACGGCTGAGCCAGGACCCAGCCGAGCGGAATCCCGAGCGCCACCGCGAGTGCGAGCCCGGTCAACGCGTTGAGCGCCGTCGAGCTTGCGCTCGTGATGAGGAAGTTTTGTTGATCGAGGAGCGTACGGAGAACATCGCTCGGCAGTGGCAGCACACCCGGCGAGATGGCGAACGCCACCACGCAGATTTGCCAAACCACGACGATCGCAATCATGGCGGCGGCGCCCGACGCCACCTTGAGCGCCCGGGTCCGCAGAGAGTTACTGGACGAGTGCAGCACGGAGCTCGCTTTCCAGTTTGACCCAGACTTCGGACGCGCGATCGTCGACCGACCGCGGCCGAGCCATGGGGACGCGGACCTCCCGGATCATGCGGCCCGGTCGCGCCGACATCACGAAGATGCGATCGGCGAGAAAGATCGCCTCGGCGATGCTATGCGTTACGAGGACCACGGCGATCGGACGCGACGCGCAGATCGCCGAGAGCTCATTGCACATCTGGTCGCGCGTGATCGCATCGAGCGAGCCGAACGGCTCGTCGAGCAGCAGCAGCCGCGGATTCGAGATCAGCGATCGGGCCACCGCCGTGCGCTGCTGCATGCCGCCGGAGAGCTCGAAGGGCCGGTGATCGGCGAATCCTTCCAACCCCACCACCTTGACGAGCCGATCAGCCTCCTCGCGTGCAACGGCACGGTTCACGCCGGCCACCTCGAGCGGCAGCATCACGTTGCCGCGCACCGTCCGCCAATCGAATAGCGCCGGCGTCTGGAACATCATCGACAGACCGCCTTGCCCCTCGCCGGCCGTGCGCACCGTCACCTCGCCGCTGGTCGGCCGTGCCAGCCCGGCGATGATCCGCAGCGTCGTGCTCTTGCCGCAGCCGGACGGCCCGATGAGCGCCACGGTCTCGTTCGAGCCAACCGTCAGGCTGACGCGGTCCAAGGCCACGACCGCGCGGCTCCCCGCGCCGAACACCATCGAGACGTCGCGCAGGGCAACAACGTCGTCGGTCGTAGCGCGCACCGGCTAGCCATTCTCTGGGGTTTCCGGCGAACCATGTAGTATCGTATCGATTATGAGAGTCTGGTTGCGAGTAGCTGCCTTCGGCATGGGAATCCTGATTGCGGTGGGCACCGTCGTTTCACCGTCACGGGCGCAAACCGCCGACAACGGCGCGCTCAAGACCGTGAAGATGCTCCTTCCCGGTCAAATCGGCCCGGCTACCGGGATCATGTGGTACGGAGTCGACACCGGGATCTTCAAGAAACTCGGCATCGACCTGCAAATCGACGAACCCGCTTCGGTCGCAGGCGCATCGTCGATCGCCTTGCTCGACTCCGGGAAGTACGACGTGGGCTACGTCTCGAGCATCACGATGCTGAAGGCGCGCCAAGACAACGGCTCGCAGCTGGTCCAGTTCTACGGCCTCTACCAGACGAACCCCAATTGCTTCCTCGTGCGAAAGTCGTCGGGCATCACGTCCCTCGACCAGCTCAAAGGCAAGACGATCGTCCTTGCTTCCTCGACCGATAACTCGACCCCGCTCGCGATGCTCGCGAAGCACGGGGTGACGGCAAGTACCGCGAACATCCAGATGGCAGCGACGGCGGCGATGTTCGGGGCATTCATTCAAGGCACGGCGGACGCGATGTCCACCTACGCATACTCGAACCAGCCGATTTTGCGGCAGGCGAACAACCTCGACACGACCGCGTTTTGTCAGGCCGACGACGGCTTCAATTTTCAGTGGGCCGGTCTTGCGACGAAGAGCAGCTACCTTAGCGCAAATCGAGCCCTGCTGCGAGCCCTCTCCGCCGGCATCGCGGAGACCTTCAACGCCGCGAGCGCGAACCCGCAAGCCGCCGCCGCTGAACTGCACCAGCGCTTCCCCCAGCTCACCTTGCCGGTCGACGTGATCGCGCAAACGCTTCACTTGGAAACGTTTTATTGGCGAAGTGCCAACACCAAGGGTTTACCGCTCGGCATGATGTCGGCGGCCGACTGGGCCATCACGAAACAAATGGGCGTGAAGTACAACGGCCTGCGGCCCGATTTCGACGTTACGGCCGCGTGGACGAACGCGACGTTCGACACGAAATGAGTCATCAGCGATGCTGACCCCGGAACAGAACGCCACGCTGACGCAGACCGGCAAAGGGACGCCTTGCGGCGAGCTGATGCGGCGCTACTGGCAGCCGGTGGCGCTCTCGTCAGAGATCCCGCCCGGTTCGCGCTCGCCGATCCCCGTGACGATCCTCGGTGAAGAGCTCGTCCTCTTTCGCGATACCGCGGATCGGCTCGGACTCATCGAGCTGCACTGCCAGCACCGGGGTGCAGATCTCAGCTACGGTTTTATCGATGCGTGCGGGCTGCGCTGCCTCTATCACAGCTGGGCCTACGCGATCGACGGGCGCTGCACCGATCAACCGGGGATCACCGCCGGTACGTTCAAGGACCACATTCGGGCCGCCGCCTACCCCTGCGTCGATATCGGCGGCGTCGTGCTGGCCTATCTTGGCCCAGGTGAGCCGTCCGTCATCCCGCGCTATGGCTTCAGTGACGTTCCGGCTGAGAACCGCTTGTTGCGGAAGGTTTTGCTCGACTGCAACTACCTGCAATCGAACGAGGGCAACATCGACCCCCACCACGTCGCATTTCTGCACGGGCAACCGGGAACCGAGGCGTTCAATGCCGATCTCTCGCCTCGGATGACCGTCGAGCCGACCAGCCACGGCGTACGCATCACCACGGTGCGCAACCTGCCCGGCGACCGGGAGTACGTGCGGCACAGCAACTTCATCATGCCGAACTTGTCCTCGTTCACCTCCGACAGTTATATCGAGGACGGTTTCACGATCCACTGGCACGTACCGATCACCGACACGTCCCACTGGAAGTATCTGATCTCGTTTCAGCGCAGCGCCCCGTTGGCGACGCCGGACGACTGGATGATCGAAGTCGACGAGTTCTACCGGCTACGGCGTAATCGCGCCAACCGCTATCTCCAAGACCGGACACAGGCCGGTGGCCGCGTCACGGCCGGCATGGGAACCAACTTTCAAGCCCACGACGCCTTTGCGACCGAGACCCAAGGCTACATCCAAAACCGAACGCGCGAGCACCTCACCGCCATGGACGTGGCGATCACCCAATCGCGGAAGTGCCTTTTCAACGCCATCGACGCCGTCGCCGCCGGGCGGGATCCGCAGCACGTCCTGCGCCCGCCCTCGGACGGCATCGTCGACGACCTCATCACTGACAGCGCGATCGTCACCGCGGGCGCGCTGCGCTAACCTCCGAGAAAGATTTGGATGAGCGATTTACAGGTCATGTACCGCGACGTCGACCGGACGCCGTATCTGTTCGTTCTCCGCGATCGCGCGCGTCAGCTCGGGCTCGACCTCGAGATCGTACGCAACCAGCGCTCGCCCAAAAGCGGCGCGACCGGTGAGGAATGGGGCGAGCTGCTCGAGCATGAGGAGATCGATTTTCTCGCCGAAAATTACTGGGGACTGCAGAGCTATCGCAATCGCGGTGTCCCGTTCGTCGCCGTCGCCGGCAACTGTGACCGTTGGACCGAAGAACTCTTCGTGCGCCCGGGGATCACGCGGGTCGAAGATCTGGCGGGAAAGCGCATGGCGGTGCGGCCGACTGGCCCGGGGGCGGTATTTCCGAACATGTGGCTCGAGGATCTCGGCATGACGATGGAGCTCGTCACCATCCCCGAAAAGCAGACCGGTCGCTGGGGCCACTGGAAGGTGGTCGCGTCAGGCGAGTTTGACGCCTGCCTCATGTCGGCACTCTACGCGGAGCCGGCCCTACAGGCGGGACTGCACGAGGTTCCAATCGACTACTACCCCTTCGCCGGCGGCAACGTCTCGCTGACGACGACCGAGCACATCGCTACGACCAAGCGAGACGCGGTGCAAACGCTGGTCGACGCGATGTTCTTGACGAACGACGCCTTCCGAACCGATCCGGCGACCGTGCAGCGGATCATCCGCGACGAAGCCGCCGAGCTGCTCAGCGAGCACTTCACCCTCGAGCCGGGCTTCCCGGAACGCTTCCACGCTCTGCTTCGGGATGAGCTCGCGGAGATGCCGGTGCCGACCGCTGCCGGCGTGAACAACGCACAGCGAATCCGCTTCTCGACCAACCCGGAATTGCGCGCGCTGAATCCGATGCTGATGTGGGATCTCTCGTTTGCGCGTGCGACGCTGGCGAAGCGTACGCCGGCCCGGCCAACCCCTGCGCAGAAGCCGGCGCTGTGATGTCTTGGAGTACCATGACTATGCCACTGACTCGCAAGTCGACGTTGCTCGCCCTAGGCGCGGCAGCAGTGAGCGGCACAATCCTGCAGCCGGCGCGCGCCGAAGCGATACCGCTGCGCGTCGGGATACTGCCGATTTCGACCAACGCAGCGTTCTATGCAGCTCAGAAGTTCGGCTACTTTACGGCCGAAAACCTCGCCATCACTGCGGTCGAGATTCGCGGCGGAGCTGCTGCCATTCCGGCGATGGTCGGCGGCTCGATCGACATTTCCTATTCGAACGCCACGAGCATCGCGCAAGCCATCGCGCGCGGCATCGACCTGCGGCTGATCATCCAACCGGGAGTGTCTGCACAGCGACCGCCGGATTCGGCGGCACTGCTCAAGCGCAAGAGCGATCCGATCCGCACCGGCAAGGACCTCGAAGGGAAGATCATCGCCGTCAACGCGCTGCACGACGTGCAATGGATGTTCGTAAAAGCTTGGATTACCCAGACGGGCGGCGACCCGGACAAGGTGCAGATCGTCGAGATGGGGTTGCCGGCGATGGTCGAAGCGATCAAGCAAAAGCGAATCGACTCGGCATTAGTCATCGATCCGCTCTTGACGGTGGCCTTAGATGATCCCGGCATCGAGGTGCTCGCCTGGCCGATAAGCACGATCCTCCCCGGCGGAGGGGTGGCCTTCTTCGCGGTGACGGGGGACATGACGCAGCGGCGCCCGAGCGATGTTCGGGCATTCGTGCGCGGCTGGCGGCGCGGTGCCGCGTGGGTCAATGCAAATCGGGGAACAGAGCCCTTCGTGGATCTCGTCGCCGGCTATTCCGGACTGAATCCGGATCTCGTGCGGCGCATGCCGACGAGCCGGGCAGAAACCGATATCAGGGCCGATCAGTTGCCGCGATTCATCGCGCTCATGCGAGCGACCGGTCTGCTCGATGTGGACGTCGATCTGCGGACGAAGATTTTCACGTAACGCTTAGACGAGGAACGTCAGGTTGTGCAGCGGCTCATCGTTGTTGATGAGCATGACCTTCTTGAGTGACATTCGTAGGCCGGCGCTATCGCATCGCAAGTGATGCAGTTGACGTGCGAAGTAGGTCGTTTGCAGCCCGGCACGCACCTCGCCGAGCACGAACTTGGATCGGACCTCGAGATCCCCATTCGCGAGAATCGGACCGACCTCAACATTTGAGATGAGCCGGCACATTCGCGACCGCGGCTCTTGTGCCCACGCCTTGCCACTATTCAGCCGATCGATGCGATCCTGAAGTTGAGCGCGGTCGTCATAGATGATCGAGAGATGCGTGCGCGGATCGTAATCGTCATCATTGACCGGAATCCAGTACACGCCGTCGTCGGTCCAGAGTGCCGCCCAGGCGTCATACTGGCCTTCGTCGCACAGACGCGCCTCACGATAGAGGAACGCCTCGGCCATTTCGCGGTCGACCGCAGTTACGTCGAGCATGGTTACCGCGAAAGCTGCTCTGCCCAATACGCGAGCTGTGCGCGCTGCGGGAGCTCGTCGCTGTAATGCGCCACGCGCGTTCCGCTCCACCGGTACTCTTCGGGAGTACCCAGGTCGTCGTCGAGAACTTCTTGATGCAGTCCGCGCGTCATGACTTTCCACGGATCCAGCATCTGTCGCATGCCGAGCTGATTTCGCTCGAACATTTCAACATCGTCCGGATTGATGAATCCCGCCGGGCTCATCCGCGCGATGACGTCGGCAAGACGATGCTCGTTCAGCTCGTCCGGCGCATCCTTGAGGAATGCGCAGAAAAAGTAGATTTCGAATCGGTCGGCTGCGATCGGCCGGATCAGCCGAACGTCAGCGACGTTGACCAAGTGCAGGTTCGGCATGAACACCGTGTGGGGATTGCCAGCCGTTTTGAACAGGAAGGCTCCACGTTCCGGTCCGTACGCTGCGATGAGGTCGTCGCGGTACTTCTTCAGCCAGGTCGGTTCGGGTCTTGGATAGGACCGCGTGGAGCCGGGAATCCGATAGTCTAGGCAGAC
>Ga0209415_10016306_pt1 | contig 11949 bp, 13 predicted proteins | sample PeaSoiSIISIP2007_FD_187696 | JGI IMG/M metagenome (GOLD analysis project Ga0209415, IMG submission 187696) | Peat soil microbial communities from Weissenstadt, Germany - SII-SIP-2007 (SPAdes) (version 2) | ecosystem: Environmental > Terrestrial > Soil > Wetlands > Peat | place: Germany... | reverse complement strand
GCCAAGCACCGCGCGGAGGAGGTTCGGCCGGTCCGCGAGCGTCGCCGTGCCCGCTCCCCATCCGACCTGCTCAGGCGACATCCGCGGCCACCGCGACGACCCGCTCGCGTGCGCGGCGACGATCGCGGCGCCGGTCGGCGTCACGAGCTCGAAATCGATCCCCCCGTCGTACGTCTCGAATCCCGCGAGGCACTCGACCGCCGCCGGAGCGGGCAGCGGGAGCACGCCGTGCCGCGCGCGAACGAAGCCGCGCCCCATCGGCAAAGGTGAGACGCGAACGTCGGCGCCGAGCCACTCGAGCGCCGCCGCGCTCCCGACGATGTCGACGATGGCGTCCACCGCGCCGACCTCGTGGAAATGGACCTCGTCGAGCAGGGCGCGGTGCACCTTCGCCTCCGCCTTCGCGAGCGCGAGGAACGTCGCGTGCGCGCGCGCCTTGACCGACGGAGGGAGCGACGAGGCGTCGAGCAGCGCGCGGATCGAGGCGTAGGTGCGCTCGGGCTGGGGCGAGTCGACGTGGACGTCGAACGACGTCGCCACGATCCCGCTGAAGACGCGGGCTCCGAAGTGCACGTGGAACCCCGTGAGCGCGAGCATTCCGACGGCGTCCGTGATGACCGACTCGGGGACTCCGAGGTCGACCAGCGAGGCAATGATCATGTCCCCCGCGAGCCCGCTAGGAGCGTCGAGGAAAAGGAGCTTCCCGACCCCACACCCAGCCAACAGCTCCGGCCGCAAACGAGGAGCCATCGCATGCCCATGGGCGTGATGGTGGGCGTGATCGTGGTCGTGATCGCAAACGTGGTCGTGCCCGTGGTCGTGCTCGTGCTCGTGCGCGTGCTCGTGCGCGTGCTCGTGCTCGTGCTCGTGGTCGTGCTCGTGCGCGTGCTCGTGCGCGTGCTCGTGCTCGTGCTCGTGCGCGTGCGCGTGCGCGTGCTCGTGCTCGTGCTCGTGCGCGTGATCGTGCCCGTGCCCGTCATGAGAGTGACCCATGCCCCCTCCTACCTCTTCTTCCGCCCCGTGGGTACGCGCCCTCCGTCACGCCGGCGACGACGCACCCGCCTTCGCGGGGAACGCCCGGAGAATGCGCGCGGCCGCGTACGCCGCGCCGAACCCGTTGTCGATATTCACCACTGTGACCCCCGACGCACAGCTCGTGAGCATCCCCAGCAGCGCCGCGAGCCCGTGGAACGCCGCGCCGTACCCGATGGACGTCGGCACGGCGACGATGGGCGCCGCGATCAGCCCCCCGACCACGCTCGCGAGCGCCCCCTCCATCCCCGCGAAGACCACGACCACCGCGGCCTCATGGAGCGCGTCCCGCTTCGACAGGAGCCTGTGGATCCCGGCGACGCCGACGTCGTACACGCGCCGCGTCTCGACGCCGAGCATGCGGAGCGTCTCGGCGCATTCCTCCGCGACGGGCAGATCGCTCGTCCCGGCGCTCACGAGCGCGACCGGGCGCTCTCCGAGGCGGGGGACCTCCGCTTGCTCGATCGTCCCGACGCGCGCGAGCGGGTGATACGCTAGGAGAGTGAGGGTCTCCTGCACCGCGGCGGCCTTGGCGGCGTCGAGCCGGGTGACGAGGACGTTCTGCCCCGTGCGGGAGAGCTCGGTCGCGATGCCCGCGATCTGCGCGGCGGTCTTGTGCTCACCGAGGATCACCTCCGGCGCGCCTTGCCGCAGGGACCGATGGTGATCGACGGTCGCGTACCCGAGCTCGGCGAACGGGAGGTCCTTGAGCTCCGCCATCGCCTGCTCGACGGTGGCGTCTCCGCGGGTGAGCTGCTCGAGCAGCGCTCGCAGGCGCGGGGGGTCCATGGCCGGCGTCAGCTTAACATGGTGGGCTCGCGCGCGAGAACGTCATGCGTGCTCTCCCCTCGCGGCCGGTACGACCAGCGCACCCGCCACGACCGCCACCGCGAGGACGCCGGCGCCCGCCAGGCGAAACGCCGCCGTCGTCCCGAGGCGCGCCGCGAGCCCAGTGATGAGCGCGGCGCCGAGCGGCGCGAGCACCGCCGCGACCGTCCAGAACGCGGCGGTCACCCGACCGAGCAACGCCTCCGGGGTGAGCTCCTGCCGCAGCGTCTGCGTCACGACGGAGCGCGCGCCCATCCCCGACGTCCAGAGGGCGGCCCCCAGCGCGAGGAACGCGACCGGCCCGACGACCCCCATCGACACGAGGGCGACCCCCTGCACCGCCGTCGCCCCCACGAAGCACGCCGCGAAGCCGAAGCGGCGCCGCAGCGCAGCCGCCGAGAGCGCCCCGACCACCGCGCCGACCGCGCCCACACCCAGCGCGAGGCCGACGGCGCGATCGCTCGCGCCCATCACGTTGCGGAGGTGGAAGATGAGGACGTCCAGCACCCCCGTCGCGATCGTCCCGCTGCTCAGGATGGCGAGCAGGACGAACACCACCGTCACTGCGCGGAGCTGCGGCTCCGTCCGGAGGAACCTCACCCCCTCGAGCACGCCGCCGCCCGCGCCCTCCCGCGCCGCCTTCCCTTCGCGGCGGAGCCGCAGGCTCGCGAGCGAGAGCGCGGACGCGCCGAACGTCAGCGAGTCGATGCCGATCGCCCACACGCTCCCCACCTTCGCGGCGACGATGCCCGCGAGGATGGGGCCGACGACGAACGCGAGCGCCTGGCTGCCTTGCAGCCTCCCGTTGGCCTCGGTGAGGCGGTCTCGGTCGACGAGATCGGGGGTCGCGGTGACGTACGAGACGCTGAACACGTTGCCCAGCGCCGACCCGATGATCGTCGTGATGTAGAGCGCGAGGAGGCTCGGGCCGTGCCACCACCAGAGGGCTGGAACGAGCCCGAAGACGACGAGCCGTCCGATGTCGCAGGCGATCATGAGCCTGCGGCGATCGCTCCGGTCGACGAGCGGGCCCGCGAGGATCCCCGTCACGAGGTGGGTGAACGCTGCGGCCGCGCTGACCCCCCCCATCGCGGCGACCGAGCCCGTCGCGTCGAGGACGAGGAGCGGGTACGCGACGAACGAGAAGGCGTCGCCGAACGCCGAGGTGGTCTGACCCGCCCAGTAGAGGAGGAACGACCGGTCGGCGAGCAGCGAGGGCGTCGACGCGGAGGCCATGAGGGCGGCGGAGACTACGCGCGGGCGCACCTTCCGACTACAGCGCGTTCCGGGCCATCGCAAGCCGATGTATCGTGCTCGTCGCCGTGCCCATCCTCCTCGCGCCCCTCGCGGGTTTCTTCCTCGGCGTCGCCTTCGCGTGGATGGCGCGCGTCGAGCTCGAGCGGGAGGACGCTCCCGTCGTCGCGACCCGCCCGTTCAACGTCGTCGTCGGGTTCGCCGGGCTCGTGTACGGGCCGATCACCGGCTACTTCATGGCGTTCCACGGCGACTGGACGTACGCGTACACCGTCGCCTGGCGCCACGTTCCGTCCGCCGTCGACCTCGCGCTCGTCCTGCTCGCCGGCGCGTCGGTCCTCTTCGGCATGGCGGCGTCGACGCACGCGGCGCGCGCCCGGCGCCTCGTCGTCCTCGCGTGGCTGGCGGTCGCCCCCGCCGTGGCGTTCGCGATCCTCCTCGCCCTCGGCGCACGGCGGCTCGCCGTGAGCGCGACCTACGCGCAGTACCACGGCGGCTTCGGCGTCCAGCCCACGACCGCCTCCGCGCTAGGCCGAGGGGTCCTCTTCATGGGGGTCGTGCTCGTGCTCGGCGTCGCATGGACCGTGCGGGCGATCCAGCAGGGTCCCCGCCGGGATGACGGCGCCGGCGGACGACCGAGCGACGCTTCTCTCTAACTTCGGCGTTAGGCGCCGCTACCCGAGCCAGCGCCGCTGCCCGTGTCCTGGCCCGCATCCATGCCCATGCCCGTGCCCGTGCCCGTGCCCGTGCCCGCGTCCATCCCGGCGTCGCTCCCGAAGCCCGAGCTGCAGGCGTCATAGGAAGAGAACCAAACCCAAGGCCGGCCCCCATCGTCGCCCGTGGCGATGCACGTGTAGTTGACGACGCCGTTGCAGCTGTTCGCAGGGCACATCATGCCGACCTCAGCGGACGTGCACCGAACGTCTTGGAAGACCACGAGGTGGGCACAGCTGAAGCTCTTCGCGTCAGCCCTCGCGTCGTCCACGATCCGTCTGGCGTCGGCCGCGTCCTTGTCGTTCCCCGAAGCGTCCACGATCCGCGTGGCGTCGGCCGCGTCGTTGTCGGCCCCCGAAGCGACGACCCCGCCGCAGCCCGCGAGCACCATCCACGAGGACAGCACGACGGCGGACGATTCCGCGAAGAAAGCCATGGCGAGTCCTTGGCACGTGAGGCAAGCGTCGGCAACGCTCGGGCGGGAGCGGCACCGGGAGGGTGTGCGACTGCGGCAAGGGGGAGCGGGAAGCGGACGAGCGGCGACCTCGCGCTCCGGGCTCAAGTCAGCGAACCGCTCTATGATTCGATGCGCCGGCCCTGGGGGGCGGCCCGAGCTGCAGGCGGCAGCTCTGCAAACAGCCGAAAGAGTCGCTGGACGAGGACACAGGCCAGCGTGTCGCGATCATGGCGTGCGTGCGCAACGGAACCCTTCGCCGTGGCGCGTCGCGAAGTCTGCGGCGCGGACCGGCGGGGTTGTCTGCCTGGCGCTTTCGAGGAAGCTGCCACCCCGAATCACGCGGGAAATGCTCGTCGTCAGGTAGGTGCAGTCGGTGCACGGATCCACATAGGCCGCGAAAGAGTCCATCGTCCACTCGCGGATGTCACCGGCAAGATCGAGCTGACCGAAGCGCCCCGCACCGAGCGGCGCAGAGCCGATGGGCGCGATGTTCGCGAGATTGCCGCACACGTCCGATGGATCGTAGTAGCAGCCGTAGACGTCGTACTTGTTACTCGTCCCCGGCGCCGTCGACCCCCAGGGAAACCAGCGTTGCTCATCCCCCCCGGCAGCGGCGAACTCCCACTCGGCCTCGCTCGGGAGAAAGCCCCCGTCCCAGATGCAGAACGCAGCGGCCTCAAAGCTGTTGGCGCTGTTGATAGGGAGCATCTCGTTGGCACCGATCACTGAGGTCCACGTGGCGGCGACGCTGGTCAAGTTCGCATCGGTCGGCGCCACGTTGGCGTTATCGGTCGTGAGCCAACCTGCCTCATACGTCCCGGGTGCACCGCTGTTCGCGAGCCCACGACCCCCGTTCAAGTGCGTGTGCTTGCCCGAGCCGACGGCGGGCGTCCAGCCTCCCGACCACGCGGCGACAAACTGACGAAACCGCCCGATGGTGACCAGGTACTTGTCGAGCCGGAACGCCGAAACGGTGGCCGGGTCGCTCTCGTCCGGCCATCCTGCGTCGGAAGGTCTTTCGAAGTTGACGTCGTAGGTCCGGTAGAACGTCCCGCCCGGTACCGGCAAGCTGATGCAGCAGCTCTCCTCGGGCTGGCCACACGTCGTCATCCCCCGGCCGCGGGGTGCACAGCTCGGCGGCAGGGGCCCCGTGACGACGTCCACGTTCTCGGACGCGTCGGCTGAGGTGACGACGTCGACGTTCGCGTGCGCGTCCACCGAGGTGACGACGTCGACGTTCTCGTGCGCGTCCACGAAGGGTGCCTTGGTCTCCGTGTCGCCCCCGCATGCGCTCGATAGCGCGACGACGACGACCCCGCCGCAACCCGCGAGCACCCTCCGCGAGGACAGCACGACGGCGCACGATTCCGAGAAGAGAGTCACGGCGAGTCCTTGGCACGTGGGGCGAGCGTCGGCAACGCGCGGGCGGGAGCCGGCCGCGGCGGGCGCCACGCGCTCGGCGGATTCATGGCGCGTCGTGAATCCTGGCGGCGTTCGCTCGGTGCAAGGAGGGGATCGGAGTGCTAAACGTCAATGGATGAAGCTGCGTATCTGCTGTTTCTGCGGTGCGCTGTTGTTCGGTTGTTCCGCCAACGCTGATCCTGGAACGACGTAATCAGCCCAACACACATCGGGAACCAGCGGCTCAAGCAGTCAGAGCGGGACATCCACCCGTTCAGGGGTGACGGGCTCCACGCGAAGCAGCAGCGCAACGGCGGCGTCGCAGAGGGACGGTGGTGTCCCCACGGCGGACGCTCAAGCCTGCAACCCGCAGGTGGACTATGAAGAGGTGAACTGGGGACCCCGGAGCGCCACGACCGATTGCGTCCCCGTGCCGTCGGCCTGCGCGGATAGCGTCACATGCTCGTGCATCATGACGGCGTTGGGGGTGAGCAACAACATGGACTGGTCGTGCATCATTCAGGGGGGATTCGTCTACGTCAGTCCGGAGCCACCGTAGATGGGTTCGCGACCTGTCGGGCGAGGGGGGTAACCTGGAGCTCTCGGTGCTGTATCAGCGGCGCTACACATTCGAGTGGCTGGGCGGTCCGGAGAATTGGGACGACGTGCCATGCGACGCGTAGTACGTGGCTCCTGAAGCGGCACCCTCCCGAACTTCCGTCGCTGAGCAAGCCAGTCGAATCAACACGTTCAAGACGGCAAGGGGCGACCGCCTACTCTCAGGCGCAGGTGCCGCTGGCCGTGCAGTTTTCCGTGCAGCAGTCGGCGAAGGTCATGCAGCTCGCCCCTGTCGGACTGCAGCAGGTGCCGAGGTCGGGGACGAGCGTGTTGCCACCGCCGGTGCAGGGCCCGGCGCAGCAGTCATGTCCGGAGACGCTGCAAGCCGAGAGGGCCCCGGAGCAGGCGCAGGTCCCGCCGGTGCACGTGTCGCTCAGGCACTCGCCCTTGTTGGTGCAGGTGCTCCCGACGCTGTTGCCCCCGCACTGGCCGTCCGCTTGACAGTTGCCGTTGCAGCAGGCCGAACCCGCAGCGCACGTCGCGTAGACCCCGCCGCACGTGCACATCGTCGGCCCGGTGAAGTCGTTGTAGCAAGTGCCGATGCAGCAATCGCCGTCGACGGTGCACCCCTCGGTCCCGACCGCGAGGCACGCGCAACGACTCGACGATGTCTCGCAGCTCCCCGCGCAGCAGTCGGCCGACGTCGAGCAGCTCCCCCCGACGCCGTCGCACCCGCACCTGCCGTTCGACTGGCAGCTTCCCGAGCAGCACGTCTCTCCGCTGCACGCGTCGCCGTCTTTCCCGCACTGGCACGAGCCCGACACGCACGCCTGGCCCGCCGGGCACGACGAGGGTCCGGAGCACTGGCAGGCGCCGTTCACGCACGCCTTGTTGTTGGGACACGCCCCGGAGCATGTGCCGCCGCAGCCGTCGGGGTCGCCGCACGACTTGCCCGTGCACGCCGGCTGGCACGCGCAGGTGCCTCCCGTGCAGCTGCCGCTGCAGCAGTCGGTGTCGTTCGTGCAGACGGCGGAGTTGGCCAGGCACGCGCAGGTGCCGGACTGGCAGACTCCGGTGCAGCACCCGCGAACGTCCTGGCAACCGCCGCCGATGGGCGAGCAGACACAGACGCCTGCCTTGCAGTCGCCGGAGCAGCAGTTGGCGCTGCTGGTGCAGAGCGACGACGTGCCGTTGCAGAGCGCGCAGATGCCCGCGGCGCAGACGCCGCTGCAGCACTCGGAGCCCGTCTGGCAGTTGTCGGCGGCGGCGCTGCAATCACACGTGCCGCCGTTGCACACACCGCTGCAGCAGGACGACTCCGAGCACTTCGCCCCCTCCAGGCCGCAGCCGCCCCCGGCCTCCACGGCCGCGTCGGGGTGCGGCAAGATGATCAGGGTCGAGCCGTCGATCGACGCGTCCGGGCCGTTGCTCGCCGGGGCCTTGGTCGAGGAGCTGCAGGCCGCGACGGCGGCGATCAGAGCCAGGAGGACGACGAGGAGAGCTGAGCTTAGGAGACGCATGGGAAGCCTCGATTTTGCAAATCGCGCGGCCGGCGCCTTGCGAGTCGGGTGGAGAGTAGGACAAGGCCGTGGCGGGCGCACGGGAGTCTCGTCGAACGTCCGCTCCGCGGCAGCACGGTCGTCGCGCTCACGCGCGTTGACCACGACGAGCCCCGTTCGCTCCAGACCCTGATGCGTCGGCACCAGCGCCGAGCCCGCCTGACCGTGAAGCCGGCCGGGAGGTGCCCTCACCGATCGCCGTCACCGCTTCGGGCGCTTCACCGCTTTCGACGGCGGCCCCTTCTTCGCGAGACGCGCCGTCCTCGCGGGTTCCCGGGGGGGGTGACCGCGACGCCGGCGGGCCCCAGAGCTCGTCGTCCGCCGGGCGCTGGCGTACTCGAAGGTGCGGCCGTCGCACTCGAAGGGCGACCACTGGTAGGGGTCGGTCTTGGCTCCCACGTCTTCACCGTGCCCCGAGAGGCCGCGCTCTTCAAGTCCGCGCTCTCCGCACCTCCCGCCGAGACGGGCTGTAGTGACGTCGTGACGCGCAAGGGCTTCATGGGGGGAGCGTTGAGTGCGTCGACTGGTGCCGGACGGGCGGACCAGGGTGGACCACCTCGAGCTGCTCTCACCCGTCCGGGGCGAGCCTCGAGACGACCTCGAGCAGTCGTGTGATGACTCCTGGCGGTACTCCTTGAGCTCAAATCGGTCGTCTGCACTGCTCTGCACTGCACTGCGCTGCGCTGCGATCGGGTGGGGGCTGACGGGGTTCCCCTCGCCGCTCGGACCGCTCGCCCCTCCCGCACTCGCTCCCGCGCCACGCTCGCCCTCCCCCTCCTCGCGCGGTCCGGCGTCGCCCGTCGCGAACGCAGCGACGCCGGCCTTGCGCGCCGGCATCTTGAGGACGGCAGTGGTTCTGTGAACGAGGGGAGTGGCGGCCATGATGTTCCTTGGAGGAGGCGCCTTGTTGCGTCCCTTCTACCCTTCCCGCGCGGGGCCCTATTTCGTCACAAACTGCCTCGAGATGCACACAGTGCCGCTTCAAACGGCGGGTGTGCGTCATCCCGTGCTCTGGCGGAGGGTCTCGCACTGTTTCGGGCACGGGCACGGGCACGGGCACGGGCATGGGGGGTGACCCCGTGTTCCTACCTCGCGAGGGGGAGACGCCGCATGCTGCGCAGCACGATTGCCGGCCGCGCTGCGCCGCTCTCGGCCAGGGCTACCGCGTCCGCGACTAGCGCGTGGTCGGGCGCTAGCTCGCATGCGGGGTCCGTCCGCGCGGCGTCCCCCGTCAGGTGGAATGCCTGGCACCGACAACCCCCGAAGTCGATCCCGCGACGGTCGCAGCTCCTGCACGGCTCGGCCATCCACGCCTCGCCTCGGAAGCGCTCGAAGCCGCCGGAGCTCTCCCACAGCTCCGCGAGCGGTCGCGCGCGCACCGACTCGAAGGCGAGACCCGGGATCGTGTGGGCGGCGTGGCACGGGAGCACGAGGCCGTCGGGCGCGACCACGATGAACCGGCGTCCCCACCCGTCCATGCACGCCCTCGGCCGCCCCGCGACGTAGTCCGGCAGCACCATCAGGACTTCCATCCGCCCCGCGAGGCGCGCCTTCGCCGCCTTCGCCGTCGCGCGAGAGGCCTCGATCTGCGCCGCCGTCGGCATGAGGCGCGCGCGGTTCGCGAGCGCCCACCCGAGGAACTGCGTGTGGGCGAGCTCGAGCCGGTCGGCGGAGAGCCGCTCGGCGAGCGCGACGATCGCCTCGACGCGGTCGACGTTGTCCGCATGGAGCACGACGTTCACCGTCAGCGCGAGGCCGAGCTCCTTCACCCACGCCGCCACGCAGAGCTTCTCCTCGAACGCGTCGAGCCCCGCGATGCGCTCTCCGCACGCGGCGTCGGCGTCCTGAAAGCTCAGCTGCACGTGGTCGAGCCCCGACGCGCGGAGCTTCGCGAGACGCTCTCGCTCGAGGGGGACGCCGCTCGTGATGAGGCTCGCGTACAGGCCGAGCTCCCTCGCGCGCACCACCATGGGCTCGAGGTCCGCGCGCAGGAGCGGCTCGCCCCCCGTGAAGTTCACCGCCATCACCCCGATCGCCTCGGCCTCGGCGAGCGTGCGCAGCCAGTCGGCCTCCGCGAGCTCGTTCGCGTGGGCCTCGAGGTCGGTCGGGTTGGCGCAGTACGCGCACCGGAGAGGGCAGCGGTACGTCAGCTCCGCGACGAGCGTGTAGGGGCGCGGCGCCATCTCAGCCTCCTCTCTGCTCCACGACGAGGCCCCGGAAGACGAGCTCTGCCAGCCACTTCCGGACGTCGCGGTCGATCCCCTTGCGCTCGCCCTCGGTCGCCGGCCCGTACTTCGCCACGCACGCCGCCGCGATCTCTCCCGCCGTCCGCGTCCCGTCGCACAGCCGGACGACCTCCGTCGCCGTCTCGTTCAGCGCGAGCCCTCGCTCCGGCGAGAGGAGCACGTGGCGCGCCTCGATCTTGTCCCATCGCAGCCGCGCGTTCCGGGCGACCTCGAGGCGAGGCTCGGCGGCCGTCACGACGGCGAAGGGGTCAGGGTGACGCCGGCCGCGACGCTGTCGAGCAGAGACCAGAGGATCTCGGTCTTCTCGATGAGGGCGCGGACGCAAAGATCCTGCAGCTCGCGCGTGACCGCGTGCGCGCCGACGTAGCGGACGGCCTCCTCGGCGTCGTGGCCGGCGCGCGGGACGCGGCTCCGGAAGTAGTCGAGCGCCGCGTTGTCGACCCACGGGTAGTGCTTCTCCCACGCCGCGATGCGCGTGGTCATGATGCCCGGCGCGAACGACTCGGTGAGCGAGGACGCCACCGCCTCGAGCAAGGAGCGCTCGCGGACGAACGTCACGTACGCGTCGCACGCGAAGCGGACGCCCGGGAGCACGCCGCGCAGGCTCGCGACCTCGGCGCGGTCGAGCCCGACGGCCTCGGCGAGCTTGAGCCAGAGCGCGAGCCCCCCCTCCCCCTCCGCCTTGCCGTCGTGGTCGACGATGCGGTGAATCCAGAGCCTGCGGAAGGCAGGGTCGGTCGACTTGGCGAGGATGAGGGCGTCCTTGATGGGGATGCGCGTCTGGTAATAGTACCTCTGCCTCACCCACTCGCCGAGCTCGGCGCGCGTGAGCTTGCCCTCGTGCATGCGCTGGTGGAACGGGTGATGGTCGTGATAGCGGGCGGCCCCCTCGCGACGAAGGCGCGCGATGAAGGCGTCGGGCGTGTCGGCGGCGTGCGTCATGGGATCGCGCGTACCAGAGTTGCGCGTCGTTGGGTATCCGGGCGGGGATCGCGCTCTACGCTCCGCGACCAGGGCCTGCTATCGTGATGACTACGTGAGCAGGCGGAGGCCCCGATGCGAAGCGCAGTCATTGTGGTGGCCCTGACCGCATCGGCGCTCGGAGCCGGGTCCGCGAAGGCCGATGATCGCGCGACCGCGCAGGAGCTCTTCACGCAAGGCAAGGCGCTGATCGCGGCCGGAGATGTGCCCCAGGCGTGCTCGAAGCTCGCGGTGCGGGAGAGCTTCTGATGCGCCGCAGGGACGTGGTGGCCGCGGCGATCGCGGCAACGGCACCGTTTGGCTGCAACCAGATCCTCGGCGTGCAGGAGCTCACGTTCAACGCCAGCGATGGCGGCGGTAGCGCGGATGCTCGGCATGGCCGCGACGGTGCTGCCGGGATCGACGCCCAGGGCGACGGCTCGCGATCGGACGGGGGAGCCGCGCGCTGCGACGCTGCCGGAGTCGACGGCAACGACCCGCACAACTGCGGGGCGTGCGGTCACGACTGCCTCGGCGGCACCTGCGTGGCCGGCGCCTGCACCCCCTTCGTCGTGGCTTCGAGTCAGGTCGCGCCGGGGGTGATCGCGGTCGACGGAAAGTCGGTGTACTGGGGGGTCGGCGGGGCGCCGCTCGTCGATGGCGGGATCAACACCGGGGCCATCATGGCGTGGCCGAAAGCAGGCGGCGCCGCGACGGTGTTGCTGAAGGCGAAGCAGACGAACGTCGTCCAGAGCCTCGTGAGCGACGGCACCTACCTCTACTTTGCGACGCCGTACAACTACGCTTCCATCAACAGGTTCCTGCCCGCGAACCCATCCTTCTCGCTCGAGGGCCTCTCCACGAGCCCGATCCCCCGGTATCACCCGCTCTCCGTGGCCCTCGGAGGTCAGGGCCTGGTGTTCTGGGTCGACGGCGCCCT
>Ga0209415_10016305_pt1 | contig 11950 bp, 14 predicted proteins | sample PeaSoiSIISIP2007_FD_187696 | JGI IMG/M metagenome (GOLD analysis project Ga0209415, IMG submission 187696) | Peat soil microbial communities from Weissenstadt, Germany - SII-SIP-2007 (SPAdes) (version 2) | ecosystem: Environmental > Terrestrial > Soil > Wetlands > Peat | place: Germany... | reverse complement strand
TACGGCCCCACAGATCAGCCATGCAGAAGATATTCCCATCAAGGTGACGATGATATCCAGCCCCGGCTCTGGTTTTCCCGGGGTGACCATTGCCAACACCGCAGATGACATCACTGTCACCAACGTGATTTTCAACAGGAAGACTTGCGGCTTGACGGTCCCTATTGGCGTGCGCTGGCCAGCCAAGCTCAAGTTCGGGGAAACCGTGAACTTGTACGGCACGACCCCCTGCAACCTCATCGAGGTCAACGTTTCCACAAACAAGGGCGATTGGACGTTCAAGTGGTGACTTCCCCCCACATTACCCACGGAGACAGGGCATGAAGAACGCTTTTATCCATAAAGCTGTAATGGTTGCCATAGCGGGTGTGTTGCTCACCTCGTCTGGAAGTGCCGACGCCAAACCTCAAGGAACCTTGTGCTCGGCCACGGAGAAGGTCGTCTTCTCGTGCAGCACCGGCAAGAGGATGGTTTCGGTTTGTCAAACTGACGCATCCGGGGCCGTGCAGTATCGCTTTGGAAAGCCGGGCAACACTCCCGATATCGTGCTGCCGGAGAATCCCGCATCTCGAGAAGGGGTGGTCAGGGGCACGACTTCATTCTCGGGTGGCGGTGGGGCGTATATCGCCTTCACAAAAGGGGACACACGCTACGTCGTCCACGATTACGTTGGACAGCGTGGCGAAGATACCGGCATCGACGTGGAAGGACGCGGGAAGAAAACTATCAGCATCCAGTGCGTCGGCCTCCCTACCGGCAATCTGGAAAATGATGTCCCGGCAAGCATCCCGGTAGACCCGCAATCAATGCGGCAATAAGGACATAGCGGGGGGTCACATGACCACCCCGTTATGTTCATCGACGTGACATGGCGAACCCAGCACCGCTGACGAAACGATTCACTGTAATTGAAGCCGTCATTCATGTCCGATCGGGTCCAACAGGAAGTCCTTGTGATCACAGCACAATCGCTTTCGCCATCTCAGCCACGAAGGACTGGATAGCGAAAGCGGAACTGACGCGGAAAATCGGACGCTTAAGATGTGGGTATGAGCGACACCCATCGAGGAGCATATCGGCATGTCCTAATTTTTGGGGAGGGCTTCGAGTGACAAGTATTTCTCGATAATGCTAAATCCGTAGGCAGCGATACACAGGGTCGCATGGTGGTGGAAGCCACGCCATCCACGGCCTTCATAGTGGCCAAGACCGAAATTCTTTTTGAGACGCTGAAGATCATTCTCAATGTACCACGATGCTTTGGCAGCACAGGCCAGCGTCAGGAGTGATGTCTCGGTAGGCAGCGTCGCCAGCCAATATTGGGTTGGTTCTGGTTTGTTCTCAGGCCACTCGACCAAAAGCCATGCCGACGGCTGTGGTGTCGATGTACCATGGTCGTGGTGGGCTGGCCTTACCCGCACAGCGGTAAAGCGTAAGGATACCCGCTCATTAGGCCTTTTTTGCCAAGTAAAGCTATCCCATGCCCTGGCCGGTAAGCTGCGCGCTAGCTTTTTTGCTGATAGCTTCAAACATGCGGGATATGGTGGGATATATCTGGCCCACGATGGAGGAATATTGCCCCCCTGCCCCGTGTCTGGTGGCCTTAGGTGGATAGTCGGTTCGACGCCAACGATGTAAGGCAAGCCAAGGGCAGAAACCCCAGCGCGAAATGCCGCATCGGCACCATAATCGGCATTCGCCGATATTATCTTCGGAGTCATGCCCGCAGCCAGTGCGGCTGCAATCTGCTCCAACGCAATCTGCGATTTAGTGCGAAATTTGACGCCTTCGGGCACACCCGCCTTATGGCGCCGCGATGAGTCGGCGGCCCATTCCTCGGGTAGGTACAAGCGATAAGCAATAGGTAAGCTGGTATTGCCATTTAAGAGTGATAGCGTCACCGCGACTTGGCAATTATCTCGCCCTTCCAAAGAGCTGGAATTCTGCCGCGCCACGCCAACCGAATGAACCCCCTTCTTGGAAAAGCCGATTTCGCCGATGCCCCATGTGCAGATGGGGGCGTGTTGGCCCAGAACAGGACACACCGCCTCATACACCGCCGTGAGCATCGCCTCATCCGACCAGTCCGCCTTAGCAACGAAATGGTGTAAAGATTGATGTGCGGCCTGTGCGCGGTCTGGTTCCACGCGCGCCGCTGTCGGCTCCACGCTCTTACGCTCCCCTGGTAGCAGCATTCCTAGGCAATAAGAGTGGAGTGGTCCCGCTCGGTCTGCGTGCCCCAGCGCCCGTGCAAGTCGCCCAATATAGGCAGAAAACCGTGCATCACGTCCGATCGGAGCGTCTTCGTTGTTCACATCCGCCTTCCATCCGAGTCGGCACAGCCCTTGTCGGCCACAAAGACCTGTTTGTGACATAGTAGGGAAGAGTAAGGCTATTGGTGTAAAAAATTACGCGGTTAAATTCAGAGACCTTCCTTGAACAGAAGGTCACAGACAATGACAACCCAAACACACAGCCCAGCTAAGCCCGTTCACGGATCCAATGGCCGGATTCCCAAAGAGGAACCGTCGTTGGCATGCCCTCTGACGAACTCGCCCGAAACGATGACACCTCAAGCCTATGGTCTCACCAAGCCCGCTTATGGCCTCAACGAACTGATGTCCCTGATTCCGTTCAAGCGGACTAAAATCTATGAATTGATTCGCGACGGAAAGTTGCGGGCAACGAAGTGCGGTCGGCGGATCATGTTCCTTAGTCCCGATGTTGCGGCGTTCCTCTCGCATCTTCAGCAGGAGGAATTGTGATGCCGTTCAGCTGCAAAAAATTGAAATTCGGTAGCCTTGTTCCCGAGATATCGCGACCAGGCTACAGCAGACCGGTAGCTCTCACCAGATCATCATTTCGCTTTATGACCCCGGTTGGATGCTATCAACCACCATTATCTGCTTCGGACAGAGACCTCTGGTCGAGCGTGCATCGCTATTGCCTGACGAAGGCAATTCACGTTGTCCGTAAAATTTTGCCGAATGGACGAAGCGACGGTCATCTACTCCGGGATGATTCCTATATTGTCGCTTTGAAACGGATTGACGATGACGAGGTCGGTTGGGAACTGAACCAAGGGGGGTGGGTCTGCCTTCGCGATGGATGCCATGGCGAAACCCCGGTGGAGCTTTATGCTCATGAGAATCGCACGTCATTTACGGAAGCCATTTATGCAATAGCAGGGGAAGCGAGGCTGATCGGGGCTAACGGCGAACTCCTCCCCGATCTGAACGCCGGGCAATGGCGGGAAGACAGGCAACCGCTTCACCCGGATTTTGCACTTTCATCGAGATATATGCCCTTAAGCTACCCGAGAGATTGCGAGGAGTATTGCTACCGGAACGCTTTGGATCACACAATCTTGAGGGCATTTCACTGGCCTGATGCCGAGGGAGTCCCTGTATATCGGACATTGCAACGCAATCATCGTACCCACGAGAGCCGGTGGGCCGAGATTTTTTCGCACCCCCCACACCCGCTGTACAATGAACCACTAATACGACGCCATTCTCGCGCTCTTGTGATTCTTGTTGAGGATGAAGCCCGGGCAGAAGCCCTGGCAGAGAGAAATCCGGAGCGCGTGTACAGCACGGTTCCTGGCGGTCTGGTGAATTTACCCTTCGCCAGCCTTGAGCTTTTGCGCGGTCGATCGGTGACGGTCGAAATGAACCGCGGAACGTTTCCCAATGGAAAGTTGATACGGCAATCCCTGCATCAGGCCGGGGTGTCAGCAGCATCATTCTCCCTACTTAAGTCATGGAATACATTGTGGCATCAATCGGTAATGGAGCAGCCGTTTGAATTCTTGGAGGAAGTCGCGGAAAGGCATGGATATGTGTTGCGCCCTATCCCAGCCGAAAGCGAGGCCGTTACCGTATCATCCGTTGTGATCACTCGTGCAGGCGAGCCAATCGCTCGCGGACAGCAGGTTCGACAGGTCCTGTTGTCCCCCATAATCAGTGAGGGTTACCTTGTCTGGATGTATGGCGAGCCGAAATGTGGCAAGTCCTGGATGGGACAATCAATCGCTCATGCCGTCGCAATGGGAAACAAAACCATCGGGCCGTGGCGCTCGAAAGAGCCGTGTGGCGTACTTCTCGTGGACGGGGAGAACTTCCCCGACGAGTTGGAGGAATCCATCCACATGGTCAGGGCTGGAGCGGGAGATCAACGATCTCATCCCTCCTTCAATATTCTCTGCGCCCGCAGCCAACCGGGGGGCATCGTGGATATCGTGGACCCTGTCTGGCAGTCTCATATCAAAGAGGCACTGAGAGAAAAAAAGTTGCTGATTTTGGACAACATCCAATCTCTAACCAACAACGCGATTGGGGTTATCGATCAACTCGTTCCTTGGTTCAGCGAGTTGATGCAGGATGGCATTGCGATACTGGTTCTGGACCACACCAATCGAGATGGGGAGCTACAGGGCAGCGCCCGCAAGGAGAGAGCTGCAAATCTGAGTATCGCGCTACGCTACCCTGACGACTCTGCCAAGGCGGATGGGCGCATCTTGGTTGAATACCCGGTCGCCCGGCGCCTCCACGGCGATGATGCCCAGCCCTTTCAGCTAAAAAAGATTTTTACCAAGGACAGCTTCGCCTTCCATCTCCACGATGGCAGTCAAGTCCCACTCTGCGTATCGGAGAAAATTCAGGATATAACTCAAGTCGTGTTTGCCAGAGATCACGAGCATCTTACCTACGAGCAGATCACGGCAAAGTACGAAATCCCCAAGGGCACCGCGCACGGTCGCTACGAGGCATCGAAGAAGCTCGTTGGTACCGAGAAAGCGATCTTCGATACCGAGATGAACCGGCTGACCACCCTGCGGGACGGGGATGGAAGCCCCACTCCATAGGCTTTCGGCCCATAGCAAGCATATTCGGGATAGTGTAGCCATCCCGAATATGCTTCCTCCTTAATAGAGCCTTGTTTTTCAACCGTAAGCCGGATCGCGTTCGAATTTTCGTTATTTTCGGCCCAACGCCATTTGGGGCCTTTTAAGGGGACGATGGCTTTCCGCGCGCTTGGCCTTGCCTCCGGAGAAGAAAGCGTCCTTACGCTGGTCATCCTTCATCGCCTCGAGAAAGGATGCGGACAGCTTGTTCCCCGTCCTCATACGGTCGGTTGGCCTGGATGGCGAATTCCGGCAGCCTTGAAAATCGTCGCCAATAAGCGAACACGGATTATTCCCACTCCGAAGGACGGTGACGACCGCCGAAATCCGCCCTCGTTCGCGGGCGACTTTGTGGGAAATTTGTGAGAAGCGCTCGCAGACATCGAGCTAACGCCTTGAAAGTATTGGCGTCCCCTAGGGGATTCGAACCCCTGTTACCGCCGTGAGAGGGCGGTGTCCTAGGCCTCTAGACGAAGGGGACGCAGAGGCGGGAGGCCGTTTATCTACAGAAGCTTACCCTTTGGATCAAGGTCTTTTTTCACCTCTTGTCGCTTTTCAGCCTCACGGGGGCGAAACGGTCTGGATTTTGGGGGTTTGGCGGGCGCCAGGCGGTTAGGTGTTCGGCTTTACCCCGCCGCACCGACAAAATCAGCCACAGCATCTCGGGATCATGGGCCATAGAGAGATCGGTGGCCGAAGGCTCGGCCTTGGCGTCGGGATGAGAGTGGATATGCCCCAGCAGGCAAAGCCCCCGCTCTTTCCCATCCCGGTTTTGCCGCAACTCCCGCAGGGTGGCGATATGGACGGCGGGATCCAATTCAAAATGGCGACGGGGCTGAGGGTGGACATTGGCGGCCGGACGGTAGTCCTCAAGCCGCCAGCCACCATCCGGCAGGCTGCGCCCCAACAGAAGGGCGCAGAATTCTTCGGGATAGGCCGCTTCGGCCGCCGCCTCCAAAGCCCGCCGCAGCGGCCCGGTCAAATGGACCGAGGGAGGAGCGGGCGAGGACGGCGGAACGGTCAACGGACTTATCTGGTTTGAGGAACCAGGGTGACGGTTCCCGCCACATGGCCGTTGGCGGGGTTCAACACCAGGATACGGTCGCCGTCAGGGCCGACCAGACGCAGGATCACACGGTCGGCGGTGGTGCTCATCTGCTCGAGATGGCTACCGGGAGGCAACGTGACGTCGGCCGCGAAATAGCCCCCCGCGGGAACCGGCGCAGCAGCCGGAGCCGAGGCGGGCGGCGTCGGCAGAGCCGAAACACCCTGGGCCGAGGACGGACTCTTCGAGGCGTTGCGCATGACGCCCCAGCCGACGAAACCAATACCGATGACAATAAGGAGGGCCATGCCGGCCACTAATATCTTGAGCGTCTTCATGCTTTCCGTCAGCTTGTGCGACCTGCGCAGGTTTTATACGGTCACGGATACGGGACGCCATGAGCGACACCGAGGAAACTCTTCATACGCTTTCGGTCGAGGCATCACAAGCCGGCTTACGGCTGGACAAATGGCTGGTCAGTCAGCTGCCCGCGCTGTCGCGGTCACGCCTGCAGGCATTGATTGCCGAAGGCTTCGTGGAAGACGAAGACGGCCCGGTGGAAAACGCCTCGGCCAAGGTCAAGGCCGGCGAAACTTATCTGTTGACCGTGCCGCCAGCGGAACCGGCCATCCCCCTGCCCGAAGACATCCCCCTGACCGTGTTGTACGAGGACGAGCATCTGATCGTCATCGCCAAACCGGCGGGCATGGTGGTGCACCCTGCCCCTGGCAATATGTCACAAACTTTGGTGAACGCCCTCCTACACCATTGCGCAGGCAGCTTAAGCGGAATAGGCGGAGTCAGACGCCCCGGAATCGTGCATCGTTTGGATAAAGACACCAGCGGCCTGATGGTCGCAGCGAAAAGCGATGTCGCCCATCATGGACTGGCGGCCCAGTTCGCCGAACACTCCATTACCCGGGCCTATCGCGCTTTATGTTGGGGAGTGCCGCTGCCCCGCCAGGGAGAAATCTCCGGGCGCATTGGCCGCAGCTCCACCGACCGCAAAAAGATGGCCGTGGTTTCCCACGGCGGAAAACTGGCTTTGACCCGCTATCGGCTGCTGCAAGCCTATGCCGACAGCGTGTCCCTGATGGAATGCCGACTGGCCACCGGGCGGACGCACCAGATCCGCGTCCACATGACCTCGATCGGCCACCCCCTGGTGGGAGATCAGGTCTATGGCCGAGGACGCACGGCCAAGAGCAAGTCTTTGACGGCAGAGCAGAAAGCCGCCTTAGAGGCTTTCCCCCGCCAGGCATTGCACGCCTTTCAGCTGGGTTTTTCCCACCCCGCCACCGGAGAGAGGCTCGAATTTTCATCGGATCTACCCAACGATCTAATGGACCTAATTCGCACTTTAGAGGGTTTATAAAAAAGCTCTATACTTGAGTGCGGCACTGCGTTATTCTCCTGGTCATGGAGTGAGGTTCGCTGTCGCCCAGACGCCCCTCCCCGCCGGACCAGATGCCGGTTTTTTAAAGTTCCGGTTTCCTCGATCCGATGATGGGGATCATAAGGAGAAGACCAATGGCGGTTCTAACCAATACGTTTCCGCTGGCCCCCGAGGGCAGCCTGTCGCGCTATCTCATGGAAATCCGCAAATTTCCCATGCTGGAGCCCCAGGAAGAATATCAGCTGGCCAAACGTTACCAGGAAAGCGAAGACGCCGCTTCGGCGCACCGCCTGGTGACCAGCCATCTTCGGCTGGTGGCAAAGATCGCCATGGGCTATCGCGGATATGGTCTGCCTTTGGGCGAGCTGATCAGCGAAGGCAATGTCGGCATGATGCAGGCGGTTCGCCGCTTCGACCCCGACCGTGGCTTCCGCTTGGCCACTTATGCCATGTGGTGGATCCGGGCCTCGATTCAAGAGTACATCCTTCACAGCTGGTCGCTGGTGAAGATCGGCACCACCGCCGCCCAAAAAAAGCTGTTCTTCAATCTGCGCAAGCTGAAGGGCCAGATGCAGGCCATCGAAGACGGCGATCTGTCCCCCGAGAACGTTAAGCTGATCGCTGAAAAGCTGGATGTGGCCGAAGAGGAAGTGGTTTCCATGAACCGCCGCCTGGGCAGCCCCGACCACAGCCTGAACGCTCCCATGCGGATCGACGGCGAAGGCGAATGGCAGGATCTGCTGGTGGACGAACGCGACGACCAGGAAACCGAGCTGGGAGAACGCGAAGAACTGGGCAGCCGCCGCGGCATGTTGGCCGCCGCCATGACCAGCCTGAACGAGCGGGAACGCCATATCCTGACCCAGCGCCGCCTGCTGGAAAATCCGGTGACCCTGGAAGATCTGAGCCAGCATTACGGCATCAGCCGCGAACGGGTCCGTCAAATCGAAGTGCGCGCTTTTGAGAAGCTGCAAAAAGCCATGCATGGCGCCGTGATCGCCGCCGAGGCCAATACCGTCAGCTGTTGATCGCCACACCCTCTTTCGAAAAGCCCCCACCCGCAAGGATGGGGGCTTTTTTTATGTGTTGGCGGGAGCGGGTCTGTCGCCCCCTCCACCTTACGTCGGACTGCGGCGCAACTAATTGCTCACAATTACCGTTATATGCAGATACAGTCCACTCAATAGATAGACATTGGCGCGGAAATGAGGCGCCGGCTATCGGAGACATCACTCCCTCCTGTTGCAAGGACTGACCTTATGAGCAAAATCGACGCCCGCGCTGCCCAGTTCACCCGCTTCAAGCTGGCCCCCTACACTCCCTTTATCGGGGCGGTGATTCACGACCTTGACCTCAAGGATATCGGAGATGAAAGCCTGCGCGCCGACCTGCGCCGGGCTCTGGCCGAATATCAGGTGCTGTTCTTCCGCAACCAGGACCTGACCCCGGAACAGCAGATCGACGTTGCCCGCGTTTTCGGCGATCCCGACAAGGCCAAGGCCTATTTCAAGCGCCACGACTCCAACAAGCTGATCGAGCTGATCGAATTCAAGCCGGGGCTGCCCGGTTACGGCACCGATCAGTGGCACGCCGACATCACCTTTGTGGAAAATCCGCCCACCGGCACAGTGCTTTATGCCCGCGACGTTCCGGCCATCGGCGGCGACACCGCCTGGGCCAGCGGCACCTATGTCTATGACCGCCTGGCCCCGGCCCTGCAGACCTATCTGGAAACCCTGGAAGCCGTGCACAGCATCGAGCATAGCGGCTGGCCCCAGTGGTTCGAGACCCAGCCGAACGGCGAAGAGCTTTACCGCAAGGCCCGCGCCGAAAATCTGCCGGTGACGCATAAAGTCATCCAGACCCACCCGGTGACCGGGCGCAAGCTGGTCTATGTCAGCCCCAACTTCACCCTGCGCATCAAGGGGCTGTCCCGCCAGGAAAGCGATGCCTTGCTCGGCTTCCTGTTCTCGTTGTTTGAAAAGCCCGAAGCCCAGGCCCGTTGGCGCTGGGAAAACAACGCCGTGGCCATTTGGGACAATCGCGCCACCGTCCATTACGCGGTCACCGATTATTCCGAATACCGGCTGCTGCACCGGGTCACCTTCGGCGAAGACAAGGCTTTTTAAGCGTCTTCCCAGCCAACGAAGTCAGCCAGGGATCGGTGTCCCTGGGAAACCCAAGGACGCCGCATTCCCATACCCAAGTTCGGAGACCATACGTGACGCGCAAAATTATCGACATGCGAAGCCGGCCGGCGTTGCTGGGTGATTTTTATGGAGCCACCCCCGGCACGGCGGGCTTTGAAACCGCCCGCTGGCTGAACCGGCGGGTGGGATCGAAGGATGATCTGCATTTCACCGCCTCTCATGACCTGGCGGGATTCGTGGCGGATATCCGGGCATCAGGCATCACACGCGCCGTAGTGGTGGGGCGCGACACCCCGGCCCTGTCCATTCCCAACGACCGGATCGCTGAACTGACGGCGGGACATGAAGAGCTGGTGGGCATCGGCTCGGTTGACCCGCAAACCCATGGCGCAAAGGCGGCCCTGGCCGAGTTGGAGCGGGCCGTCACCCAATTGGGGCTGAAAGCCATCAATGTCGAACCGGGATTCGGCACGCCTCCGCTGAAGGCTGATGATCCGCAGTTGCTGCCGGTCTACGACGCCTGCCAGCAATTGGATGTTCCGGTTTTCGTGATGTCGGGACCGACCACCCCCGACCCGGCGTTCAATGATCCCTCGTCCATCGGACGTTTGGCCCTGAACTTTCCCCGGCTGCGCATTGTCTGCCATCACGGTTTCTGGCCCCGTGTGGCCGAAATCGTCGGAGTGGCCTTCCGGCACGAGAACGTTTTTCTGGTTCCCGACATGTATCTGTTCCTGCCCGGCAGCCAATTATATGTGGATGCGGCCAACGGCTTCATGCGCGACCAGCTGTTGTTCGGCAGCTCCTATCCCTTCCGCCCCATGAAGCAGACCATCGATGATTTCCTGGCCTTGGGCATTCGGGACGAGGCGCTGGATGCGGTGCTTTTCGGCAATGCCAACCGGGTCTTGAAACTGGGACTGGCTAAGGGCTGAGCTTTCTCTTACCCACCCAAAACCCGCAAGCGGTCGATATCGAAGATCAGGATTTTGTTGGGGGCGAACTCGATCAGGCCATCCTCACGGAAACGCTCCAGGGTGGCCGAAACCCACTGTCGGGTCGCCCCCACCATCTTCGCCAATTCGTCCTGGGTCAAAGATCGCCCGATAAAGATGGCGTCATCGCGCTTGATGCCGTCCAGATCGGCCATCAGCGACAGCAATTGGGCCAGCCGTTGCGCGGCGGATCGGGTGCCCAGCATCTGAATCAGGGTGGAAAAGCATTTCCCCTTATGCACCAGCATCTCCAGCAGCACCAAGGCCAGCCGGGGCTGGCTGTTCAGCAATTGACGCAATGCCGGACCCGGCACATGCAGCAGTTCGGTGGGACGAACCGCCTGACCGGACCACATATGCGGACTGCCGCCGAAAAGCTCTGGGCCGCCGACGAAGTTGCCCGGCGTCCAATAAGCCAAAGTGATCTCGCGGCCCGACGGTCCCGAATAATAGATGCGCACCTGCCCCGACAGGATAATGAAAATCCCCGCATGATGCTCGCCTTGCAGAAAGACGGTCTCGCCCGCCTTGAAGCGGCACGGCTTCGACACCCTGAACAGGCGCTCATATTCCTCGGGCTCCAGCGCCGCCAGCAGATTGCCGCCGGCATGGCCGCCGTCTTCGCCAAGCAGCAAGGATGGACGGGAAACGGCTATAGTCATCGACGCCTCCTTGCCGGTTAAATCTGATAGACGAACGGCTGCTCCGCCTCGGCGAAGAATTCCCGATAGATCTCTTTGCGCAAGGCGATGAAGTCAGGGCTGGAGCGATCGCGGGGGCGCGACAAATTGACCGGCAGTATCTTTCTGATGGTCCCCGGCCGCGACGACATGACCACCACCTCGTCCCCCAGGAAAATGGCCTCGTCGATATCGTGGGTCACCAGGATCATGGTGGTCTTTTCAATCTCCCAGATACGCAGCACCTCCTGCTGCATCAGGATCTTGGTCATGGCGTCCAGGGCGCCAAAGGGCTCGTCGAGCAGCAAAAGCTGCGGCTGATTGACCAGGGCGCGGGCAATGGCCACCCGCTGGGCCATGCCGCCGGACAGCTGGTGGGGGTAGGCATCGGCAAAACCGGCAAGCCCGACCAGTTCCAGAAGTTCGCCGATACGCCGCTCGATCTCGGCAGCGGGCAGGTTCCTCAGGCCGAAGGCGATGTTTTTGCGGACGGTCAGCCAGGGTAGCAGGCGATGTTCCTGAAACACCACGCCCCGGTCGAGCCCTGGGCCGGTAATAGCCCTTTCCCCCAATCTGACCTGCCCGTGATAGCGGGTTTCCAGACCGGCGATGATGCGAAGCAGGGTGCTTTTGCCGCAGCCCGATGCGCCGACGATGCTGATGAAGCGCCCGCCCGGAACATCAAGGCTGATGTTGTCGAGGGCCAGCACCGAGCCCGTGGACTGATCATAGCTTTTGGACAAAGAGCCGATGCTGAGATGTTCGACTTGTACGACGG
>Ga0209415_10016304_pt1 | contig 11950 bp, 5 predicted proteins | sample PeaSoiSIISIP2007_FD_187696 | JGI IMG/M metagenome (GOLD analysis project Ga0209415, IMG submission 187696) | Peat soil microbial communities from Weissenstadt, Germany - SII-SIP-2007 (SPAdes) (version 2) | ecosystem: Environmental > Terrestrial > Soil > Wetlands > Peat | place: Germany... | reverse complement strand
TCGTACTGCCGACGGCAGAAGTTGTCGACGACGCCTACGTCGTGGCCCCGACGAGACAGGTGCAACGCCGTCGGCCATCCCAGGTACCCGTCGCCCCCCAGCACGAGGATCCGCACCCGTGCCACCTCCTTCTCCGTCCTGCGCACCGTGCGACAGGCACCCCAAGGATTCCCCATCAACCTGGGAAGAAGCTGGGATGACCTGCAGAACCGTCTGTGAAGCCGTGAAGAGAGTGTGAGGCTAGCCTCACCGGCTCGGGTCCTCGGGCATCCGACCTGGGGCAACGGGGCCACATTACGATCGTCGGGTGTCGGGCTCCCACCATGCGCTGCTGGTCCTGGCCGCCGGCGCCGCTCCCGTCCACCTGCACCTGAGCTGGCTCCAGGTGGTGGTCCTCGGTCTGGTCCAGGGGGTGAGCGAGCTCTTCCCGGTGTCGAGCCTCGGCCACGTGGTGCTGCTGCCCTCGCTGTTCGGGTGGACCCAGGTGGTGAACGTGCAGTCGAACCCCGAATCGCCGTGGCTGGCGTTCGTCGTGATGCTGCACGTGGGGAGTGCGTTGGGCCTGCTCGTGTTCTTCTGGCGGGACTGGGTGACGATCGTGAGGGCCTGGCTCCACACGGTCGTGACGAGGCGGATCGAGACCGCCCACGAGCGGTTGGCCTGGTTGATCATCGTGGCCTCCATCCCCGCCGGCGTCATCGGGATCGCCTACGAACACCAACTGCGGGTCGCGCTGGCCAAGCCGGAGTCGGCCGCCCTGTTCCTGATCCTCAACGGTGCGATCCTCCTCGGCGCCGAGCGCCTGCGGCGACGGTCGGAGGTGACCACCCTGGCGGTACGCGAAGGCGCCAAGGCGGACGGGGGCCGCCGGCTCGAGACGCTCGAGTACCGGGAGGCCGGCGTCATCGGGGTGGCCCAGTCCACCGCCCTCGTCGCCGGGATCAGCCGGGAGGGCGTGTGCATCGGAACCGGCCTCCTGCGGGGACTCGACCACGAAGACGCGGCGCGATTCGCGTTCCTCATGGCCACGCCCATCATCCTGGCCGCCGGTCTGTTCAAGCTCTCGGACCTGACAGGGCCCCTCGGCAACGGCCTCCGGGGCCAGGCGCTGGTGGCCATGGCCGTCACCGCCGTCACGGCCCTGTTCTCCGTGCGTTTCCTCATGGGATATTTCAAGACGCGGACGCTGACCCCGTTCGGGATCTACTGCCTGGCGTTCGGGGCCTTCATGGCCATCTACATCGCGGTGAAGTGATCACCCCCGCCGCCGAGGGACGGACCCATGCCCCGACGGGGGAGCGGACCCATGCCCCGACGGGGGAACAGGACAACGAGCTCGAGGTCGCGCCAAGTTGGACCGGGGCGACCGGTAAAATGGGCGGGCCGGCACCTGGCAGATCCGTGGGGTAGCCAGGCACGGGAGGGGGGGCGGTGACGCGACGGCAACCCGGGAGCGGGCTTGGCGAGTCGCGCACGGCGGTGTCGCCGTTGAGCCTCGTGCCACCGACGACGCTCCCACCGCCGGTGCTCGACCTCACGGTCGTCGTTCCCTATTACAACCCGGGCGACCAACTGCGGTCGACGGTCGAACGTGCCGTGGAGGTCCTCGACGGGACCGGGATCTCCTTCGAGATCGTCACGGTCTCAGACGGCTCCACCGACGGGAGCGACGATTCGCTCGACGGGCTCGATCCCGACGTTGTGGTGCAGGTCGTGCTCCCCCACGGCGGCAAGGGCAAAGCGGTGCGCGCCGGGCTGGCGCGGGGCCGGGGCCGTTACCTCGGCTTCATCGACGGTGACGGCGACGTGCCGCCCGAGCTCCTGTCCGAGTTCGTTGCGGTGGTGCAGAAGGAGCATCCCGACATCGTCCTCGGGAGCAAGCGGCACCCCGACTCGCAGGTCGTCTATCCCCTCGCCCGGCGGCTCTACTCGTGGGGATACCAGCAACTGGTGCGTGCGCTGTTCCATCTCGACGTCCGCGACACCCAGGCCGGCATCAAGCTGGTCCGGCGCGAGGTCCTCCTCGAGGTCCTGCCCCTCATGGTGCAGCAGGGTTACGCCTTCGACCTCGAGATGCTCGTCATCGCCCGCCGACTGGGATACCGCGACCTGGTCGAGGCGCCGGTCCGCATCGGCCGCCGCTTCTCCAGCACCGTGTCTCGCCGAGTCGTGATCGCCATGTTGCGCGACACCTTCGCCATCTGGTGGCGGCTGCGCTCCGCCCAGGCCTACGGAACCACGCGCCTGCCCGAGGACACCCGACCGGCCTGATCACGACGCGTCCGGGGGCTCGTCTCCCTGGTCGCAGGCGGCGGCGACCAAGCGGCTCGATGCCGGGGAGCGCTGCGACAACGACGTCGTAGCATGCCCGCGATGGCGCGTGGTCCGGACCGTTCTCCCAGCGCGCCGGCCGACGTCGACCCGTTCTTGGCCGCGCTGTGCGCCACCGTGCACGGCGTCAAGGGCGCCGACCCGCTGACTCCGGTCACGGTGGTGGCCCCTTCGGCCTACGCGGCGCTGTTCGCGCGCCGCGCCCTCGGAGCGGGTTCGGGACCGGGGGGCCGCCGAGGCATCGCCAACGTCAACTGCACGACCGCCGACAAACTGATCGGTCAGCTCGGCGGGCCCGTCCTGGCCGCCCGGGGGATGCGCCGGGCTCCGGCCGCCGTCGACCTCGAGGCCATCCGCACGCGGGCCATCGCGACGGGAGGATGGCTGGCCGAACTGGTCGCACATCCGCGCGGACTCCTGGCCCTGCGCGAGGCGGTGGCAGAGCTCCGACGGTGCCCCGCACCCACACTGGCGGCGCTCGCCCGCCGGCGCGGCCGGATCGGTGATCTCGCCCGCCAGTGCCATGCGGTGCGCGACCACCTCCACGAACGCGGTTTCGCCGATCCCGTCGACCTGGTCGAGGCGGCCGAGGCGGCTGTGACGGCGACGAGCGGCGCGCTCGACGCACTGGGGCCGGTGCTGGTGCTCGACGCCGGCGCACTGACACCGGCCGAGCACGCCCTGCTCGATCTGGTCGTGGCGAAGACGGGTGCGACGTCCGCGGCGCGGATGGTGGGCGCCGGGGTCCAGGCGGGCTCACTCACCGAGGTGCGGCCCTGTGCCGATCCCGATGAGGAGGTGCGCGCCGCGGTACGGAGCGTCGTGGCATCGGTCGATGCCGGCATCCCGTCGTGGGCTCAGGCCATCTTCCATCCCCCCGGTACGGGTTATGCCCGAGCCCTGCGCCAGGAGCTGACCGCAGCCGGCGTCGCCGTCAACGGGCCCGAGACGAGGGGGCTCGACCGCTCGGTGGCGGGGGCGTGCTTGATCGGCCTGCTCGAGCTGGCGGGTTCGGACTGGGGGCGCCAACAGGTCGTCGCGTGGCTGTCGACGGCCCCGATCGTGACGGGCCGCGACCGTCGACGCGTGCCCGCCAGTCGGTGGGACTCGCTCTCGGCCCAAGCAGGGGTGGTGCGCGGTGCCGCGCAATGGGGCGAGCGGCTGAGTACCCTCGCGGCGCGCCACCCCGATGACGCGGCGGAGGCCGGCGCGCTGTCGCGACTGCTCGACGACCTGGTGATCGCCACGGTCGCACCGGCGGGTTCATGGTCGACCCATGCATCGTGGGCCGCGGGCCTCCTCGACCGCTACCTCGACCGCGACCGGGCCTCGTGGCCGGTCGACGAGCACGCCGCGATCGAACAGGTGCGCGCCGCGGTGCTCGCACTGGGCGAACTCGACGCGGTGTCGGACCGCGTCGAGTTCGCCGCGTTCGGGCGCGCCCTGAGCGCCACGCTCGAGGAGACGGTGCTCGACACGACCGAGCTCCCCCACGGTGGTTTCGGCGACGGCGTCTTCGTGGCCCCCTTCCGGCACGCCCGCGGTCTGCGGTTCGAGGGCGTCGTGCTCGTCGGCATGGCCGATGCCTTGGTCCCGGGGGGCATCGGCGACGACTCGCTGCTGCCCGAGGACATCCGCCGGCTCGACATCGCCGGTGGCCTGCGGACGCACATGGCGCGCCTCGACGAGCTCCATGACGACGTCGTGGCCTCGGTCGGGGCCGGCACGACACGACGCGTCGCCACCTACCCGCGCGTCGACCCCCGAACCGGGCGGGCCCAGATGCCGTCGCGTTGGATGACCTCTCTCACAGGTGTCGGGACCCGATGGCGACCGGTCGACTCCTTCGCCGCGGGCATCTCCTCGGCCAACCCCCCGGTGTCGGTCGCCGAGCTCGAACTCCACGACGCGGCGCGTTGGGCCGCGGACGGCAACGATCCGGCCCTCTCCCCGTTGGCACTGTCGTCGGGCCGCCTGCGTACCGGCATCACCGCGTCACGTAGCCGCATCGGATGCGACTTCACCCGGTTCGACGGGAACGTCGGGGTGGGCCGGGTGTCGCCGTTCATCGCCGATGCTCCGATGTCGGCCACCCGGCTCGAGGTCTATGCCAAGTGCCCCCGTCGGTTCCTCTACGACCGCGTGCTGGGGATCTCCAAACGGACGCTTCCCGAGGACATCTGGCAGATGGAACCGCCCGAACGCGGGACCCTGGTCCACACCATCCTCGAGGAGTACCTCCTCGAACGTCTCGCGGGCGCTCCCCGCTCGCTGCCGCGGTTGCTCGATGTCGCCGAGGCGCAGTTCACGATCGCCGAGGGCAGGGGACTCGTCGGGAAGCCGCTGCTGTGGCGGATGGACAAAGCGGCGATGCGACGCGATCTCGCCCGCTTCCACGACGAGGAAGGTGATCTCGAGCCGCTCGCGGCCGAACTCGAATTCGGCACGGGGGTCGACGGTGCCGATCCCGCGGTGACCGTCACCCTCGACGATGGACGTGAGGTCCGCTTCAAGGGCAAGGCCGACCGCGTGGACCGGGCCCGGTCGGGCGAGCTCGTGGTTTCGGATTACAAGACGGGCAAGCAGACGATGTTGAGCAGCCTTCGCAAGGACCCCGTGGCGGGCGGGCGGCTCCTGCAACTCCCGATCTACGCCATGGCGGCGCAGGCGCGCTTCGGCGGAGAGACGGTACGGGCGCGGTACTGGTTGCTCTCGGAAAAACGTGTGGCGCCGTGCTTCAGCGTCACCATCACCGACCAGGTCCAGGCGCGCTTCCTGGCCGTGCTCGGACTGATCGCCGGGGGGGTGGAGGCCGGCGCCTTTCCCGGTGCACCGACAGAACGACTCGGCGACCGACAGTTCGACACGTGCCGGACCTGTGACTTCGACGGCGTGTGCCCGACCACCCGGGACCGCCAATGGGCCCGCAAGAGCGGAGCCGGCGGCGCCGCCCCCGTGCTCGCACTCATGGAGGCCGAGGTCCCCGACGATGTCGGAGACTGCGTCACAGACGGCTTCGACGACGACACCGAGGGGGTCAGGTGAGCGCCGACGCCCAGGCCCGGACGAGGGTCCGCACCGATCTGGACTCCACCCTGGTGGTGGTGGCCGGGGCAGGCACGGGCAAGACCACGGCACTGGTGGGCCGGATGGTCGAGCTCGTGCGAACCGGGCGCGCCTCGCTGGGCGAGATCGCGGCCATCACCTTCACCGAAGCGGCCGCGGCCGAGCTTCGTCAGCGCGTCCGGGAGAAGATCGACGAGGTGGCACGCGAGCACCCCGACGAGGCGCGTCTCGTCGCGGCACGCCAGGAGGTCGACGAAGCGGCCATCTCCACCCTGCACGCCTTCGCCAAGCGCATCCTCGTGGAGCACTGTGTCGCGGCGCGGATCCCGCCCGGTTTCGACGTGCTCGACGAGACGGCTGAGCGCGCCGACTTCGACGAGCGGTTCGAGCGGTTCGCCAACACCTTGCTGGCCGATCCCGACGCCGAGCCCGCACTCGTACAAGGACTGACACTCGGGTTGACCCCCGACGACATGGTCGAGATGGCGCGTGCTCTGCACCGGCACTGGGACAGGCTCGAGGACGGCGGGCTCGAGGCGCTCGAGAAGATGCGGCCCGCTCCGGGCATGTGGCCCGCGGCCGACCCGACGCCGGTGCTCGACGCCATCGATGCGGCAGTGTCGCTGCGCCGGTGGTGCACCAACGACGCGGACAAGTTGTGCGAACACCTCCGGTCCCTGACCGCGACACGCCAGGAGCTCGCCGCGTGCGAGGACGAGCTCGCGACGCTGCAATTCCTCGATCGCCTGAAGACGCTCGCCAACAGGTACGGACAGCAAGGGAACTGGGGAGGTCACCTCGACGAGGTGCGCGCCGCGTGCGCGGCGGCCGAGGAGGCCCGCCTCGACCTCCTGCGGGCCACGTCCCATGCGGTGCTCGGGGAGCTGGGGGCCCGCATGGGCCGGTTCGTCATGGCCGCGGCCGACGAGCGGCGCGCCGAGGGACGCCTCGGTTTTCACGACCTGCTCGTCCATGCCCGGCGGCTGCTTCGAAACGACCGCGCCGCGACCGACGCCTTGCGCCGCCGCTACCGACGCCTGCTCATCGACGAGTTCCAGGACACCGATCCCATCCAGGTCGAGCTGGCGGCCCGTATCGCCGCCTCGGTGGACGGATCGGACGACCTGGCGCACGCCCAGCAGGGGGGGCTGTTCGTGGTGGGGGATCCCAAACAGTCGATCTACCGGTTCCGCCGCGCCGACATCGAATTGTTCTCGCGGGTCGGGCGCCAGATCGGTGAACAGATCGTGCTGTCCACCAACTTCCGTTCCGTACCGGGGATCCTCAATTTCGTCAACGACGTCTTCGCGGAGCTCTTCGGCATCGATCCGGTGGTGGGGCAGGCCGCGCACCACGAGCTGACGGGCCAGCGCGACCCGCTGCCGCTGCGCCATCGGGGAGGCCCGGGGGGCACCGGAGCGCGGGCCGCCGCGGCCCCCGGAACCAGCGTCGTGCAGCTGTCGCTGCGCGGGCTCGACGCCCAACCGGAGGAGACGGCCGTGCCCGCGTCGCCGGTGCGGCGATCAGGAACGGGAATGCCCCCCGTGGTCGTCTTGGGCGGACCGATGCGAAGGTCAATCGCGGACGTGCGCCGAGGTGCGGCGCGCGACGTCGCGCTCACCATCCACGACATCGTCGACACGCGCTGGGCGGTGGCGGACGAGGGCGACGGCTCCATCCGGGCGGCGCACTGGCGCGACGTCGCCGTGCTGCTCCCGGCCCGCACGGCCCTGGCCGCGCTCGAAGAAGCGCTCGAGGAAGCGCGCATCCCCTACCGGCTCGAGGGGGTGGCCCTGCTGTGGGGATCCGACGAGGTGCGCGACATCCTCGCCGTGCTGCAAGCCGCGGACGACCCGGTCGACCGCGTGGCCGTGCTAGGTGCGCTGCGGAGCCCCGGCCTCGCCTGCGGAGACGACGACCTCGTCACGTGGCATCAGGCCCAGGGCACCTGGGATCCCCGCAACGAGGTGCCCGAGGGCCTCGAGGAACATCCAGTCGCCGGTGCCATGGCCGTGCTGGCGCGCCTGCACGACGAGCGGTGGTGGCGCGAACCGTCAGCCATGGTGGCGCGGACATTCGAGGAGCTGCGCAGTTTCGAGCTGTGCCTCGCGTACCACCGCCCTCGCGACCATTGGCAGCGGCTTCGGTGGTTCATGGACCAGGCCCGACTCTTCGATGAGACGGTGGGAGGGTCGTTGCGCGCATTCCTCCAGTGGGCCGCCCTCCAGGCAGAGGACGACCGTCGCAGCGGTGGTGTGGGCCCCCCTGATCCCGACGACGACGCCGTGCGCGTCATGACGATCCACGGATCCAAGGGCCTGGAGTTCCCCGTCGTCATCCTGGCGGGCCTCGAGCGCGAGGTGGCATCGGGGCAACGACCCCCGGCGGTGCTGTGGAGCGAAGCCGGCACCCCCGAGCTCCGCGGCAGCGGGCAGCTCAAGTCCCTCGGGTTCGACGACGCCCACCGGCGCGAGCGCGACCTCGACGCGCTTGAGCAGCACCGCCTGCTGTACGTCGGCATGACCAGGGCCCGTGACCATCTCGTCGTCTGTGTCCATCACAAAGAGCTCGGCGAGAACACCAGCGCAACCCCCACCGAGGCCGCCCGTGTCCTGGAGATCTGCCAGCGCTCCCCCCAGCTGTGGCGGCGCCTGCCCATCGAGGCCCTGACCACAGACGACGCCTCCGACGGGACGGCGCCGAGCGAAGAGCTCGCAAGGGTGCGGGCGGGCTTCGGGCTCGACGGCGAGAACAAGCCCGGATCAGGCGCGGGGGCGGCGCCCGACGACACAGAGGTGGTCACATGGCGCCGCGGTGTCGACTCGTTCGCGGCGCGGCGAGGCGAGGCGTTGGCTTCGACGAGACGCGCACCGGTCACGACGGCAACGGCCATCTCCGACGCGCTGGCGACCCACCACGTTCCGGACGCTGTCAGTCGGGGACGGCCCGAAGACAGCGGTGCGCGGTGGCGTGACGCGGACACCTCGCTCCGGATCGGGCGAGCCGTACACGGGGCGCTGGCTGCCATCGACCTGACCACGGGTACCGACGACGCCGGGCGAAGCGCGGCCGACGTGGCGCGGGCGCGGGCCACGTCGCACGGGGTGGACGCGCACGCCGAGGCGGTCGTGGCGATGGTGGCCGGCGCGCTGTCCGCCCCGACCGTCGCGGGTACCACCGGAAGGCACTGGCGCGAGCTCTATGTCGCCGTTCCCGTCGGCGACGGGGTCCTCGAGGGGTTCGTCGACCTCGTGCTCGAAGAGGGCGACGGGCTGGTGGTGGTCGACTACAAGACCGACCGCACCGACGGCGACACCGGGCTCGGCGCGGCCGCGGCCCGGTACCGGCCCCAGCTGGCGAGCTACGCGCTGGCGCTCGAAGAGGCCACCCGACGTCCGGTGCACCGTTGCGTGCTCGTCTTCGTCGGCGACTCAGACGCCGTCGAAGTCGTCCTCGAAGGCGCCGAATTGGACGAGGCCCGCACGGTGGCGCGGCAGGCCGCTCAGAACCTGGTCCGCGTCAGGTGACAGCTGCGCCGGGGAGATCGATGTCGTGGCGGCGCGACCCTTCGATCAACTCGAGGCCCGATTCCCCGGGCAACGCCCGTGGTGCGCCCTCGAACTCGGGGGCCTGGAGACCCCGTGCCACCGCGTCGACGGGCTCGAGGGCGGGCATCTCCTTGTCGGCTCCGCCCACCACCCCGAGCTCGTGGAAGCGCCGCGCCTGGGGGAATACGTTGCGCTCGAGCGAGCCCACGGCCTTGTTGTAGGCCTCGACCGCCCCGCCGAGACTGCGGCCGGTCCGCGCCATGTGATCGCCGAACGTGGCGAGCCGCTTGTAGAGCTCTCGTCCCAAGTCCTGCACCTCGCGGGCGTTCTCGGCCAGCGCCTCTTGCTGCCATCCCGAGGCGACGGTCTGGAGCAAGGCGATCAGCGACGTCGGCGTGGCCAAGAGGACCCGGTGGGACACGGCGTGCTCGAGGAGCGAGGCGTCGTGCTCGAGGGCCGCCGCCAGCAGGGCGTCGCCGGGGATGAAGGCGACCACATAGGCGGGAGAATTCTCGAACTGGTCCCAGTACGCCTTCTTCGACAGCGAGTCGACGTGGGCCCGCAGTTGCCGGGCGTGGACCACGAGGTGCGCCCGACGGTCCGCCTCGTCGGTCGCCTCGTTCGCGTCGAGGAACGCCTGCAGCGGCACCTTGGCATCGACGACAACCTGTCGTGCGCCGGGGAGGGTCACCACCATGTCGGGCCGGATCCTGCCGTCGCTCCCCTCGGTGCTCACCTGCTGCTCGAAGTCGCAGTGCTCGACCATGCCGGCCATCTCCACCACGCGTCGCAGCTGCATTTCGCCCCACCGACCGCGCGTGGCCGGCGAGCGCAGGGCGGTGACCAGGTTTCGGGTCTCGGACTGCAGCTTGTCCTGGGACTGGGTGAGAGTCCTCACCTGCTCGCTCAGCCTGGTGTAGGCCCCTTGCCGCTCGAGCTCGAGGAGCCGCAGCCCGTCCTCGTAGCGCCCGAGCTGCTCGCGCAGCGGGGTGAGCAGCTGCTCGATGGCCTGCGTGCGCTGGTCGAGGTCACCGCGCGCCACCTGTTGGGATCGGGCCATGCGCGCATCGGCCAACTCCAGGAACTGCGTGTTGTTCTGCTCAAGAGCCCGACGCGACAGCTCAGCGAACTCGCCCACGAGCTGGCGGCGCACCTCCTCGGATGCGGCGCGCCGTTCCTCGGACGCGGCGCGTTCGTGGTCGAGCGCCGCCTGCAACGTCGCCACCTCGGCCCGGGCCGAGCCCAGAGCTTCGGCATGACGCTCGCGGTCCGCCGCGACCTGGGCCGACGCGCGGGCGCCGGCGATGGTCCAGGTAACGACGGCGCCGCCTGCGGCGCCAATGACAAGTCCGATCACGAGGCCGACGATCATCAGGTCTCCCCTCTCCGAGGGTGCACGCGTGGGAGCGTAACGCCGGGGTGTATCGGTCACGGGGAGGGTCGAGGCACCGATTGACCGGACGAGGAGGGTAGCGTCGAGGGTGGTGCGCAAGGGCCCGGTGGCGCGTAGTTCCGGCACGAAGTCCCAGGCCCAGAAGGGTGGCACGAGCCGACGCCGAGGAAATGGCGGCGAAGGGACCGGCGATCCTGCGGCCACGGTGCGTGGGGCTCTGGAGAGTTTCCCGGCTGACGAGCTCGTGGCGGACTTCCGCCTGGCCTGCATCTCCCGGGCCCTCGACGACCGCGAGATCCTGCTGCAGAAGCAGAGCCGCGTGTTCTTCCAGATCTCGGGCGCCGGCCACGAGATCCTGCTCCTGGCGCTGGCACGGTCGCTGCGCCCTGCCTATGACTGGTTCTTTCCTTATTACCGCGACCGGGCGCTCGTGCTGGCGTTGGGAGTCACACCTCTCGACATCATGCTCCAGGCGGTGGGGTCGTCTCTCGACCCGTCCTCGGGCGGGCGGCAGATGCCATGTCACTGGGGCGCGGTGACGCGCAACATCGTGACCCAGTCGAGTCCCACCGGAAGCCAGTGCCTGCCGGCGGTGGGGTGCGCCGAGGCCGGCCGGTACATCGCACGGCGGCCCGGTCTGGCTGGATGTCAGGCACGCGGCGACGAGATCACCTATGTATCGCTGGGCGAGGGGGCCACCTCCGAAGGCGAGTTCTGGGAGAGCCTCAACACCGCGTGCCGCCTGCACCTGCCCACGCTCTTCGTCGTGGCCGACAACGGGTACGCCATCTCGGTGCGCGCCGCGGACCAGTCTCCCGCACCGGTCGCCGAGCTGGTACGGGGCTTCCGGGGTCTGGCTGTGACGCAGATGGACGGCTGGGACTACGCCTCGTGCCGCAACCAGGGGGCCCGGGCCATCGCCCGCGTGCGCGCCGGCGAGGGACCGGGGTTGATCCATGCCCACGTCACACGCCCGTACTCGCACTCGTCGGCCGACTCGCAAGCCAAGTATCGCGATGCCGGTGAGCTCGCCGAAGAACAAGCCCACGATCCCATCGACACCCTGGAACGGGAGTTGGCGAACGCGGCCGTGCTCAGCGCGGAGCAGGCGGCCGCGCTGCGGGCCGAGGCGCGCGAGCTTGCCGCCGCGGCAGCGGAAGAGGCCCTGGCGGCGCCGAGACCCGATCCGGCCACCGTGACCGACAACGTCATCCGCCTGCCGGCGCTCCCCGAACCCGAACCTGATCCGGTCCCCGAGAGCGGGAACGAGGAGCCGGTCGTGATGGCCGAGGCGATCCGCCTCACCCTCCACGAGCTGTTGGCCGCCGACGAGCGCATCCGCATCTTCGGCGAAGACGTCGCGGACGCCGATGACGAGGTGCTCGACCACGTGGAGGGCAAAGGCGGCGTGTTCGGCGTGACCCGCGGCCTGCAGCGGCGATTCGGGTCGGCGCGCTGCTACAACACGCCGTTGGCCGAGTCGAACATCATCGGGCGCGGCGTGGGGCAGGCACTGCGCGGGTTGCGGCCGTGCGCCGAGATCCAGTTCTTCGACTACATCTGGCCGGCCATGCAGCAGCTGCACAGCGAGGCGGCCACCATCCGGTGGCGG
>Ga0209415_10016303_pt1 | contig 11950 bp, 13 predicted proteins | sample PeaSoiSIISIP2007_FD_187696 | JGI IMG/M metagenome (GOLD analysis project Ga0209415, IMG submission 187696) | Peat soil microbial communities from Weissenstadt, Germany - SII-SIP-2007 (SPAdes) (version 2) | ecosystem: Environmental > Terrestrial > Soil > Wetlands > Peat | place: Germany... | reverse complement strand
GCAGCGGCGGCAGCGGCAGAGGCACGACCCCAAGCCGATAGTAGAGATCCTCGCGGAAGGTGCCGCCACGCACCGCCTCGTGCAGGTCGTGGTGCGTCGCCGCGATCACCCGGACGTCGACCGGCAGCGGACGGCCGCCGACCGGCGTCACCACCCGCTCCTGCAGCACCCGCAGCAGCTTGGCCTGAAGCGCCAGGTCCATGTCGCCGATCTCGTCGAGGAACAGGACGCCGCCGTCGGCCTCGCGGAAGAATCCCGCCCGGTCCGCCACGGCGCCGGTGAATGCGCCGCGGACGTGACCAAACAATTGGCTTTCCAGCAGCTCGGCCGGGATCGCCGCGCAATTGACCGGAACGAAGGGCTTTGCGGCGCGACGTCCGTGGCGGTGCATGGCGCGCGCCACCACCTCCTTGCCGGTGCCGGTCTCGCCGAGAATGAGCACCGTCGTCTCGCTGTCGGCCAGCATGCCGATCGCCTTGTGGACCTCGCGCATCGCGGCGCTCGTGCCGACCAGCCCGTCCACCGACGCCGCCGTCTCCGGCAATGGTCGCGCGCAGGCGACCGGCAGCATGCGCTTGAGCAGCGCCGCGAGGTCGGCGCGGCCGATCGGCTTGGTGAGATGGTCCACCGCGCCGATCCGCATCGCCTCGATGGTGTTCTCGGCGGTCGGCACCGCGGTCAGGATGGCGACCGGAGGCGCCGCGGCGGGCTCCAGGATGCGCCGGAGCACCTCGAGCCCGTCCATTCCGGGCATTCGCAGGTCGAGCAGGACGGCGTCCGCCCGGTTTGTCCGCAACCAGACGAGCCCCCGCGGGCCATCGGCAGCCTGCGCCGTCTCGTGCCCGAGGTCCGACAGGGAGGTGGCCAGGGCCGCCCTGAGCGCGTCGTCGTCGTCGATGATCAGGATCCTCGGCATTCGCTCTCCGTCATCGGCAGCTCCAGGGTGAAGATCGCTCCCTCGCCCTCCTTTTCGCCTCCGGGCCGGCGCAACAGCACCCGGCCGCCGTGCGCGGCGGCGAGCTCGTGGGCAATCGCGAGGCCGAGGCCGGTGCCGTCCGGCCGGCCGGTGACGAACGGCTCGAACATCCGGTCCCGCAGGTCCGGCGAAACGCCGGCGCCGGTGTCCTCGACCGTGATGATCAGTAAGCCATGCTCCATGCGGGCAGACAACGCCACGAGGCCGCCTTCGGATGCATGCCGGACGGCGTTGAGGACGAGATTGTCGAGAATGCGCGCGATCATGTCGGGGTCGATCACGGCCGAGCTCACGTCAGATGCGGCGACGATGCGGACCTGGCGCGCCACCGCCTGGGCGCGATGCCGGTCGGAGCAGGCCTCGAGGAGTTTCGCGAGATCGATGCGCCGCGGCTGCGGATCCCGCCGCTGGGTCATCGCCAGCAACTCGGCGACCAGCCCGTCCAGCCGATCCACCTGTCCGAGCATGTCGCCGATCGCGGCGCGTCGGCGCGCGTCGTCGCCCGCGAGCGCGTTCTCGCCTTGCAGGCGAAGCGCCGCGATCGGGTTGGGATCTCGTGGGCGACCCCGGCCGCCACGCGCCCCAGCCCGGCCAGCCGCTCGGCGCGCCGGATGCGGGCGGACAGCGCGTCCGCCTGCGCCCGCGCCGACGCAAGGCGTCGACCGGCCTCGTTGAGGGCCTCGATGATGCGATCGAGCTCCCGCTCCCCGGTCAGTGACACCGCCGGAACTCCGGCCGCCGTCGCGTCGGACAGCTCGGCCTCGATGGTCCGTACATGGCCGGCCCACACCGCGAGCATGCGGCCGAGCCAGGCCGACATGGCGACCATGAGCAGCAGCAGGATTCCGAGCCCCAGCTGCAGCTGCCCGAGCCCCGCGGCCGATTGCACCCGGATCATCGTCCATGCGGTCAGGCCGCGGACCGGCCCCGGCAGCTGGCACGCGCGCAGCAGAAGGGCCTGCGCGCGTGTCAACGTCGTCCGCTCCGCCGGCTGCCCGGCTCGGGCGGCCTGATCATTGACCTGCCGGATCTGGTCACGTTCTGCAGCCGGCAGGTCGGTCTTGGTGCCGCTCCCCTGATAGGTCGGGAACGCGTAGGCGAGCGGTCCTGCCTCGGTCTGCCAGATTCCCCCCTCGACGCCTTCCTGGCGGGAGAGGGCGAGCCCCACCGCATCGGCAAGATCATGCCGCAGCCCGGCGTCATCGAGCGACCGGACCGGCCCTTTCCAACCGGCCGCGTAGAAGGCGAAGCGGTCGCGGATCAGATCGCACGAGCGGGCCACGACCGCCTCGGCACGCGCAACCTGGGCCGCCGTCGTCTGCTCGAACAGCTGGACGAGGAGGACTCCCACCGCGACGCAGGCTGCGAGCGAGAGAAGCCACAGGCCGAGAAGGCGGGTACGAAGCGAGCGCACGTCGGATCGAGCCTTAGGGTTGTGGGCGTCGAAGGGCCAGGTCGCGATCGCGACAGGCACGAGCGCGCCTTTCGACAGGCTCTGCAGCTGTTGCTAAACTCACCACAGCTTCACCGGTTCAAGCGATACGGAGCTGGCCATGCGGATCACGATCATCGGTGCGGGAAATGTCGGGCGGGCCTTGGCGGAAGGATGGCGCGAGTCTCATGACGTCAGCTTTGCGCTGCGCGCGGGGAGCGGCAAGAGCGCCGACGCGGTCGCGGAGGGTTTCCGCGTCGTCCCGCTGAACCAGGCGGCGAGCGCCGATCTGATCGTGCTCGCGGTGCCGTGGACGGCGGTTTCGGAAGCGCTCCAGGCGGCGGGCTCGCTGGCGGGGAAGATCGTGATCGACGCCACGAACCCGCTCACGCCCAGCCTCGAGCTCGCGCTCGGGCTCACGGACTCGGGCGGCGAGACCGTGGCACGGCTGGCGCCGGGTGCGCGGCTGGTCAAAGCCTTCAACACCACGGGCGCGGAGAACATGGCGAAGGCGCAAACCTTCCCGGCGAAACCGATGATGCCGATGGCGAGCGACGACGCCGAGGCAAAGGCGATCGTTGCAAAGCTCGCCGCGGAGCTGGGATTCGAGGCGATCGACGCCGGCGCTCTGAAGGCCGCACGCCTGCTCGAGCCGCTGGCGCTGTTCTGGATCAAGCAGGCCTATGCCCAGAAGTTCGGTCGATCCTTCGCCTTCTCGCTGGTCCGGCGCTGACCCGACGTCCCGGCCTGTCGTCCTTCTACGACGATGGCCATCAGGCTGTTGGCGATCGCGACCGGCCAGAAGGTCGGCCAGGCGAAGATGACGACAGCACCGATGCCCAGCACTGCGAGCGCGGGGACGATCGCACCACGCTTGGCGCGGGTCTCGTCGATCGCGGCGCCGATCGGCGTCTGGACCGCGAGCCCGAGCAGGCCGCCGATCGTCGTCACCAGTCCGACTTGGGACTGGCTCCAATGCTGCTGAGTGACCAGGAACACATTGAGGTGATGGTCGCGGTCGATCCGACATTCGACGCCATGGCCACGGCGAGCAGGTAGGGCACCGGCCGGCGTCCCAGCGCGAGCGTCAACTCCAGCACGAGCGGCGCCAGCACCAGGCAGACCGCGTCGTTGACCAGGAAAGCGGAGAAGAGGCCGGAGGTCGCGACGACCGCGCCGAGCAGGATCACAGGTCGGCGGGTGTGCGTCATCATCCAGGCATTGGCGAGGGCGAAGAAGCCCGAGAGCCGCAGACTGGCGACGACGATCATCACGCCGAGCAGCAACGTGATGATATCGAGGTCTACCGCCTTGTAGGCATCCTCGAGCGGCAGGGCGCCCGATGCGACCATGAGGCCGGCGCCGACGAGGGCGATACCGGCCCGGTCGATGCTCAGGCCGGGGATCCGGCCGATCGCGAGCGCGAGGTAGCTTCCGACAAAAACGACGCCGGCCGCCAGACGCCGGCCCTCCCCGCCAATCGGATCGCCGGCCGGGAGCAGACTGGGCATTAGCGCGGCGGCGATGGCCGTCACGACCACCAACCCGACCAGCACGATGCTCGGGGCGACCAGCCAGCGGCTTCGATGGGAGGCACTGCGGCGCATATGAACGATCTGACGAAAGGGCCGGCCTACTGGCGTGCGGCCAGCACCAGCTGGGTCTGCGTCACCACCGCGGCGAGGCGGCCGTCGGCGCGGCTGACCCTGGTTTGCCACACCATGGTGGTGCGGCCGCGGTGGAGGGGGGTGCACTCGGCGTGGGCGGTTTCGCCGACCGGAATGGGGGCGAAGAAATTGGTCTTGCTCTCGATCGTCGTCGTTCCGGCGCCCGGCGGCAGGTTGGCGACCGTCGCGATGGCGCCCAGGGTGTCGGCGAATGCCATCACGGCTCCGCCGTGCAGCACCGCGGGCCGGGTGCACAGGTCCTGCCGGACCTCCAGCGTGGCCTCGACCCGGTCGGGAGCCGCACTGACGATCCTCACCCCGAGCAGCTCGGCGAACGGCAGCGGCGTGTCGGTGGGCATGGTGAAAAACCTCCCTGAGGGTGACAGCGGCGCCGGCGCGGGCAGCGAGGGGGGGGGGGTTGAAAAAAAATGAGCAGGGACAAGGCCCTGCTCGGTATTTCTGATGCACCTCATCCTCCGTCCGCGACCGATTGCCTAATTCTGGTCGAGGCGGCAGCGTTTGATCGCGCCTTCTAGGATTTTCGTCCTCCCGAGACTTGGACCACACCACCGGGCCACGGTCTGCGCCGTTTGGCCCAAGGCGCCGCGGATGTGCAAAGTAGCCGAACTCCGTTCCGGTAATCAAGGCAAACGCGACACGGACTGTAACAAACTGCGACGACAGCAACGCCGGCGGTGCCACGACCAGACGTGGCCGACGGGACGGGACGGCCGCGATCACCATGGCGCGTTCCCGTGACGCCGCCATGACGCCCGTCCCCGCCATCGGAACACCTTGTCGGCCCTTGTCTTTTCGCTCGGGTTCCGGTTTCACTCGGCGGCCATCCGCGCCGTCGTGGCGAATCGAAGGGCGAATCATCGATGCGATTGTCGCGCTATTTCCTGCCGATCCTGCGCGAGACGCCGAAAGAGGCCGAGATCGCCTCGCATCGGTGGATGCTGCGGGCCGGGATGATCCGGCAGGAAGCGGCGGGAATCTATGCGTTCCTTCCGTTGGGGAAGCGGGTGCTGGACAAGGTCTGCGGGATCGTTCGCGAGGAGCAGGATCGGGCCGGCGCCATCGAGATGCTGATGCCGACCATCCAGCCGGCCGACCTGTGGCGGGAAAGCTCGCGCTACGACGCCTACGGCAAGGAAATGCTGCGCATCAAGGACCGCCACGAGCGCGACATGCTGTACGGCCCGACCAACGAGGAAATGGTCACCGAAATCTTCCGCGCCTATGTGCGCAGCTACAAGGATCTGCCGCTGAACCTTTACCATATCCAGTGGAAGTTCCGTGACGAGATCCGGCCGCGCTTCGGCACCATGCGGTCGCGCGAGTTCCTGATGAAGGACGCCTATTCGTTCGACCTCGACCAGGCCGGCGCCCGGCACAGCTACAACCGGATGTTCGTCGCCTATCTGCGCACCTTCTCCCGCATGGGCCTGAAGTCGATTCCGATGATGGCGGAGACCGGCCCGATCGGCGGCGACCTGTCGCACGAGTTCATCATTCTCGCCTCGACCGGCGAGAGCGAGGTCTTCTGCCACCGCGACTATCTCGACGTCGCGGTGCCCGGCGAGGACGTCGACTTCGACGATGTCGCCGGGCTGCAGGAGATCGTGAACACCTGGACATCGCTCTATGCGGCGACCTCCGAGAAGCACGACGCGGCCGCATACGCCGCCGTCCCGGCGGACCGGCGGGTGACGGCCCGCGGCATCGAGGTCGGCCATATCTTCTATTTCGGCACGAAATATTCGGCGCCGATGAACGCCGTGGTGGCCGGTCCCGACGGCGCCGAGCGGCCGGTCCACATGGGGTCCTACGGCATCGGTCCGAGCCGGCTGGTGGCCGCCATCATCGAGGCCTGTCACGACGATGCCGGCATCGTCTGGCCCGAGGCGGTCGCCCCGTTCCGGGTGGTGATCCTCAATCTCAAGCAGGGCGGCGGCGCCACCGACGCGGCCTGCGAGGAGCTCTATGGCAGACTGTCCGCCAAGGGCGTCGAGGTGCTCTATCACGATCTCGACGAACGTCCGGGGGCGAAATTCGCCGCAGCCGATCTCATCGGCATTCCCTGGCAGGTGCTGGTCGGCCCGCGCGGCCTGGCGGAGGGCAAGATCGAGCTCAAGCGCCGTTCCGACGGAACCCGCGAGCTCGTCAGCCTCGCCGACGCGGTGGCGCGGTTTTGACCGACAAACCTGTTCGCTTCCTGCCGCGGGACGACTTTAGCGCTGGCTTGAATCCGCCGGAATCAGGTGAAATCCGGGACGCGGGATAAAATCAATGACCGACACGACCGGGACCCGACCATTCGCCGCGTTCGAATGGATGCTGTCGCTGCGCTATCTGCGGGCGCGGCGCCGGGAAGGATTCATCTCGGTCATCGCCGGGTTCTCGTTCCTCGGCATTCTCCTGGGCGTTGCCACGCTCATCATCGTGATGGCGGTGATGAACGGTTTCCGCAAGGAGCTGCTCGACAAGATCCTCGGGCTCAACGGGCATCTGCTGGTCCAGCCGATCGATTCTCCGCTCGACGACTGGCGCGAGGTCGCCGATCGCATCTCGCAGATCGACGGCATCACGCTGGCGGCGCCGATCATCGAGGGCCAGGCGCTGGCGTCGTCGCCGGTCAGCGCCGGCGGCGTCCTGGTGCGCGGCATCCGCGTTCAGGATCTGAGAAGGCTGGGCTCGATCGCCAATACGATCCGGCAGGGCACGCTGGACGGCTTCGACGAGGGCCAGGGCATCGTCATCGGCAAGCGGCTCGCCGAGCAGCTGGCGGTGCATTCCGGCGACATGGTCACGCTGGTCTCGCCGAAGGGCACCATCACCGTGATGGGCAACATCCCGCGGATCAAGACCTACAAGGTCGCCGCGGTCTTCGAGATCGGCATGTCCGAATACGACGCGTCGTTCGTCTTCATGCCGCTGGCCGAAGCGCAGGCCTATTTCAATCGCAGCAACGACGTCAACGCCATCGAGATCTACACCACCGATCCCGACCGGATCGATCGCTTCCGCGAGCTCGTCGCCGAGGCGGCGAAGCGGCCGATCTTCATGATCGACTGGCGCCAGCGCAACGCCACGTTCTTCAACGCGCTCCAGGTGGAGCGCAACGTCATGTTCCTGATCCTCACGCTGATCGTGCTGGTCGCGGCCCTGAACATCGTCTCCGGCCTGATCATGCTGGTGAAGGACAAGAGCTCCGACATCGCCATCGTGCGCACCATAGGAGCCACCCAGGGCGCCGTCATGCGGGTGTTTCTCATCACCGGGGCGGCGATCGGCGTGGTCGGTACGGTGATGGGCTTCATCGTCGGCACCCTGGTCTGCCTCAACGTCGAGTCGATTCGCCAGTTCCTGTCGTGGCTCACCAACATCCCGATCTTCCCGCCGGAGATCTACTTCCTGTCGCGGCTGCCGGCCGAGATGGACGTCGGCGAGACCGCCGCTGTTGTCGTCATGGCGCTCACGCTCTCGCTGCTCGCCACGCTCTATCCGTCGTGGCGGGCGGCGCGCCTCGATCCGGTCGAAGCGCTGCGCTACGAATGAGGCGGCAGGGATGAGCGATCAGGATCCTTCGCTGCATCTCCAGGCGATCGAGCGTCGCTACCACCAGGGCGAGGTCACGCTGGAGGTGCTCAACGGGGCCGAGCTGGTGATCTGGCCCGGGCAGTCGGTGGCGCTGATCGGTCCGTCCGGCGCCGGCAAGTCGACGCTGTTGCACATCGCCGGATTGCTGGAGCACGCCGACAGCGGCGAGGTTCTGCTCGACGGGGTGGCGACCTCGACCCTGTCGGATGCCGAGCGCACCAGGATACGCCGCACCGACATCGGCTTCATCTACCAGTTCCACCACCTGCTGCCGGAATTCACCGCGGTGGAGAATGTCATGCTGCCGCAGATGGTGCGCGGGCTGCCGCGCAAGGAGGCGCGCCAGCGCGCCGCCGAGCTGCTGAGCTATCTCGGTCTGAAGGCCCGTCTCGAGCACCGCCCCGGCGAGCTGTCGGGCGGCGAGCAGCAGCGGGTCGCGATCGCTCGCGCGGTGGCCAATGCGCCGCGGCTGCTGCTCGCCGACGAGCCGACCGGCAATCTCGATCCGCGCACCTCGGCTCATGTGTTCGGCACGCTGGAGCAGCTGGTGCGCGCCTCCGGGTTCGCGGCGATCATCGCGACCCACAACATGGAGCTGGCGCAACGCATGGATCGACGCGTGACGATCGAGGAGGGCCGGATCGTCGAGGTCAAATAGGCGCCCTGCGAGATGCGACCCCGGATATTGCGCTGGTCGGTCGGACGGCCGTCGTCGCAAGGGGGAGCCCCGGTCGGCGCACCACGGCAATGGCAGCCGACCGGGGACAATGCCGGGCGTGAGGGGTGGGGGGGACAGGGGCGCGCCCGGCACGCATCGTCAAAGCCCGACTGTCCTCGATGTTCCGATCACAAATTGTCGCAGCAGCGCGCTGCATCTGCGGCCGATCGGGCCGGTACCAGCCGCCGGCCGCAGAATCGAGGACACCGACCCATTTGTCGTAGCGCTCTACCCGTGGCGGCTTTACAAGTATCGCGGTGATCCGCCACTTCGATTCATGCTCCCCAATGTCGGTGACGCAGCTTGAGGCATTCAATTGGCCGGTGTCCCGGGCACGCGGCTGTGACCGGCCCGGACCGGTGCCTGGTCGATTGCCGGAGGTCCTGATGCGGTCCATGTGCTCGCGCCTGCGGATTGGCGCGCGGAGAACGGTCCGTCCGCTTCGCGTTTCCCGCGACGGCGGACCAATGCTCGATCTGTTCGGCGCGTCGCTCGCGGCGCTCGTCGCGACCATGACGCTGTGCGCCGGTGCCGCCCGGGCCGACGGGGCGCTCGCGATCGGGCTGCCATCCGATGTCGCCAAGCAGGGCTTCGCATCGGGCTATTCGTACAACGCCGAGAACGTGGATGGGGCGCGCAAGACGGCACTGGATTACTGCCGCAGGGCGCCGACCAACGAACGCGCGCGGTCGCTGTGCTCGATCGTCGAAACCTTCAGCCACAAGTGCGTCGCGGTGGCGATGGATCCCAAGGCCGGGACGCCGGGCGTCGGCTGGTCCGTGGCGGAGAGCAAGGCCGCGGCCGAAAGCGAGGCGCTGGCCCGTTGCGCGGCGACCGCCGGCGACGGGCGCCGCGATTCCTGCAAGCTGTCGGATTCGAACTGCGATGGGCTCTGAGCGGTGGGACGTGCACGGCCGATGTGGCTGAACTGCGCCGGGCTTGCCGAGGCGCCGCCGCATGCCTATTTGGTGATCATCAGACGTTCGGATCGCAGCACATGGTTTGCCTTGTTGCGAGCCGAACGTTGTTCCGATGGACGTGATCCGCGGGGCGCCGGAGGAGTGTCATGATCGTCATCGAGCTCGTCTACGCCATGATCGTGGCGGGTGTCATTCTGGTGCTGCTGCCCCTGATCCTGGTGATGGCGGGAGTGGCCGGCGTCCTCCTGCTGTGGATCTCCGCACCCGCCGTCCTGATCGCGGCGCTGCTGCTGTGGCTGATCTTTCCGGCCGTCCACGGCGCCCTGGTCTTCGTCCTTCTCGTGGCCGTCGCGGCCCTGCTCATCGAGCGACGCTCGCGGCACTGGAGCTATCGGACCCGCCGCGCCGATCGGTGGTAGCGCCCGCTCCCGGAGCTTGCGGCGCTGCTCATCAGTTGGCGTCGGGCCGCAGTCCCTTCGGCTGGTCGAACGATCGACCCAGCGCCATCTCGATCGCCTGCATCAGGTCGCGGGGCTTGAACGGCTTTGTGAGCACGCTCGCGGCCCCGAGTGCCATGGCTTCCGACGTCATGCGCTCCGAGCTCTGCAGCGTGTTCGACAGCGCGATGATCGGCACGCTCGGCTGGATCCGGCGCATCAGCCCGATGGTCTCGAGGCCGTTGGACCCCGGCATCGAGAGCTCGATGATCACGAGATCGAACCTGCCGTTCCTGATCGCCGCGACGCCGCCTGCGCTGTCCTCGATGTGGACGACCTCCGCCCCCTCTACTTCGAGCCACAGCTTGATGGCGGTTCCGACGGCGGCGTCGCTTTCGATGATGAGAATGCGATTCAACGGAAGCCCCCTGATCGAGCCCCGAATATATGGAATAATACATATTCTGGTAAAGTGTGGTATTCGGAATTATTTACGTCCAGTTGCAGAATGGGCAATTGACGGAGTTTCCGGTGCGCCGATTGATTCGTACGGGAGTTCGGTATAGAACAAATCATGAACATGAATGCCATGCGTCGCGTTTCAGGGGCCCTTGGATGTCCGAGCCACGCCACGACGGCGGTCGATCGGCCGGCTGGACCATGGAGGACCATCTGGTGTTCGACATCGGCTTCGCGCTGCCGCGGGCTCGGGTCCGTGGCATCCGCCGGGTGCTGACGGAAGACGAGCGTCGGCGAATCGCCATCGCGGTGGTCGAGCATCTGCGGCTTTGCGGATGGAAGTTCACGCTCTCGGCGCCGCAACGCGGGCACGGCACGGGAATTGGCGGCACGCCGCGCGAATAGTCCTCGCGCCGCCGGTCGGATATTCGGTCGACTACGCCCTGGATCGATGCGGGGCCGTGTAGTACGCCGATCAGTCGTCCACCCATCGGCGGTGACGACGCGGCCCTGATCTCGCATGATAAAGCTGGACGCACGCGACATCGCTGAGCTGGGGACTCGGGCCGAGCGGATGATCGCCGAGCTCGGTGCGATCTCATCGGAGCCCGACCGGCTCGTGCGCCTGTTCCTGACCCCGGAGCATCGCCGCGCCGCCGATGTCGTGGCCGGTTGGATGCGGGCCGCCGGCATGACGCCATCCGAGGACGCGCTGGGCACGGTGCGCGGACACTGGCCGGCTCGTGCCGCCGGCTCGGACGAACCGGGGCCGCGGCGCCTGTTGATCGGCTCCCACATCGACACCGTGGTGGATGCCGGTCGCTACGATGGCATTTTCGGCGTGGTGGCCGGAGTTCTCGCGGTCGAGCGCGTGGCTCGTGCGGGGTTCGCGCTTCCGATGGCGATCGATGTCCTGGCGTTCGGCGACGAGGAAGGCTCGCGCTTTCCCTCGACGCTGTCATCCTCGGCGGCCGCGGCCGGTTGTTTCGACCGGGCGGCGCTCACGCTCACCGATGGGCGCGGCGTGACCTTCGCCGACGCGCTCGCCGTCTACGGCAAGTCGCCGGCCGATATCGCGGCGGCGGCCTATCGGGGCGATGCCGTTGCGGCGTATGTCGAGGTGCACATCGAGCAGGGCCCGGTGCTGGAGGCGGCGGAACGCCCGCTCGGGATCGTCACCGGGATCGTCGGGCACTGCCGGATGCGTGCTGTCGTCAGCGGAGAGGCTGGTCACGCCGGCACGGTGCCGATGCGGCTCCGGCGCGATGCGCTCGCTGCCGCGATGGAGCTGGGGCTGCGGATCGAGTCGATCGCGCGGGAGAACGCGGCCGACGCCATGGTGGCGACGGTCGGGCGCCTCGATGTCTTCCCGGGAGCCGCCAATGTCATTCCGGGCCGCGTGGTCCTCGCGATCGATCTGCGCTCCATGACCGACAGTGTGCGGCATGCGGCGTGGGATGCCGTCGCGACTGAAGCCCGCCGCATCGCCGCGGCGCGCGGCGTCGACATCACGTTCGAGCCGTTGCTCGATGTTGCGGCGACCGCGTGCGCGCCGCAGCTGCAGGAGACGTTGGCGGCCGCGCTCGCCGATCTCGGCTGCGCGGCCATTCGGCTGCCGTCGGGCGCCGGGCACGACGCCCAGATGATGGCGCGCCTGTGCCCCGCCGGAATGCTCTTCGTCCGTTGCCGTGGCGGCGTCAGCCACAATCCGGCGGAGTATGCGAGCCCCGCCGACATG
>Ga0209415_10016302_pt1 | contig 11951 bp, 9 predicted proteins | sample PeaSoiSIISIP2007_FD_187696 | JGI IMG/M metagenome (GOLD analysis project Ga0209415, IMG submission 187696) | Peat soil microbial communities from Weissenstadt, Germany - SII-SIP-2007 (SPAdes) (version 2) | ecosystem: Environmental > Terrestrial > Soil > Wetlands > Peat | place: Germany... | reverse complement strand
GAGCGGGATTCGAACCCGCACGCCCCGAAGGACAGGGGCTTTTGAGGCCCCCGCGTCTACCATTCCGCCATCCGGGCGGCACGGCCCGGGAGCCTACAGTGGCCGCTCATCGGGTCCCCGCGAGCGGGCCCGGGGAAAACGGTGGGGCCGGTGAGTCGGTGGGGCCTACAATTGGCCCGATGCGCCGATCCCTCGTCGAACGGTCGCTGCGCGACGTCCATAACCGGCTCGTGCGCGCCCGCCAGGAGCTCGCCGTCCTCGACGAGCAGCTGCTCGTCTTCACCGACACCGCCGACGACGCCCGCATCCGGTCGCTCGTCTCGGAGACCCCGTTGGCCGGCCACGAGTACGCCAGCGCCCAGCGCCACGCCGACGCCGCCATGGGCGCACGGGGCCGGATCCTGGCCACCATCAGCGACCTCGAAAGGCGCCAGGACGAGCTTCTCGGCCAGTTGGTGCCCGAACCGAGATAGAGAACCGGGACCGACGCCGGGACGGCGGGCGAGTTCGCCAGGGGCCGGACACCCCGGCCGGCACGGATCACGCACAGACCAGCCGTCGACCGACAACCACGGACGACCCGACAACCACGGACGACCATGCCGGGACACCGGCACCAGAAGGAGAGGCACTCGAGTATGGGCGCACGTGTCGTCATCGCCGAGGACGAGGCCATCATCCGCCTCGACCTCAAGGAGATCCTCGAGGCCGAGGGCTACGAGGTGGTGGGGGAGACGGGCCGGGGTGACGAGGCGGTCGACCTCGTCGCCCGCCACGGTCCCGATCTGGCCATCCTCGACGTGAAGATGCCCGGTCTGGACGGCATCGAGGCGGCCCGCAGGATCACCGCCGACAAGAGGGTCGCCGTCCTCATCCTCACCGCCTTCAGCCAACGCAATCTCATCGAGGACGCGCGCGACGCCGGCGTGTCCGCCTATCTGGTCAAGCCGTTCCAGAGAAGTGAGTTGGTCCCGGCCATCGAGGTGGCCCTGGCCCGCTTCGAGGAATTCCGGGCCATCGAGGAGGAGCACGCCCGCCTCTCCGGTGAGGTGGCGACGCTGGAGGAGAAGCTCGAGACCCAGAAGCTGGTGAACCGGGCCAAGGGGATCCTCATGGACAGCCACGGCATGAGGGAGGCCGAGGCCTTCACCTTCATCCGGAGCACGGCCATGACCCGCCGGACCACCATGCGGGTCGTGGCCCAGGAGATCCTGGACGGGGAACTGGCACCCTGACGCGGACCCGGCCGACGGCCGACGCCGCGGCCACATCCGTGCCATAGCATCGACCCCGATGGCCGACGACGGGCCCCTGTTCCTCCTCGACGGCAACTCGCTCGTCTTCCGGGCGTTCTTCGCCCTGCCCATCGATCTGGCCACCCGGTCGGGCCAGGTCACGAACGCCGTCTACGGGTTCACCTCGATGCTCGTCAACCTGCTGCGCGACCACAACCCGAGCGGCATCGGCGTGGCCTTCGACCGGCCCGAGCCCACCTTCCGCGACGAGGTGATCGACGACTACAAGGGCAACCGGCCCGAGACCCCGGACCTTCTCGTCCCCCAGTTCGCCCTGGTCCGCGACGTCCTGGGCGCTCTCGGCCTGCGGACGCTAGAGGTGCCGGGGTACGAGGCGGACGACATCCTGGCCACCCTGGCCACCGTGGCGCGCGACGACGGTCGCGACGTGGTCGTGGTCACCGGCGATCGTGACGCCTTCCAGCTGGTGGAGGATCCCCACGTCAAGGTGATGTACACGCGCAAGGGGCTCTCCGACACCGTCGTCTACGACGAGGCCGGGATCGTCGAGCGTTACGGGGTGCCGGCATCGTCGTACGCCGTTCTGGCCGCCTTGCGCGGCGACCCCTCGGACAACCTGGCCGGCGTTCCGGGAGTGGGGGAGAAGACGGCGGCCAAGCTGGTGTCCACCTACGGCACCCTGGACGACATCTTCGCCCACCTCGACGAGCTCACACCCAAGCTGCGCCAGAACATGGTCGAGCACGAGGACCGGGTCCGGCGCAACGCCAAGGTGATCCCCCTGGTCCGGGAGGTCCCTCTCGAGCTGGGCCTCGACGACCTCGCTCTGGGACGGTGGGACACGGCGGAGGTGAAACGGGTCTTCGGCGAGCTGGAGATGCCCACCTTGTGGCAGCGCCTGGCGCCGTTGATGGGCGACGACGACACGCCGCTGCCGCGTTCGTCGCCGGGCGGCACCGGCCCCGCCTTCGACGTCTCGCGGGTGACGACGGAGATCCCCGCCACCGCCGCCGAGGTCGTCGCCGCCCTCCAGGCCCTCGCCGAGATGGCCCTGGTGTCGTTGGCCCCCGCCTGGAGCGGCGACCCCGGCCGATCACCCCTGGCCGGTCTGGCCGTCGCCGGCACCGCCGCCGGGGGGCCGGAGCCCGGGCCCGCCGCCGGCTCGGCGGTGTGGATCGGCCCCGAGCTCCTGACCGAGCGTGCGGTGCTTGAGGCGCTGGGCGCCCTCGTCGGTCCCGGGGGGACGGCGGTGGCGGCCCACGGGGTGAAAGAGCTCATGCGCGTGCTGCTCCCCGCCGGCGTCGACATCGTCGACCTGGCCATGGACAGCGCCGTGGCCGCCTATCTCCTCGACCCGTCGTCGGGCCGCTACCGCCTGGAGGACGTCGTCGACGCCCATCTGGGGGTGGCTCTGGATCCCAGCGTGCAGGCCACGGCGGCCGGCCAGCTCGATCTCGACGGCGATGCCGACGAGGACGTGTCCACCCGGTCCAGCCAGGCCGCCCGCCAGGCCGTCGCCCTCGGTGCCCTGGTGGCGCCGCTGCGCCGGGCGCTGGACGACAACGGCCTGACCCGGCTCCACGACGAGGTCGAGCGCCCGCTCGTGCGCGTCCTGGCGCGCATGGAGGTGGCCGGCATCGGTGTCGACGCCGCCGAGCTCCGGCGGATCACCGCTGAGTTCGTGGCCGAGTGCGCCCGACTGGAGTCCGAGATCCACAAGCAGGCGGGCGAGACGTTCAACGTGAACTCGACGCCCCAGCTGCGCGCCGTTCTCTACGAGCGCCTCGGTCTGACGCCGGGCCGGAAGACCAAGACGGGCTATTCGACCGACGCCCAGACCCTCGAGCGGCTCCGGGACCAGCACCCGGTGGTGGAGACGCTCCTGCGCTACCGCGAGGTGGAGAAGCTCCGCTCCACCTACGGCGAGAGCCTGCTGGCCGAGGTGGGGCCCGACGGGCGCATCCACGCCACCTTCCAGCAGACCGTGGCCCGCACAGGGCGGTTGTCGTCGGACCGCCCCAACCTGCACAACATCCCCGTCCGCACCGAGGAGGGGCGCCAGTTGCGGCGCGCCTTCGTCCCGTCGCCGGGCCACCGCCTCCTGGTGGCCGACTACGACCAGATCGAGTTGCGCGTCATCGCCCACCTGGCCGCCGATCCGGGGCTGGTGGCCGCCTTCGCCGAGGGCCGCGACATCCACCGGACGACGGCCGCCCGCGTGTTCGGTGTCCCGCCCGAAGAAGTGACGGCCGCCCAGCGCAACCGGGCCAAGATGGTCTCCTACGGGCTGGCCTACGGCATGGAGGCGTTCGGCCTGGCGCAACGTCTGGCCATCGAGACGAGCGAGGCCCAGGAGATCCTCGACGCCTACTTCGCCGCCTTCCCGGCGGTGCGCGCCCACATGGAGCGGACGGTGAACGAGGCGCGGTCCAAGGGATACACCGAGACGCTCTTCGGGCGCCGCCGGTCGCTGCCCGATCTGCACTCGCCCAACCGCAACCTCCGGATGGCGGCCGAGCGCCAGGCCATGAACGCCGGGATCCAGGGGCTCGCCGCCGACCTCTTCAAGGTGGCCCTGGTCCGCTTGGACGGCGCCCTCGAGGACGAGGGCCTGGCCTCCCGACTCGTGCTCCAGGTCCACGACGAGGTCCTCCTCGAGGTCCCGGCGGCCGAGGAGGAGACGGTCATGGCCCTGGTGCCCGACGTCCTGGCCGGCGTGGCCGACGTCGTCGGCCTGGCCGTCCCCCTGAAGGTGACCAGCGCCTGGGGTTCCTCGTGGGCCGACGCCAAGGGATGACCGGCGGGGCCCGCCGGAAATCCCCAGGCTGATCAGCGGGGCCGTTTGGTACGATTGACGGCTGGTCACCACCGGTGGCCCTCTGGCGCGCTCTCGACGCGCCGGTTGTCTCGATCCTGAAAGCGAGTTCCCCACTCCATGCCCGACGACGTCGCCGGTTCCACCGGCGCTCTTGACCCGGCGGTCACCGCCGCCCCGGCCGCCGGTGAGGTCCCCGGCGCCATCGCCCTGATGTCCAATGCCCCCATGGGCACCTTTGACGACGCCGGGACGTACATCCCCCGGGCCATCGTCGAGGACGACCTGGGCGGAACCTCCCTGGAGGACGCCATCGACGCCACCATCGTCGAGTTCGACGACGGCGACATCGTCGAGGGCACGGTGGTGAAGATCGACCGCGACGAGGTGCTGCTCGACATCGGATTCAAGTCCGAGGGCGTCATCCCCGTGCGCGAGCTGTCCATCCGCAACGACGTCGACCCCGAGGAGATCGTGAGCCTGGGGGAGCACCTGGAGGCTCTCGTCCTGCAGAAGGAGGACAAGGAGGGCCGGCTCGTCCTGTCCAAGAAGCGGGCCCAGTACGAACGGGCCTGGGGGACGATCGAGAAGATCAAGAGTTCCGACGGGATCGTGAAGGGCCCGGTCATCGAGGTGGTGAAGGGCGGTCTCATCGTCGACATCGGGCTCCGGGGCTTCCTCCCCGCCTCCCTGGTCGAGCTGCGCCGGGTTCGCGAGCTGCAGCCGTACGTGGGCCGCAGCATCGAGGCCAAGATCATCGAGCTCGACCGGAACCGGAACAACGTCGTCCTGTCGCGCCGGGCCTGGTTGGAGGAGACCCAGAAGGAGCAGCGCGGCGAGTTCCTGGTCAACCTGAAGCCGGGGGAGCGGCGCCGGGGCGTGGTGTCCTCGGTCGTCAACTTCGGCGCCTTCGTCGACCTCGGCGGCATGGACGGGCTCATCCACGTCTCGGAGCTCTCGTGGAAGCACGTCGACCATCCGTCGTCGGTGGTGTCGGTGGGCGACGAGGTCGACGTCGAGGTGCTCGACGTCGACCTCGACAAGGAGCGCATCAGCCTGTCGCTGAAGGCCACCCAGACCGACCCGTGGCAGGAATTCGCCAATTCCCACCAGGTGGGCGAGCTGGTCTACGGGCGCATCACCAAGCTGGTTCCCTTCGGCGCCTTCGTCCAGGTGGGCGACGGGATCGAGGGTCTCGTCCACATCTCGGAGATGGCCGGCCACCACGTCGATCTCCCCGAGCAGGTGGTGACCCCGGGCGAGGAGCTGTGGGTGAAGATCATCGACATCGACCTCCAGCGCCGGCGCATCAGCCTGTCGATCAAACAGGCGGCCGAAGGGGGCGAGGTCTCCGAGGAGTACCGCGAGGCCTTCGGGGAGCACGCCTACGACGAGCAGGGGAACTACATCGGATTCGACTACGCCGCCGCCGAGTTCACGCCCGAGACCGAGGCGCAGGCGGCATGGTCGGAGTACGTGGCCGAGCACGGGAGCCCTCCCGAGGGGGCGGAGCTTCCGGCCGGTGTCGAACGGCCGCCGGCCGTCCCGGCGGACGCCCCCGTCGCCGAGACGGCGACCGAGCCGACCCCCACCGAGGAGGCGGTGCCGGCGGCGGTGGCCGCCTCGGAACCGGCCACGGCGGTGGACACCGAGCCGGCCCCCACCGAGGGCTGAACCCCACCGACCAGCGCGACGGTGGCCCGGGCCTTCACCGTGACGCACAGGGTCAGAGTGAGGCTCAGGGTCAGAGTGAGGCTCGGGGTGACGGCGGCGCTGTCGTCCTACGCCCCCCACCGGGGGAGCTGTCCGCCATCGGCGTGGCCGCCACCGCCCCGGCCGGCTGGGACAGCGGGAAGTGGCAGGCCACGAAATGCTCCGGGCCGAGGGCTCGCATCTGGGGCTCCTCCTGCGCGCAGCGGTCCTGGGCGTGGGGGCAGCGGGTCCGGAAGCGGCACCCCGACGGGGGGTTGCTCGGGGAGGGGAGCTCCCCCGACAGAGGGGCGGACCCGTCTCCCGCCGCCGACGGGTCGGGCTCCGGGATGGAGGCCAGCAGGGCCGCCGTGTAGGGGTGCGCCGGATGGCGGTAGAGGGTGTCGGGCGGGGCCACCTCGCACAGCTTCCCCAGGTACATGACGGCCACGCGGTCGCTCACGTTCTTGACGACGGCGAGATCGTGGGCGATGAAGACCATGGTGAGCCCGTGGTCGCGCTTCAGGTCGTCGAGGAGGTTGAGGATCTGGGCCTGGACGGAGACGTCGAGGGCCGAGACGGGTTCGTCGCAGATGAGCAACGTCGGCTCCAGCATGAGGGCCCGGGCGATGCTGATGCGCTGGCACTGACCGCCCGAGAATTCGATCGGCCGGCGGCCCCCCGCATCCGTCGGGTTGATGCCGACGGACTCGAGCGTGGCGCAGGCCTTGGCCCGGCGTTCGTCGCTGGTCCCGACGCCCCAGATGGCCAGCGGCTCCATCACGGAGTCGAGAACACGCCGCCGCGGATTGAGCGACGAGATCGGGTCCTGGAAGACCATCTGCACCTTGGTCCGCGCCTGACGCAGCTCGCGGGCGCCGAGCGAGGTGAGCTCGATGCCGGCGAAGCGGACCGATCCGGCGTCGGGGGGATGCACGAGGGCGACGGCCCGTCCCGTCGTGGACTTGCCGCACCCCGACTCACCGACCACCCCGAGGGTCTCGCCGGCGGCCACGTCGAAGCTCACGTCGGAGACGGCCTGGATGCGGCGTTGGCCCTTGCCGAACCCGACGACGAGGTGCTCGGCGCGCAGGAGGATGTCCTCGCCGGCGCGGAGCTGGGCGGTCCCGCTGCCGGCCATCAGGCGTCCCCCCCGGTCGGGGCGCCGCCCGGGGGGACCGGGGCGGGGGCCGCGGTAGTGGTGACCGCCGCCGCTGCCGCTGTTCCGGTGAAGGCGATGGCGGCGGGGACACCGGCGGCCACGTTGCGGGCCAGGGCGCCGTCGCCCTCCGTCGATCCCACCGGGAACCAGCACGAGAAGAGGTGTCCGGCGCCGGCCGTGCGCGACGGGGGTTCCTCGGCCCGACAGCGGTCCTGGACGTAGGGGCACCGGGGGGCGAAGGGACACCCGGGGGGCAGGGCGGCCAGGTCCGGAGGGCGGCCGGGGATGGCCCGGAGGCGGGTGTGGCTGGCATCGGTCAACCGGGGGATCGATCGCAGCAGGGCCTCGGTGTAGGGCATCCGTGTGTGCGAGAACAGCTCCTTGGTGGGGGCCTGCTCCACGATGCGACCGGCGTACATGACTGCGATGTCGTCGGCGCGGTTGGCCACGACGCCGAGGTCGTGGGTGACGAGGATCATGCCCATCGACCGCTCGCGCTGCAGTGTGGCCAGGAGGTCGAGGATCTGGGCCTGCAGGGTGACGTCGAGGCCGGTGGTCGGTTCGTCGGCCAGGACGAGCTTCGGTCCGCAGGCCAGGGCGATGGCGATCATGACCCGCTGCCGCATGCCGCCGGAGAGCTCGTGCGGGTAATTCCGCATGCGCTGCTCGGGGGCCGGGATGCCGACGGAGGTGAGCAGGGTGACCGCTGTCTCGTGGGCGGCACCGCGGTCGAGACCGAGGCGGATGCGCAGCGACTCCGTCAACTGGCGGTCGACGCGTACCACCGGGTTCAGCGCCGTCATGGGGTCCTGGAAGATGACCGCCATCTGGGTGCCCCACACGTCGCGGAGCTGGTCGGGGGTGAGCGACATCAGCTCGTGGCCGGCGAACCGGACCGACCCCGAGCGCTCCAGGTTGATGTTGGGGAGGAGGCCCATGATGGAGCGGGTCAGCACGGTCTTGCCCGAGCCGGACTCCCCGACGATGCCGAGGGTCCTGCCCCGGTCCAAGGTGAAGGAGATCCCGTCGTTGGCCCGGACCAGTCCCCGTGCGGTGTGGAAGGCCGTGTACAGGTCCTGGACGTCGAGGAGGGGCTCCTTGAGCTCGGCGGCGTCGGGGAAGGCGAGATGCGACGTCCGCCGCTGCTTGCGGATCACAGGTTCCCGGCGCGGACGTCGAAGCGCGAGCGGAGCCGGTCCGCCATGAGGTTGAGGGCGACGAGGAGGAGGAAGATGTAGATCGACGGCCACAGGGCGATGAACGGGTTCAGGGACAGGTTGTTGTTCTGGACCCCCTCGTTGATGATGTTCCCGAGCGACGCCGTGGGCAGGGTGATCGAGAGGCCGAGGAAGGCCAGGGAACCCTCGAGGATGATGGCCACGGCCACTCCGATCAGGGCGAAGGACACCGCCGCCGGGACGACGTTCGGCAGGAGCTCGCGAACCAGGATCCGCCAGGTGGTGGCCCCCATGGTGCGGGCGGCGACGACGAACTCGCGGTTGGCGAACGACAAGGTGGTGGCCCGGATGACGCGGAAGAGGCTCGGTGCGCCGGCCACGGCGAACATGAGGGTCAGCTTCAGGAGGGTGGTCGGCTTCCAGAATGCCTCGATCACCAGGATGGCCAGCAAGGCCGGGAAGGCCAGGACGACGAGGGAACCGGCGTTGAGAACGGAGTCGATCCACCCCCCGGTGTAGCCGGCCAGAAGCCCGAACGCCCCACCGACGACGAGGGCCAGGCCCACCGACGCGAACCCGATGACGAAGGACACGCGCGACCCGTAGATGATCCGCGACAGCAGGTCCCGCCCCAGCTCGTCGGTGCCCAGGAGATGGTGGACGCTGGGACCGATGTTCACGGCCGTGTAGTCCTGGAAGTTGGGGTTCTTGATGGGGAGCACCGAGGCGAGAACGGCCAGGAGGACCATGACAGCCACCCAGGCGAACGAGACCCAGAAGACGACGCCGAGCCCCGACCGCGCCTCGACGGCCCTGACCGGTTCGGGCTGGGTCATCCCTTGGAGAGACTCGAAGTCCTCGATGCGCTCGACGTCGTCGGCGGCGATCCCGGCGTCAGGCACGGCGGACCCTCGGGTCGAGGAAGGTGAAGAGGATGTCGACGCCGAAATTGATGACGACGTAGGCGATGGCCACGACGAGGGCCATTCCCTGCACGACCAGATAATCGCGCGCGTTGATGGCCTGGATGATCTGGAAGCCGATGCCGGGGAGCTGGAAGAGGATCTCGACCACGAAGGCCCCGGTGAACAGCGAGCCGATGCTCAGCCCGGCGCCGGCCAGGAGGGCGAACGACGACGGCCGCAGGGCGTGGCGCAGCAGGATGTACGGCGTGGACAGGCCCTTGGCCCGGGCCATGGTGATGAAGTCCTCCTGCAGGGTGGCGATCATGTCGGCGCGCAGCAGCCGGTAGTAGATGGCCACCGATCCCACGGCGAGGGAGATGGACGGCAGGAGGACCGATTTGAGGTTCGGCCCGATCCCCTGGGACAGGGGGTTGTACCCGGTGGCCGGGAAGATGTGGATCTTCACGGCCACCACCAGGACGAGGATCACCGCCACCACGAAGGTGGGGACGGCCAGCAAGGCGTAGGTCGAGGTGGTGGCGATCCGGTCGAAGAGCCGGTTCGGTCGCAGGGCGGCGACCAGGGCGAGCGGGATGGCGACGATGAAGGCCATCGCCTGCGACACGATGATCAGCTCGAGATCGATGGGAAAGGCTTCGCCCACGGCGTTGGACACCGTCTGGTGGGTGAGGAAGGAGATCCCCAGGTTGCCGTGGAAGACGTTGCCGATCCACGTCCAGTACTGGGCCGGCAGCGACTTGTCGAGACCCAGCTGGCGCAGCAGCTCGGCGCGGGCCTGGGCCGTGTCGTTCGGCCCCAGGATGGTGTAGGTGGGATCGCCGGGCAGCAGGTGGACGAGCAGGAAAGCGACGATGGAGATGAAGAAGCAGATGACGACGAGCTGGATGACCCGACCACCGATGTAGCGAGCCATGCCGCCGCCTTCCTCAGGCCTTCGTCCAGATCTGGGCGGGGGTGAAGACCCCCCCGGCGAACCCCAGTCCGCGGGTGCCGTCGGGCAGGACCGGATTGGCGAAGTTCATCACCGTCGTACTGCCGGTGACCGACCACGGGGCCTGGGAGAACCAGAGGTAGGGGAGGTCCTCGGCCAGGTACTTGTCCACGTTCTGGTAGGCCTCGATGCGGGCGGCCGGATCGGAGTGGGTGCGGCCCTGCTGCAGGGCCGCCTCGATACGCGGGTCCTTGTTGCGGGCAAAGTTGAGGGCGATGGGGGGGTTCGCCGTGGTGGGGCTCAACCATACGTAGTTGAGGTCGGGGTCGGGGGCGGAGAACATCTCGTCCGCCGCCGCCTGGAACTGGCCCCCCACCAGGTTGTCGATGTAGGTGACCTGCTCGATCTGGTTGAGCGACACCTTGAACCCGGCGGCCTGCCACATGCTCTGGAGGGCCTGGATGATGAGGCCCTGCCGGGGGTCGGTGATGTCCACCAGGCTGATGTCCAGGCTGCCCCCGTGGGCGGGGGCAGCCTTGGCCACCAGCTGCTTGGCCTTGGCCAGGTCGAAGGACGGATACCCGTTGTCCGCCGCCCGGTAGACCGAACCGGGCGGGAAGAGCGACGTGTTGGGGACGAGGACGTTGTCTCCGAACAGCTTCACGATCTCCGCTGGGTCCGTGGCGTAGGCCAGAGCCTGGCGCACGGTCAGGTCGCTCAGAGGCTCCGCCACCACGTTGAGGCAGATGAAGTCCATGTCCGGTTGGCCGACGCTCGAATGGAGGTCGGTCACCTGCTGGAAGCTGGGATCGTGCTGGAGGTCGCGGATGACGCCGGGGTCATGCGACACCATCAGGTCGACCGTGCCCGACCGCAGGGAGGCCTCGCGCGACTGGTCCGAGACGATGGGCTTGAAGGTGATCGTGTCGAGATAGGGCAGCCCGGCCCGCCAGTAGCTGGGGTTCCGCTCCACCGTAAAGTGGTCGTTCGGCTCCCAGGAGACGTACTTGAAGGGTCCGGTGCCCACGGGGACCTGCGAGTCGTTCTTGTCCAGTTGCGACAGGGCGATGACGTAGCCGACCTGGGTGGTCAGATAGGCCGGGAAGGCCACCAGGGGTTCGGTGCAGGTGTAGATGACGGTCAGGTCGCCGGAGGTGGTCACGCTGGAGATGGGCGTCACCGCCTGGGCGGTCAGCGGCGAGGTCTTGAGGGCGTGGAAGTTCTGCAGGACCACGTCGGCGGTGAGGGGGGATCCGTCGTGGAACTCCACCTTGGGCCGTAGCGTCAGCGTCCACGTGGTCATGTCGGCGTTGGGGGTCACGGAGGCCGCCAGGTGGGGCCGGACCGACCCGTCGGCGGCCACCGAGGTGAGGGTGTCGAAGACGGCGTTGGCGTAGGTCAGGCCGGTGGCGTCGAAATGGCTCTGGGCGGGGAGGAACCCGTCGATCTCGGAGCTCACTCCGATGATCATGGACCCCCCGACCCGTGGTGTGGCCCGGCTCACGCCCGGGGTCGTGGTGGCGCTGCTGGTGGTGGTCGGACTGGAGGCCCCGCAGGCGGACAGGAGCACCGGGGCCCCCGCTCCGGCCAGGGCCAGCCCGGCGGCCGAGGTGGCCCCCTGCCTGAGAAACGTCCTCCGGTCATACCGATCAGCGGAGTCGGCCACATTTCCCCCTCGGGTCGTCCCGTTGTGCCCGTTGCGGGCCATCTCGACCGGCGCTGGCGCGCCGCACCCGCGGGTCCCGGTTCCCGTGGGCGCCGCCATGGTAGACGTCTCGCCCTCGCCGGTGGCGGGCAACCTGGTCGTCTCGCGGCGCGCCACGCCGGGTCGTCGCCGGGCCCTCGGTACCATGCAGCGATGGACGGGACCCCGACGCCGGTCGCCACGGCCGACTTCTCGCCCGTCGCCGGCCCGTCGCCCGCGCCGCCCGCCGCCGGTCGGCCCGGAGGCGCTCGCCCCGGGGCCGGCCCGGGACCGTCGCGGCGGGCGGCGG
>Ga0209415_10016301_pt1 | contig 11951 bp, 2 predicted proteins | sample PeaSoiSIISIP2007_FD_187696 | JGI IMG/M metagenome (GOLD analysis project Ga0209415, IMG submission 187696) | Peat soil microbial communities from Weissenstadt, Germany - SII-SIP-2007 (SPAdes) (version 2) | ecosystem: Environmental > Terrestrial > Soil > Wetlands > Peat | place: Germany... | reverse complement strand
GAAGCTGATCTTCGGAGATGGTGAAGATCACGCTGATCGGCTCCATTTGCGTGATCACCAGCAGTCCGTTCGCGTCGGCGGCGTGCACGATGTTGCCCGGATCGACCAGGCGCAAGCCCACGCGGCCGGTGATAAGAGAAGTGATGTGGCAGTACGTGATGTTCAGGTTCGCGCTGTCAATCTGCCCCTGATCGGTGGTCACGGCCCCCTCGTCTTCGGTCACAAGCGACTGCTGGGTCGCGAGCTGCTGTTCTGGGATGAGGGTCTTCGTAAACAGCTCTTGATCGCGGGCCAGGTCGATTCGCGCATTCGCGAGCGCCGCCTGGTCTTTGACCAGCTGTCCCCTTGCGAGGGTCAACTGAACCTGATAGGGCCGGGAATCGATTTCAAGCAGGAGATCCCCCTTGTGAACCAGTTCGCCTTCCTTGTAGTTGACGCTCATCAGTTGCCCGTCAACGCGGCTCTTCACCGTCACCGTGCTGATCGGAGTGACCGCGCCGAGGCCCGTGTCATACACGTCGATATCACCCTTGTAAGCCCTTGCGGCCACCACGGGTATCACCGCCGAGCCTGCCCCTGCCGAGCTGGCGTTGCCGGAGGTGGGGGTCTTGTCGTGCCGCCAAATCATGTAGAGGCCGGGGCCAATCACCACAAGAGCGGCCAGCCCGATCCAGGGCAGGCGCGAACGGCGTCTCTTCCTCTGTGTCTCCCCGCGCCTGGCGTCCTCCGATGGAGCGGTGGTGGCCGGTCGAGGCGTGGATGAGGCTGCTGCAGAGTCATCAGCTTTGGCAGGCTGTTCTGGCAAGGTCGTTGGGCTGTTCGCCATGTGGTTTCCCTTCAGGCTGTTCCGGGCGGCTGGCGGCGATCGGATGCCTGCGCGAAGAGTCTGGTGACGAGCGCCTGCGCCTCCGCCTGGATCCGTTGGAGATGCGGGCGGTCTCGGAAACTCTCCGCGTACAGCTTGTACACCTCCTCAGTACCAGACGGGCGCACGGCAAACCATCCGTCGTCGGTGATCACCTTCAGTCCGCCGATGGATTCCCCGTTGCCAGGCGCGGTCGTCACGATCGCGCGAATGAGGTCGCCCGCCAGTTCTTTCGCGTCGACCTGGGCGGGAGAGAGCTGCAGGAGCAGCCGTTTCTGATCGGGCGTCGCAGGCGCGTCGATCCGCTCGTACACTGGCGCCCCGAGCTCGCGGGTGAGCTCGACGTAGCGGGCTCCGGGATCGAGGCCGAGCGTGGCGGTGATCTCAGCGGCGAGCAGGCCGAGAATCATGCCGTCCTTGTCTGTGGTCCACGGCGTGCCGTCGAGGCGCCGGAACGACGCGCCTGCGCTTTCCTCGCCGGCGAAGCCGAGCGACTCCTTCCCCTCAAGATGGAGGAGCCCACCCACGAACCACTTGAAGCCGACCGGGACCTCGAGGAGGCGGCGTCCCAGTGCCGCCGTCACGCGGTCGATCATGCCGCTGCTGACGACCGTCTTGCCGACAGCGGCCTCGGTCGACCACCTGCTTCGATGCGTGAACAGGTAGGAAATCGCCACGGCCAGGTAGTGATTGGGATTCATCAATCCCGTCGTTGGCGTGACGATCCCATGGCGATCGTGGTCGGCGTCATTGGCGAAGGCGATGTCGAAGCGATCGCGCATCGACACGAGTGGCACCATGGCGTACGGCGACGAGCAGTCCGTCCGAATCTTGCCGTCCCAATCCACGGTCATGAAGCGGAACGTCGGATCGACCGCGTCGTTCACCACGGTCACCGCGATCCCGTACCGCGCGATGATCGGCTCCCAGTAGTGCACGCCGGCGCCGCCGAGCGGATCCACGCCGATTTGCACGCCGGCGCTCTTGATGATCCCCATGTCGATCACGCTCGCCAGATCGTCGACATACGGCGTCATGTAGTCGTGGAGATGCGTGCTGGCCGCGCGGCGAGCGCGCTCATAGGGCATGCGGCGGACTGCGCGCAGATCTTCAGCCAGGAGCGCGTTCGCGGTCTGCTCGATCACGCCGGTGACCTCGCTGTCAGCCGGGCCGCCCGTGGGCGGATTGTATTTGAAGCCGCCGTCTTCGGGTGGGTTGTGCGAGGGGGTGACGACGATCCCGTCAGCCAACCCGGACCTGCGGCCGCGGTTATATCGAAGGATGGCGTGCGAAATCACGGGCGTCGGCGTGTAGCCGCGATCCCGGTCGATCATCACCTCGACGCCGTTGGCGGCCAGCACCTCGAGGGCGCTCACAAACGCCGGCTCGGACAGCGCGTGGGTGTCCATCCCCATGAAGAGGGGACCCTCAATCCTGTGCGCCTGGCGATACGAGCAAATGGCCTGCGTGATGGCCAGGATGTGCGCTTCATTGAAGGTGCGCTCGAATGCCGAGCCGCGGTGCCCCGACGTCCCGAACGCGACACGTTCTGCCGCGGCAAGGCGATCCGGGTGCTCCGCGTAGTACGCGGTCACCAGTCTGGGGACGTTGACCAGCATCGAGGGCGGGGCCGGCGTTCCAGCAAGAGGACTGACCTTCATCGTCCCAGCACGACCTGCACGTTGTGGCTCGCCCCATCATCGGCCAGGGTAATCTGTGCGTCGCTCGTCGGCAAAGCTTTCCCGTCAAGATAGACGCGAGACACGCCGTGGCTGACCCCGTCGGGGTTCTCGACGGCGATGTCGTAGTGGGCGGACCGGTACCTGAACGCGATGGTGAAGCCCGGCCACGACTTCGGCGCGCACGGATCGATGACGAGCGTCGTTCCCCGCAGACGAAATCCGAGGATCCACTCGAGTCCCGCCCGATACATCCATCCTGCCGACCCGGTATACCACGTCCATCCGCCGCGCCCGAGATGGTTCGGTTCGGAGTACACATCAGCGCATGCCACATAGGGTTCGACCTTGTACCGATGAATATCCGCGCGCGTGCTCGCGTGGTTGATCGGATTGAGCATCTGAAAGAGCTCGGTGGCCTTGTCTCCGTCACCGAGCATCGCAAAGGCGATCACGGACCAAAGCGCGGCATGGGTGTATTGGCCGCCGTTCTCGCGGACGCCGGGCGGGTAGCCCTGGATGTACCCGGCGTCGAGCGGTGCGTGATCGAATGGTGGAGTGAAGATCAGCGCCAGTCCCTCACGGCGACGGACGAGTTGCTTGTCCACCTCCGCCATCGCCATCGCGGCGCGACCTCTCTCCGCGGCACCGGAGAGCACGCCCCACGACTGCGCGATCGAATCAATTCGGCACTCGGCGCTCGCGCTTCCGCCAAGCGGCGTGCCATCGTCGAAATACGCCCGGCGGTACCAGCTGCCATCCCAGCCATCTCGCTCGAGCGATTGCCCCAGGGCGGTCGCGCGCTGCCGCCAGCACGTGCCACGCGTCTGCTCGCCGCGGCGATCCGCCAGCGGAGCGAACGCCGAGAGCGAGGCATGGAGAAACCAGCCAAGCCAGATACTCTCGCCCTTGCCGCCCGCCCCGACCCGATTCAGGCCGTCGTTCCAGTCTCCGGTTCCCATCAGGGGCAGGCCGTGGCTGCCGACCCCAAGACTCGTGTCGAGGGCACGCGCGCAGTGTTCGAACAGCGTGCCCTGTTCGCCCGACACCGTCGGCTGAAAGTACGATTCCTGCTCGCCGGCTTGGAGCAGCGGACCGTCCAGAAACGGCACGGTTTCATCCAGGATGCCGACCTCACCGGTGACCTCGACATACCGAGCGACGGCGTACGGCAGCCAGAGTCGGTCGTCGGAGATTCGCGTGCGAACCCCCTGGCCCGACGGCGGAAGCCACCAGTGCTGCACGTCGCCCTCGACGAACTGCCGCGAGGCTGCGCGCAGGAGGTGTGCTCGCGTGATCTGCGGCATCGACACGCTGAACGCCAGGACGTCTTGAAGTTGGTCGCGAAAGCCGTACGCGCCGCTGGCCTGATAGAACGCGGCTCGCGCCCAGACCCGGCAGACCAGTGTCTGGTAGAGCAGCCAGCGGTTGAGCAGCACGTCCATCGCGCGATCGGGCGTTTTCACCTGAACCATGCCCAGGATGTCCTGCCATGCGCCGGTCGCCGCGCTGAAGACCGCGTCGAGGTCGGCCGTTCGGTAGCGCGTGACCAGTGACAGGGCGTCCGCCTTCGTCGCGGCCTCGCCAAGAAAGAACACGATCTCCGCCACACCGCTGGGTTCGAGCTCCAGCGTGGTCTGGAGGGCGCCGCACGGGTCGAGTCCGCCACCGACTCGATTCTTGAGGGGCGTTCCGCCGGCAAGGGCGGCGGGACGATCGAGCGTGCCATCGCGGCCAAGGAATTCCCTCCGGTCGCCGGTCCAGGACCGTTGGCGTCCGCCGAGGTCGGCGAACGCCGCACGGGTCGCGAACCCGGTGCTCCAGTGGTTGCGTGCAAGCATCGTGTGGGTCTCGGGATCGATCTCCGTCACAACGAACGGCGCGGACGCGGCGCGGGAAGTGCCCAACACCCACTCAACGTACGCGGTGATCGAGAGACGGCGCGATCGGCCCGACTGATTCTGGATCGTCAGTCTGGAGATTTTGATCGGGTCCTCCGGCGGCACGTACTGCAGAAGAGCGAGCGAGATTCCGTGCGAGACGTGCTCGAACCGGCTGTACCCCTGGCCGTGGCTGACAACATAGGGGGACGCTTCCTCGCGAATCGGCAGAGCCGTCGGCGTCCACAGCGCCCCGTCGTCTTGGTCGCGAACGTAGAGCACCTCGCCGGGCCGATCGCTCACCGGATCGTTGGACCAGGGGGTCAGTTGGTGCTGTTGACTGTTGATCGCCCAGGTAAACCCTCCACCTTCGACCGATGTCTGGAAGCCGAAGGACGGATTGGCGATGACGTTGACCCAAGGCGCTGGCGTCCATTGCCCCTCACCCAGGATCGTCACGTATTCGCGGCCGCCGGTCGCGAAGCCGCCAAGACCATTGAAGAACTCGAGTGTGGGCCGCGCCGGCAGAGGCGGCGGCACGTCGTTCGCGGCGGCGCGGCGCGTCGTCCGCGAGACGGAAGGCTCCGATTCCTCCAGCCGTCGCACCTGATCGAAGAGGCTGCCGCGGCGGCTGAAGAGCACCGCACGTGCCGCACTCTGGAGCAGGGTCCGCACCTCGACCGAGACCAGGTCGGCTCGCAGAATGAACACGGCTCCTCGCGCCGTCGCTCCTCCCGATGGTTGTCGCGACTGGCTGGCCCGAACCATCGCCTCCAAGGCCGTCTGCAGATCGTGCGCGTAGGAGGCGGGGTGTTCGTTCAGAATCACCAGGTCCACCGGCAACTGCTTCATCCGCCAATACTCGTGAGCCTGGAGTAGCTGGCGGACAATCTGCAGATCCTCGATGTCGTCGATCCGACCGACGACGATTGGCACGTCGCCAGAAATACCATACTCCCAAAGCGATGGTGGTCCGCCCTCACTGCGTGTGAGGACATCGGATGATGGGCGGAGGCCCGGGTTCGCGTAGAGTACATGGCCGGCGAGGCGTTGGAACAGGCTGGCTTCGTCCGAGTCGATACCGAGATGGAAGAGTTGTACCTGCGCCAGCGTCCAGGCCAGGGTGCTGGCGCGCTCGAACGCGGCGGAGTCGTGATGCTTGTCGGCCAAATCGAGCACGCCGCTGCGCGAGGCCGCGACGAGGGTCCAGAACGTGACGCGTGCGGTGGCCCCCGGTGCCAGCCGGATGCGGCGCCGAAGACTGAAGATCGGATCGAGCACGGCGCCGGACGTGTTGGAGAGCGGTCGACCGTCGATGACCGAAATCGGTGAGCGAACGCCGCGTCCGCGTCCCAAAAAGCGCGCCCGGTCGGTTTCGAATTGTGCGCGCCCGGCTACCTCGCCTTCGACGACGGCCAGGTGGGCCGCCCATACCGGCGGCTCGTCGGGTGACCGGCGCCGACGCGTGGCCAGAACCGCGCCGATGTCGGCCACGAACTCCGTCTGCACGAACAGATTGGAGAAGGCCGGATGTGCCGTATCGGCTGCGTCCGAGCCCAGCACGACCTCGGCATACGACGTCACTTCGATCTCACGAGGCCGCCGGCCAACGTTGGAGATCGTGACGCGACGGGCCTCGGCATCGTCCTCGGGCGAGACGGTCACCTCCAGCCTGGTGGTGATCGTGCCATCGCGCCTGAGGATTTCAACTCGATCCTCGAGGAACCTCGCCTCGTAACTATCGGGCTCGACTCCACTGGGTTGGTAGCCCGCCGACCACACGGTGCCACGGTCGGCATCGCGAAGGAAGATGTACGCGCCCCAACAATCGCACGTTGCGTCCTCGTGCCAGCGGGTCACAGCGAGATCACCCCAGCGGCTGTATCCCGACCCCGCCGCCGTCATCATCACGGCGTACCGGCCGTTGGAGAGAAGCTGCGTGTGGACGATGGGCTGGTGAGGCGACTGGAAGCGGCGTGACGTCAGCGAGACGAGTTCGTGAACATGGCCGGCCGCCTGCGCCGTCTCGCGTCGCGGATGGGTGGCTTCCACATCTCGCGGCGTGCGTTCCTGCAGTAGGAGCTCGGTTGCCTGGACGATCGGCTCGGCGTGAAAGCGGGCACGCATCGCGCCATTGTGAAGCGCGTCGGCGAGCGCGATGACTGTCATGCCCTGATGGTGCGCCATGTAGGAGCGCACGACGGCCACCTTCTCGCCCTCAGGGAGGCGGGCCGGCGTGTAGTCGAGCGCTTCGTACCAGCCATACCGACCACGCCCACCCGCGCCGGCCAGACGCGCGAAGTTTTGCACCGCGAGGTGCGGAGTGATCATCGCGGCCAGCGCCGTTGCGTACGGAGCCACCACGGCATCGTCGCCGAGACCGCGCTTGAGTCCAAGGCCTGGGACGCCGAAGCTCGAGTACTGATACGTGCGCTCCAGATCCCGAGCGTTGTACGCCGACTCTGACACGCCCCATGGCAGGCCACGTTCAGCGCCGTATGCCGCCTGCCGCCGCACGACGATCCGGTTCGTCTCGTCGAGGAGACTCCCGGGTGGTGCGCGCATCACCAGGCTCGGCATCAGGTACTCGAACATCGATCCAGACCATGAGATCAGTGCAGCGCCGCTGTCCACCGGCGCGACCGTCCGTCCCAAGTGGAACCAGTGTCGGGTCGGCACGTCGCCTTTGGCGATGGCGACGAAGCTCGCAAGCCGCGCTTCCGAGGCGAGGAGATCGTAACAGCTGGGATCGAGCGTTCCGTCATTGACCCGGTAGCCGATCGCCAGGAGCTGACGGTCGGCGTCGAAGAGCACGCCGAATTCCATCGCCTCGAACATCGTCCGTGTCAGCTCGACGAGCGCCTCCAGACGCACCGTGAGCGACCGCACGGCGCTTGCAGAACGCTCGAGTGCGTCGAAGGTGGCGCCAGCCCGACGCGGCTGGGGGCCGACGAAGGCGGCATCGTACCGGTTCGCGGCCCGGGTCGTGACGGCGGCGGTCAGCTCGAGCACCGGCTCGGCCGCGAGACTCGCCTGGGGCATCAGGAGATCGAGATCGCGCTCGTGGCTCTTGATCGACGCCCGCAGGGCGGCCGCACAGGCCAGCACGTCAGCGCTGCCGGTGTCGCCCCGCTCCGCGCAGAGCGTTCGTGCGATATCGGCGACCGTGTCGGCGTGGACCATCAGCTCCTGCAGACCCGAGGTCCCCACGCGTCCGCGGAGACTCGCCACGGAGCCGGAAAGCGTGTCGAGCGCGCCCTCCAGATGTGTTCGCATCACCGTGTGCGTGCGCCGATCGTCGGCGAGCAGGCGCAAGGACTCCCGCGTGATGTGCAGCCCGTCATCGATGCCGCCGAGCCATTCCACTGCGGCCGTCGGCGCGGCGTTCATCTGCCGACAGGCCGCTCCAAGTGCGATCAAGTGTCCGGCGAGATTCCCGCTGTCGACGGCAGAGATGAACTTCGGCTCCAGCGGGCGGAGGTCGTGGGTATCGTACCAGTTATAGAAGTGGCCGTGGAAACGCTCGAGTCCCTTCATCGTCGCGAGCGTCGCCTCCAGCCGGTCCACGGTCTCGAGCGTGCCCAACCATCCGAAATCGTGGGCTGCGACGACCGACAGAAGGTAGAGTCCAATGTTGGTGGGCGATGTCCGATGGGCGACGACCGGCGTCGGATCTTCCTGGAAGTTGTCCGGTGGAAGGTCGTGATCCTCTGCCGTGACGAACGTCTCAAAGAAACGCCACGTGCGACGGGCGGTCAGCCGCAGGGCTTGGGCGTCCGTGTCGGAGATCGGCGTGGCCCCAGCGATGCCCCGCGGCAGACTCGCCCATCGCGCGATGGCTGGCGAGAGCATCCACAGGATCAGGAACGGCGTGGCAATCGGCCACGATTTGGGCTCCATGCGCGCGACGACGGCCGAGGCGCCAACGGCGAGCGCGACGCCACCCCCCATCCACCGATACGTTCCGGGGAGATCGGGACGGACGTTGACCTTCGACTGTGCGGCGGTGACCCATTCGAGCAGCCGCCGATGCCTCACGAACAGACGAGAAAGCGTTCGAGCGATGGCGTCGGCCATCAACCAGGCCTGATGCGCGACGAGTGTGACCAGAAGCGCGGTCTGTGACAGCGCAAGGGCGAAATCGGCGCCGACCGCGTGCCAGTGCCTGCGCTGCGACAGTCCGAGCCGTCGCGGCACGATCCCGGCGACAGCCGGGAGCAAGGGGGGAATCGCGAACGTCGCGACGACAAACCCGCTCCAGATCGCCGCGGCCGGCAGCGGCAGCATCCATCCACCCAGTAACGCCAGAAAGACGGCGGGCGCCGACAGCGTTCGCCGCAGGTTGTCGAGCATTTTCCAGCGGCCGATCAACGGAATCGCACGTCGGTTGGAGTCGCCGCCGGAACGCCGGCCGCAGCCAAAAATCCAGGGCAGCAATTGCCAGTCGCCGCGCGCCCACCGATGCTGGCGAGCCGCGGCGACGTCGTAGCGTGACGGAAACTCTTCGACGACCTCAACGTCCGAGACCAGGCCGGCCCGCGCGAAGATCCCTTCGAGCAGATCGTGACTGAGCAGGGTGCTCTCCGGGATCCGCTGGTCGAGCGCCGCTTCGAACACGTCAACGTCGTAGATGCCCTTCCCGGTGTACGAGCCTTCTCCGAACAGATCCTGGTACACGTCGGAGACCGCGAAGGCGTACGGATCCAGTCCACTGGGACTCGTGAACACGCGTTGGAACAGCGATCCGTCACGACTCGTTGGCAGCGACGGGGTGACTCGCGGCTGGAGCACGCCGTACCCCTCGACCACGCGGCCGCTGACGGGATCCAGCCGCGGACGGTTGAGCGGATGCGCCATCTTTCCGACCAGCCGCTTGGCCGTTCCCCGTGGGAGTCGCGTGTCCACGTCCAGCGTGATCACGTAGCGGACGGCGGCAGGCGCGACGGGAAGGGCGCCGCTGATGGGTACAAAGGTGGTGTCGGTCGCACCACGCAGCCATCGATTCAGCTCGTGCAGCTTTCCCCGTTTGCGTTCCCATCCGATCCAGGTGCCTTGCCCCTCGTTCCAGATCCGCCGGCGATGCAGGAGGAAGAACCGGGGGCCTTCCGAAGCCGCACCGTAGCGCCGATTCAACTGTGCGATACCGTCGGCCGCCTCGCCCAGCAGCTCTATGTCGCCGGGTGCGGTCTGGGTGATGGAGTCCGTCCAGTCCGACAGCAGGGCAAAGCGGAGGTCGCCGTCCTGACTCGCCAGGTAGTGGACCTCCAGGCGTTCGATCTGTTCGCTGACCCCGGTCCGCGTCGTCAGAAGCGTTGGAACGACGACGATGGTGCGCAGGTCCGCCGGTACGCCGTCGCGAAGCTCCAGCGCGGGGAGCGTGTTCGGGCTGAGATCATTGGTGATGGCGCGGTTGATGACGGCGACGGCCAGGTCCGATGCCGGAGCGACGGCGAGGAGCGCGAGCAGGAGGAGGGGCCATCCGCTCAGGCCGAATGCTGACAGCGTGAGCAGCGGCAGAACCAGGATGAACAGAGAGATGAATGCGATCGCCGCGACGTACCCGACGATTCCGGCTCGCGTGATCGCGCGAATCAGCCAATCGGTGACCGGAATGCGAAACCCGATTTCCTTCTCGAAGCCCCGGCGGCCGTTCGCGATGAGGTAGTAGCCTGGATCCTGCTCTCGGCCGGGGGGCGCCTCACCCTCTCCCGCCGGCTCCACGGTGGGGCGCGTGGTGGCTGCAATCGCACGCCGCGCGACGTCCAGCTCCGTGCGCCCCGAACGTCGCGCCAGATCTTCAATCGCATGACGATAGCGATCCCGAGTGGGGAAGTCCATCTGCGCGAAGCCTCTGTCAGCGCGGAGTACCGCATCGACGAGACTGACGCTCTCGAAGATCTCTGCCCAATCGAGGGTGGAGATGAGCCGCATGCTCGTAATCACGTTGCGGACGGTCACGTTCATCCCGCCCTGCCTCTGATGCTCGCCGCGGACGATCTCGTCGGCGGTCGTGCCCGTGCTCGCGAGGCGCTCGTCCAACCAGACGAGCGCCGGCATGATCCGCGGATCCTGATCGCGCAGACGTTGAAGCAGTCGCACGACGAAGGCCGTCGGCAAGGGCGTCGACGTGAATCGTCCGAGCGCCGTCTCCGGGGGCTCGGCCGCCCGCCCACTGGTGCCGAGGAGCCGGTCAGCCAAGGTGTCGGCTTCTCGACACGCCGCTCGCCCGCTGGCGATCTGCTCGGCCGAGCGGCGTAAGTTCTCGACCAGGACGATGCGCAGCGTAATCGGCACGGCCCAGAGTTCGCCGATCGTCAGCGGCTGCACGCGCTGGTAGGCGCCCACGAACCGGACCAGCATCTGTCGATCGAACCGGCTGTCGGTGTGCGCCACAAACGCCCAGGCGAGTCCGAATACCCGCGGATAGCCCTCCAGCGGGCCCTCGGCAAGCTTGGGCAGCCCGCGATAGAACCCGTGCGGGAGATCGTCTCGGATTTGGCGAATCTGCTCCTCCGCCACATAAAAGTTGTCGAGCAGCCATTTGTCCGCGGGTGTGATGGCGCGATCCTCACGAACAGCCTGCTCGACGCCTCGATACGCGTCGAGGAGCACCTGGCCGTTGTCCCTCAGCCGTCTGGCGAGGTGTCGGCCGGTTCTTGGAGTAGTTGTGACGGGCTGCGCAGCCGCGAGGCTCTCAGCATGCTGCTCGAGGCGCTCGATGCTGAAGAGCTCGCTGCGAATCAGCTCTTCCGTGTCCGGCGGGAAGACGGCGGTTGGAGTCCCGGAGGCTCGAAGGATTGAACGTTTCACGCGTCAGCCGAGTGGGGCGGAAGCCACATTCAGCGTCCATGATCCCGCGTCGCGGGGCGCCGGGACCATCACCTTTTGCACACCTGCGATGAAGGTGAACCGCACGGTTCAGGTTGGGAAGTTCAGGTTGGGAAAAGGTTGAGCAGCGCCCGCCGCGCGAAGGCGACACGCGCAAAAGAGGCGAGCGTCATGTCATTCATGTCAGGGGTGGATGATACTGATGACGAAGTTTACGGGGCTCGTCAAATTGCCGACGTCGAAAATCTCCACGCAGGAAGTGCCGATGCTCGCCGTCGTGTTGAATTGGGCGACAAGACCTGGTTCCGCAGCTGCTGTCGTGCTGAGGGCGCAACCTTCTCCCGCTGGCGTGCCCAATCCCAGGCCGACGATCAGTGTTGACGCGGGAACCTCAGGGCTGAGCGCCAGGCTTTGCAGTGTGACGTTCACCGGGCCAGCGACCGTGGCCGTAAAGGAGTAGAAGCTCGAACCCTGTGGCATCAGAAGGCCCGAGAAGGTCTCGGTGGTGGTGGACGTCGTGGTGAACGTGACGTCGGTGCCGTCAGTCGTCCCTGCGCTGTTGGTCGCGACCAGCCGGTAGTGATAGGTCGTCGTGATGGTAAGACCACTGAGATTAGCCGCTACGTTCACAAGGTTGTTGCCGCCGGCGACTGTTTGCGATGCTGTCTGGTTGCCGTAGGAGGTCGTCGTCCCCCACTG
>Ga0209415_10016300_pt1 | contig 11951 bp, 7 predicted proteins | sample PeaSoiSIISIP2007_FD_187696 | JGI IMG/M metagenome (GOLD analysis project Ga0209415, IMG submission 187696) | Peat soil microbial communities from Weissenstadt, Germany - SII-SIP-2007 (SPAdes) (version 2) | ecosystem: Environmental > Terrestrial > Soil > Wetlands > Peat | place: Germany... | reverse complement strand
CGGCGTGGTCGTAGGACTTGTGGTCGGCGTCGTGGTTGGTGTCGTCGTCGGCGTGGTCGTAGGAGTTGTGGTCGGCGTCGTTGTCGGACCACCGGTCGTGGTCGGGGGCTCGCCTGCGAACAGCACGCTCCCGATGCCGCGGTTCCCGGATGTGTCGCCGATCGCCAGCACACAGAAAATGCCGGCGCTCTCCTGGGCCGGCGTCGGCGGGCAGGGGAAATTGACGGCGTCGGTGGCGGCGTTGCCCGAGGTGGTGCAACCCGCAACCACGGTGGTGCTCGGGGTGGTCTGGTTACACGTCGGCGTGACGCCGTTCACCGGCGGTCCGACGGTCCCTTGGACGATGGTCTTGGTCCCTGTCAGGGTCCCCTTGGTCTTCCCCGTGGCGGGGATGCTCACGAGCGCGAGCTTCGAGCAGCTCACGGGGATGTCGTTGCCCAGGAAGTGGACGACGGGCTGCAACGGGCTCCCGTTGCACTCCACGATCGAAGCAGTCGATCCGGCGGCGAATCCGGTGCCCGCGACGTTGATGACGTCTCCACCCGCCAATCCCGAGCAGACCGGGGTGGCGGGGACAGAGTCGTTACAGGTTGCACCCGCGGCCGTGGTGGTCAACGACAGGGTCACGCCGGGGGTCGAGGTCGTACCCGCCCCGAAACTGGGGACGTTCGTGACCAGCAGGACGCCGCCGGACACAACGGCCATGACACCGATGGTCGCCAGCAACCTCGATGTGCGTCTTACTCCCTGCACGTTCCCCCCCTTAAACGGACCGCCGGGGGCGGGGCCCAATGGCCCCGCCCCCCTGCGGCTTCCGATGCTTCTGTTGCTGATCCACTACTGAACCAACTGCGGTTCTGTGACTGTTCCTTACAGCGTGGCGTTGCTCGTCGCCGGGTCGAGACCCGCGGTCAGGACGGTGAGGCCACTGGCACCGAAGTCGGTGCCGAACGAGCCACTCGTGCCGGGACCGGTGTCGGTACCGAGGCAGGCGAGGATCGTCGCCGTCTTGGTGGCGTACTGGCCCGTGACCTGGCCGCTGAGCTGGAAGCCAACTTCGGAGACAGGCGTCGTGCCACACGGGGCGCCGACGACCTCAGCCGAGCCCTTGGACTTCCAGTTGTCCCCGCCCCCGTTGATCGTGAAGGCAATGGTCTTGAGGTCTTTCTTCAAGCTGCCGCCAGCGGCGATGAACGCTGCCCAGGTCCCCTCGGAGTACACGCCCTTGGAAACCTTGGTGTTCTTGCCATTGGGGATGGTCAGTGTCGGGGCCGTGCCCGAACCACCGCCCGCGCAGCTGAAGGCACCGCCGGTGACCGTGGTGTTGTTGCCGCCCTTCTTGTTCGGGGTGGTCTGCCCGTTGGTCGAAAGACCGATCCCGAAGTTGACCGTCCCGCTGAAGTTCGAGCAGACGATCGGGTTGGGCGGTGGCTTCTTGGCGAAGGCCGCGGATGACGTGACGGCCAGGGTGCCGGCCGGCAAAGCGAGGGCGAGAACGCCCATCAGGATTTTGCGACGCATGTGCTGATGCTCCTTTGGTTGATTGCCCATGTTTGTTCGTGACACGCATCCCCCCCATCCCCCACAGTGCCCGCTCCGCGAGCCGAGGGGGTGCATCCCGGCTACGGCTGTGCCCTCAAACGGGAGTGACGTAGACCGCGAGCAGAGAACTCCGTCACCCCCCTCCCGTCTTCGAAGCAGATCCCCCGAACCCACCCCCGTAGCCCCTGAACAAGGCGCGCTAAAGAGGTGGCGCAGAACCCCCCAACCGTTTCCTGGGCTTCACCATACGGACGCCCACGATCCGCCACATCGTCACGATTGAGGAATTCGCCTCTTGGGAGGGGCTGTCTTCTGAGATTGCCCTGGGCACGGCGCTAAGGGGTAGCGGACCGGTGACCTCCGGTGGTTGTCACCGACGGAAGAAACCGCATCCAGAACCATAAGCTTGTGCACCGTGACGGGGGGAACGAAGGCCGGTCGGGTACTCAAGCGCGTGGCCGTTTCGTTCGTGGCGGTCGGGCTCCTTCTGCTCTCGTTCGTGGCGTACCAACTGTGGGGCACGGCGCTCTACGAGCACAACGCTCAGAACCAGCTCCGCCATGAGCTCCAGGACAAACTCCACTCCCCCCCTCCCACGACGACACCCCCATCCACGGTGCCAGGGGCGACCACCTCGACCGCTTCGGCCGCCACCGTCGTGAACGAGTTGGCCCCAACGACGCCCGACCCAGCCTTGAACACGCCGATCGGGCTGCTTTCGATCCCAAGGATCGGCATGAGCGGTGCCGCCATCGTCGAAGGAACGGGTGAGGCCCAGCTGCAACAAGGGCCTGGTCACTACGTCGGAACGCCGCTGCCGGGACAGGCGGGAAATGCCGCCATCGCCGGACACCGCACCACCTACGGCGCCCCGTTCTATGACCTCAACACCTTGCAGGCGGGTGACCCGATCTACGTCCAGACCACGCAGGGGTTCTTCGAGTACCAGGTCGTCACGTCCCACGTGGTCCTGCCCAACAACACCGCAGTCCTGGACGCGTCGACGAGCCCCCAGTTGACCCTCACCACCTGCAACCCCCGCTACAGCGCGGCGCAACGCCTGGTCGTCGTGGCCACCCTCGTGAAGAGCATCACCTCGGCAAGTTTTCCCACCACGACGGTCGTCGGTACCACCACCACTAAGCCGTCACCGACGGGCACCATCCCCCCGGTCCTCGCGGGCGAAGGCGGCCTGAGCGGTCAGAGCACACGCGGTGAGGTGGGCCAGGCCGTCTTTTGGGGAGTACTCACCCTTCTGGCCGCGTTCCTCGGCATCATCGGCTGGCGCCGCGGTCAGCGGCCCTTCTCGTGGGTCGTACTCGCCATGGGGGTCCCACTCACCGTGGCTGGATTGCTCGTGTGCTTCCAACACATCAGCCTCGCCCTCCCCCAAAGCTTCTGAATGGACGAGAAATTTCGTCAGATTTTGCTTGCATAGGCCAAAACGGTTGGCCAACGACTCCACAACGGGGTAACTTGAGTCGGGAGGGCCACGCTCCGTGGTTTGGCCTAGGGGGGTGCGGGGGCGCCGCAATGAGAACGTGACGGCGTTTGCTGAACGGGTAGGAGATGGCCGACGTCGCCACTTTGACGAGGCCGCCGTGGCCGCGCCCGAGGAAGCGTCCTCCGCCTGGCCCGCCCACGACCGGCGCGCGAGCGACAAGACGTCGAGCGGCCATCAAGCCGCGCCGACCCCCGTCTTCGCCGAACGCCGGACATGGGCGACCAGCACCGGCTACAGCGTGATCGCGTGTGTCGACGTGGAGCCCACGACCCAGTCCGGCGCCGCTCCTCAGCACAACGACCTCTTATGGCGCCTGGCGCTTCGACGCATGGAACGCTGCGTCCGACCCGGAGACCAGCTCTGCATGCTCGGGGGTCCTCGAGTAGCCGTCGTCCTCGGTAACGGCGCCCATCGGGTTTCGCCCAACACGTTGGGCAAGCGACTGGCACGCGCCATGGGCGACCACTTCGCCGTGGGGGCGACCGGCCTCGATCTGCGCGTCGCCATCGGCATCGGAGCCGGGACGAGCGATGTGGAGCCCTCGGCACTGACCGCAGCGGCGATGTCCTCGCTTCGGCTCACCCGTGACCGGTCCGGGACCAGCGACCACGGAGCTCCGTCCGCGCTCGTCGCCGTGACCCACGTACCCGAGCACCTTGCCCTGGCGGCTTCGTCCCGGGCTCATCCCGCTGAACCGGGCACCACAGATACGTGCCGCCGAAAAATGTCCCGACAGCCGAGACGCCTCGACCGGCGCGTGCTCGTTTCCCTCGCGGAGGACCTCGCGCTTTCGGCTCCGGAGGTCGTGCCCGACTTGTGGAGCGCTCCCGAGACTGCCGACGCCGTGACGTCCCTGACGGGATCTGCGTTGCGAGTGCTGCTCGTGGACCCCGAGGCCCATCGGGACCTCGGTGCTCGCCCGGTGATGGAAGCAGTCGCCGCGATGACTCGCCGTCTCGGAGCCCGGCCCATCCTGTCACCGACCGCGGACGTCGACGCTGTACTGCTCGACCTATATCTGGCCAAGCCCGACGTCGTCGTCGTGGTGCTCCAATCCGAGGTGCCCCAGCACGGTGCGGGCCCGGGTGTCAACGGCACCTGGGACCGCCCGGCACGCCTGACCCGCGCCCTGCGCGAGGCAGGAACACCCGTCGTCGCCCTGAGCGTGGGAGCGAGCGCAGCGGCCCTTGCCGTCTGCGTCGAGCAGGGTGCGGTCGGCCTGATGCACACCGACCTGCTCACCCAGGAGCTCACTCGCCAAGCCACGCGCCGGCTCAATGTCAATGGAGGCGTGTCGCAGAACGGATACGACGAGCCCCGTGGTCCGGGCCAACTCCCCGCCCCGTACAACGCGCTGGTGCACCTCACCCCCAGCGAGCGACGAGTGCTCTTCCACATGATGGAGGGTCGATCGGCCGCCGAGATCGCCACCACCCTCGTGGTCTCCCTGACGACAGTGCGTTCCCACATCCGCTCCATCCTGCGCAAGCTGAACGTGAATTCTCAGCTCGCCGCGGTCGCCCTCGCCTTCGGAACCCTTCCCGACCAGGCCTTGGTCGACTGAGTCGCTGGCCCAATGGCAGACGGATCAGCGGCCGGTTCGCTAGAGTGCCCGCGATGACTCCGATGAAATGGCTCGCCGCGGTACTCGCTGTCCTGGGAGTGCTCGCCCTGGTCGGTGCGATCATGTACTTCACCATCCCTGCCCACTCGCTGCCGTCGTTCCTCGGACCGCTTCAGCGAGTGAAGGCGCACCGCAAGCGCCGGGGGGAGGCGGCGATCGCCCTCGCCGTGGTCCTCTGGGTGATCGCGGGCATCGTCTTCTACGTCAGCAATCGTTCGCCCTCCCAAGCCCCGAGCACGCCCTCCCAGGCCTCAAGCTGACGGAGGCCGCCGGCGACACCGGCCGCCGGGCCAGGGCCGCGAGGCCCACCTCGGCGGGAGTGATCGCCGTCTGCTTACTAGCCCTCGCGGGCGCGGTGATCGCGTGGTTGGGCCGTGGCTGGTTCTTCTTTCACGACGAGTGGGGCCTGATCTTCTACCGGCGCCAGGGCGGACTCGACACGTTCCTGGCGCCGATTCATGGTCACCTCTTTGCCGGGGTGATCGCCATCTACCGGGTGCTCTTCGCCACGGTGGGACTGCGGCACTACGGCGCGTACCGCGGAGTGGAGATCGCGCTTCATCTGACCTGCGCGGCATTGCTCTACCTGTACGTGCGCCGCCGTGGCCTCCATCCCGTTCTGTCGTTGTCCGTGCTTGCGCTGTTCCTCTTCTTGGGCTCGACGTACGAGGTCGTGTTCTGGTTGGCGAGCGCGGGATTCGTCATCCCGATGATCGCCATGCTCGCCATCCTGCTCGTCTGGGACACGGGAGTGCGGGGCTCCAACGCCATCACCGCCGTTCTCGCGTCCGTGGCTCTGGGTAGCTACGGCCTCGGTGTGGCAGTCGTGGTGGGCCTCGGGGTGTGCGCACTGGGGCTCGGCCGGAGCCTCAGGCGCCTGGCCGCTCTCGGCATCCCGTTGGCGGCGTGGGTGATCTGGTTCGTGACCCTGCGACCGCACCTGTTGCCCTCCGCGGCCCTGCGACAGATCCCGGCCGCCTCTCCGACGGGAGATGTGGGCAAGCTCGGTCTGCACGGCTCACACATCAGCCAGCTCCCGACCTGGGTGATCCACGCCGCGGTCGGGGCCCTGGCCGGGTTTTCGGGCCAAACCAGTTGGGTCGGAGTCGGAGTCGCCCTCGCCCTGGCCGGAGCCGCTCTCCTCGGGTGGGCCCACAAACGACGCGCGCTCGACTGGCGGGCAACGGGGCTGGGCGTGGCGATGCTGTCGTTCTGGGTCCTCACGGGCGTGGCCCGAGTCCAGAAATCGTCGCCCTCCGCGAGCCGATACGTGTATCCGGCCGCGGTGCTTCTCCTGCTTCTGTTGGCGGAATGCGTACGCGACGTCAAGCCTCGAATCCCGGTGCTCGCCATTGTGACCGCGGCCGTGGCCCTTGCGTTGTGCGTCAACATCGACCAACTGCACGTGCAGGGCACGACCATGGCCGCTTCCTCCGCCCGTGAGAAGGCCGTGCTGGCCCAGTTGGAATCCTGTCGCGGCAAGCTGTTCCCTTTCGCCGTCCCCGACCCGAAGCTCGGCCTGGGGGTGACCGCCGGCCCGTACTGGGCCGCCACCGCGGCGCTGGGCAATCCCGTTCCGCCTGCCCCACCCGACCGCGACGCGCTGTGCCCTACGCCGTCTCCGTAGGGGACCTCGAGAGCACAGGCCGTCGCCGATAACGAGCCGTCTGCAGCCGGCGCGGGGGTCGGCCATCGATGTGATCCCGGCTCGGGTACCTCCTGGGTGCACAATCGGGCCACCGGTGCCTCGCACGCGGCGCCAATCAGGTGCCCGGGTCTGGGAAGATACGTCGTTCGCGCAGAAGGGCGCGCCGTCCGGGAGGGGGGTCCCCGCGTGCAGTCGCTGGCTCGTGCGAAACCGGGGCATGCGCCGCGCCCCGGGGAAGTGCCGGAAGGAACCAGCGGCCTCGGATACATGCCCGCCCTCGACGGAATACGGGCCCTGGCCGTCCTCGCGGTAATGGCCTACCACGGCGGCCTGTCGTTCTTGCCGGCTGGGTTCTTCGGGGTCGACGCCTTTTTTGTCCTCTCCGGATTCCTGATCACCAGCCTGCTGGTGACCGAGTGGTCGACCACCAGCGGCATCGCCCTACGGGCCTTCTGGGCGCGCCGGGCCCGGCGTCTCCTCCCCGCTCTCCTCGTGATGCTCGTCTTCGTCGCGCTCTATGCACGCTTCGTGGCAGCCTCGGGGACCTATCCCGGGTTGCGCTGGGACAGCATCGCAGCGCTCTTCTACAGCGCCAATTGGCGCTTCATCGCGAGTGGCCAGAGTTACTTTGCGCAGACGGGCCCCGTGTCCCCACTGCTCCACACCTGGTCGCTGGCGATCGAAGAGCAGTTCTACATCGTGTGGCCGCTCCTGGTCCTGCTCATCATGCGTGGGCGACGCCGCCACGGCGCCCGCGGCCTGCAGACCCTCTTGGCTGTGTCAGTGGTGGGAGCTCTGGCTTCCGCGCTCGAGATGGCAGTGGTGTTCAATCCGGCTTCGGACCCCACGCGGGCCTACTTCGGAACCGACACCCATGCCCAATGTCTCCTCGTCGGCACGGCCTTGGCCGCCGGACTCGCCTTGTGGCGTCGGCGCCCCGATCCAGCCGAACTGAGCGCTCACGCCAAGACGGCGTTCTCCTTGGCCGGGGTCGTTGCCGTCGGTGTGTGCGCCTGGGCGTGGTCACAGCTCGAATACGGCCAGACGTTGGTATTTCGCGGAGGCTTTCTCATCGTTTCGGTCAGCGTTGCCGTCGTCATCGCAGGCGCGGTTCTCCACCCTGCCGGCGCGGTATCCCGCATCCTCTCCTTGACGCCGTTGCGATTCCTCGGCCGGATCTCGTACGGGATGTATCTCTGGCACTTCCCCCTCGACATCGCCCTCACGGCCACGCGGACCGGAGTCCGAGGCGTACCTCTGTTCTTGCTCCGCACCGGGATCACCGTGGCGGTGAGCACATTGTCGTACTACGCCCTGGAACGACCCATTCGGACCCGGGTCGTGCTCGGTGGTGTCGGGGCCCGGATCGCCACCCCGGCGGCGGTTCTCGGCACCGCCATGATCGTCGTCCTGTCCACGCTTTCGCCGGCCGCGGCGAGCGCGGGGGCCGTGACCGGGTCGACCCTGCCGTCTGCCAGCCTGCCGAATATCCCCGCCGCGCTGGCAAAGGCCCCCGTACGTGTCATGGTCGTCGGCGACTCCGTCGCTCTCACACTCAGTGACGGGCTCCAACACAGGCAGAGCCGCTGGCACATCGACCAGGAGGACTTGGGGGTCCTCGGATGTGGCATCGCCCTGGGTTCGGTCGTGTGGGCCGACAATTTCGGCCAGGAGGAGCAGCTGGGCCTCGGATGGGCGTGTCGCGTCGAACCACGAAACGGCTTCATCCCGTGGAACCAGGCCTGGCCCAAATGGTTGAAAGCGGTCCGCCCCAATCTGGTCGTGCTCCTGGCCGGTCGCTGGGAAGTGGTGGACCGGCTGTACGCGGGGCACCGAACGAACATCCTCGCCCCGGCGTTCGCCCACTACGTCAAGAAGATGATGGAGACCGCCGTGCGGATCGGCACCTCTACCGGAGCGCGCATGGTGCTCATGACCGCACCGTGTTATTCGAGCGGTGAGCAGCCAGACGGCACACCCTTTCCCGAAGACGACGTTCGCCGGGTGGAGGCCTACAACCGAATCGTCCGTGAGGTGGCGGCGATCTACCCGAAGACGGTCACGGTGCAAGATCTCTTTTCGATCGCATGCCCGGGGGGAAAGTACGCACCGGTGCTGAACAGCAGAACCCTCCGATTCTCCGACGGGATCCATTTCGCGACCGACCCCGGCACAGGGGGGGACCTCATCGCTCCGGCCATCCTCCCGCTCTGGGAGGAGCTCGGTCACGAGCAGGAGGCGTCGGGGGGTCGGGTGCTCACCGGTCCACCCCCGCCACTGAGTCGTCTGTCGCCCGCCTGACGACAACCCATGCGCCATCCTGCCAATTCGTCATTTCTGACGACGCCCCCCTCCGATACGAGCTGTTCACTGTTGCTAACGTCCAAAATCTGAGCTACCAATGGGTTCAGTCACGTTCCTGGACCCGAGCGACTGGCCAACTGGCGGGGGGCAACCATGGTTGAGATCGCTGGCCTGACTGCACAGGGACGCCCTCTGTCACGTCGCAGGTCACGGTGATGCGCAAAGTCGGCGTCCTCTTGATCGTTTCTCTCGCCGCATGCCTCTTGGGCACCGTCGCGTCGCCCCGCGCGGGCGCGACATCGGGAGCGGTCTTTCAGTGGGGGTTCAACTCGGGACAACTCCACCTCTCACCGAGCAAGGTTCAGGGGCTGCCTCCCGGGATCAGTGCCGTCCAAGCGGGGAACTGGGGCGGCATGGCCATCGACTCCAATGGGAACGTCTGGGACTGGGGACACGACCAATTCGGTGAGCTCGGTAACGGCAAGAGGCGATCGTCTCCGAACGTCGCAGTACAAGCCATCGGGCCCACACACGTGGTGTCGATCGGAGAGGGCGACGACTTCGCCGCTGCGGTCGACGCATCGGGCGACCTGTGGGTGTGGGGTTGGAACTCCGACGGCCAGCTCTGTTTGAAGGGGGTCCGCAGCGTCAACATCCCCGTGGAGATGTCCGGGTTCGGTGCGGCGGCCGTGGCCGGCGGTGGTGGGCACCTGTTGATCCTGATGGCCAACGGAACCGTCGAGGCCTGTGGGCTGAACCACCAGGGGCAGCTCGGCAACGGCTCCTTCCACAGCTCCACCCGTCCGGTGACCGTGGAGACGAAAGCCAACACGCCTCTCACCAACATCACGGCCATCTCTGCAGGGAACATGCTCTCGGAGGCGACGGCGGCGGACGGGACGGTGTGGACATGGGGGCACAACCAACTCGGCCAACTGGGCCTCGGGTCCACGCAGAACCAGGATTTCGCGCACGAGGTCAATCTGCCGGCGTCGGCCACACAGGTGTACGCCGGTGGCGACTATCCCAACGACGGCCACATGCTGGCGATCTTGTCGACCGGACAGGTCATGGCGTGGGGGAGTAACACCTGGGGTCAGCTCGGCGACGGAAAGACCGGGGGTAAGTCCACGGTTCCGGTCGCGGTGGATGTCCCGTCCGGGGTGACCTTCTCCTACGTGGTGGCCGGCGGTGCCGACAGTTTTGCCATCGACTCCACGGGCAACCTGTGGGCGTGGGGTGGGCGTGTCGGCGCGGGCGATCTCGGCGACGGGACCAAGGGTGGGGGATTCGTCGTTCCGAAGCAGATCGGCACCGGGTTCACGCTCGCATCGGCTACGGCGAACGAAACCGTCGGGTACTCAACGGGCCCGTAGGATTCCGAGCGGCGAGTCTGCTCGGTCGGCTCGCTCTTCGTCGATCCCCGCTCACTCTCGACGAAGTGCGTAGAGACGTGTCGTTCAGCCGACCCGACCACGATGTCCGGTTGTCGAGTAAGTCTCGGTGCATATCGACGACGGACTCGAAACGCGATCGAATCTCGACGGCTTCAGTCCTGAGAAACCGCTGGCGGTCTCAACAGCTGATCTGACTTCAGGGTCGCCTGAAGGGCGAAGAGCCGGGCATCGGTCGCGGTCGCGACGGCGGTCGGCGAGTTGTCAACGGCGATGCTCCGCTCCTGCGGTGCCACATCGGTCGACTCGTGCCTTTCTGGCCTGCACGCGACGAACCCGCGCGAGCATTCCAGGGGCTACCGCGTGGCACATTGCGAACCTGATCTGTCGGGACCCAGGCGGTTCGGGACTGCCGATCGCTCGGTCCGGTGCGAGGGATAAAGCGCAGACGACGTCGGAAGCGGGAGCGGCGACCCAATTCCCATACGGCGAGCCCAATGAGAAGCGCGGCAAGCGCATAGCCGGGGCTCGTCGTCAACGCCCAGACGGCTCCACCCGCCACGAGGACGAGGACCAGCGTTGCCCTTCCTCCTGAGCCCTCCATGCCAGTACCCTCCCCCAAATTCGCCCGGTCGGTACTCCCTGCGCCGCCAATCATTGCTCACCGGCCACAGGCGTGTACGTGGCTTCTTGTTTCGACGTACGCCGGCCCGTCGCCTCGAGGTAGATGCGGCGCTCGTAACGCCACGCACGTTCGCACTTGTATCGCTGATCAGGACGAAGAACAGCTCTTAGCCTCATCAAAAATGGGGATTCGGATGCCACCCCGTCCTCGTATCCTGAGTGCGGACTCTCGTTGCCGGGCGAAGGTTCGCAGGCGCGTGTGGTCGGAAACCGTGGATCAGGGGGGGAAGTCGTGAACGAGTCAGTCCGGCAGTCGGGGCTTTCTGCCGTTCTTCTGTATGCGAATCAAGCTCGGGCAAGGTTCCTCATGATCGTCGCCGCCATCCTCGTCGTGGCGGGCTCGGTTCTCATCGGGACCACGATGTCGGCCTTTGCGGCGGGGACGATGACAGCGTCTCCGACGACGGGCCTGGTCAACGGAACGCCGGTCACCTTGACCGGGAGCGGGTTCGCCAAGAGCTCGATCGGCAACATCCTCGAGTGCAACACCGACCCCAAACAGCCCAACGTGATGGACGGGGGCCTCGTCAACGCGTTGATCGCCGTCAGCTGTACCGCCCCGTCTCTGTCCAAGCTGGTGACGACGACGAACAAGGGAGCCATTTCGACCACGTTCGCGGTGGTGGAAGGGACCGTCGGTCCCCCCTGTGGCCCCGCCCCGGCGGTGGTGGCGTGTCCTGCCACCGACACCGCCGGCAACAGCCCCACCGCCGACGCGGCGTTGTACCCGTGCCCACCCACACCCGCACAGCAGGCCATCGGTGACACCTGCACCCTGACCTTCGGCGACCAGGCCAACGACAGCGCCGTCGTCACCATTCTGTTCCAGGGCGAGAGCCCCCCCACATCATCGACTCCGACGACGACTCCGACCACCAGTCCGACAACCGCTCCCACCACGACACCTACGACGACTCCCACGACAACTCCCACGAGCACACCACCGACGACGACTCCACCCACGACGGTCACGCCGTCGTACGAGCTCTACTGCCCAGGTACTCCGGTGGGCAACGTGGTGCTCAATGGCGCGGTCACAACGGCCACACTCGACCCGTCAGCGCCCACCTCGGGCCAGACCTTCAATCTCGACAACTACCAGACGACGGTGAACCTGCCCTCGTCGCTCGCCTCGGCCGCGGCGGCGGTGTCGTCGACTCTGGCGGGCTCGGCCACGGCCCAGGTCGACGCGTCGGGGGCCACCCCGGCGACGACACCTGTCGGGCCCCTCAACTTCAACCTGCCGTTCCC
>Ga0209415_10016299_pt1 | contig 11952 bp, 12 predicted proteins | sample PeaSoiSIISIP2007_FD_187696 | JGI IMG/M metagenome (GOLD analysis project Ga0209415, IMG submission 187696) | Peat soil microbial communities from Weissenstadt, Germany - SII-SIP-2007 (SPAdes) (version 2) | ecosystem: Environmental > Terrestrial > Soil > Wetlands > Peat | place: Germany... | reverse complement strand
TCTACGACGAGGAGATCGCTTGGGAGCCTCCAAGCCCGAGGCCGCTTGACGGCTTAAGGGCGTGGGATGTCTAGTCCGGCGGGTTTAGGTCGGTGCGGGTTGAGGCACCCCGCGGTGCTCGATCCAGTCGAGCACGTCGAAGTCGGGCCCGACCGGGATGAACAGGTTGGTCACGTTGCCCTCGAGGCGGGTGACGTGGCCTTTGCCGGTCGTGTCCTCGAGATAAACGAGATCCCCTTTTTCGATCCTGGTGCGCCGACCGTCGGACACCTCAACCTCGATGCTCCCCGAGATCGCCACCACGAAGGTCTTGGCTGGGGCGCGGTGCCAGTCGACCACCGCCCAGCTGGCGCCCCGGCCGGGGGCGGGATACGCACGAAGGATCGGGCGACCTTCCGAGGGAATCGTCCCGCCGGCGGTACCCGGCGTCGCCGGGTAGGCCACCGAGAGCTCGCATTCCTCCACGTGGGACTCGCCGTCTCGATCGGCGTAGATTCGAACAATCCGGCTCATGAAGTTCCTCCGGCGGTCGGGCACCCAGAAAGCACTAGGTACATTCGACCATGACCACCTCGTCCCCGGAACTGGCCCGCAAGATGTGGCGGACCCTCGAGCCCTACCACGGCATCATCTACTTCACCCCGCACGCCGCGGCCGCCTATGCCCAGCTGGGCATCGAGGGGCGAGACGGCTACTTCGCGTCGCGTGCGGCCCCGCTTGGGCCCGTGAGTGCGGAGGTGGTGATCGCGACCTTCTACAACTTCCACCCCGGGCTGGTCCGACACGCCATTCCCGGTGCGTGGGAGAAGGCGTCGCCCGCCCAGATCTTGGAGGCGCGGCTCGCCGCGGCCGACCTGGCGCTGCGTGAGATCCTGGGCGACCGGATCGACAGCGACGAGGTCGTCCGGGCCGCGATGCTCGCGGAGCGCGCCGCCCGAGCCGCGTCGATCGCGGGGCGGCCCCTCTTCGCCGCCCATACCGCGCTCGCCTGGCCGGAGCCACCCCACCTGGCCCTGTGGCACGCGATCACCCTGCTGCGGGAGTTCCGTGGCGACGGCCACATCGCCGCACTCGTGACCGCCGGCCTCGATCCCTGCGAGGCGCTCATCACCCACGCCGGTTCAAACGATTCGGGGATCGGGTTCTCGGTGCTCCAGCAAACGCGGTCGTGGCCCGACGACGAGTGGGAGGCGGCCAAGGCCCGCCTGACCCAGCGTGGGCTCTTCGAGGGCGAAGGCCTCACCGAGGAGGGAGCCGCCCTCCGGGCCCGCGTCGAAGCCCTGACCGACGAGGCGGCGGCGGGGGTCTGGACCGCCCTGCCTACCGAGGGCGCCGACCACCTGCGTGCGCTGGTGCGCCCGTGGTCCCGGGCGATCGTGGAAAGCGGGGTGTTCGGCCTGCGCTAGGGGACCGGTTGAGGCCGAGACGGCCCCTCTAGCCGATCACCCAGGAACGCTTGCCGCTCCCGGCCAGGAGGCGGCCGAAGCGCATCCCGGGGAAATGCGTCGCCGCGACCGGGGTGTCGGTGCCTTCCAGTTCCCTGGCCAGTGCCACCCTGGTGCGCTTGGCCAGGTCGGGGTCGACGTCGCCCATCCCGCCCCACTCGTCGTCGAGCAACTCCACCGGGCAGTGGACCACGTCGCCCAGCATCATCGCCCGGTCGGTCCCCGACGACACGACGATGATCGTGCTTCCCGGGGTGTGGCCGGGCGCCGACATGGTGTCGATGCCCGCGAAGAGCGTGCCGGTCCCGGTCCACGGCTCGAGCTGGCTCTCGAGCGGACGGAGCTTCTTCGTGGCGCCGGGGTCGGGACCCACGAAGTGCTCCCAGTCGCGGGCGTCGCACCGATACGTGGCGTTCTCGAACACGATCTCGCCGTGCTTGGTCGCCCATCCCACGTGGTCGAAGTGGAGGTGCGTGAGCACCACATCTGTCACGTCCTCGGGGCGCACGCCCAGTGCGGCCAGCTCGATGAGGAACCGCCCACCTTTCATCACCCCGCGTTCGAGGTCCCCGAGCCCGGTGTCCACGAGCACCACCCGGTCACCGGTCCGCACGAGGAACCCGCCCAGGGCGATCTCGAGCATCCCGTCATCGGCGACGAGGTTCCGGTGGGGCGCCCAGTCCTCGTCGTTCGACCCCTTGGCCCCCGAGACCGTGCCCATCCCCTGGTAGGCGGCGGTCGGCTCCATGCGGACGACGCCGTCGATGACCGGCTCGATCGAGATATCCCCCACCTGCATCGCCCCGCACCTTACCGATCAACCGAGACCTCGCCCAGTACGTTGAGGAGCCGATGACCGGGTGCGGCGGCCAGACAGCGTGAGCACCGAGCGCGGGAGGCTCCGCCCACCGACGGCCGCACCCGCGACGGGCGAGCAGGTCGAGGCGTTGGCGAGCGGCCCCGGATGGCGCATCGAGCAGATCCTGAGCGGAAGGCTGGCCGCGCCGGTCGAGGACCTCCTCGACCATGAGGAGTGGGTCGTGGTCCTGGCGGGCGCGGCCACGCTGGATATCGATGGGGTCGGCGAGTCCCTTGGGGCCGGCGACTGGCTCCGCATCCGGCCGGGGGTCCCCCACCGGGTCGTCTCCACCCAACCCGGGACCAGCTGGTTGGCCGTCCACCTTGGACCGGCCAACGGCGAGCCCGCGCGCTGAGGCGCCAGTGGACACAATAAGCGCATGGCCACGACCGGACTCCTGTTGAACAACACCCATCCGGCGCTGCGGCGATGCTGGCACCCGGTCGCCCGGAGCAACGAGGTCTCGAGCGAGCCAACCCGGGCGCTCCTGCTCGGCGAGGCCCTGGTCCTTTACCGGAGCAGGGGTGAGGTGGTCTGCTTCGCCGATCGGTGCCCGCACCGGCGCGCACCGCTCTCGCTCGGCTCCTGCGACGGCGAGATCCTCCAGTGCGCCTACCACGGGTGGCGCTTCGGGGCTGACGGCCTGTGCGTGGAGATCCCCGCGCTCGGTCCGGACGCCCCCGTACCGAGCCGGGCCCGCCTGGCTCCGGTCGCGGCGGTGACCGAACGCAGCGGGATGGTCTTCGTGGCCCCGGAGCCGCCCATCGCCCCCCTCGGTCACATCGAAGAGTGCGGGGACCCCTCGTTCGAGGCGGGGGAGCTTCCCCCCATGCGTGCCCGCGCCTCGGCCGGACTGCTGGCCGACAACTTCTTGGACATGGCACATTTCCCGTTCGTCCACCGGGGGACGTTCGGGGCCGACGAAGCGGCCGAGGTGCCCCGCTACGAGGTCGAGAGGGACGGTTGGTCCTTCGTCGCCCGTCGGGAACATCCATTCGCGAACCGGGAGGACCCCGGGGTCGCGGCGGGCATCAGGCCGCTCGTCCAATCCCGTCGGCTCACCTACCGGCTGGACGCCCCCTTCCACCTGCAGCTGCGGATCGACTTCGTCGAGGCCGGCGGGACGAACGTGATCGGGTTCTTCCTGCAACCCGAGACCGACCAAAGCTGTCGGATCTACACCACGCTATGGCGCAACGATCTCGGCGGACACCCGGAGGCCCTGGCCGCAGCGGTGAAGTTCGAGGTCGAGGTCCTCGAGGAGGACCTCCGAGTCCAAGAGGCCTTCGACGACCTCGTGCTCCCCCTCGACCAGACGATGGAGATTCACACCCGGTCGGACCGCAGCACGCTCGAGTTGCGACGCCTGCTCGCCGACCTCGTCGACGCAGCGGCCGAGCCGGGCTAAGGCGCGCCCTCTCCGCCAAGGTCGCTCGCGACCAAGGACGCCCCGGCGTGCAAGGCGTTCGGCGCGGTGACTACGACCGGTCATGAACGGACCCCCGTCGCCGGTTTGGTGTGCACGTCTCTTCGGGTGACGCCCAAGTAGGCGACCAGGCAAACGATCACCGCCGTCAGACCCAGGCTCACCGGCCCCGCTCCCCAACCGAGTCCGCTCACGATCGGCGGCTTGCCCATCCAGTCGGCAAGGGACGCACCCAGCGGCCTGGTGAGGACATACGCCGACCAGAACGCGAGGATCGGGTTCAAATGGGCCCACCGGTAGCCGATGGCCGGAACCGTGATCAACCCGGCGAAGAGCACCCCCGCGAAGAAGTAGCCGAAATGAAGCGTGTACGCCGTCAGGTCTCCCGCAGCGGTCCCAAGGGCGAACGTTGCGACGACGGCGGCCCAGTAGAAGGCCTCCCGACGTGCGGTGTTGACCGAGTGGATCGACAGGGTCTTCTCGGTCCTTTGCCACGTGACGAACACCGCCAGAAGGGTCACGGCGAAGAGGGGCGTCGATGCCGCATAGGGCACACCCAAACCAACGTGGAGGACGTCGGCGGCCATCGTCCCGAAGACCCCAACCATGACCACTGCCAGCCAGTAGGTCCATGCCACGTATCGGCGTTGGGAGAACTGGAGCACCAGAGCCCCGACAAAACAAACGAACCCCAGTAGTACGGCCGGGACCGGATGGATCCTGTGGACCAAATAGTCCGACGTCGACTCGCCCATTGCCGTCGACAGGCCCTTGATGATCCAGAAGTACGCCGTGATCTCCGGGACCCTGATCACACCTTGGTGATACGGCGCACGGGGAGACGCCTGCTCGGTCATTCGGCGCGGCTGGTGTCCGAGGGGCCGGTCCACGCGGTCACCGGCCGGCGGGCCGTCAGGAGCTCGCCAGGGGCGGAGGTAGTCAACAAAGGGGCGATCTTTTCACATCCCCGCCGTGGACCCGGCGCACCTCGGGTGACTACCGCCGAGTCGTCCTAGGTGCCCGGGCAGTTCCCCGAGGCTGCGCCGGGAAAGCACCCCGGAGGTTTCCGCATCGCCGTGTCCTTCACCGGCGCGGTGGGGACCACTCCTGCGACCCACCGGTGGTCAACGACTGGAAGCTCGACGTCCCGAGCCGCCCCAGGTACCGCTGCGGGAGCGGCGGCCGTAGGCGCCCGCCTTCCTGGCGCCGGCCGCGGCCGACCTGGTCCCATTGGCTCGTGCCCCCGTTGCGACCACCCCGCGTTGGCCGCGGCGCCCGTTGAACGCCGATCCGCCCCGGGTGTCCTTCGGTCGAGCCGAGGCGCCGGGGGGCCGGTGCAGTTGCTCGCCTCCGGGTCCCGTGATGTCCAGGTCAAGGTCTCGTCGGAGTGTGGCCGCCGCCGCCTGCTGGTCCGGGGTGACAAGGGCGATGACGGATCCTTCGGCTCCCACCCTGCCGGTACGACCGGAGCGGTGCAGGTAGTCCTTGGCATCCGCGGGCACATCGAAGTGGATGACACACGACACGTCATCCACGTGAATACCACGGGCGGCCACGTCGGTCGCCACGAGCGCCTGCACCTTGTCAGCACGGAATGCGGCCAGCGTGCGATCGCGCTGGGATTGGCTCCGCCCGCCGTGGATGGCCTGCGCGACCACACCGGTTCTCGTGAGCTGATGGGCCACCCGATCCGCTCCGTGCTTGGTGCGGACAAAGACGATCGTCGATCCCTGATCGGCCACGAGCTCGGCGCAGACGGCGACGCGATCGGCGTGGGCGACGGAATGGAAGCGGTGTGAGACCCGGCCGCCTTCCTCTTCGGGGATGGCAACCTCATGACGGACCGGTTGCCGCTGGTAATTGCGGACGAGCACGTCCACGTCACCATCGAGGGTGGCGGAGAAGAGGAGCGTCTGGCGACGAGGGGACGCTGCGTCGAGGATGCGTCGCACCGCCGGCAGAAATCCCATGTCGGCCATGCGATCGGCCTCGTCCACGACGACCATGTCGACGTCCGAAAGGACGATGTCGCCCGATCTCATGAGATCCTCGAGCCGGCCCGGGCACGCCACCGCAACATCGACGGCCTTGCGCAACGCGTTGCGCTGTGGGCCAAAGCCCACGCCGCCGTAGAAGGAGTGAACCTTGAGGCCCCGGGTCTTGAGGAGGGGGGCAAGCTCTGCAGCGATCTGAGCGGCAAGTTCGCGGGTCGGTGCGAGCACAAGACCGCGTGGTCGCTTCGGGGTGCCGCGTGACAGGGTGGCCGCCATCGGCAGGGCGAAGGCGAGCGTCTTGCCAGACCCTGTCGGCGCCTTGCCCGAGACATCCCGCCCGGCGATGGCGTCCATGATGCACGCCGACTGGATGGGCAGGGGCTGGGTGATCCCGCTTCGTCGCAGAACGTCGACTAGGTCGTTCGGCAAGCCCAGCTGGGCAAAGGTGGTGATGGGCGCGTCTGCGCCGACGACATTGGAAGACAACCGATGACTCCGTTCTTTAGGTCGCGCACTGCAACCTAAGGAATGGATCCGGGGCTACCAGTGAGCTCGTGTCGGCGAACCCGCCGACACGTGTCAATCACTCAATTGTAGCCGATCTTGGGAAGGTGAAAGCCACGATCCACCACATTCTTCGGCCGGTCTGGCCTGGTGCTCAGCGCTTCAGGGCCAGGTATGGCTTTCCGCATGGCGAGATCGTTCCAATCGCACCGAAGGTTCGACACCCTTCGTCATCGCACCACCCGACCACGAGTTCCTTACTACGAACGTCGTGATAATGGTCCCCACAAAGCTGCACGTCCGGCAGCACAACGGTGACCGAGTACGACGAGTCAGAGGGGTCAACTCCTCGGGCGAGGGTTCGACGCGGTGGATCGATCTTCATGACGCCCTCGCGCCCACAAATGACGCAACTCTCGACCGCGGTGTTCTTGATCACTGCAGCGCCGTTCGCAGCGACTCCAACGCTCCGAGCCGGCGGGCCAGCTTCTCAGGTACGGCCGCATCACGCTCGCGAATGCGCTTCTCGAGCGTGTCGAGGCGTCCTTGCTCACTGACGATGAGCTGTTCGCGCTCTTCATCGTTGCGCGACTTGAGTGCACGTAGGAACGCCCCATGGGCGTCGCCGGCCCGATGCAGTTCCAAGCGGCGTGCGATCGCCGAGTACGACGCGCCACCCTCTCGAAGCTCGAGTGCTTGCTCGTCGACCGTCTTTCCGGGTGGTCTCCGCCGCGGCTGGACCCGCTCTCGAGTTGAGTCGTTGGGACCGCGCCTGTCGGTTCGTTTGTTCGAGCTGTGCCTAGGCAAGATGTACCTGACCAATCCAAAGAAACTGCTCTGGCGCGTCGACCCGGCTCCGGGTGGCCGTTACCATGGCTGGCCCTTCGTTCCACGCATCGCGTGTACCGGCCAAACCGGAAGCGGCATCGTCGGGTTGCTCGATCTGCGTGATCGAATCGAGCACTCTCACCTTACTACCGATCGGTCGTCGCGCCGCTCAGGTCAGCGGAGCCGAACTCGGACTGCGAAGGTTAGAGAGGAGCTGATCCGCTCCCATGAGGAGTTTTTGAGGTTCCCGTCGTGGGACAAGGCCACCTCGGCATGGAAACTCGACCCAGCCCGGGTAGCATATATGGCCCTTCTTCGGCACCGCACCGCCGTGACCAACGCTTTCCGCGGCGTGGTCTGAGGTCGGACACCGTCAAGTGTCCAAGGCCTCTCTGGCCTTTGTCAGACGATTGGCGGTGGCTTGGCCTCCCAGCCACGCCTTTGCCCGGGCAGCCTGGCCCTCAAGAAGGACATGATGTTCGCCCGCCTGTGAGATAGCGCGGAAACCGCACCGCCTGCAGACCGCCATCCGACCGTTGGTTTCCGGCGAGTGGTCCTGATCGAGCCGCTCGTTCAGCTCGGACAACTCCTCAATCATGGACATTCCCATCGCCTCCAGCGGGAGCAAGGATCAAGGACATCATCGCTCGATCCGAGCAAGCTGCTCCCGGATCAGCTCTTGCTGTTCCTCTAGCTCGTCGAGCCCGACATCACCAGCGCCAAAGGCACGGTGCAGTCCGGCGAGCTGCTCGATCAGGTCCGACTCACTCGCCTCCGGTGAGGATTCCGAGCCGCCATCTAGAGCCGAAGCTTGCCTCGCGACTCGTCGTTCGGACTTCGCCTTGACCTTCTCTCGTTTTGTGTTCTCTCGTTCACGCTTGCCATAGGTAGTACGACGACGACTCACCGATCAGGCCCCGCACAATCTACGAACTGGAGCAGCGAACGCCACCGGTTTGCCCCGCGCGCGGGCTCGGCGGAGCCGGCTAAGCAGAAAATGGCAGTGCACCCTCGATACCATGGGAGGCCACCTCCTGTGCTCCGCGGGGAGGTCCCGGGGCGACACGTTTAGTCTCTCACCAAGGATGCGGGTAAACAGCCACGGTTGAGCCCAGCCCGACATTTCGGTGATGTGCACGCTCACACGCACGCCTACCGAAATTGCTGGTACAGCCTCCAAATGTGGGCCGGGACCTGGTCGCTTACGTCCACCTTGCCTTCGGCCTCTCTCGGCAGGCCCAGTTAGACACGGGCGGATCTGCTACGAGCGACGAGCCCGTCGACATCGGCAACCCGGAGTCGTCCCCGGCCACGAGTGGTTGACCAGGCTCAGCGGCCTAGGCGTGACCGACGTCGGGCTCCGTGGGCAACCCTAACTAGGGACCAACCTTGTTCCATCCTGACGACCTCCTCGAGCACTGCCCTACGAAGCGGAACGCGTCCGGCCCCAACTGCGAGAACTGGCCGACAGAGTCCGCGCTATGGCCATCGCCGCATGGCCGCCCTACCCTTCGGGGATGGACGTCCCTGGCGTGGAGACGCGGGTCCGGGCGATCTGCTTAGCGCTGCCCGAAGTCACTGAGAAGCTCAGCCACGGTGCACCTGGGTTCTTTGTCGGCAAGCAGTTCGTGATGCTCTGGCCCCACGGTCATCACGACCACCAGTTCCCGCACCTGTGGTGTGCGGCACCCCCAGGAGTCCAGGAGGGGCTTGTAGCGGTGATGCCGGAGCGGTTCTTCCGACCGCCCTACGTCGGATCGCGTGGATGGCTGGGCGTGCGTCTTGACGCTCGGGTGGACTGGAAGGAGCTAGAGGTCATCTGTGAGGACGCCTACCGCACGGTTGCCCCCGGGAAGCTGGTCGCGCTGCTCGACGCTCCGGGCGCTGAGGAGGTGACTCGGTGACCACCGGACCTACCCGCCACCACGACCACGGTGGCTTACCGGGCGTTGTCACGGACGAGGCGTTCTGGGACGAGCGCTACCGTTCGAGCGGCCCACTGTGGAGTGGTCGTCCGAACCCCCACCTGGTCAGTGAAGCGAGCGAGCTCGCTCCTGGTACGGCGCTCGACGTGGGTTGTGGGGAGGGCGCTGATGCCATCTGGCTCGCCGAGCGCGGCTGGCGGGTGACCGCAGTTGATTTCTCCTCGGTCGCCCTCGACCGGGGAGCCGCCCGAGCATCCGAATTGGGTGGCGATGTGGCGGCCCATATCACCTGGGTGCACGCAGATCTCACCGAATGGGTTCCCCCCGCGTCCTCCTTCGATCTGGTCTCGGTGCAGTTCATGCACCTGCCCAGAGACCAGCGCGAACCGCTCCAGCGCCGGCTGGCCGCGGCGGTGGCACGGGGGGGCACACTGCTCGTTGTCGGCCACCACCCCTCAGACCTTCAGACCACCGTCAAGCGGCCAGTGGGGCCGGACCGATACTTCACCGCCTCCAACGTCGCAGCCTTGCTCCCGAGCGATCAATGGATGACGCTCGTAGATGAGGCTCGCGCTCGCATCTCCGAAGACCCCGACGGCCACGCGGTCACCGTCCACGACGCGCTGCTCCGGGCACAGCGGACGAGCTGAACGGCAGATCCTCAGCTCGGGGTCGCGGCCCGGGCAGCGCCGCAACCATCCGGACGCGCCGAAGCCCACCTTCTCGGACGGGAGGTTCAAAGGATGGACGTCGGCGTTTCAAGGGAGCTGCGTGCGGCGAGACCGGCTGCCGAACGGTCCGAACAACGAAGGAATCCCCGATCCGCGCTCGGGGTGGATCAGGGTCGACGTGACCAATCGCGCCCTGCTACTCCACGCCCCTCTAGTTAGGTGGCGTCGTCTGGACGATCATCGATCGTAAACCTGTTGTTTGGGTCAAGGCTCACATTGTCCAAACCCAAACGTGTGCGGAACACCATTGGCACCTCGGCGAGCGGGACCGGCGCCGCCGTCGAACCATCCAAGGTTCGCTCAATGATGGTGGCGGTGTCGCTGGCTAAGAGGGAGAGGCACCGATCAACCCTTCGCGCTCCAGCGAAGATGCCAGTCACGAAGGGGGACTGAGGGTGGGTTGCGGTGAACCAGTTCGCAACCTCGATGTCGACCATATCGACCGGCTCAGGAACGAACCCGTAGAAGTCAGTCCAGGAGCCGTCTTGCCACGCCTGGAGGACAAACTCCTTCCCTTCTCGAACCAACCGGTACTGCCAACCCGACTGCACGGACACTCGATCTGGCTCGAAGGGCAGCGGGTCGAGCAACCCAGTTCCTCCGAAGCCAACATCGGCCAGCCATGTCATGCCGTCGGCAATGAAGCGTAGAAGGAGATGATTGAGGGGGCGGGGCTCACCGTTGGCACCCACTCGCACTCGGGCAAGCATCGGAACAACCTCGTCGACACCGAGCGCCTCAAGGGCCGCCTGGAACAAGAGGTTGTGCTCGAAGCAGTACCCGCCTCTTTCCAGCGCAACCATCTTCTTCTCGAGGCTGACCGTGTCGAGTGAGGGGACAGTCCCGGAGTAGGAGTCGAAGTTTTCGAAGGGGATCGTGGTCGCGTGGGCCCGATGGACTTGGGCGAAAGACGTCGGGGAAACTACGTTGATCCGAGCCAGATAGGCGGCAAGGTCCTTGAGGGACGACATTTCTCGAGAGTACCGCGCACCATGACCAGCCTCCGGATGTAAGACCCTGGCGTCGGATAACGCGTTGGTGCCCTTACGAGCACTGCGCATCACCGAGATCTGCGCAGTGCCTCGATAGTGAAGGAATCTGAGAGGGCACCTCGGTGGGCAGAAGGTCCCTTATGGCGTCTCCTTCCAGCTCCAAGCGTTCTCGAGAGTGAGGGTGGTCGAGAATGAGGAACGAAGTGCACAGACAATCCCGAGAGTCGGACCTCATGGGGTCATGAGGAGCCTCGGTCCGCGCCGGCGTTGGCCGGCGTTGGCCACTGTCGCGGCGCTCATGGTGGTGGTGGCAGCCTGGTCATCGTCGATCGGCCAGTTGGCTTCCGGCATCGCCAACCCGCCCCGGTCGGTGCCGCCCACCCCGAACTACCCCGACCTGTGCGCCCCGAGCGGGATCGACACGTCGGTCACGTGCCTCCGGCTCACGCTGGCGGCCATCGACGCCGCCCGGGCCCATGAGGGCATCGGCCCGATGCGGCTCCCGGCGGGCTTCGCCCAGCTGAGCGTGCCCGAGCAGCTCTTCGTGGCCGTCAACCTCGAACGAGTGGACCGGGGACTGGCCCCATTCGTCGGAATGACGGCTGTCCTCGATCACAATGCCCAAAGGGGGGCAGACGACGGCCAGCTGCCGCCGCGCCTGGGCCGCGCCTACCGCTACTCCTACGTTGAATGGATTGGTGACGTGGCCAATGGTCTCGACGCCGACTACCAGTGGTTGTACTACGACGGTCCGGGGAGCGGGCTGCCCGGGTGTTCGTCAACGGAGCGCTCGGGGTGCTGGGTCGACCGCCGCACTGTGCTCGACGATTTCGGCAACGGCAGAGACCTCGTCATGGGGGCCGCGCTCGACCTGACCGGTGACACCTCGCCCGGCGACCGCGGCGGCCCGTCCCTGGCGGCAACGCTGGCCGTCGCCCGCCAGCCGAAGGGCCCGTTCGTCTACACCTGGGCGCAGGCGCTGGCCGCCACGAGAGCCGCCACGCTGCGACCGCTGCCGGCGATTCCCCCCGACGAGTCAGACACCGGCATCGCCGACCCGGCCCGCAACGTGACCCCTGATCCCGACTACTTGAACATCTGCGCCCCGAGCGGGATCGACGACTCGGCAGTCTGTATAGATGCTGTGCTGGCCGCCATCGATCACGTCCGGGCCCGGGTCGGCCCGGTGCCCGGGGGGGCCACCATCGGCGGCATCCACCTCGAAGGACCGTTCCTCAACCCGAAATA
>Ga0209415_10016297_pt1 | contig 11952 bp, 5 predicted proteins | sample PeaSoiSIISIP2007_FD_187696 | JGI IMG/M metagenome (GOLD analysis project Ga0209415, IMG submission 187696) | Peat soil microbial communities from Weissenstadt, Germany - SII-SIP-2007 (SPAdes) (version 2) | ecosystem: Environmental > Terrestrial > Soil > Wetlands > Peat | place: Germany... | reverse complement strand
CCTGCCGACACGCCTCACAGCTTGCGCGACGTGAGCTTCCGCCGCGGCCCGAACGGCGAAGGACGCATCATCATCGATCTATCCGACAGCTCCGTGGGCATTGATTTGCACCAGCAGGGCAAAAGTCTGATCATCGACTTCATGAATACGGCGCTGCCGAAAAACCTCGAGCGCCGGCTCGATGTCATAGACTTCGCGACACCCGTGCAGACCATCGACGCGTTCATGCAAGGCAGCAACTCGCGGATTGCGATCGAGCCCAAAGGCTTGTGGGAACACTCGGCCTACCAGACCGATAACCGCTTTACCATCGAGATCAAACCGATTGTCGAAGACCCGACCAAACTGATTCAGGGCTCGCGCGTGGGCTACACCGGCGAGAAGCTGTCACTCAACTTCCAGAATGTTGAGGTCCGCGCGGTGCTGCAGGTGATCGCCGACTTTACGGGCTTCAACTTCATTACCAGCGACACAGTGGGCGGCAACCTGACGCTGCGCCTGAAGGATGTGCCGTGGGACCAGGCGCTGGACATCATTCTGCAGGCCAAAGGACTCGACATGCGCAAGAACGGCAACGTGGTGTGGATTGCGCCGCGCGATGAGCTCGCGACCAAGGAAAAGCTCGCGCTCGAAGCGCAGGCACAGATTTCCGACATCGAGCCGCTGCGCACCGAGTCGTTTCAGTTGAATTACGTGAAAGGGGACGCGATACAGGCCCTCCTCGCCAACAAGGACCAGCGGATACTGTCCAAGCGCGGCAGCGCCGTGAATGATCCGCGCACCAATACGCTGTTCGTGCAGGATACACCTTCGCGTCTGGAGCAGGTACGCGCGCTGGTCCGCAAGATCGACGTGCCGGTGCGCCAGGTGATGATCGAGTCGCGCATCGTCCAGGCTACCGACACCTTCAGCCGCAATCTCGGTGCGAGATTCGGGGTGAACCAAACCGCAAGTCAGAATCTGGGCAATGGCTCGCAGAGGGTAACCTTTGGTGGACAACTCGATACGACGGCCTTCCAAACGAACCAGATTGCTTCCCCAATTCCGACATTGAATCAAACGCTCGGCGTGGTTTTGCCCGCGGCAGGCCTAAACGGCGCTACCCCAGGGGCTTTCTCGTTGATTCTATTTAATGACGCGATGACGCGTTTTCTTAATATGGAAGTCTCGGCGCTGCAGGCGGACGGCAAAGGCAAGATCATCTCCAGCCCGCGCGTGATCACCGCCGACCAGGTCGAAGCGACGATCGAGCAGGGCACGCAAATCCCGTACCAGCAGGCGACTTCGAGCGGCGCCACCAGCGTATCGTTCAAGAAAGCGACGCTGTCGCTCAAGGTCAAGCCGCAGATCACGCCCGACGATAACATCATCATGGATCTCGAAATCCACAACGACAGCGTCGGCGCGGTAACCACCGCCGGTCCGTCGATCAACACCCAGCAGGTCACGACTAACGTTCTCGTCCAGAACGGCGGCACCGTGGTGATCGGCGGCATCTTCGTGCAAACACAGAACGACCAGACCAACAAAATTCCCGTGCTGGGAGACATGCCGTATATCGGCTTCCTGTTTCGACAAAACTCCAAACAGGACGATCGCAACGAACTGCTGGTCTTCATCAGCCCGAAGATAATAAAGAGCACCGTGTCCGCGCGTTGACCAATCAGGCCCGTTCGTTTTAAGACGGCCGGTTCCCCGGCCGTTTTTTTGTCTCTTCTGCGACCGCCGGTCGGCTCGGTACAGCACGGGATTCACGCTACAATCTCGGCATGCCCAACGAACCACGATCAGCGCACCTTGCCGCCACGATTCCTGGCAATATCTTCCTCGTCGGCCCGATGGGTGCCGGCAAGACTTCGGTCGGCCGGTTACTGGCCAAACATTTCGACAAGACATTCTACGATTGCGACCACGAAATTGAGCGCCATACCGGCGTCACAATTCCGGTAATTTTCGACATCGAGGGCGAAGCCGGATTCCGGACACGGGAAGCGGCGGTGCTGCGCGAGCTTGCGGCGCTGCATGACATCGTACTTGCCACCGGTGGCGGCGTGGTGGTGCGTGAAGAGAATCGGCGCGTGCTGAAGCAGAACGGCACCGTAGTATATTTGCGCGCAGCGCTCGACGACCTGTGGCAGCGCACGCGGCACGACCGCAACCGCCCGCTGTTGCAAACTGCAGATCCACGCGCCAAACTCGAGCAATTGTACGTGCAACGCGACCCGCTATACCAGGAAGTGGCGACGCTGGTGGTGGATACCGGCAACCAGAGCCTGCGCAACTTCGCCCACAAGCTCGAGCAGCGCCTGCGCGAACACTTTAGGTCGACCGCCATACCGGCCGAAACCGGGCCTGAGCCCGACCGCTTCAATAATTAGCCGCGCTATTCCGGCCCGACAAATCATGCATACAGTCCAGGTAGCATTGGCGGATCGCAGCTATCCGATTTATATCGGCGAGCGGCTGCTTGCGCGCCCAGAACTGCTGACGCGGCACATGCCGCAAAAACGCGCCGCGGTGATCACCGATACCACGCTCGCGCCGCTTTATCTCGACACGGTTGCCAGCGCACTCACCACGGCCGGCGTAAGCGTGACGCCGGTTGTAATACCCACCGGCGAGCAGCATAAGGACTGGCATACTTTGAACGCATTATTCGATGCGCTGCTCGCCAACCGCTGCGAACGCAAAACCACACTGATCGCGCTTGGCGGTGGCGTCATCGGCGATCTCACCGGGTTTGCCGCCGCGACTTACCTGCGCGGCGTGCCCTTCATTCAGATGCCGACGACACTGCTCGCGCAGGTCGATTCCTCGGTCGGCGGCAAGACCGCGATCAATCATCCGCGCGGCAAAAACATGATCGGCGCTTTTTACCAGCCGCTCGCGGTCATCGCCGATACCGCGACGCTCGACACCCTGCCCGTACGCGAGCTGGGCAGCGGCCTCGCTGAAGTCATCAAATATGGGCTGATCCGCGACGCGGAGTTTTTCGAGTGGCTCGAACAAAACATCGATGCACTGGTCACGCGCGACCCACGGACACTGGCCTATGCGATCCAGCGTTCGTGCGAAAACAAGGCGGGGGTGGTTGTCGCCGATGAGCGCGAGGAAAGCGGCGAGCGAGCGCTGCTCAATCTCGGCCACACTTTCGGCCACGCGATCGAAACCGGACTAGGCTTCGGTTCATGGCTGCACGGCGAAGCCATTGCCGCCGGCACCGTAATTGCGGCGCGTGTATCGCGGCACATGCATTTGATCAGTGATGCCGATGTTGCGCGCATCGTGTCGTTGCTTGAGCGCGCACGGTTGCCGGTGACTGCACCCGACCTCGGTTTCGAGCGCTACCTGCAGTTGATGGGCGGAGATAAAAAAGTGGAGGGCGGCAGGCTCCGCTTCATCCTGCTGCGCGCCATCGGGTCGGCGTTTCTCACCGCCGATGTGCCGCAGCATGCGCTTGCTGCGGCACTCGCGGCCACCGTCGCACATGCCTGAACTGGCGTCATACGCGGTCGGTCCGCACAACACGCGCGGCCGCCGCCGGCGCGAAGCGCCGCCGGTTGGCCGCAGCGAGTTCCAGCGCGACCGCGACCGCATCATCCATTCGACCGCATTCCGCCGCCTCGAGTACAAAACCCAGGTTTTCGTCAACCATGAAGGCGATCTGTTCCGCACGCGCCTTACGCACAGCCTCGAAGTCGCTCAGATCGCCCGCTCGGTGGCCCGCAATCTGCGCCTGAACGAAGACCTGGTCGAGGCGATTTCGCTCGCCCACGATCTCGGCCACACGCCGTTCGGCCATGCCGGACAGGACGCGTTGCACCGCTGCATGAAACCGTACGGGGGTTTCGAGCACAATTTGCAATCGCTGCGCGTGGTCGATCAGCTCGAGCAGCGGTACGCGGCGTTCGACGGCCTCAATCTGTGCTTCGAGACCCGCGAAGGCATCCTCAAGCATTGCTCGTTGAAAAACGCGCGCGGGCTAGGCGATGTCGGCGAGCGTTTCGTGAAGCGCCAGCGGCCGTCGCTCGAGGCGCAACTCGCCAATCTCGCCGACGAAATCGCCTACAACAACCACGACGTCGACGACGGTCTGCGCTCAGGCCTGCTCTTGATAGAGCAGTTCGCGCAGGTCGGCATTTTCACGCGCCATATGAAACAGGTGCTGCGCGAGTATCCGAAAATCGAATCGCGGCGGCTGGTGCACGAAACAGTGCGGCGCATGATCAGCACGCTGGTGGTCGACCTCACCCGGGAGACCGCGAACAACATCAAGGCACATGCGCCGCGCAACTTGGACAACGTGCACGCGGCACCGCCGCTCGTCACTTTCAGCGCCGCGATGCAGCGCCAGCAACAGGAATTGAAGCAGTTTTTGCGCCTGAATCTCTATCAGCACCACCAGGTCGCGCGCATGACCAACAAGGCGCGCCGCATTGTCAGCGATCTGTTTAAGGCATTTACCGTCGAACCACGATTGCTCCCGCCGCAATATCACGAGCAGACAAAAACTGATATTGCGCGTACCGTTGCCGATTACATCGCCGGCATGACCGATCGGTATGCGATGCGCGAACATCGGCGACTATTCGCGGTGGACGAGATCTGATCTTTTTGCGCCGCAGCACGGCGTGTGCGCTTCGCCCGCTAAACTCCCGGATTAGCACGGTTTTTCAAAGTCTTGAAGTCTGCTGCCTGAGGCGGTATATTTAATCGGTTTGCGCGTGTTTTTGGCGCTTCGAAGCCGGCTGGCGTCCCCCGGCTTTTTTTCACCCGAAAGGTTGAACGTGATTCAGCTGCCGCTTGCCCAGGGAATGTACGATCCGGCCCACGAACACGATGCGTGCGGCGTCGGCTTTGTCGCGCATATCAAGGGCAAGAAATCGCACACCATCGTCGGGCAGGGTCTCACCATCCTGAAAAACCTCAATCACCGCGGCGCGGTGGGCGCGGATCCCAAGGCCTCCGACGGCGCAGGGATCCTGCTCCAGATCCCCGACAAGTTCTGCCGCGAGGAGCTGGCGAAGCAAGGCGTGAAGCTGCCGCCGGTGGGCCAATACGGCGTCGGCATGGTGTTCCTGCCGCGCGATCCCGCTTCGCGCTTCGCCTGCGAATATGAGATCGAGCGCGCGATCAAGGACGAAGGCCAGGCGCTGCTCGGCTGGCGCGACGTGCCGGTGGACAATTCCGACCTCGGCGAGTCGGTAAAGTTGATCGAGCCGGTGATCCGGCAGGTGTATGTCGGCCGCGGCAAGGGCGTTACCGTCACCGATGCGCTCGAGCGCAAGCTTTACATCATCCGCAAGAGCGCCGGTCACGCGATACAGGCGCTCAAGCTCGCGCACGGCAAGGAGTTCTACGTGCCGTCGATGTCGGCGCGCACCATCGTCTACAAGGGGATGCTGCTCGCGCACCAGGTCGGCGTGTATTACCGGGACCTGCAGGACTCACGCGTGGTGTCGGCGCTCGCGCTGGTGCATCAGCGTTTCTCCACCAATACCTTCCCGTCGTGGGATCTCGCGCACCCGTTCCGCATGATCTGCCATAACGGCGAAATCAACACGGTGCGCGGCAACGTCAACTGGATCCGCGCCCGCCAGGGCGCGATCTCAAGCCCGATTCTGGGCCGCGATCTCGACAAGCTGTGGCCGCTTATCTACGACGGGCAATCCGATTCAGCGTCGTTCGATAACGCGCTCGAGCTGCTCGTCATGAGCGGCTATTCGATCGCGCATGCGATGATGATGATGATCCCCGAAGCGTGGGAAAGCCACGCGCTGATGGACGCCAACCGCCGGGCCTTCTACGAGTATCACGCGGCGATGATGGAGCCATGGGACGGCCCGGCGTCGATCGCCTTTACCGACGGCCGCCAGATCGGCGCCACGCTCGACCGCAACGGCCTGCGCCCGTCGCGCTACATCGTGACCGAGGACGACCTGGTGATCATGGGCTCGGAGTGCGGATGCCTGCCGGTGCCCGAAGAGCGCATCGTCAAGAAGTGGCGGCTGCAGCCTGGCCGCATGTTCCTCGTCGACCTGGAGAAAGGCCGCATCGTCGACGACAGGGAACTCAAAGATACACTCGCTGCGGCGAAGCCTTATCGCGAGTGGATCGAGCGCATCCGCGTGAAGCTCGATGAAGTCGAGAGCGACAAGCAGCGGCCCGAACGCTCGGCCGTGGCCTTGCTTGACCGCCAGCAGGCTTTCGCCTACACCCAAGAGGACATCAAGTTTCTGATGACGCCCATGGCGGTCAACGGCGAGGAGCCGGTCGGCTCGATGGGCAATGACTCGCCGCTCGCGGTGCTGTCGGACAGGAACAAGACGCTGTACCACTATTTCAAGCAGCTGTTCGCACAGGTGACGAACCCGCCGATCGACCCGATCCGCGAGGAGCTGGTGACTTCGCTTGTCTCGTTCATCGGACCAAAGCCTAATTTGCTCGGCATTGACGAAACCAACCCGCCGATCAGGCTCGAGGTGAGCCAGCCGGTGCTCGATTTCTACGAAATGGAAAAGGTCCGGCACATTGAGCGCTACACGGAAGGCAAGTTCAGGTGCTGCGAACTCGACATTTGCTATCCGGTCGCCTGGGGCAAAGAAGCAATCGAAGCGCGGCTCGCCTCGCTGCGCGCACAGGCCGAGGATGCGGTGCGCTCCGGCTACTCGATCATCATCGTCTCCGACCGCAGGATCGACCGCGAACATGTCGCGATCCCCGCGCTGCTCGCACTGTCGGCGATCCACCAGCACTTGGTGGCGAAGGGCCTGCGCACCAGCGCGGGTCTGGTAGTAGAGACCGGTTCGGCGCGCGAAGTACATCATTTTGCACTGCTCGCCGCCTATGGCGCGGAAGCGGTACACCCGTATCTCGCGCTCGAAACGCTGCTCGCGATGGCCGACACGCTGCCCGGTGATATCGACGGAAAAAAAGCGATCAAGAATTACGTCAAGGCACTCGGCAAGGGGCTGAAGAAGGTGATGTCGAAGATGGGCATCTCGACTTACATGTCATACACCGGCGCGCAGATTTTCGAGGCGGTCGGTCTGTCCCGTGCGCTGATCGACAAGTACTTTACCGGCACGACATCGAACGTCGAGGGCATCGGTGTGTTCGAAGTTGCCGAGGAAGCGAACCGCATCCACCAGGCAGCATTCGGCAACGACCCAGTGCTCGCGTACGCGCTCGATGCGGGCGGCGAGTACGCGTACCGCGTGCGCGGGGAGGAGCATATGTGGACGCCGGATGCGATCGCGAAGCTGCAGCACTCGGCGCGCCAGAAATCGTATGCGACGTACAAGGAATACGCGCACATCATCAACGACCAGTCGCAGCGGCACATGACGTTTCGTGGGCTGTTCGAGTTCCGATTTGGCCAGCGCAAGCCGGTTCCGCTTGAGGAGGTCGAGCCCGCCGCCGAGATCGTCAAGCGCTTCTCGACCGGCGCGATGTCGCACGGCTCAATCTCGGTCGAAGCACACACTACGCTCGCGGTGGCGATGAACCGCATCGGCGGCAAGTCGAACACCGGCGAAGGCGGCGAGGACCGCCGCCGCTACGCGCCGATCAAGGCCGGCGAGACGCTCGCGACGCGACTGGGCGCCAACCGCGTCGCGCGAGACATGGAGCTCAAGGCCGGCGATTCGCTCAAGTCGAAGATCAAGCAGGTCGCGAGCGGGCGTTTTGGCGTGACTGCCGAATATCTGGCTTCAGCCGAGCAGATCCAGATCAAGATGGCGCAGGGCGCGAAACCCGGCGAGGGCGGGCAGCTGCCCGGGCGCAAGGTGTCCGAGTACATCGCCGAGCTGCGTTACTCGACCCCCGGCGTCGAGCTGATCAGCCCACCGCCTCACCATGACATCTATTCAATCGAAGATCTGGCGCAGTTGATTCACGATTTGAAAAACGCCAACCCCGCCGCTTCGATCAGCGTCAAGCTGGTCTCGGAGGTCGGTGTCGGTACCGTCGCCGCGGGCGTCGCAAAAGCGAAGTCTGACCACGTCACAATCTCCGGTCATGACGGCGGCACGGGCGCTTCTCCGTGGTCATCGATCAAGCATGCCGGCACGCCGTGGGAACTGGGCCTGGCCGAGACACAACAGACGCTGGTGCTCAATCGCCTGCGCGGCAGGATCGCGGTGCAGGTGGACGGCCAGATCAAGACCGGCCGCGATGTCGTGATCGGCGCGATTCTCGGCGCCGACGAGTTCGGCTTCGCCACGGCGCCGCTGGTGACCGCGGGCTGCATCATGATGCGCAAATGTCACCTCAACACCTGCCCGGTCGGCGTAGCGACCCAGGATCCGGTGCTGAGAAAGCGGTTCTCCGGCAAGCCGGAGTACGTGATCAATTACTTCTTTTTTGTCGCCGAAGAGGTGCGCGAGTTGATGGCGAGCCTCGGCATCCGCAGGTTCAGCGACCTGATCGGCCGCACCGACCTGCTCGACACCCGGGAGGGCGTCGAGCACTGGAAGGCGCGCGGCCTTGATTTCTCGAAGATTTTTTACATGCCGCAGATGCCGGCCGAAGTTGCGCGCTTCAACTGCGAAAAGCAGGACCATGGCCTCGCGCGAGCGCTCGACCATCGGTTGATCGAGCTTGCCGGGCCCGCGCTCGAGCGCGGCGAGAAGATCGTTATCGACATGCCAATCCGCAACATCAATCGCACTGTTGGCACCATGCTTTCTTCCGAGATCGCGCAGCGCTACGGCCATGAAGGCCTGCCGGACGACACGATTCACATCCGTTTCGCCGGCTCGGCAGGCCAGAGCTTCGGCGCATTCCTGGCCCACGGCGTAACGCTCGACCTGATCGGCGACACCAACGACTACTGCGGCAAGGGCCTCTCGGGCGGGTGCATCTCGGTGCAGCCCTCGCCCAAGTTCCGCGGCGAGCCGACCGAGAACATTATTACCGGCAACGTCGTGCTCTACGGTGCGATCGCCGGCGAGGCATATTTCCGCGGCGTCGCTGGCGAGCGCTTCGCGGTGCGCAACTCGGGCGCCCAGGCGGTGGTCGAGGGCGTCGGCGACCACGGCTGCGAATACATGACCGGCGGTACGGTAGCGGTGCTCGGCGCGACCGGCCGTAACTTCGCTGCCGGCATGTCGGGCGGCATCGCCTACGTACTCGACGAAGAAGGCGAGTTCATCAAATACTGCAATCCGGCGATGGTCGAGCTCGAGCCCGTGCTTTCGGAGGCCGAACAGGCGGCAAAGATTGCCCGCGATGTCTGGCACCTAGGGCTTGCGGACGAAGCGATCCTCAGGCGCATGATCGAGAACCATGCGCGCTATACCGGCAGCCGCCGCGCGCACGACATTCTTGAACAGTGGAGCGTCTATCGGTTGCGCTTCGTCAAGATCTTTCCCAAGGAATACCGGCGTGCCCTCACCGAGCTTGCCGCCGCCGGCCGCAAGGCTGCGGCTTGAACCTGAAACCGGCGCGCGGACTGCATACCATGGGCAAAATCACCGGCTTTCTCGAATATCAGCGCCTGCAAGAAGCGGCGGATGCGCCGGATGCGCGCAAGCAGCACTATCGCGAGTTCGTCCATCACCTGACGGACGACGGGGCAAAGGTCCAAGGAGCGCGCTGCATGGACTGCGGCACACCGTTCTGCATGAGCGGCTGCCCGGTCAACAACATCATCCCCGATTTCAACGACCTCGTTTACCGGCAGGACTGGAAAAACGCGGTCGAAACCCTGCACTCGACCAATAATTTCCCTGAGTTCACCGGTCGCGTATGTCCCGCGCCGTGCGAAGAGGCCTGCACGCTGCGCATCAACAACGACCCGGTCGGCATCAAGTCGATCGAGCATGCGATCATCGACAAAGCGTGGGAGGAGGGCTGGGTCAAGCCGCTGCCGGCGGCAGCGCAAACCGGCAAGCGCGTTGCGGTGATTGGTTCCGGCCCGGCCGGGCTTGCCTGCGCGCAGCAACTCGCGCGTGCAGGCCACGCCGTGGTGGTGTTCGAGAAGAACGATCGCATTGGCGGTCTGCTGCGCTACGGCATTCCTGATTTCAAGATGGAAAAAGGGCTGATCGACCGCCGGCTTGAGCAAATGCGCGCGGAAGGCGTCGAGTTCAAGACCAACCATGCCGTAGGCCGGGCGCCGGTGGGCGCGGGCAACGGCGCAGCGAAAGCGCTCGATGCAGCGACCATTGCCGATGAATTCGACGCGGTGGTACTCGCCGGCGGCGCTGAGATGCCGCGTGATCTGCCGGTTCCCGGGCGCGAGTTCGGCGGTATCCACTTTGCAATGGATTTCCTACCCCTGCAGAACCGCCGCGTCGCTGGCGATCTGAGGGTGGCGGACCTGTGGGCTACCGGCAGGCATATAGTCATCATCGGCGGCGGCGACACCGGCTCCGACTGCGTCGGCACGTCAAACCGCCATGGCGCTGCGTCGGTAACTCAGTTTGAGTTGCTGCCGATGCCCCCAGACGTCGATATGAACCCGGTGTGGCCATACTGGCCGCAGCGGCTGCGCACCTCGTCCTCACACGAAGAGGGGGCGCAGCGCGACTGGGCGGTCGCCACCAAGCGCTTCGAAGGTAAAAACGGCAAGGTCGAAAAACTGGTCGCGGTGCGCGTCGAATGGAAAGACGGCAGGATGCAGGAAGTCCCGGGCTCGGAATTCGAACTAAAGGCTGACCTGGTGCTGCTAGCGATGGGCTTCGTTTCGCCGGTGCAGTCGGTGCTCGACGCGTTTGGCGTCGCGAAAGACGCTCGCGGCAACGCCAAAGCCGTTACCGAAGGCGCAGAGTGTTATGCAACTTCGGTCACCAAGATATTCGCCGCCGGCGACATGCGCCGCGGCCAGTCGCTGGTGGTATGGGCGATCCGTGAGGGGCGTCAGTGTGCGCGTGCGGTTGACGAGTTCCTGATGGGGTTTTCGGTGTTGCCGCGATAAATCAGGCTTGAGCTGTCAGGATTGAGGATTGAGTGTGTTGCCTGTCCTTGCGTGGCCTCAATCCCCGATTTTCAATCCTCAGTCCTGAACAATGTCCAAGCTCAAAAACGACACGCTTATCCGCGCGCTGCTGCGCGAACCCACGCCCTATACGCCGATCTGGCTGATGCGCCAGGCCGGGCGCTACCTGCCGGAATACAATCAGACCCGCGCGCGCGCCGGCAGCTTCCTCGCGCTGTGCAAAAACCCCGATCTTGCGACCGAAGTCACGCTGCAGCCGCTCGCGCGTTACCCGCTCGATGCCGCTATCGTGTTTTCCGACATTCTCACCATTCCGGATGCAATGGGGCTCGGCCTCTATTTCGCTGATGGCGAGGGACCGAAATTCGAACGCCCGCTGCGCGAAGAATGGGAGATCAAGGATTTAACCGTTCCTGACCCGACATCGCATTTGCGCTATGTGCTCGATACCGTTAGCCAGGTAAAACGCGCGCTCGCCGGCAGCGTACCGCTGATCGGGTTTGCGGGCAGCCCGTTCACGCTCGCTTGCTACATGATCGAAGGCCAAGGCAGCAGCGATTTCGCGTCCGTCAAGGCTATGCTTTACCAGCGTCCCGATCTGCTGCATCACATACTCAGTGTCAACGCCGCGGCAGTGACCGCTTACTTGAACGCCCAGATTGAAGCCGGCGCACAGGCGGTGATGATTTTCGATACTTGGGGCGGTATTCTGTCGCACGCTGCGTTCCAGAAGTTCTCGCTGGCTTATACCGCGCGCGTGATGGCCGGATTGAAACGGTCGCACGAAGGGGCGCGCATACCCAGCATCGTGTTCACCAAGGGCGGCGGCGGCTGGCTGGAAAGCATCGCCGTGATCGGTTGCGATGCGGTGGGTCTAGACTGGACCGTCGATATCGGTGCCGCTCGCGTGCGGATTGGCGCGCACGTGGCGCTGCAGGGAAATCTGGATCCGGCGGTGCTGCTATCGTCACCCGCCGCGATCCAGCGCGAAGCCGGCGCGATTCTCGAGA
>Ga0209415_10016296_pt1 | contig 11953 bp, 11 predicted proteins | sample PeaSoiSIISIP2007_FD_187696 | JGI IMG/M metagenome (GOLD analysis project Ga0209415, IMG submission 187696) | Peat soil microbial communities from Weissenstadt, Germany - SII-SIP-2007 (SPAdes) (version 2) | ecosystem: Environmental > Terrestrial > Soil > Wetlands > Peat | place: Germany... | reverse complement strand
CCGATCGTCGGGCCGGGCTTGACCGGCCTGCCGTCGCGCTCGCCGGTGATGCTCATCGCCCCGCCGGCGGCCTGGGCGATCGGGTCGAACGCCAGGCCCTTCTCGTATGGGCTGCCGTCGCCAAAACCCTTGATCTGGGCGTAGATGATGCCGGGGTTGATGGCGCTGACGACGTCGTAGCCGAGGCCAAGCCGCTCGACCGCGCCGGGCGCGAAGTTCTCGGCGAAGACGTCGGCGCGCTGCACCATCTGCTTGACCAGCGCCAGGCCGCGGTCCGATTTGAGGTTGATCGTGATGGACCGCTTGTTGGCGTTGTACATCATGAAATAGTGCGCGTCGCCGAAGCCGGTGCGGCCGGCTTCGCCGCCTTTCGGGTTCTCCACCTTGGCAATGTCGGCGCCCATCCAGGCAAGCGCCTCGGTGCAGGTCGTGCCGGCCTCGAACTGGGTCAGGTCGAGCACGCGGATACCGGCCAAGCAGCCGGGGGATGCGGGCGTTACGTCCATGGCAGACTCCTGTTCGGGGGAGGCAGTCGTTACCCCCGCTTTCGCCACTCCAGCGTTACACCGGGCGCCAACGGGCGGCTTCCTCAATCTCCGCCGCTGCGATCGCCCTGGCAAGCGCGGCGCTGAGCTGCTTGGCCGACTGCAGCGTGAGCTCGACCGCGACCCGCGTGCCCGGCCCGAGTGTCGCGTTCACGAAATCGATGGTGATGGCCTCTTCCAGCAGGGCGTGGTGCGGGTGGTCGTACGACACCACCGCGTGGGTCAGATTGAACCACCCATCCACGCCCTTGCCGGCGCCATCGGCGCTGACGACCTCAACGATCGAGGTGCACATGCCGGGGATTATGCGGCCAGGTGCTTGTGCAAGAACGAAAAGACCTTTTGCCAGCCGTCCAACGCCTGCTCGACGCGGTACATCGGCCGGTCGTAGTAGAAGAAGCCGTGCCCGGCGCCGTCGTAGCGGTGAAACTCGTAGTGCTTGCCGTGCTTCTTGAGCTCGGCCTCGTGCAGGTTCACCTGCTCCGGGGTCGGCGAACGATCCTCATTGCCGAACAGGCCGAGCAGCGGGCAGGACAGGTCCTTGGTGAACTCGATCGGCGCGGTCGGCTGCTTCGGCGTCAGCTCCTGCTGGCTCATCACCACGCGGCCACCCCAAAGCTCGACGGCGGCGTCTATGCTTTTGGTGTGGCAGGCAAACAGGAAGGTGTGCCGCCCGCCGGAGCAGGTGCCCCACACGGCGACCTTGCCGTTGTGCCAGGGCTGGGCGCGCAGCCATGCCACCGCGCCTGCGGTGTCACCGATGACCTGCGCATCGGGAACCCCGCCCTCGGCGCGCACTTTTGCGGCGACATCGTCGGATTTGCCTTCGCCGGCGCGGTGATAGAGGTTGTGGCTGATGGCGGCGTAACCGTGATGCGCGAATTTCCGCGTTGTCTCGCGGTACCACTCGTCCCAGCCGGGCGCATGATGCATGAGCACGATGCCGGGGAAGGGGCCTGGACCCAGCGGCCGCGCGGCGTAGGCCGAGATCGGCGTGTTGTTGTCGCCGTTGATCGAAATGGTCTCCGCAATCATTCCTTCGTAGGCCATGGTCGCTCCCCCCTTTGTCGATGCGAAAATATGATAGCCGCTGCCGGTCGGGAATCAAGCGGTCCGCGACATGGGCGCGTCGCGGGTCGATGACTGCGTGGTCCGCTCGGTTGCTGGCCCTGACGCGACCAGACGGTCGGGCGGCTACCGATCCGCCTGATCGCCGCGGTGCCGGTTTCCCACCCGATGGCGCGACAACGGCGGGAGCGGATCAGAGGCGACATCCCGAGCGCGCTGCCTCCGCCGTCGGGGTGTCGGTTACATACGCGGTGCCCGCACGTGATGCCGATCTGCCGCCAGCAGGAGCCGAAGACGACGCCACCGGTGCCGGGGCACCAGGTGGCGTGCCATCTGGTGGGCGGGTGAAGGTCCGTCCCTATTCGTCATGGATCCTGGGGCCGTTTGAATGCCGCCTACCCAAAGCAGCGATAGGCGGGTCGCTTGGCCTAGACACCAGATTCGACCCATTGCGGTCGTTCAGCCACCCCTGCCTGGTCGGCGGCAAAGCGCCATTACCGGTCATCTGCGGCGCAACGATCGAACGGCCGGCATCAAGGGAGAACGAAGGCCATCATCATCGATCTGGAGTCTACCAATCCGAAGGCGATCCCGTGGTGCCGGCTCTGGAATTTGGTATCGGACCGCCTGACAGTAGATTTTCATGAAAGTTGCCGGATCAAAAATCCCCGGACAAGGAGAACTTTCGCCCAATATCTGGAAGCGGTCTCGCCCATATCACCCATCCGATTAGGTGATTGGTTGCCGTTCTCAGAGCTGGCGGGAGACGTGGCTGAAGGCGTTGTTCAGGCCATTGCCCAGCGTGTTGAATGCCGACACGACCACGACGGCCAGAACGCCCGCCATCACGCCGTACTCCAGGGCGGTCACCGCACGGCGGTCGGCCTTCAGTTCCAGCCATGTCTTCAGGTACTCGATCATGGTTGTCGTCCCTTGGTTGCTGCGTTCAGTCTATCATGCACGATTGAGACCGTGACGCAGGCGCTCCGTTATTTCCGCAGCGCAGCGAAATTGTATCTTGCACGACACGCTGGCTATTCGGCCATACGCCATAGGTCCACCAGCTCGGCCAACTGGCCTAAGCTGTCGATCGAAATCGCCTCAGCGGCTGCCGGACGGTCAGCGCGAAGCGGACGAATATGGATGCGCCGAGAGAGTGGTACGAGGTGAGGGCAAGGGTGCCTTACGATGAAACGTGGCCCGTGCAGCCGGATCACCTTTCCGCTGCTGTGCGCCACGGGAAACCGCCGCGCCGCCAGCGAGGCCCCGTCGTGGCCGATGGGCCGGCCGTTCTGACGCCGGCCGGCATCACACGATCCGCCGCACGGGGTCGTTAATCCGTGTCTGCGGCGGTCGCGACGGCACGGAAAAGCCTCCCGCCCGCCGTTCTCAATCCTGCGGTCGGGGCACCAGCCACGGAGCCAATGCCTTTGAGCGACAATTCTACAGCCGACGGTGCTGCGTTTCCAAATCGGCTTGAGGTGTTGGGTGCATCGAAGGTCCGGATTACGTTGCCATCCGGTGCGTCACCGACAGGCCGTCCAAGGTCGGCTCACCACCCGTTGCTGACATTCAAGCTGGCCCACTAGCCCGTCGTGGCCGTCCCCGGGCTTGTCCCGGGGACGGCCACGACGGGGAAGCTGGGGTGCGCACCGGCGTTCACACCTCAAGATAAATCCGTCCGTCGAACAGCCGGCGCGTGGTGCGGAAGAACGAGCCGCGCTGCGCGATCCATTCGCCGGGACCGGTCTGCTCGACTGCGGCGCCGACCGCCAGGATGCCGGACGGCATGCCGATGCGGATCGCCTCGCGCTGCGCGGCACCGGGCGCCAATGCGTCGGCCACCAGCGTGCCGGCGATGCGCGCGGCGACGCCGGTGCACAGCGAGGCGGTCAGCGGCAGCGCGCGGTGCGGTTGCCCGTTCGACAGGAAGCGCGCGGTGAGATCGACGTCGGCCTTGGCGATCGCCTCGCCGGTCAGGGTCGGCGCGTCGGCCGGCGGGGCGACGAAGCCGATCATCGGCACGCCCGCGATGGTGGCGGCTTCCGTCATGTCGCGCGCGATGCCCATGGCGACCGCGGCGCATTGCCGTATCGCCTGCAGCCGGGCCAGAAGGTCGGTGTTGGCGTCGAGCTGTTCCGGCAGCTCGGTGCCGGTCAGGCCGAGATCGGCGGCGCGTAGGAACACGCCGGCATTGGCGGCGTCGACCATCGACGCGGCGATTTTTCCCACGCCGGGCACGTCCAGCGTGTCCACCGGGTGGCCGGTCGGCAGCAGCTTGCCGGTGGTGGCGCCGCCGGGGGTGATGAAGTCCAGCCGCACCGGTGCGCCGGAGCCGGCGACGCCGGGAATCACCAGATCGCCATCGTAACGCGGCTTGTTGTCGCGCAGCGGGAAGGTCGCGTGGATCAGCTTTTTGGTGTTGGTGTTGTAGATGCGCACGGTTGCCGTCTCGCCGTCGGCGTGGACAAGGCCCTCGTCCATGGCGAACGGGCCGACGGCGGAGCTCATGTTGCCGCAGTTAGCGCGGTAGTCGACGCGCGGCTCGCGGATCTGCACCTGGGCGAAGGTGTAGTCGACGTCGGCATCGTTGCGGATTGACGGGGCGATGATACAGACTTTCGACAGCGAGGAGATGCCGCCGCCCATACCGTTGAGCTGGCGGCCATAGGGGTCCGGGCTGCCCATCGCGGCGAGGAAGAGTGGGTCCCAGTCGGCACGTTCTGCCGGGAGGTCGCGCTGGTGGAACATGACCGCCTTGGAGGTGCCGCCACGCATGAAGACGGCCGGTAGGGTAAGAGTGGGCATTGGGGGGGACTCCTGTGGCGTTGGGCTGGGGTGGCATTGCGCGTGGCTTTTCTCCCCCTCCCCTTGAGGGACGGGGTTGGGGGGAGGGGTGGGTGCCGGGGTCGCACCGCTGCACCGTGCCCCGGAACCCCCCCCACCCCCTCCCTCAAGGGGAGGGGGAGAATTCGTGCATTACGTGGCGGGTGAACAGGGTTAGCGAGCGCTCCGCCGCTTCCCGCGTCAGGCTGCCGAAGGCGAAGCGGCAGAGCAGATAGTTGATGCCGCCGTCGGCGATCTCGCGCGCCAGGAAATCGCGGACTTTTGGGGCGGCGCCGGCGACGGCGCGGCCGGTGGCCTCGGCTTCGTCAAATTCCTCGGGGAACAGGGCGTTGGCGTTGGGCAACTGCATGTTGTGGCGGTTCCACAGCTTCATGAAGCTGGCGCGCCACTGGCGATAGGCGGGGCGCGCGGTCTCCAGCGCTTCGCGGTCGGTCTCCGCCATCACGATGTGGCGGTTGACGGCCATGAACGGGATGGTCTCCGGGGCGTGGCCCAGCGCGGCCCACTCCGCGCGATAGCGATCGGTGATCGCGCGAGCGCCCTGGGCGCTGAGATTGGCCACGACATTCACCTTGAGCGGGGCGATCCGGGCCGTGCTGTCGGGCCGGCCGATGCCGTACCACAGCGGCGGGTAGGGGCGCTGCAACGGCGCCAGCTCCATCGGCACGTCACGAAACCGGAAGTATTTGCCTTCATACGTCAGTTCATCGGTGGTCAGACCACGCAGCAGCACTTCCAGCGCTTCGGTATACATCGGCACGGTGTCGATCGGATCGTGGCCGAAATAACGATTCTCGATCGGCGAGATGCCGCGCCCGACGCCCAGCAGCATGCGGCCGCCGCTCATCTGGTCGAGCATGCAGACCTCGTCGATCAGGCGCAGCGGATGATACAAAGGCAAGGTGTAGACTAGCGGGCCGAGGCGCAGGCGCTGCGTGCGCTGGGCGACGGCGGACAGATAGACGCTGGGCGAGGGCGCCAGGCCGAGTGGCGTCGCGTGGTGCTCGGCGACGTGATAGCCGTAGAAGCCGGCCTTGTCGTAGGCCTCGACCAGCGCCAGGCGATCGGCATAGAAACGATCGAGCGGGCCGGCGCCGCGATCCATGTGGTCGAACACGCCGAATTTCATCGCCAGGCTCCCTGTTCAGGCCGTCTGCGCCAGCCGTTCCTTCTCCGCCATGCGCTCCTTGAGCTGCGCCGGCGTCAACCGCACGATGTCCTCGTTCTGGTGCGCGTAGAGATCGTAGGCCGCGGTGTCGAGCTCTTCGAGCGCCAGTCGCCCGCCGAGCACGTCGTTCTTCCACGCCTGCTGCTGGGGTTGGCGATCATGGAACTCCGGCATCACCTCATGCGCAAACAGCTCAAGGCTGTCGCAGATCGCCTGGTGGCTGGTCTTGCCGGCCTGGTTCAGCAGGATCACCTGATCGACATGCGCCGCTTCAAACAGACGCAGCCGCTTGCGGATGGTTTCGGGGGAGCCGATCAGCCCGTTGCGCAACGCCTGCTGCGCCTTGTCGGTCTTCCGCCAGTCCTGATATTCGTTCCACAGATTGCCGGTTCCCGGCGCGTCGACGCCCTTCCGGCCGTAATAGGACAGGGCGAAAATGAAGAAGGTCCAGCCGGCGGCAAGCTCGATCGCCTCCTCGTCGGTCGGCGCGCACATGAAGCCGTTGACGATGGCGATGTTGGGGTTGGGCTGATACTCGGCCAGCCGGTTCGGCCGGTGCAGGAAGTTGTTGTAGTAGCGGTGCACCCAGGCCTGCGCGGCATCCGGCGAGACGAAGCTGAAGCCCAGCGCGCCGATGCCCCATTCGCCGGCTTGGCCGATGGTCTGGATGTTGGAGCACGCCACCCAGAGCGGCGGGTGCGGTTTCTGGAACGGCTTCGGCACGACATTGCGGGCGGGAAAATCGTAGTACCGGCCGTGGAATTCCCACGAGGTGCGGGTGAACATCGGAATGATGGCGCGCACCGCCTCCTCCCAGCGGTCGCGCTTGTCGCGCACGCGGACGTTGAAGGGATGCAGCTCGGCCGGGCCGGCGCCCTCGCCCATGCCGAGCTCGACGCGGCCGCCCGACAGCAGATCGAGCGTCGCCACCTTCTCCGCCACGCGGTGCGGCTGGTTGGTGGTGAGCTGGATGATGCCGTGGCCGAGGCGGATGTTCCGCGTGCGCTGGCTGGCCGCGGCGAGGAACACCTCGGGCGCGGAGGAGTGCGAATATTCCTCCAGGAAGTGATGCTCCACCTCCCAGGCGTAGTCGTAGCCGAGGCGATCGGCCAGCTCGATCTGCGACAGGGACTGCTGCAGCAGGTCGTATTCGCTGCGCTCGGTCCACGGTCGGGGAAGCTGATGCTCGTAGAAGATGCCGAATTTCACTGTGAGTTCCTTTGGGGGTTCCTTTGGGGGTTCCTTTGGAACGTTGCTTGCCTTATCAGGCGGCGGCGCGGTGCGCCGGCAGCATCGCGGCGGTCAGGTGGATGATGCGCGGCATATCGTCGAGCCGGCGCAGCAGCGTCAGCAGGTGCCGCGCGGTGTCCGGCGCCAGGGCGCGCGTGGCGCAGTCGAGGAACTTGGCCTCCAGCAGGTCCTGCGGCAGCGGGTGGTCGGCGTCGCGGCCGATCGGCTGGTTGACGCGGCGCGACACGACGCTGCCGTCCTTCAGCGTGATGCGCACCTCGCCACCGAAATGGTCGGTGCTGGCCATCGACATCTGTGGGTGCGGCGCGGCGTGGATGCGGGCCAGCATGGCGCGCGTGTCCGGATCGCGGTGGGCGTCGCCCTCGAAATGCGCCAGCGTCACCTGGCGATCGAGCGCGGCGCGGGCCAGGCAGTGTTGCACACTGAATTTTGCATCCAGCGCGCTGTTCGGGTCGGGGCGGTTGGTGTGCGCCAGGCGGCGGGGGTGGGTCCAGGAGTCGACGCGCTCGATCGACGAAGGGGCGATGTCGTGCTCGCGCATCAGGGCCAGCATCGCGTCCACCGCGGGGTGCGTGCTGCCGCAGCAGGGATACTGCTTGATCGCCACGCCGGGGCGGGTGATGTCCAACGGGTCGGCCCAGTCGCGCAGGATCGCGTCGGCGTCGTAGTTGCCGGCGCCGTTGAAGACCTCCAAAAAACCCTGCTTGTGCTCGAAGGCGCCGGGGTTGGCGGTAAAACCTTCGGCGGCGAGAAGGGCGGCCAGCAGGCCGTTGCGCGCGCAGTGGCCGACGTGCAGCGGTTTCGTCATCGTGCCGAAATTCGCCTTGAGGCCGGAGGCGAAGGACGCGGCCAGGCCGAGCGCGACGGCGGTGCGGTCGGGGGCCAGGCCGAGCAGGTGCGCGCAGGCGGCGGTGGCGCCAAAAGTGCCGATGGTGGCGGTGGGGTGCCAGCCTTTTTCGTAGTGGTAAAAATTGATGCCGCGCGAGATGCGCGCTTCGGTTTCGAAGCCGGCGATGTAGGCGGCGAGGAAGTCGCGGTCATCCACCTCCAGGGTTTCGGCGAGCGCGAACAGCGCCGGCAGGATGGGCGCCGAGGGATGGCCGCCGAGCGTGTTGGAGCAGTCGTCGAAATCCAGCGCGTGCGCGGCGGTGCCGTTGATCAGCGTGGCGTCGAGCGGGGCGGCGCGGTGGTCGGTGCCGAAGACCAGGCTGGGGCCGGTCGGTGCGCCGCCGGTCAGGACGCGCGCGGCGATGCGGGCGCAGGGTTCGCCGGCGCCGGCGAGGGTGACGCCGACGGTGTCGAGGATCGCGACGCGGGCCCAGTGCAGCGCGGCGTCGGGCAGGGTGTCGTAGCGCACGGTGTGGATGCGCTCGGCCAGGCCGTGGGCGATGGTCATGTGGGGTGCCTTCCGGGCCGGTGGGTATGGCGCGGGAGTATAGGCCGGATGCGGAGGGATCAGAAGGTCGCGGGTGGGGAGCGGGGGGCACGGTCTCGCGGCCACGGAGTGGGGCAGACGCCTTCCCCCGGCCCCCTCCCTCGCCGCCGCACCCCTTCCCCTACCCCCTCCCTCAAGGGGAGAGGAAGAATGCACTCTTGCAGACATGCAGATATCTTTATATAGGGCCGGCCAACCGCAGGAGCGCCACCGCATGACGATCAGCCAGGACTACAAGGTGAAGGACATCTCGCTCGCCGCATGGGGTCGCAAGGAGATCGCCATGGCCGAGGACGAGATGCCTGGCCTGATGGCGGTCCGCGCGGAATATGGCGCAGCCAAGCCGCTGACCGGCGCGCGCATCGCCGGCTGCCTGCACATGACCATCCAGACCGCGGTGCTGATCGAGACCCTCCAGGCGCTCGGCGCCACCGTGCGCTGGTCGTCGTGCAACATCTTCTCCACCCAGGACCACGCCGCGGCGGGCGTCGCGGCGGCGGGCGTGCCGGTGTTCGCCTGGAAGGGCATGAATGAAGAGGAATTCTGGTGGTGCATCGAGCAGACGGTGCGCGGGCCGGCCCAAGGGACCGGTGCAGCATGGACGCCGAACATGATCCTGGATGACGGCGGCGACCTGACGCTGCTGATGCACCAGAAATACCCGGCGATGCTGGCGGACGTGCGCGGCATCAGCGAGGAGACGACGACCGGCGTGCACCGGCTGCGCGACATGGCGCGCGACGGCACGCTGCTGACCCCGGCGATCAACGTCAACGACAGCGTGACGAAGTCGAAGTTCGACAACCTGTATGGCTGCCGCGAATCGCTGGTCGACGGCATCCGCCGCGGCACCGACGTGATGATGGCCGGAAAGGTCGCCGTGGTGAACGGTTTTGGCGACGTCGGCAAAGGCTCCGCCGCGTCGCTGCGCAACGCCGGCTGCCGGGTGATGGTGACCGAGGTCGATCCGATCTGCGCGCTGCAGGCGGCGATGGAGGGCTACCAGGTCGTCACCATGGCCGATGCCGCGCCGCTCAGCGACATCTTCGTGACGGCGACGGGCAACGTGGACGTGATCACGATCGAGCACATGCGGGCGATGAAGCACCGCGCCATCGTCTGCAACATCGGCCACTTCGACTCCGAGATCCAGATCGACGCGCTGCGCAACTACAAATGGGAGAACGTGAAGCCGCAGGTCGACGAGGTGGTGTTCCCCGACGGCAAGCGGCTGATCGTGCTGTCGGAGGGGCGGCTGGTGAACCTGGGCAACGCCACCGGGCATCCCAGCTTCGTGATGAGCGCCAGCTTCTCCAACCAGGTGCTGGCGCAGATCGAGCTGTTCACGGCGCCCGCCGGCAAATACGCGCGGCAGGTCTACACCCTGCCGAAGACGCTGGATGAGAAGGTGGCGGCACTGCACCTCGCCAAGGTCGGCGCCAGGCTGACCAGGCTCAGCGACAAGCAGGCCGCCTATATCGGCGTCGATGCCGCGGGGCCGTTCAAGCACGATTTGTACCGCTATTAACCATTTGTTAACCGTGGGTGGATTTCATGCTCCGGTCACGCACCGGTGATGGCAGAGGGGGCCGCGCCTCCCTAGATCAGCGCCAGCGAGACGATGGAGGCTTGTCGTTGTCAGCCATCACGGGACTGTGGGACCGACCTCGGACGGAGGCGGTGCGCCGGGCACTGCGCGCCGTGCCGGACGAAACTGCCATCAGCGACCTGCTGTTCCTCGAAGCCTGGGAGATGCAGGCGCGGCCCGACATCGCCAGCACGCTGCGGGCCGGGCAGATCCGCCGCGCCAATCCGCTGCTGGCCGAGGCGATCCGAACCGAGCTGCGGAGCGGGCGCATGCCGCCGGTCAGCTCTCGGCCACAATGAGCAGCACGCCGCCGACCACCAGGAGCAGGCCGGCCACGTCGCCGGGCCGCAGCGTCTCCTTCAGGTAGAAGCGGCTGAACAGCAGGGTGAACGCGATCTCGACCTGGCCGACCGAGCGCACCAGCGCGATCTCGGTCAGGGCGTAGGCGACGATCCAGCAGGCCGAGCCGCAGGCGGACAGGGTGCCGACCAGCGATGAACTGCGCCAGGTGGTGAAGGCTTTTCGCAGTTCCTCGGGCTCTTGCCAGGCGAGCCAGGCGCCCTGCATCAGCGTCTGCAACGTGTTGGTCAGCAGCAGCATGGACAGCGCGCGCACGAACAGGCTGGGCGCGTTCACCGACTGGTTGCCGAGTTTCAGGAACACCGAGGTGAAGGCGAACAGCAGGCCGGCGCCCAGGCCGCACAGCGCCGCCGGCTGCACGGTCGCCGCCAGGATGTCGCGCGGCTTCATCCCGCGCCCGGCCAGCGACAGCGTCAGCACGCCGCACAGCCCGATGCAGATGCCGGCGATGGCGCCCGGGCCGATGGTCTCGTGCAGCAGGATCCAGGCGAGGACGGCGCTCTGCGCCGCCTCGGTCTTGGCATAGGCGGTGCCGACGGCGAAATTGCGAAACCCGAACGCCATGATCAGCAGGTTGGTGGCGAGGATCTGGGTCAGCCCGCCGGCGGTGGCCCAGAGCAGGGTCCAGAAGGTCAGGGTGGGCAGCGTGCCGCCGGTGAGCAGCAGGGCGCCGATCAGCAGGATCAGGGCGGTGGGCGCGCCGTACAGGAAACGGACGAAGCCGGCGCCGTTCACCGAGAGCAGGTGCCGCAGTTTCTGCTGCAGCGCGGTGCGCCAGCACTGGAACAGCGCCGCCGAGACCGTCACGAGAATCCAGAGCGGCACGCGCTTTCCCCTGGTCCGGGCCACGCCGGACGGGTCCGGTGCCGAGGGGGAACGTACTGGTGCCTCGGCGTCAGTCAACACAGGCTTGCCGGCGGCGGGGCGCGGTGCAGCGCCGCTGCTGGCGCCACCTCGTGTCATGGCCGCCCGCCCCCCTGTGTCATGGCCGGCCCCCGGGTCGGCCCGAAGGGCCGCCCGAGGACAGGCTCCGGCCGGCCACCCACGACTTCCTTGCTGGGGACAGCAAAGCGGTGGGTGGCCGGACCGAGACCGGCCATGACACGGGAGAGTCAATCCTTTCGCTACAGGGTACGACGGCGGCACGGCTGGCCGCGCGGTCACGCATGGGTGCCGGCGGCCGGGGCGCGGTGCAAGCGGCTTTGCAGGCTCTTCCACCGCCGGCGCGCGGCGCGGTTGGGCAGCCCGGGCGGGATGGCGGGCGCGGCCGGGCCGGGAATTGGTGCATGGGGTCCTGGCACGCCGGCGCCGCGCGGGGGGTGTGCGCCGACTGGTGCAAGGGGTTTTGCCACGGGCGCGGCGAGCGGGCTTTGGCCCGGAGGGCGGGGCGGCGTGGGGCGGCGGCCTTGCGTGGCCTCCGCGGGCGACGCCGCCGCGGTTGCTTTGGGCGGGCAGTCGGCGCGGCCGGCAGCGGCGGAGCTGGCGGCGCCGGGAATTGGTGCATGGGCTCCTGGCACGCCGGCGCCGCGCGGGGGGCGTGCGCCGACTGGTGCATGGGGTTTTGCCAGACGCGCGGCAGCGCGGGCGGCGCGCTCGGCCGCACGCGCATCGGCGATCGCCCGCTTCCACGGCGCGAGGGCGGCGGCCACGGCGCGGCGGCGGACGCGGTCCATCTCCGCGGTGATGCCGCC
>Ga0209415_10016295_pt1 | contig 11953 bp, 11 predicted proteins | sample PeaSoiSIISIP2007_FD_187696 | JGI IMG/M metagenome (GOLD analysis project Ga0209415, IMG submission 187696) | Peat soil microbial communities from Weissenstadt, Germany - SII-SIP-2007 (SPAdes) (version 2) | ecosystem: Environmental > Terrestrial > Soil > Wetlands > Peat | place: Germany... | reverse complement strand
GGCTGCACGACGTTGATGCCGAGCGCCACCAAATACTCGATCTTGCCGATCACGTCGAGGAATGTGGACGCCGCGTTCGGGGCGGAGGGGGCGTAGGTGCCGACATGAAGTTGATAGACGATCATATTTGAGAAGTCTGGCGTGGCAAACGCGGAGTCGTGCCATGGATAAGCCGAGCCCGATCGAATCAAGCAGCCGCATTTTGGAAAGGCCGCGTCGAGCGCCATCTCTCGCGCGTAGGGGTCACGCTTATAGCCGCTCGAGCCCTGGCCCACGACATAGAAGTGATAACTGTCGCCATCCCTCGCGCCGGCAATGAAGCCGGTCCAGTAGCCATTGGCGTCGCGTGCCATAAGCAGATCGCCGGATTGTCCTGTCCTCGCCCCACCGCTGAAAGTGCCGTTGACATAGACCGCGGTCGCGCGCGGCGCCCAAGCGCGGAACGTGGCTCCGCCGTTGATCAGGTTCGCGCCCATCGGCGTTTCCGCCGTGATATTGGCTTGAGAGATCATCGAGGGTGATATGCCACTTAACCACCAGTTGAGTCCACGGCGTTTTTCTGAAAAAAGTCCCAGCCATCCGAGCGGGTTGTGCCTCCCGAAAACTTCATCCGGAATCTGCGCCAGCGGACCAAACCGCAGCCGCCCCAGGGGAGAGCGGCTGGAGCGCGCTTTGGCGCTAATATACGAGTGCGACTGGATTCCAGTCGCGTCCGCAATACCACCTTCCACGCGGGCGGGTCGATATACGATTCGACGTAGGCGCGCCAACGTTGCGACCAAAGGCCACAGGTAGGGTGCTCCCATTGGAGCCACTTGCCGTCGCCTCGTGTTGTCGGAGCCGCCCGATGCGGGTGCAGTCACGGCGGACCGCAACCGTGATCTGATTACCTGTCTGTACTAGACAGCGACGGCGGCACCATCGGCTGCGCTCACTCCCGGAAGACCCGTCTGGCACATTCGATGCGTGCGACAGTCGTCTGGTTCCAACAATTAGGCCGGCTGAGTCCGCTTCGCCGTCGATTATGCATGGCTTGGCGGACTCGTGAACCTCCACAGGAGGACACTTCATGGCCAGAGATCGAGGTTGGCTGCTCGACGAGCTCAAGAGCCGCGGGATCTCGCGCCGCGAGTTTCTCGACTTTTGCGCCAAGATGGCCGCGATACTCGCGTTGCCTGGTTCGGCGGCGGCGGCGATCGCGAAGGCGGTGGAGTCCGGAGCGAAGCCGATTTTGGTCTGGCTCGAGTTCCAGGACTGTTGCGGTAATACCGAGTCATTCCTGCGCGCGAGCCGTCCCACTGTCGCCGAGATCATCCTCGATACGCTCTCGCTGAATTATCACGAGACGGTGATGGCGGCCGCCGGCCATCAGGCCGAGCAAGCGCTGGCCAAGACCGTGGCAGACCATCCCGGCCAGTATCTCGCGGTCGTCGAAGGTTCGATCCCGACCGGCGCAAACGGCGCGTATTGCACGATTGGCGGCCGTTCCGCGATCCAGATCGCGCGCGAGGTGTGCGGCCAGGCCGCAGCGACGATCGCGGTGGGCACCTGCGCGTCGTTCGGTGGAATTCCGGCCGCGCGGCCGAATCCCACTGGCGCCGTCGCCGTCGCCGACGCGGTCCCGGGACTCAAAAATCTGATCAATCTGTCGGCCTGTCCGGCCAATGCCGAGAACATCACGGCGCTGATTGTCTATTACCTGACGATGAAGCAGTGGCCGCCGCTCGATCAATACCGCCGTCCGCTGTTCGCTTACGGCAAGTTGATCCATGACAACTGCGAACGCCGCGCGCACTACGATGCGGGGCAGTATGTCGAGATGTGGGGCGACCCCGGGCATCGCCAGGGCTACTGCCTCTACAAGATGGGCTGCAAGGGTCCGGTCACCGCGCAGAACTGTCCGGTGGTGCGATGGAATGAGGGCACCAACTGGCCGATCGGATGCGGTCATCCGTGCGTCGGATGCGCGGAGCCGAATTTCTGGGACCAGATGTCGCCGTTCTACCGCCATCTTCAGGGCATCCCAGGGTTCGGCGTCGCGTCGAGCGTGGATAAGGTCGGCCTGGCGGGCGTGGGCGTGGTCGCGGCCGCCTTTGCCGCGCACGGGGTCGCCGAGTTGATGCGGCATCCGTCACGCCCAGATCCGGACGAGACCGATAAAGAGGAGCGCGGCAAATGACTCGTGTCGTCGTCGATCCGATCACACGCATCGAAGGCCATCTCCGTATCGAGGCGGAAGTGGACGGCGGTGGAGTCAAGGACGCATGGTCGTCGTCCACGATGTTCCGCGGGATCGAACTGATCCTGCGCGGCCGCGACCCGCGTGACGCGTGGGTCTTCACCCAGCGCATCTGCGGCGTATGCACGACCGTGCACGCGATCGCGTCGATCCGCGCGGTCGAGAACGCTATCGGCGCGAATGCTCCGCCCAACGCGCGCATCCTGCGCAACCTGATCATCGCCTCGCAGGCGGTGCAGGATCACGTGGTGCATTTCTATCATCTGCATGCTCTCGACTGGGTCGATGTGGTCTCGGCGTTATCGGCCGATCCGAAAAAAACCTCGTCGCTCGCACAATCGATCTCGGACTGGCCGCTCTCGGGGCCGGCCTATTTCAGCGGCGTGCGCGATCGTCTCAAGAGCTTCGTCAATCGCGGCCAGCTTGGGCCGTTCGCCAATGCCTACTGGGGCCATCCGGCGTACCGGCTGCCACCCGAAGCGAACCTGATGGCGGTCGCGCATTATCTCGAGGCGCTCGACTGGCAGCGCGATTTCATCCGCATCCACGCGATCCTGGGCGGCAAGAATCCGCATTTGCAGAGCTTCCTGGTGGGCGGGATGGCGACGCCGGTCGACCCCGATTCGCAGAACGCGCTCAACGCCGGCACCATCGCGGCGCTGAAGGAACTGATCGCCAAAGGGCGCGACTTCGTCACGCGCGTCTATATTCCCGATCTGGTTGCCATCGGCGGATTCTACAAGGACTGGACCGAACACGGCGCCGGCGTCGGCAACTACCTCGCCTATGGCGAGTATCCGGAGGGCGACTACGGCGAGCCGCGGCTCTTTCTGCCGCGCGGCGTTATTCACGCCCGCGATCTTGCGCACGTGGAGCGCATGGACCCCGAAAAAATCTCCGAGCAGGTCAAGCACTCCTGGTACACCTACGCCGGCGGCGACGACAAAGGACTGCATCCGTTCAAGGGCGAGACCAGCCCCGAGTACACCGGTCCCACGCCGCCTTACGAGCGGCTCAACACCGACGAGAAATATAGCTGGCTCAAGTCGCCGCGCTACGATGGGCAGCCGATGGAGGTCGGGCCGCTGGCGCGGATGCTGGTCGCGTACGGGTCGGGTCATGCGCGAGTGAAAGAGCTGGTCGACAAGGTACTGAAGACCCTAGGCGTAGGCCCGGCGGCGCTGTTTTCGACGCTGGGGCGGATGGCGGCGCGCGGCATCGAGACCCAGGTGCTGGTCGAGAAGATGGACGATTGGGTGAACGCGCTGGCTGACAACATGGCGCGCCGTGATCTTCGCATCCACGACAACTCGCGGTGGGATCCTGCCACTTGGCCCAAGGAATGCTCGGGTGCGGGCTTCCACGAAGCGCCGCGCGGCGCGCTCGGGCACTGGGTCCATATCCGCGACGGCTATATCGCGAACTATCAGTGCATCGTTCCCAGCACCTGGAACGCCGGCCCGCGTGACGCATCGGGTAATCGCGGACCTTACGAGGCGGCGCTGGTGGGCACGCCGGTAGCCAAACCGGATCAGCCACTCGAGATCCTGCGCACCGTGCATTCGTTCGATCCTTGCATGGCGTGCGGCGTCCACGTGGTGGACGTGAAACGGCGCGAACTCGCGCGGGTGAAAGCCGTATGAGCGCCGCAAGTGCGGTGGCGAGAGTGGATTTTCCTCCACCGTCCGTGGTCGGAGCGTTCCGCGTTTATGTGTGGGAACTGCCGGTACGGATCAGCCATTGGCTAATCGTGCTGTCAGTGGTGGTGCTCGCGTTCACCGGCTTCTATATCGGCAATCCCTTCATCGCGGTGAGCGGACCCGCGCGCGATCACTTTGTGATGGGCTGGATGAAGGTGATCCACTATTACGCCGCGATTGTGTTCACGCTGGCGGTTCTCTCGCGGATTGCCTGGATGTTCGCCGGGAACAAGTACGCGCGATGGAACCAACTCGTGCCCACTACGCGCGAGCGGTTGGCCAACATGGTCCGTACGTTCAAGTTCTATACTTTTCTGCGGCCGCGGCCGCCGATCACGGTTGGGCACAATCCGCTTGCCGGCGCGGTTTACGTGGTTGTATTCCTGCTTTACCTGACGATGATTGCGACCGGACTGGCGATGTATTCGCAGGGCGCCGCGATCGGGTCTCCGATGCGCGCGTTTCATTTCCTCATCCCGCTGCTGGGCGGGCTGCAGTCCGCGCGATGGCTGCATCATGTCGGGATGTGGCTGCTGCTCGGCTTCATCGTCCATCACGTCTACAGCGCCGTGATGTTCTCGGCGGTCGAGCGCAATGCGACCACCGAATCCATCTTCACCGGCTACAAGTTCGTGCGCCCCTCCGTGCTCGAGGAGATCCTCGATGATGGCGACCAGTAGGCGGCAACCGCTGGTCGTCATGGGACTCGGCAACATCCTATGGGGCGACGACGGACTCGGCGTGGCTGCCGTGCAGATGCTCGCGCGGCGCTTCGAGGCTCCCGACGGAGCGCGCGTGCTTGACGGCGGTACGCTCGGCCTCGCGCTGCTGCCGATTATCCAGGACGCTAAGCGCGTGCTGCTCGTCGATGCGGTCCGCGTGCCCGAAGCTGCTCCAGGCGTGTTGATCCGTATCGAGGGCGATGAGGTCGCGCCCGCGGCGCGCGAGCGCCTCTCTCCGCATCAAGTCGGCGTCGCCGATCTGCTCGAAGCGGCGCGGCTGCTAGATTGCTATCCTGAACGACTGGTCCTGCTCGGCATGGTGCCGCGGCATCTAGGTTTCGGCTTCGGTCTGTCGGCCGACGTGGAACGACATCTTGACCGTTTAGTGAATCGCGTTGTCGAAGAAGCGTTGGGATGGGGCTATGCGTTCCGCACCCGGGCCGGGAACGAAGAGAGTGCGCGAGGTGGTGCTGGCGATAGCGCTGGCGCTGTCAGGTTGCGTGAATAAGGACTCGAGCCTGCCGCAGCCGTACCGCGATCTCAAGGTGCCCGAGGCGATGCTCGCGTCGGCCCAGGCGCGTGCGCGCGGCCGCGAGATTTTTCTGCAAAACTGCGCCATCTGCCACGGCGAGCGCGCCGACGGCAACGGCGTCCGCAACGAGGGGCTCAATCCCAAGCCGGTCGATTTCACCAGCCCGGTATGGCGTGGCAGCGCGACTCCGCGCCATACTTTCTTCGTGATTCAGAGTGGCGTGCCCGGAACCGCGATGCCAAGCTGGAATACTTTCAGCGACGAAGAAACCTGGGAGCTGGCATCCTATGTGCTCTCGGTTGCCGAGCCGCCGTGAAGCGATGGACGTGCCGTTCCCAAGCTGTGATGTTGCGCCGGCTGGCGATCGCACCGAAGGCAGGCGAATCAAAATCCGCGGCACCGTTCAGGGGGTCGGATTTCGTCCCTGGGTGCATCGGCTCGCTGCTCGCGAACGGCTTCGCGGCCGCGTGTGGAACGACTCGACCGGCGCCACGATCGAGGCGTTCGGTCCCGCGTCCGTGCTCGACAGATTCGTCCGCCTGCTTTCCGCCTCGGCACCGCCCGCCGCGCGAATCGAGAGCATAGTTTGCGAACCGATTCCGCCCGAGCATCTCGAACGCTTCGAAATAGTCGAGAGCCGGCGCGGCGCGGAGCGCCGGCTTGCGATTCCGCCCGATATCGCGCTTTGCGGCGATTGCTTCGCCGAGATTTTCGATCCCGCCGACCGCCGCTACGGATACGCGTTCACCAACTGCGTTAATTGCGGCCCGCGTTTCACGATCACGCGCGACATTCCCTACGACCGGCCGGCTACCACGATGGCGCGGTTCGCGATGTGCCCCGAGTGCCGGCGCGAGTACGAATCCGTCGCCAATCGCCGCTTTCATGCCGAGCCGAACGCATGTCCGCGGTGCGGCCCGAGCCTCAGCATCTTCGATCCGAACGCGGATCAAGCCGCGGTCGAGGCGGACCCGATTCGCGCCGCCGCTCGCGCGATCGCGGCGGGCCGGATCGTCGCAATCAAGGGAATCGGCGGATTTCACCTCGCCTGCGACGCGACCAGTTCCGCCGCGGTGCGTCGCCTTCGGGAGCGCAAACGCCGCGAGCAAAAGCCGCTCGCCGTGATGGTGCGCGATCTCGCCGAAGCGCAGCGTTTGGCGGATCTCACGGATGACGAAACGGCGATGCTGCTCTCCAGCGAGCGGCCGATTGTTCTCGTCCGCCGGCGCGACGACGCCGAACTCGCGAGCGAAATCGCGCCCGGCAATCCGATGCTCGGGCTGATGCTTCCGTACTCGCCGCTGCATCATTTGATAGTGGCCGAAGTCGGCCGTCCGATGGTGATGACCTCGGGCAATCTGTCCGAGGAACCGATTGCCTATCGCAACGACGAGGCGATCGCGCGGCTCGGCGCGGTCGCCGACCTGTTCCTTTTGCACGACCGCGAGATCGTGACGCGATGCGACGACTCGGTCGTGCGCGTGCTCGCCGGGAGTCCCATCGTGATGCGCCGGTCGCGCGGTTACGTGCCGCGCGCGGTCGCGCTCGCGCGACCGTTCGGCCGTCCCGTGCTGGCGTGCGGAGCGCAGCTCAAGAATACGTTCTGCATCGGTGTCGGCGACGAGGCGTATCTCGGCCCGCATATTGGCGACCTTGAAAATCTCGACACCTTCCAGTCGTTCGAGGAATTGATAGCGCGAATGGAGCGCTTCCTCGACGTGAGTCCTGAGCTCATCGCCCACGACCTGCATCCCGAGTACCTCTCGACCTTGTATGCGCGCTCGCGAAGCGGCGTGGCCGCGATCGGCGTGCAACATCATCATGCACACGTCGCCAGCGCGATGGCGGAGCACGGGCTTACCGGCCCGGTGCTCGGGCTCGCGTTCGACGGAACCGGCTACGGAAGCGACGGCCACGCGTGGGGCGGCGAATTTCTGCTCGCGGATTTCGGCGACTTCGTGCGACTCGCGACCTTTCGTCCGCTCGCGCTCGCGGGCGGCGATACGGCGATCCGCAAGGTATGGCGGATCGCGCTCGCGATGCTCGATGACGCGTTCGGCGCGGCGGCGCCGCTCGACCGATTTCCGCTTTTCGCCGCGATCGCGCCGCGCGACATCGCCATCGTCCGCCGGATGATCGCGCACCACTTCAACGCGCCGCTTGCGCACGGCGTCGGCCGCTACTTCGACGCCTTCGGCGCGCTGGTGTTGGGGGTCGCGCAGGCGAATTACGAGGGCCAGGTCGCGATGCGCCTCGAATGGGCAGCCGACTCGGCCGAGCTCGGGCACTACCGCTTCGACATCGATCGCAACTCGTCGCCGTGGCAAGTTGACCTGCGGTCGGCGGTGCGCGAAGCTGTCCACGATATTGTGCGCGGCGCATCGGCGGGCGTGGTTGCGGCCCGCTTTCACAATACTCTTGTGCACGCGGCCGCCGAGGTTGTGCGCGCGGCGTCGGCGAGCGTCGGGCGAGTGCCGATCGTGCTGACCGGCGGATGCTTCCAGAATGCGCACCTTGCGGAAGGAATCGCCGCCGCGCTCGCGCGGAATTTCGAAGTTTATACGCATCGCTCCGTTCCGCCCGGCGACGGCGGTATCGCGCTCGGACAGGCGATGGTCGCCGACGCGCGCACACGCGCACGTGAAGGGGGTTCGGTATGTGCCTAGGCGTTCCCGGCAAGGTGGTGTCAACCGATGGTTTGGTTGCCACCGTCGATTTCTTCGGCATCCGCCGCAACGTGCGGCTCGACATCGTCGATGAGCCTGTCCAGCCGGGCGACTACGTGATGAATCACGTCGGCTTCGCGATTCGCCGCATCCCGCCCGCTGAAGTCGAGGAGACACTAGCGCTATACGAACAATTGCTCGCCGCGGTGTCGAACGAAGATCTGCTCGCCGCCGACATCCGGGGCGAGATCGTCGCGGCCGGCGAGAAGAAAAATGACTGACATCGGCCGCGACCGACTCCAGTTCCGCGATCCCGCGCGGGCGGCGGCGATGGCGGAGGTGCTCGAGCGCCTGGTGCGCGAAATCGGCCGCGATCCGGTGTCGGTGATGCATGTGTGTGGCAGCCACGAGCAGGCGATCGCGCGCTTCGGATTGCGCGCAATCTTCCCGCGCAAGCTCGAAGTCATCATGGGGCCGGGATGCCCGGTCTGCGTGACCGACATGCCTGAAGTCGACGAGGCGGTCGCGCTGGCGGAGGATGGCGTCCGAATCGCCACTTACGGCGACATGCTCCGCGTGCCCGGCACCGCGCGCTCGCTCGCTGACGCACAGGCCGCGGGCGCCAAGATCGACGTCGTGTACAGCGTGGCGCAGGCTTCGCAGCTCGCCACGAAGCTCGCCGAGGAGCTGGTGTTCTTCGCCAGCGGCTTCGAGACCACCGCGGTCGCGACGGCCGCGGTGCTGCTGAGCGCGCCGCCCGCGAACTTTTCGATCCTTTCCGCGCACAAGTACATCCCGCCGGTGATGGAGATCGTGGCCGAGATGCCGCAAACCCGCGTCGAGGGCTTTCTCGCGGCGGGGCACGCGGCGACGATCACCGGCTGCGCGATTTTCGAGCGCTTCGTCGAGCGGCACGGGATTCCAGTGGTCGTGGCCGGCTTCGAACCGCTCGATATCCTGGCCGGGCTCGCGAAGCTGCTCGAACTCGTCCGCGATCGCCGGCCCGAAGTCGCGAACATGTATCCGCGATGCGTCACGCGCGAAGGCAACCGCCGCGCGCAGGAAGTGCTGTGGAAGGTGTTCCGGCCGGTGGGCGGGCGATGGCGCGGAATCGCGCACGTTCCCAACGGCAACCTGCGCCTGCGCGACGAATGGTCGCGTTTCGACGCGCGCCGGCGATTCAAAATCGACGTGAGCAGGCTATGGGACTATGCGCCGCCGAGCCTCGCCCAGAGCTGCATCTGCGGCGACATCATGGCGGGCATCGCCACGCCGTCGGCCTGTCCGCTGTTCGGCAAGGAGTGCGTGCCCGACAATCCCGTTGGCGCGTGCATGGTCAGCAGCGAGGGCACCTGCCGGATCTGGCATCAGTACGGCGGGCAGCTCGACCTGAGGCAAGCATGAGCGCGCATAGAATCGCGCCTGACGCGAAAGTGATGCTCAAGCATGGCGCCGGCGGGCGCGCGATGCGCGAGCTGATCCAGCAAGTGTTCATCGGCGATGCGAAAGCGCCGGCCGACGGCGGCATCGGGCTTGCCGCGATGGACGACGGCGCGGCGTTGCGCGTGGGCGATCAGTGGCTGGTGATGACGACTGATTCATATGTGATCAAACCGCCGTTCTTTCCCGGCGGCGATATCGGCCGCCTCGCGGTGTCGGGCACGGTGAACGATCTGTCGATGATGGGCGCGACCGAGATCGCCGCGCTGACCTGCGCCGTGATTATCGAGGAGGGCTTCTCCCGCGCCGACCTGGAGCGGATCAAGGCGTCGATCAGCGCCGCCTGCGCGGAGGCCGGCACCGCGATCGTTACCGGCGACACCAAAGTGATGGGCCGCGGCGAGATCGACGGAATCGTGCTCAATACCGCGGGCGTGGCCTTCACACGCCGCGTCGTGCCCGACTGCGGGCTTAGGCCCGGCGACCAGATTATCGTGACCGGCACGATCGGCGATCACGGGCTCGCGGTGATGGCGCGGCGGCATTCGCTGGAGCTCGAAGGCGAGCTGTTGTCCGACGTTGCCCCGCTCAACGGTTTGATCAGGCGCGCGCTCGAGGCCGGTGGCGACGGTGTGGTCGCGATGAAGGATCCGACGCGCGGTGGACTAGCCAGCACGCTGCACGAGATGGCCGAGAAGAGCCGCGTCGGTATCGTGCTCGAGGGGCCGCGGATTCCGGTCAGCGCGAGTGTTCAGGCCACCGGTGAGCTGCTGGGGATCGATCCCATGCACGCGGCGAACGAGGGCAAGGCGGTGCTCGGCGTGCATCCGGATGCGTCGGCGGCCGTGCTCGCGGCGCTGCGATCGCATTCGCTCGGCCGGCAGGCCGAGATCATCGGGAGCTGCGTCGCGCAACGCCCGGGCTTCGTCATCCTCAACACCGGGGTTGGGCTGCGCCTGCTCGCCGAGCCGGAGGGAGAGCTGTTGCCTCGAATCTGCTGAACGAATCGGGTGATGCAGCGATGAAGCACATCAAAGTGGAGCGCGACGATGGGGTAGGCATCATCACCATCGACCGCACCGAGCGGTTCAACTCGCTCGATGTCGCGACGGCGCAGGATTTGCGCAAGGCGGGCCTGCAGCTCGCGCGCGACGACGGCGTGCGCGCCGTGGTAATTCGCGGCGCCGGCGGAATCTTCTGCAGCGGCGCCGATCTGAAGTATATCCGCGCCGGCGGGGACGCCGCCGACCTGAGTTATCTCGCACCCGCGGCAAGCGGCGGCGGCGACGATCGCTACGGCGAGCTGTTCAAGCAGATCCTCGAGTACATCCACAGCACCATCTCCGAGATCAAACGGGCGCCGAAGCCGTTTGTCGCCGCGGTGGACGGCGTTGCCGCGGCCGGCGGCTTCGGAATCGCGATGGCGTGCGATCTCGTGCTGGCCTCCGATCGCGCGAGCTTCGAATGGGCCTACAGCAAGACCGGCCTGACCGGTGCCGAGAGCTCGACGTTCTTTCTGCCCAAGCTCATTGGGCTGCGCCGCGCGATGGAAATGGTGCTGATGAATCCGCGCATCGATCCCGAACGCGCGCTGCGGATCGGGCTCATCAACGAGGTCTATCCCGCCGCGCGGTTCGAGGCCGAGACGATGGCGGTCGTGCGCCGGCTTGCCGACGGTCCAACGGCCGCATACGCGGTCGCCAAGCGCCTGATCAACGAGGCGGCCGGCGTCGACCGGCTCGACTACCATCTCGACCGCGAACTCGAGAGCCTTGCGCGAATCGCGGACACCGGCGACTTCGCGGCCGGAATCGACGCGTTCTTCGCCAAACAGCCCGCGCGCTTCAATCGCAAGTAGGCGGTCCGCGATGCACGAGTATTCGATAGTCAGTGCCCTGCTCGAACGCGTCGGCGCCGAGGCGCGGGCGCGCAACGCGACCGCGGTGCATCGCCTCACGGTGCGGATCGGCGCTGCCGCGGGCGTCGAGCCCGAGCTGTTGTCGAAGGCGTACGAACTTTTTCGCGCTGGCACGATCTGCGCCGGCGCCGAACTCTGTGTCGAGCACGTCGCGGAGCGATGGGTTTGTCCCGGATGCGGGCGAACCCTCGAACGCGGCGGAATCCTGAGCTGTGAAGGATGCGGAATGCCGGCGCGCCTGGTGTCGGGCGACGAGATCATTCTCGAGCGCATCGAAATGGAGGTCCCGTAATGTGCCGGGACTGCGGATGTGGTGACCCGGAGATCGTGCCGGTTGAAGTTCACGAACGGCTGCTCTCCAACAACGATCGGGTTGCGCACCATAACCGCGAGCATTTCGCCGCGCATGGCGTGCTGGCAATCAACCTGATGGGCTCGCCCGGTTCTGGCAAGACCGCGATTCTAGAGGCGGCGGCGCGAGCGCTCGCCTCGCGCCGCCGGTTGGGCGCCGTGAGTGGCGACCTCGCCACCGATCGCGACGCCGAGCGGTTGCGCGCCGCGGGAATCCCGGCCGCGACGATCACCACCGGCTCCGCGTGCCATCTCGACGCCGAGATGGTGCATCGGGCGCTGAACGGCTTCGCCCTCGACAGCCTCGACATTTTCGTCATCGAGAACGTGGGCAATCTGGTCTGCCCGGCGATCTACGATCTTGGGCAGGCGCTCAACGTCGTCG
>Ga0209415_10016293_pt1 | contig 11953 bp, 5 predicted proteins | sample PeaSoiSIISIP2007_FD_187696 | JGI IMG/M metagenome (GOLD analysis project Ga0209415, IMG submission 187696) | Peat soil microbial communities from Weissenstadt, Germany - SII-SIP-2007 (SPAdes) (version 2) | ecosystem: Environmental > Terrestrial > Soil > Wetlands > Peat | place: Germany... | reverse complement strand
TTCCCGGCGGCAATTTTCTGCTGACGGCGGATTTCCATCGGGTCGGCGGCGATCTGATGCTGGTGGGCAAAGACGGCCACGAGGTGGTGGTCAGGAGCTATTTCGACAGCCACAATCCCCCCGATCTGCTGTCGGGCACCGGCGGCATTATTCATGCCGATCTGGCCGCCAAGCTGGCGGGAGCCATCGCCCCCGGCCAATGGGCCGAAGACGGCGCGCCGGCTCCGCAGCTTCATGCCATCGGCGAAGTGCAAAAACTGTCGGGCGCGGTCAAGGTTCATCATGCTGATGGCCGGGTCGAGGTCTTGCAGCAAGGCGGCACGGTCTATCAGGGCGACGTTCTGGAAACGGCGGGTGACGGCGCGGTGGGTATCGTTTTTGCCGACCGCTCGGTGTTCAGCTTGGGCAAGAACGGCCGCATGGTCATGGACGAACTGGTCTATGACCCGCAAAGCCACACCGGCCATTCCTCCATGTCGGTGGTCCAGGGCGCCTTCAGTTTTGTCTCGGGGCAAATCGCCAAATCGGCCCCCGACGCCATGACCGTCAAAACGCCGGTGATGACCATCGGTATCCGCGGCACCACGGTGGCCGGTCAGGCCGCCGCCGAAGGCAGCCAGAACACCGTCGCCCTGATGTCCGACGATGATGGCGGCGTCGGTCAGATCGTCATTTCCAGCCAGGGCGGAGCGCCGCAGATTCTGACCGAGGTGAATCAGGTCATCCAGCTGTCCAGCGCGTTTGAAGCGCCGCCACCGCCGGTGGTGATGCCGGCCTATCAGCTGCATCAGATCATGCCGGATCTGCATATTGTGCAGGAAAACCGTCCGGCCCCGCCTGCCGTCGATCCTCATATCAACACGGCCCCTCCGGGCGCAGCCAATCCTGGGAATACGGGAATCCCTCCGGCTGGAGGAAGCACCGATAAAGGAAATAGCGGCGGAAGCTCCAACGCCGGACACGCCGCCAACGGTGAAAGCGCCACCGGCGGAAATCTGGACATTCCCACCGTGTCGGTGACCGACCAGACCAAGAACCAGACCCAAGCCGCCGTCGTGGCCGTGGCTACCGGCACGACGCTGACCCATAGCGCCGATCCCACCGTGGTCAGCGAAACTCAGGGGCAGACTGAGCAGGCGGCGAATTCGGTGACCCAAGCCACGGCGACGGCGCAGACGACCACATCGACGACAGCCCCCCAGTCAACGGTGGTTGTCGGCACCAGTTCGTCGAATTCAACGGCTCCGACGACAACGACCACGACCACTACGACCACGACGACCACTACGGTACTGACGACTCTGGCCCACGATGGCGTATTCATCGGCACATCCGGCAGCGACAGCTTTGTCGGGTTGTCGGGCGACAATACTTTCATCGGTCACGGCGGCAGCGACTACTATTTGCTGGGCGCGCACACCAACATTTTGGTTCTCGACAGCCATAATCACAACGAGGTCATCGTCGATTCGGTGACTTCGGGGGCGGCGGATGTGGTCGATGCCTCGGGGCTGGGGCATGGCTTCGATGGCGCCGGGGTGAATGCCAGCGGCGATCTGGTGGTCTATTTCGACGATGCGGCGGGCGGCGGCACCACCACCGTGAAGAATTACTTCAACGGAGACGCCAATATTCTGTCGGTCATCGGCCATCATGGCAGCGATGTCCTGACCTTCCTGAAGGATGATGTGGGGGCAGCCACGGCGTCGCTGGTGACCGAAACGGTTATTCCGGGCGATATCAACACCACCATCGTCACCACCGTGCATATGGCCGAAATCATCGGCACCAGCGGCAATGACGTCATCATCGGTCATGGCGACAGCCTGGTGCTGTTGTCCGGGCCAACGATCCTGCAGGACGGAACCGGCGGCAACGACGAATTCATCGTCGACGGCTTGGGCGACATCATCATCGCCAACCCCAACGGCTGGAGCTCGGCCTATTTCAACCACATGAGCTCGACTACCGAGGCGGCGCTGGGAATGACCTTCGATCTGACCGGCCGGGCCTCGCTGGATGCGACCCTGAACCAGACCTATCTGGGCTATGGCGGGCTGGAGACGGCCACAGCCGGCGGGGTCACCACTTACATGTATGGCATCTGGGATGTCTACGGCTCCAACAACGGCGATGTCTTCATCGGTGGCACGGTGGATACGGGCAGTCCGGGAAATATCTTCGAAACCCAGTCTTTTTATGCCGGCAAGGGGCAGAACAGCATCTTTGATTACGGCCATTATCTGGCGGTTTCGTTCAATTATTACGACTATGACACCACCAACGTCCTGGCCAGCTACGAGCAGAGCGCCACCGGGGTGGTGGTCAACCTGACCGTTGGGAACGGTACTTATTACGAGACCTCGCCGGGCACCGACGTCATGTCGAGCGGCTATGTCATCCATGACGGCGTCACCGATTCTTTGTTCGACGTCACCACCGTTCAGGGTTCGGCGCACAACGACACGCTGATCGGCTCTTATTCCGGCTCGTTCCTGGTGTCCAGCCTGGGCAATGACGTCTATATCGGAGACGGGATATCCCATGCCGCAGATTATTATTCTCCCGTCGAGGTCAGCTATTACGACTCCTCCTCGCCGGTGGCCATCAATCTCAGCGCCGAAGAGCATACCGCCGTCCTGACCCTGAGCAACGGCAGCAGCTATACCGCCGATCTGATGGGCAATATGGATGTGGTGCTGCACGATTTCTCGTCCACCCTGGTGGGGGGCGTGACGGAACATCTGGCGGGAACCGACAGCCTGATCTGCGTCGAAGAGGTTCAGCTGAGCCAGCATGGTGGCGTCATCTGGGGCGATGGGGCGGTGTTTCTGGACCTGACCAACGAAGCTTATAACGGGGTAACCGTCGATCTGGGCGCCGGCAAGGCCTGGGGCTGGGAAGCCGGGGCGACCGACGTCTTTCATAATTTGGGCGGCATCGTCTCTCAAGGCGGTTCCATCGACTACATCATCACCTCGCCCTATGCCAGGGTGTCCGAGATTGATGCTTCGGAATCATCGGACTCGACCCTGGATTTCAGGGGTCTGACCGGCGGGTCGGTGGTGCTGTTCAATGATCAGGAAGGCTATAACAGCGGAACTGCCTTTCTGATCGCCAGCGACAAGGTGGTCGGTGAACTCCTCTATAACAATATCGAAACCCTGATCACCGCCCATCTGTGGGAAGGAAATACCTTCGCCACCACCGGGCAATATATCGATCTGGAGAACAATGTCAGCGCCGCCGCCACGGTCAATCTGGACAGCGGCTATCTGAGTTATGACGGCGCGTCCTATCTGATGCTGTGCCTGATGCCTGGTACGTCAAGTGTCAGCCTGCAGCTTCAGCTGATGAGCGACTATGCCACCACCTTGTCGGGAACGGTGGCCGAGCTGGATTCGGTCTGGATCTATGGCCCCGGCGACACGATGGTGCTGGATGTGACCGGGGGCCAGATCACATCCGATGATTTTTATTATTACGGCTATAACGGTGCGGATGTGGCGGGGCTCCGGTTTGAAACCGCCACCACCGCTACTTTGGGGAAGTGGGCCAGTGAAGATGGAATGTCCATCACCCTTCACGCGGGCTCCAGCCACAATCTGATCGACGCCTCGCAGCTACAGACCGGCTTCGATTTCTATCTGTCCAACGTCTCCGCCTCGACCCTGATCGGTGGTTCGGGCAGCAATAGTTTCATTGCTCTGAACGCCACGGGAGACACCTTCGTCGGCGGCGATTCCGGCGACAGCTTCCTGATGACCGGCGCCAGAAACGATACGATCATCGGCGGCAGCGACGGCGAGAATTTCTTGTCCATCGGGGCCGATCTCAGCGTTCATCATTCGAACAATGGGGCCGATATCGGGGTTGTCGCCATCCTGGCCGATTTCGGCAGCGCCGATGCCGGGCATGTCTATAGCGGCGGCGATCTGGCTCTGACCGTCTATAATATCGACGTGCTGGTGGGGACCAGCCTGGACGACACCCTTTATGGCTCGCCCGATACGGCTTCGACCCTGATCGGCAATGGCGGGCATGACCTGCTGGTGGGGAGCGGCGGCGACGATCTTCTGGTCGCCGATGGCACAAGCGGCACCCTGATCGGCGGCGGCGGCAACGATATCCTGATCGCTCTGGAGGGGACCGATACGCTCTATGGCGGCACCGGGGCCGATACTCTGATTGCCGGCAGCGGGCTCGACACTTTGTGGGGCGGCGGCGGGCACGATACCTTGATCGGCGGCTCGGGCACGGCGGTGATGTTCGCCGGCGACGACGGAGCCAGCCTGATCGCCGGGTCGGGGGCGGACACCATGTTCGGCGGCAGCGGCGACGATGTCTTCATCGGCAATGGCAGCACGGTCTTGGACTACAGCCTGTCCGGCAGCGGCATTACCGCCGATCTGGTCAACGGCACGGTGACCGGCGACGCCATCGGCACCGATTCCATCACCTCCATCAATCATATTGTGGGAAGTGCGCTTAACGACCAGTTCATTGCCAATCTTACCAACAGCTTTGTTTCGATGAATGCCTCGGCTTGGACGATGCACACCGACGCTCAATATTCCGATGCGCAAAGCATCACGGCGGTCGGGGCCAATACCTTGCTTTTGTATCAGCATGATTATTTCTCCGATATGGAGGACGGCGGCAGCTCGGACTGGACCTACACCACCACCGCCAAGGCCAGCGGCGAGATGGAGATATCCTGGGACTTCAGCGGATTCGATGCCTGGTGCGAGGCTCATGCCGACGCATATTTCTTTGATGTCACCACCGGGCAGACGGTGCATTGGACCGGCGCCGGAATTGCCGACCTGAACGTGAATGCCAACGACGTCATCGGTTTCCGCATCACTGCCGGTAACGACGACAGCACCGACAATAATATCTACAACACCATCACCGTGGTTTTGGATCAGGTCAGTCTGGACGGCGGCGGCGGCACCAATAGCCTGGAGCTGACCAACAGCCAGTTGGACGATGGCCAGTTCGCCTCGATCCGGAATGTGGAAGTGTGGCAGGTGGATGATGCGGTTTCCATCACCCTGGGCAGTCATGCCGATGCTTCGGGAGTGCAGACCATCAGTCTGTCTCAGGACAGTGCGCTGGTGAGTTTCGATGCCTCGGGAACCTCGTCAGATTTGAATGTCACGGTGAATACCGACCAGATCGGCGGCGATACCCTGATCGGCGGCACCGGCATGGCCGATCTGCATGTGAGCGGCACAGGGGTCAGCGTCGCCTCGTCCAATATGGCCCATGTCTCGAATCTGGATGTGCTGACCCTGGACGGAGCCGGAGACACGGTGAATTTGGATGCCTCGTCCTTGGCGAACCTGTTGAAAAGCACCAACGAGGTGACGCACACCACCGAATCTCTGATCATCGTCGGGGCGACCGGCAGTTCGGTCAACCTGACCGGCGGCGGCTGGGAGGCGGGGGCGACGGTGAACGAAACGGTGAACGGCGCCCAGCACAGTTACACGGTCTATGACAATGCCGGGGCAGGAGAGCATGTGTATGTGGACATCAACATCGCCGGCCATGGCGGCGTGCATACCGGCTAGGGCGGTGTTTGACGTTCTCAAATAAAAAAGCCCCGCTCGTTTGTGAGCGGGGCTTTTTCTGAGGAAGGGAAGCTTATCCCTCTTCGTCCTTGCTGGCTTGGCGGACGCTGGTCAGGAACTGCTCGGCCTCCAGGCGCAGATCCTCGACCACCGTGGTCAGGCGCTTGGCACTCCAAATGACGCGCACGGTGCCGGCGCAAGCCATGGCCGAGGTCTTCGACAGATGAGAAACGCTATCCGAGACGCCGCTGGCCTGAACAGCCACTTCATTGATATTGGCTGATATTTCCTGGGTTGTGGCGTTCTGTTCGGCCACGGCTTCCGAGATTTCCGCCGAATTGCTGTCCATGGTGCGGATGGTTTCCACCACCCGGCCGATGCTTTCGCGCATGTCGCGGGTGGAAAGCTGGACGGCGGCCACCTGGGATGAAATCTCGTCGGTGGCTTTGGCGGTCTGGTTGGCCAGGTTCTTCACCTCGCCCGCCACCACGGCGAAGCCTTTGCCGGCCTCACCGGCCCGCGCCGCTTCGATGGTGGCGTTCAGGGCCAGAAGGTTGGTCTGGGAGGCGATATCGTTGATCAGGTTCACCACATCGCCGATGGACTGCACGGCCTGGGTCAATTCGTCCATGCGCCGGGCGGTGGCGTTGACGTCTTCAACGGCGGTCCGGGCGATGGAGGTGGACTGACGGGCTCGTTCGGCCACGTTGTTGACCGTGTCGGTCAGATGGTTGGTGGCGGCGGCGGCGGCGGCCGAGCGTTCGGTGGTGATTTGGGCGGCGCGGCCCACATCCAGCGAGCGTCCGCCGCTGCGTTCCGAGCGGCTGGCCATAGAGCCCGCAGTGCTGCCGATGCCGCTGGTGGCTTCTCCGACCTCGGCGACCTTGGTCTTGACCGAGCTTTCGAAGCGGTCGGCCATGGCCTTCAAGGCCTCGGCCCGTTCGTGGGACGAACGGCGGCGGTCTTCTTCCTGGGTCTGGCGCATATGATCGGCTTCGATCATATGGTCTTTGAAGATTTTGACCGTGCGGGCCATATCGCCCATTTCGTCCTGGCGTTCCAGGAAGGTGACCTCCACCGAGGTGTCGCCGTCGGCCAGACGCTCCATGGTGCCGATCATCGAGCCGATGGGGGTGGTGATGATCTTGCCCAGGCTCCAGCGCACGCCCAGCACGGCGGCGACGGCGGCGATGAAACCGCCCAGGCTGAGGGCCAGGATCACTTCGGTCAGATGCTGGTTTTCCTGGACCACCGACAGCGAGCTGGAAAGAACGGCGATCACTTCACCGTCGGTCAGGCCCATGGCGCCATGGCAGCTGTGACAGACCTCGCTCTTGGCGCCATCGGTAACGCCCAGCACGATGGGCATGGAATAGCGGTAAAAGCCGCCCACCATGCGCCCCACCGGCTGGCCGGTGGTCAGTGCCTCGCGGTCCACGTCGTCCTGTGCGGCCTTTGGTTTGCGGTCGGGCTCGGCGTCGTGCATGTAGTCGGTGACTTTGGGGCTCCAGACGCTCCAGACCTTGCCGGGGTAATTGACGTTGCGGCTGTCGAACCAGTTATTGAACACCGTCACGCCGATATTGTCCGGGTCTTCGGGGCGCTTGGCCATGACGTTGACGATCAGCGCATGAAGCGATGTCATCTCGTTCATGCTCAGTTGTTGCAGCTTGCGCTCCATGGAGTCCTGCTCATAGCGAGCGATGACCAGCACGACCAGCGCCACCAGAACGGTAACGCCCAGGCCGATAAAGATCATGAAACGCTGGCGGAGCTTCAGGCTGCGTCCGAGGGAAAGGCTCATGTCCGGGCTCCGGGCAAAGGCAAAAACATGGAGGGGAACGGCGCAGCGCCGTCCGCGGAAAGATGCGGAGCGGATGCCAGGTCATGGGGGGTAATGATCTGCATGGACATTCTATAAGACCAACTGTGCCTCATCTGAATTCCAGCAGGGAAATCGAAACCGGGCCTTGCGCTCGGTCAAGAGACTGCATGAAACCAAAGGGCGGACGTGACAACGCATAGCGATCATCTTGCACAGGCGACCGCTCTCCCTGTCGCAGGTTTACGTTGACCAACCCCAGGCTGTGCGATGCAAAGACAACCTGCCCAACCATCACTGTACTGCCATAATTGCGGCTTGCACAATACGATGCCTGCTGTTTCGTCATGAAATGGCGGGCCACTACAGCTTCAGGATTAGTGCTTTCGAGAGCTTGCTCCTCGAAAGACGCATCTTCGGGTGAATACCATTTTTGGATGGGTGGCTCGGGGGCTGTAAACACTGGGAAAATAAAAGACATGGCAGTGACCGATATGTTCGATCGCCGTCGGCTCGGCCCTGTGCATGGTCAAGACGCGGGGGATTTTCCTTCGTGAAGGAGGCTTGCGTCGTTTTTACGTATTTTTATGGCGATTCGTTGACAGACGGCGGCGCTCCCGGCACTCTCTGGCCGACTTAACGCACAGGGCTGAATATGCTTTCCGCAAAGGCGAAATACGGCCTGAAGGCCATGCTCCATTTGGCGGAGCGAGAAGGACAGGGCGGCGTTCAGGGCGCGGATATCGCATCCACCCAGAACATCCCCAAAAAGTTCCTCGACGCCATCCTGCTGGAGCTGAAAAACCAAGGGCTTCTCTACAGCAAGAAGGGCAAGGGGGGCGGCTATACGCTGGCCCGTCCGGCGGCCAAGATCACGGCGGGGCAGATCGTCCGCATTCTGGATGGTCCGCTGGCTCCGGTGGCTTGCGTCAGCGTCACCGCCTATCGTCCCTGCAACGACTGCACCGACGAAGCGGCCTGCGCCGTGCGCGCCGTGATGCAGAAGGTGCGCGACGCCACCGCCGAGATTCTCGACAACACCAGCCTGAAAGAAATGCTGGGGGGGCGGGGCATTCCCACGGTGATGAATTACGATATCTGACGGCCAAGAAGCCGGGAGCAATCCCGGCTTTTTTTACGGGCCAGCTGTGATATTGAGAATGACTTGCATATTAGGGGCGGCGGGGATAGCATGACTCCAGTGCCTCCCACCGTCAGGACGTCGCCATGTTCATCTGGAAAAGCCTGCAGCCCAGCCTGATTGCCAAAGTGATTGCCGGGTTGCGTCATCCCAAGGCCGATGTCGGCCCGGCTAAGGATGCTGTTCCTCAAGTGAAGTGAGGGGGGAGGACTCAGGAGGCTTCGGCTTCCAACTGATCATATCCCTTCAGGCGATAGATCAGGGCCGAGACGGCCCAGGCCGCGATGAACAGGCCGACGATCAGATAGCCCAGCAGCCCGAAATTGTCGTTCAAAGCACCGACGCCGTCCCAAAACGGGCCGGACAGGGACAATTGATCGGCCGCCAGCCCCAAAGCCTCGACCCCGCCCACCAGTAAGGCCACGGCCACCGAGATGATGGTCAGGATCAGGTTGTAGTAGATCTTGCGCACCGGCTTGACGAAGGCCCAGCCATAGGCGCCGGTCATCAAGGTGCTGTCCAGGGTGTCCACCAAAGCCATGCCCGAGGTGAACAGGGCCGGGAACACCAGGATCGACCACAGGCTCATGCCCTTGGCGGCTTCGGCGGCGGAAATCCCCAGCAACCCGACCTCGGTGGCGGTATCAAAGCCCAGGCCGAACAGGAAGCCCAGGGGATACATGTGCCAGCTTCGGGTGATCAGCCGGAACAGCGAACGGAACAGCCGGGCCAGCAGGCCGCGACCGGCCAGCAGGCTGTTCAAATCTTCCTCCAGATAGGGCTCTCCCCGGCGGACCCGGGCGAAGACCTGCCAGACGCCTTTTAGGATCACCAGATTGAGCAGGGCGATCAGCAAAAGAAAACCGGCGGAAACCGTGGTGCCGATGGTGCCGCCGATGCCGTGAATTTGGTCGATGTCGTTCTTGAAGGCCAATGCCGTGCCGGCCACCGCCAGCGAGGCCAGGATGACGATGGTGGAATGGCCCAGCGAAAAGAAGAACCCCACCGCCGCCGGCTTTTGCTTCATCTGGATCAGCTTGCGGGTGACATTGTCGATGGCGGCGATATGGTCGGCATCCACCGCATGGCGCAGCCCAAAGCTGTAGGCCAGCAGGGCCGTTCCCAGCAGCACCGGATAATCGCGGAAGGCCAGCAGCGCCCATAGCCAAGACAGAATATTGGCGGCAATCAGGCCGGCATAAAGCAGGTTCATCCGGCGGTCGAGACCGAAGCGGTGCAGCAGCGCGGCCATATTTCTGGTTCCCCCTCTTAAAAACGCGGCTTCATACTATTTTCGAAATCGTCATACGTCAAGGCGGCGCATCGCCTGTCCGGGCGGGATATGATAAACAGACAGCCACGACATAACGGGGGCAGGCATATGGAGCGGGTGACGATTTCCTTGGACGACGCCTTGTTGGCCGAGTTCGACGGCTATATGAAGCGCAAGGGCTATGAGAACCGCTCGGAGGCCATCCGCGATCTGCTGCGCGACAAGCTGGAGCAGGACCGCCTGACGGAAAATCGCGCTCATCACGCGGTAGCCTGCCTGTCTTACGTCTATAATCACCATCAGCGCGAGCTGTCGCGCCGCCTGACCGAGGCTCAGCATTCCCACCACGATCTGATGCTGTCGACCCTGCATGTGCATCTGGACCACGAGAACTGTCTGGAAATCGCCGTGCTGCAAGGCGAAACCGAAGAGGTCCGCCGCTTCGCCCAGGCCACCATCGCCGAAACCGGGGTGCGCCATGGAAACCTGCATCTGGTTCCGGCTGAAACCGGCGATGATCACGGTGATCACGGCCATGACCACCCCCATGGTTCCCCTCATGGTTCGGGCCATCATCACGCCGGGCGTCACCTGCATATGCGCCCTAAAAGCTGACGGAAAACATTCTCTTTTCGGTTGGGGAACGAGACTTGACGTAGGCCGCTTGTCATGGCGTCATGCAGGACCTGACCGAGAGTCAGTCAAGACTTTGGTGATAATCGCCCGGGTTTCAGGCCAAAAAAGCAATAACGCGCTGAAGTTCAAGGCTGTTTCCCTTTTCCTGTCGAGGATTTGGGGGAAGACGCCTGTGTTTTGCTCGCTGCGATGTTTTTGAGGGGATAAAGGCTTGGACGGAACCGCCCTGATCGACAAGGCGACCATTCTGGTGGTGGACGACGCCCCGGACGGGCTGATGCTGGTCAACGGCATCCTCAAGGAAAACTATCGGGTCAAGGTGGCCAATCGGGGCGACAAAGCCTTGGCCATCGCCCAGTCCGATACTCCGCCCGACCTGATCCTGCTCGACGTCATGATGCCCGAGATGAACGGCTACGAGGTGTGCGAGCGCCTCAAGGCCGATGATCGCAGCAAAGGCATTCCCGTCATCTTCCTGACCGCCAAGGCCGAGATGGAGGACGAGGAAAAGGGGCTGAAGCTGGGGGCTGTGGACTATATCGCCAAGCCCATCAGCCCGCCCATCCTGCTGGCCCGGGTGGAAACCCACCTGAAGCTGAAGGCCAGCCAGGATTACCTGCGCGACATGGCCGGCTATCTGGAAAAAGCCCTGGCCGCCAAGACCGCTTCGCTGGAAGAGGCGCGGGCCAAGCTGGCCAAGCTGGTGGAAGTGGGTATCGCCCTGGCCAGCGAACAGGACAGCGACCAGCTGGTGGAAAAAATCCTGGAAAGCGCCAAGGAACTGACCAATGCCCAAGACGGCATGTTGTTCCGCCGCAACGAGCGCGATCAGTTGGTGGCCCCCAACGCCACCTGCGTCATCGCGCCTATCCGGCTGGTCAATGACCTGGGCGAACCCAACAACGAAAACATGATCGCTTACGCGGTCAATTCCCAGACCACGGTGAATATCGAGGACGCCACCACCTTCCTCGACAGCGCGGCCATTCCGCGCCTGGGGGTCGGTCGGGATGGCTCGCAAGACATCAAGTCGGTGCTGGTGGTGCCCCTGAAGCCGCGCGGCGGCGAGCCGGTGGGCGCGCTGCAGTTGGTCAATGCCCGCAAGCCCAACAGTTCCGGCACCGAGGTGCAGCCCTTCCTGCCGGAAATCGAACGTTTCGTCGAGGCGCTGGCGGCCCAGGCCGCCACCGCTTTGCATAACCGCGAACTGCTGGCCGACGCCCGTTACCGTTTGGAGCGGCTGCATGTTCAGCAAGAGATGGAAAACGCCACCCGGATGCAGCAGGCTTTGCTGCCCCAGACCGGACCGCTTGCCACCTTGTCGGCGGCGCATAATCTGCTGATTCAGTCCCACTTCCAGCCGTCTTCGGCCACCGGCGGCGATCTGTGGGGCATTCACGAGATCGACGCCGAGCGGGTGGCGTTCTTTGCCTTCGACTTCACCGGCCATGGGCTGGCGGCGGCTTTGAACACTTTCCGCCTGCATGCCTTGATGCACGAGC
>Ga0209415_10016292_pt1 | contig 11953 bp, 11 predicted proteins | sample PeaSoiSIISIP2007_FD_187696 | JGI IMG/M metagenome (GOLD analysis project Ga0209415, IMG submission 187696) | Peat soil microbial communities from Weissenstadt, Germany - SII-SIP-2007 (SPAdes) (version 2) | ecosystem: Environmental > Terrestrial > Soil > Wetlands > Peat | place: Germany... | reverse complement strand
GGGAAGCCGCCCGCCGCTTATCGTCCCTCCTCGCCCCTCGACACTCGCCCCTCGACCCTCCCCCCTCGACACTCCCCCCTCGACACTCCCCCCTTGACGCTCCGCCCGGCGCCTGCCAGAATCCGCGGCATGAAATCGGACACCTTTATGAAAAGACGCCAATTCCTCAAGACCGCCGCTTTCAGCGGAGCCGCCGGACTGATCCTGCCGCGCCTGCACCTCTTTGGCGCGGAGGCCCCTAGCAACAAGTTGAACGTGGCCCTCATCGGGACCTGGGGCCGGGGCGAGGCCCATTTCGGCTCTCTCTCGAGAGAGAGCGTGGTCGCCTTGTGCGACGTCAACGAGGAGCATCTGGCCTACGGGGCCAGGAAACTCAACGTCCCCAACGCCAAGCAGTACGTGGACTGGCGCAAGTGTCTCGACCAGAAAGACATCGAGGCGGTGGTCTGCTGCACTGCCGACCACACGCATGCCTTCGTGGCGAACTGGTCGCTGAACCGAGGCAAACACATCTATTGTGAGAAGCCGCTCGGCAACTGCGTCGAGGAAACCCGAGTGGTGCGCGCGAACTATCTCAAGAACAAAGATAAGCTGGCGACCCAGGTCGGCACCCAGCGGCACGAGTATGAGAATTTCAACCGCGTTCGCGAGCTGATTCTGGACGGCGCGATCGGTGAACTCACGGAGGTATCCGCCTGGGGCAACCGGCAGATTCCCAAGCCCGGCTACCTGCCCGCCCAAGGCGAGCCCCCCGCCACGTTCCACTGGGACCTCTGGTTGGGGCCCTCCCCGGTGCATCCTTGGAACCCGGGGTATTTCGCGGGTGGCCCGGGCATGAATTGCCTGTCGTGGAACATGTACTGGGACTTTGGCAGCGGCCAGATTGGCGACATGGGCAGCCACACCATGGATCTGGCCTGGAATGCTTTGGATGCCGGGCTGCCGACCTCCGCCCAGGCCAAGGGCGACCCCTTCAACCCCGAGGTCACTCCCGTCAGACTGCAGGAGGACTTCGAGATCCCGGCCAACGACTGGCGCCGCGCCATCCGCGTTTCCTGGTACCAGGGCGGGGCCATGCCCGAATCGCCGGTGGGGTATGTGGATTTGAACAAGATCGACCACGGCGCGCTCTTCGAGGGCACCAAAGGCGCCCTGGTGTCGGGGTTCGAGTACCGCGCGCTCATCCCCGGCCGCAATCAGGCCGACCTGACCTACTACAAATCGCGCCCGAAGGAGAAGTTGATCCCGCCCCTGGGCAACTTCCAGAGGCAGTGGATCAACGCCTGCAAGACCGACCTGAAGACCTCCTGCGATTTCGACTACGGCGGCAAGATGATCGAGACGATGTTGTTGGGCCTCGTGGCCTACCGGGTCGGCAAGAAAATCTCCTACGACGGAGCCGCGGGAGTCACCGACGATGAGCAGGCCAATGCGTTGCTCCGCCGCACTTATCGCCCAGGCTGGACGCTCAACGGCTAATATGAAAAAGGCAATTTGGTTGTCGTACGACCTCGGCGTCCAAGGAGATTACGAAAGTCTCTACCAGTGGCTTGACAGCCGAGGGGCGATAGAGTGCGGTGACAGCCTCGCGTTTTTCGAGCTTGAGCCCGACGGCACACCCATCCCTGACCAAATAAAAAGGGAGCTTGAAGGCACAATCAAGGCGGATTCCAAAGCCAGGATCTATGTCGTTTGGCGTCAGGATAAATCTGTCAAAGGCAAGTTTATCTTCGGGCAGCGCAAGGCACCGCCGTGGTCTGGCTATGCGCCGAAGCCGAGCATAGAGGAAAGTGAACCGGCATGACCAACAGCATTGTGGTTGACACCGGATACTGGTTCGCTCTGCTCGACCCAAAAGATGGTTGCCACAACCAGGCGCAACCCAAAGCCGGCTACCTCGAGTCTATGACCGTTGTGTTTCCCTGGCCTGTCCTCTACGAAACGCTTAACACTCGCTTGGTTAAGAATCGACCGGGCATTCAGCTATTTGAACGATTAATCAAACGGCCAAATGCGTGCCAAATCGATGACGCGCCCTACCGCCGCACTGCGCTAGCGGATACCTTTGATGAGGCTGTCGCAGGCCGGCGATCAATCAGCCTATGTGATATGGTGATACGTTTAATGCTGCAGGACGCGAATCTCAAAATACATGCGCTGCTCACGTTTAACCCAAGAGATTTTACCGACGTCTGTCACAGCGCAAAAGTCCAAATCTTGTAAAGAGACAAGGGCTCCGTAACAAATTCCACCCCGCTGCCGCATGAACAATTTCTTCCCGCGGTTGTTCCGCGTTGATCAGCTTATTGAGGCGCAGAGCCTTCCCGACCCGGCCGGGGCCACCCGGGCGGCGCTGGCAGAGTTGCCCGCCGCGAAGTTTATCCGGAGCGGCATGAGCGTCGCCGTGTGCGCGGGCAGCCGCGGCATCGCCAATTACGATGTCATCGTGCGCGCGGTCTGCCAGGAGTTGAAGCGCCTCGGGGCGGAGGTCTTCATTGTGCCCGCGATGGGCAGCCATGGCGGAGGAACCGACGCCGGGCAACTCGAGGTGCTGGCGCATTACGGCATCACCCCGGATGCGATGGGGGTGCCGATCAGGAGCAGCATGGAGGTGGTTGAGCTGGGCCGCGCCGGCCAGTTCATGGTCTATCAGGATCGCCATGCCGCCGGAGCCGATGCGGTCGTGCTGGTCAACCGCATCAAGCCCCACACGGATTTTCACGGTCCGCTCGAGAGCGGGCTCATGAAAATGGCCGTGGTGGGGCTGGGCAAACAGAAGGGAGCCTCGCAGTTTCACCAGGCCACCGTTCGGCTCGGCCATGCCCAGGCCCTGCTCATGGCGGGGCCGGAAGTGCTCCAACGAAGCCGGATTGTCTTTGGCGTCGGCATTCTGGAAAACCCGCTTCACCAGACGGCGCGGATTGCCGCCGTGCCGGCGCAGATGATCGAGCAACAGGAAAAGGGACTGCTCGAGCAGGCGCGGGGCCTCATGCCGCGTTTGCCGTTCGAGGAGGTGGACCTGCTCATCGTCGACGAGATGGGCAAGAACCTGAGCGGCTCGGGCCTCGACACGAATGTAATTCGGCGCAATTCGGCAGGCAGTTTTGTCACGCCCGGCGCCAGCCCAGTGCTCTGCATTTATGTCCGCTCCCTCCACCCGGACAGCCAAGGCAACGCCACCGGCATCGGCCTCGCTGACTTTGTCCACGACCGGGTTTTGAACGCGATGGACTCGCAGGCCACCTGGCTCAACGTCATGACCGCTTTGGCCCCGGCCAACGCGCGCGTGCCGATGCACTTTCCGACCGACCGCCAGGCCCTGGCGACGGCGATGCAACTCATCGGCCGCGCCGACCCGCGCCAAGCCAAAGTGTTGCGCATCAAGAACACCCTGAACTGCCATACCTTGGTTGCCTCGGAAGCCTACCTGGACGAGGCGCGCCGGCGCCCCGACCTGAGGCCCCAAAGCCAGCCGGCCCCGCCGGAGTTCGATGAACTGGGCAACCTACGCAACAGTTAGCCGCATAAGACGCAATGCAGACAGCCCCGAAGATGCACTAGAGGCGCAAAAGTCGTAATCTTATGCATCGAGATAGCCAGATTTGCTCACAGGCCGCGAACAATTTCTTCTCTGCGTTCTTCGCGCCTGCCGCGCCGGAGCGCAGCGCAGGCGGGTCTCTGCGTTTTAATTGCCCCTCCGATCCCCGTTGGCTGTCCCTATTGTTGAACCCCGCGCCTCTGCTCTGCCTCATGGCCCTGCTAACCACCCAGGTCCTGGTCCTGGCCGGCGAAGTCGTTACGGTCCGCCCCAAGGAGATCGATGCGGTGCTCATCAACCCCGGCATCGGTTTCACCACCTTCCAGCGCTTCAACGGGGACGCCCTCAATGAGGGACTCAAGTGGACCGAAGGATTTCCGATCCAGTATCAGCCCTTTTCCGGGAGTCTGACCAACCGAGACCACCCGATGACCAGCATTGCCTACTTCCGCGTGTATTGGAAGTTCGTCGAGCCTGAACTCGGGGTCTATCGCTGGGAGCTGCTGGACAAGGCGCTGGCGGTGGCGCGGGAGCGAGGCCAGTCGCTCATGCTCAGGATTGCCCCCTACGGCACGGGCGCCGACAACGACGCGCCGGGCTGGTATCGGGCCCTCGTAACGGGACAGGACCTCGAGAAAAAACTCCCGGTCGAGAAGTGGCGGGTGCATCCGGAGAACCCTTTGTATGCGCGCCATTTCGGCGGCTTGATTCGCGCGCTCGGGGCGCGCTACGACGGCCATCCGGACCTCGAGCTCGTGGATGTGTCCATCGTGGGCGCCTGGGGCGAGGGCGCCGGCTCCGAAGAACTGACCGACGCCACCCGCGAGGCGCTCCTGGACTGCTATCTCGATACGTTTCACACCACCCCGCTCGTGGTCCAGCTCCAGGACCCTAAAGCCACGCACTACGCCCTTGCCAAGCGGCCCGTCGGCTGGCGTGTCGATTGCCTGGGCGACCTCGGCGGTTTTAGCAAAACCTGGTGCCACATGGAGGACTATTACCCGCAGATGCTCGTCCAAACGGGGCTGCAGGAGGCCTGGCGCCGCGCCCCGGTCACCATGGAGGCCTGCTGGGTGATGCAGTTTTGGAAAAACCAAGGCTGGGACCTCGACCACATCATCGACGAGTCCCTCAAGTGGCACATCTCCTCCTTCAATGGGAAGTCCTCGGCCGTGCCTGCCCAATGGTGGCCGCAAGTGGACCGCTGGCTCAAGCGCATGGGCTATCGCTTTGTCTTGCGCAAGTTCACCTATCCGGCGGCGGTCCGTGCGGGAGGGAGCCTGGCTTTGACTTCCTGGTGGGATAACAAGGGCGTGGCGCCCTGCTACAAACGGTTTCCGTTGGCCCTGCGCCTCAAGGGGACCTCCCAAACGGAGTTATTGTTCACCGACGCAGACATCACCACTTGGCTGCCCGGGGACAACCTGTTTGACAGCGCGGTCAGGGTCCCGGCCAACCTGCCGCCAGGCCAATACGCACTGAGTTTGGCCTTGCTCGACCCTCACTCCCAGCGGCCCAGCATCAAGCTCGCCATCGCCGGCCGCGACGACGAAGGCTGGTATCCGATGGGCAAAATTACCGTGGAACCAGCCAAGCCCTGATTTTAACCGCAAAGCACGCAGAGAATTGAACCGCTAATCTGCGCTAATCTCCGCTAATCTTTTTTATTAGCGCAGATTAGCGGTTCACCAAGTAGGTTGGGACTCGTTCTCTCCCCTCTTTTCTCTCTGTGTTCTTTGCGTTCTTTGCGGTTGAATCAGAACCTACCCGAGGCACCCTCGCATCAACCGCAGGTAGCATCGGCAAGTCCGGCGCGGCGCTCGGTGCTTGGGAATGGCTGCTTGAAATCGCTTGGCGTCGGTTGCTAACCTCGCTGCCGATGACACCGCTCCAGGTTGTGCTGGACACGAATGTTCTGATCGCTGCCTTGCGTTCGCGCAGCGGGGCGTCGGCGGCGTTGCTTCAGAAATTGGGAGCGGACCGGAGATGGCGGGCGAACCTGTCGGTGGCGCTGGTAGCGGAATACACCGAGATCGTTCACCGGGAAGGCCGGCCACTGGGTTATTCGTGGGAGGACTGCGAGAATTTCCTGGATTATATTTGCGCCGCCGGTCTGGAGCGGCCCATCTATTTCCGCTGGCGGCCGGCGTTGTCCGACCCGGACGACGATATGGTCTTGGAGTTGGCCGTGGCGTGCAGCGCGGCGCACATCGTCACGCACAATCGGCGGCACTTTACAGAGGCGGAGCGCTTTGGTATTGTGCCGTTGAGTCCGGCGGAGTTCCTGACCAAGCTGAGAATGCTGACATGACGACGATACAAACGGAAGTGCCCGACGCGATCTACAAACAGGCAGTCGCGATGGCCGAGCGTGAACAGGTGCCGGTGGAGCGACTGCTCTCCCTCGCGCTCGCCCAGGCCCTGGGGGCATGGCAGACGGAGAGCATGATCCCCGACCGGGCCAGGCGCGGGTCGCGGGAGAAGTTTCTCGCGGTGTTGTCCAAAGCGCCGGACGAGCCGCCCTTGCCAGGCGATGAATTGCCCTCGCCTTGAGCTTTTCTTATTAGCGCGGATGAGCGCGGATTAGCGGTTCAAAAAGCAGGTCTCGGCCGGCTCTCTCCCCGCTTCCTTCTCTGCGTTCTTTGCGTTCTTTGCGGTTAAATCAGAACCTACCCGAGGCACTCCCGCATTAACCGCAGGTAGCGCTTGCAGGTCTCCTTCATGTCGCCGTATTTGTCCTGCTCCAGCGAGGCGAAGCCGGTGAAGCCAATCTGCTTGAGGGTCTCGGCGATAGCCTTGTAATCCATCACCCCTTCCCCGAAGGGAACGAACCGGCGCATCAAACCGTCGATGTCCCGCATGTGCAAATTCAGGAGTTGCTTGCGGACCTTATAGATCGCGACGGGCGGATACTCGCGCTCGAGGAGCGTCCAGCCGGCGTCGAGGTTGTAGCCCAGGTCCGGGTCCCGAATCGAATCCCAGAGCCGCCGAAACGAGGCCGCCTCCGGCATCAGGGTATGCGTGTGCTGCTCGATGGAGAACTTTAGTCCGAAGGCTTTCGCGCGCGCCAGGCAGGCCCGGGTCGTCTCGACATACTGCGCCCAGACCCGGTCGAAGTCGAACCCCGCGGCGATGTCGATATGGAATTTCTCGCCTGGCTTTGGGTTTTCGACCTCGTAATAGCGCGGCAGATAGCCGGTCGGGCCTTTCAATTCGCGCGCCCAGGGGGCCACGATATTGACGATGGGCGCGCCCAGCCTCTTCCCGATCCGGCAGCCGGCTTCAAAATAATCCAGCGCCTGGTTGCGCTCGTCCGCCTTCAGGCTCGAGAGGTCCTCGACCACCGGTTGAAACAGGACGAACTGGGAGACCTGGAGCTTTTTCTGCTCCAGCTTCTGCTTGTAGCGATCGACCCGGGCGTCAGTCCAGAACCCCTTGAGGTCCCGGCGCGCGGTGACGATCATCTCAAGGCCGTCGAAGCCGAGCTCGCCGATGATGTCGATGGCCGCTTCCGGGTCCACCCCGGGAGAAAAATCATGGAAGCACCAGCTCAGGCACCCGACCTTGGGTCTGCCTTTGGCACTCGGCGGCGAATCGGCCCCCAGCGCCGCCAAAGGCAGCGCCGCGGCGGCCACGGCGGTAGTTTGGAGAAAGTGGCGGCGATTAACTTCAGCAGGCATGTTCATGCGGGCAAGCATGGGCCCCAGCGCCGCTGAAATCAAGCGCCGGTTGCACCCGGGGGGATTCAGCCGCGCTCCGACGCTCCACGCTCAGAACTCACCCGGCAGCCGGAGACAACGTTCGAGGCGGTTGCCGGCAGGCTCGTCGCCGGGCCAGAAGGCAACCTGGCTCCCGGCCTGAATCCTGGCCGCCGGCAGGAGCTGGTCTGCGGAAGCCGCCTGGCAGAACTGCAGTTTGTAGGCGCGGGTGGCAGCCAGGCGCTTGACCTGGGCGGGCATGCACCGGCAAATCACGGTGCTCACCGACCGCGTGCCGGCGCGGAGATAGACGATCGGTCCCATCGCCACCGGGGCGTCTTCAAGGACCCGCGCCACGATGACCCTCGGCGCTTGGCTGACGCTGCGTTCCAAGGCGTAGCGCCGGCCGGGCAGCGGTTTGCCGAACTGCGCCGCGGCGGCAGATTCCAGGGCCTGGGAAGCGAAGATCAACTCGGCGCCGGAATGCTCGGCCAGCACTTCCCAAACCGCCGGTTTGCCGGCGGCGTCGAGCGTGAGGCGGATTCCTTGCATCGCCAGTTCGGCCCCGGGCCGGCTGGGCTCCAGCGAGTAGCACCAGAGGTAGGTCAAGCGGGCGTGGGGTTTGCCGTTGAGTTGAGCTGCGTCGAGGCTCGCATAGACCGCAGGCCGTGCTGCATCCAGCGCGGGCAGGCCATGGGAGAGGCTCAAGCTGCCGAATTGATCCCGGCCCGGGACCGTGGCGCGGCCGTCCTCGTTGACCTCCTGGATGATCAAGGGCGCAAGTTGGGAACTCAGTTCGGAGCTTCCCCCTTCGAGCGGCTTCTGAAAGACCGCCTCCGCAAACCAGTTGGTTGCGCGCCCGTAAATCTCGGCGCGAGGCAGGTCAGCGGAGAGGGCCTGAGCGCGAGCGGGCCTTGGGCAGCACAGCATAATCGACAGGAGCAAGGCGGTCCTCATGCGTATCCCATCCGTCGAAACCACTCGATCGCTTCAGCCATCGCTTGCCTTGGCGGTGTTTGCGGCAGGCCGAGCTCGCGGACGGCTTTGGCCGGGTTGAAAAACATCTGGTGCCGCGCCATGCGCACACCGGCCAGCGGCGCCCTGGGCGGTTTGCCGGTGAGGGCTGAAATGGTTTCGCTCACGTGCGCCGCCGCCAGGGCGGCGAAATAAGGGATGCGATGTTTTGGGGCCGGCACGCCGGCAAGTTCCTCGAGCACGGCAAAGGCCTCCTTGAGAGGCCAATTGCCTTCGGCATTTCCAAGAATATAGCGCTCCCCGATGCGGCCTTTTTCCGCCGCGAGAATATGGCCGACGGCCACGTCGCGCACATGCACCCAGTTAAGTCCCGTCTCGAGGTAGGCCGGCATCCTGCGATTCAGAAAATCGAGGATGATTTGGCCGGTGGGCGTCGGCTTGACGTCGCGCGGACCAATGGGAGTGCTCGGGTTGACAATGACGACCGGCAGCCCTTGGCCGGCCAGGCGAAGGGCCTCCTGTTCGCCGCGCCATTTCGAGAGCTTGTAGTGATTGCTCATTTGGCCTTCCGAGACGGGCGTCGTCTCATCCGAAGGCATGGGCCTGCCGTGGGTGGGCTTGGGCAAGCCGATGCAGCCGACGGTGCTGGTATGGACGATGACGGCGCAGCCCGCGGCCGCCGCCGCTTGGATCACGTTGCGCGCGCCTTCCACATTGGCGGCATACATGGGCCGATAATCCCGCAACCAGAGATGATAGCTGGCCGCCACGTGAAAGCACCACTGGCAACCCTGCAGCCCGGCTCTGAGCCGGGCCACGTCCCCCAGGTCCCCCTCGACGGACTCGAACTCCGCCCCCTCGAGCCCGCGCAAGTTGCTACCCGGCCGCAGCAGGGCCTTGACTCGATGGCCCCGCGACGCCAACTCATGCACGAGATTGGCTCCGATAAATCCCGACGCCCCGGTAACAAAACAGTTCATGCCTGGTGACTTGGACAAGGTCGCCTTCGCCACTCGCGATCTAACGCCTTGTCGTCAAAGATCGCGATACTTTTCGTTCCGCACCCGGGGCTTGCGCAATGGGGCTCGAGCCGCTATGAATGGGGGCCACACGGCATGGCTATGAAAAACTACCTTCCTGTCCTGGCGGCGCTGCTGCAAGCCGCCACCGCGTTGCGTCTGTCTGCGGCCGAGTGGGCTGTTTATGAGGGCAAGAGCGGGCCCGGTCTGGGCAAGCACATTGTCTTTCTCTCCGGCGACGAAGAGTATCGCTCGGAGGAGGGGTTGCCGATGCTGGCGAAGATCCTGGCGGAGCGGCATGGTTTTAAGTGTACTGTCCTGTTCGCCATCAACCCCGCCAGCGGCGTCATCGAGCCAACCATTCTTGATAATATCCCCGGCCTGGAGGCCCTCGACGCCGCCGATGTCTGTGTCATGGCCCTGCGGTTCCGGGAGTTGCCCGAGGCCCAGATGAAGCACTTCGTCGATTACCTCAACGCCGGCAAACCGATCCTCGCCCTGCGCACAAGCACGCACGCCTTCGCCTATGATCGGAACAAGCAAAACCGCTACGCCAAGTATGATTGGCGGAACCGGGACTGGCCCGGCGGGTTCGGCCAGCAGGTCCTGGGCGAAACCTGGGTGGACCACCACGGCAAGCACGGCTTCGAGAGCACGCGCGGCATCCTGGATGAGGCCTTCAAAGACCACCCCATTTTGCGCGGAGTGACCGAGCTCTGGGGACCCACCGATGTGTATGCCGTGGCCCATTTGCCCGCCGACGCCAAAATTCTGGTCCGCGGCCAGGTCCTCTCCGGCATGAAACCCACCGACCCGCCCGTCGAAGGCCCCAAGAACCATCCCATGATGCCGCTGGTCTGGGTGCGGCATTATACCGGCGAATCAGGCAAGACCTCGCGCATCGTCACCACCACGATGGGCGCCGCCGTGGACCTCGAAGACCCGGGACTGCGGCGGCTGCTCGTCAATGCGTGCTACTGGTGCGCGGGACTGGAGAACCAGGTTCCGGCCAAAGCCAACGTGGACTACATAGGGGAATACAAACCCGGCTGGTTCGGCTATGGCAAATTCAAGCCCGGCATGAAGCCCGAAGACCTGGCGCTGCATCACTAAACTCATCGGCTCATCATGGCGCTCCGATAGCAAACCGACTTCAGCATTATGGCTTACGCGGAAAAGGAACTTCAGCACATCTCGAAGCAGTTTCAGATTTACGGTGAGATCCTGCATGCCGAGACCTTCAAGATTGGGCATATCAACGAGACCTATTCCGCAAGCTACGATCAGGGCGGCACGCGGGTGCGCTACATTCACCAGAAGATCAACAAGCATGTCTTCAAGAACCCGCCGGAGTTGATGAAGAACCTTATGCGGGTCACCACGCACATCCGCAAGAAGCTCGAGGCGCAGACCGCCGAGGACATCACGCGCCGCTCGCTGGTGGTCATCCCCACTCGCGACGGGCACTCCCATTATCGGAGTGACGACGGGGAGTACTGGCGGACCTTTGTGTTTGTGGAAGGGACGCAGACCTTCGAGGCGGTGCAGACGCCGCAGCAGGCCTTCGAGGCCGGACGGGCCTTCGGCGAGTTCCAGCTTCACCTCGTGGACCTCCCCGGCGATCGGCTCATCGAGACCATCCCTGGCTTCCACCACACCCGCAACCGCTTTGCGGCGTTTCTCGAGGCCGTGACCAAGGACCATTACAATCGGGCCAGGGACGCCAAACCCGAAATCGCCCTGGCTCTCAAGCGTGAAGAACTGGTCGATGTCATCCTCGAGGCGATGGAGAAAGGCCGCATTCCGGAGCGCATCACCCACAACGACACCAAATTCAACAACGTCATGCTCGATACGCGCACCGGCAAGGCGATGTGCGTGGTGGACCTGGACACCGTCATGCCGGGCTGCGCGCTGTACGATTTCGGCGACATGGTCCGCACCACCACCAGCCCGACGCTCGAAGACGAGCGCGACGTGTCGAAAGTGAAAATGCACCTGCCGATGTTCAGGAAATTGGCCGAAGGCTATCTCTCCACCGCCGGCCAGTTTCTGACCAAGGCCGAAAAGGCCCTCATCCCTTTCTCCGGCAAGCTCATCACCTTCGAGCTCGGCCTCCGTTTCCTGACCGATTTCCTCTGCGGCGACACCTACTTCCGCATCCATCGGCCTGACCACAACCTCGATCGCTGCCGGACCCAGTTCAAGCTCGTGGACTCCGTCGAGCGCCAGGAAGAGGCCATGCTCAGGAGCGTCGAGTCCTTGTAGGCCAGCCGCGGCGCTGATGAGAGACAAAACTTCTGCTCCAATGCACTCGCATGTTTTCAGGCGCGGCTTGACATTGTGCGCCGTAGTGGGGGTTCTCGGCCTCTGGGTCGGTTGGGCGAAAAACCGGCTCCCTGCCTACCGCTACACTGTTCCGCAAAGGACCAACGACGGTTGGGAGACTGCTTCTTTGCGCACTGAGAATCTCGACCTCAAGCTATTTGGCGAGCTGTTTGATCGAATCAATCGCAACGGTTACAAAAACGTCCATAGCGTCCTCCTCGTCAAGAACGGGAAACTCGTCGTGGAGGAGTATTTTCCGGGCCGGGACAGCAATGGCAAATATCGAAAATTCCAGCGGGACATGTGGCATGAGATGCACTCGGTGACCAAAAGCGTGAATTCGATTCTTATCGGGATTGCGATTGATAAACATCTCATCGGTGGCGTTGACGAGA
>Ga0209415_10016290_pt1 | contig 11954 bp, 9 predicted proteins | sample PeaSoiSIISIP2007_FD_187696 | JGI IMG/M metagenome (GOLD analysis project Ga0209415, IMG submission 187696) | Peat soil microbial communities from Weissenstadt, Germany - SII-SIP-2007 (SPAdes) (version 2) | ecosystem: Environmental > Terrestrial > Soil > Wetlands > Peat | place: Germany... | reverse complement strand
GAGGGACAGCTTGGCCGTCGACCGACTTCTTCGGAGCTCGCGACCGACCTCGAGCTCGAAGAGGAAAAGGTAATCGAGATCCTACGCCACGCTGCCGAGCCGCTCTCGCTGTCAGAACCTCTGCGAGAAGACGGCGACGCCGAGCTCGGCGACGTTGTCGAGGACCGCTCGGCCGTATCGCCCTTTGAGGCTGCGGCGGCCTCTCTCCTATCAGGTGAGGTCAGCAAGATGCTCGTGGCGTTGGACGAGCGCGAGAGGGAGATCCTACGTTTGCGCTTCGGCCTCGACCGTGGAGAGCCGCGCACCCTCGACGAGGTCGGCGAGCACTTCAACCTCACGAGGGAGAGGATCCGCCAGATCGAGGCTAGGGCTATGTCCAAGTTGCGCCATCCCTCGACCGACCGTGGCGCGCGGGAGCTGCTGACTACATAGTTCCCAGCGGCTGCGTGCTCCGGCGCCACCGTATTCGGCGGCCTATGCCGGGGGCAGTCTTAGGTGCCAGCAGTCTCAGGTGCCAGTAAAGGTCCGCGCGAAGTTCTCCGGCAATTTGGCGACGACGAAGCTGAAGAGCAATTTCTCGTGGGTCGTGACGAGCACGATCGCTGCTTTTCCCGAGGTCTTCGCAGGAGCAAAGGCGACCTGGCCGGCGGCAAAGTTGCCCGTAAAGGCGAACGCGCACACCCTGGTCCCGGATGCGACAGGGGGCACTGAAGACGGGTTCTTGGGGAAGCGGCTACGCACAAGGCGCTCCATGACGCGCGGGTTCACCAGCTTGACCCCGTGGAATTCGTAACTTCCCCGTGGGGCGTTGAGAGCACCCTCGGCGAGGGGGAGGCCCTCGTAGCAGTCCGCCAGCCCAACCGGGGGGGTCGGCAGCTTCGGGTGGGTGCATGCGACCGCCCCCGCCGAAAGGGCCGCGGTCGTGACGCCGACGACTGCGGCTCTCAAGGCCGCTCGTGACAGGGAACGCACGACGCTCTTCAAGGTCCTAATCATGCAGCCGTTCATTGGCCCTCTGCTCCAGGTTCGTTTGGTCTGCGCCAGGTTCGTTTGGCACAGCGCTCTCGGCTCGCAACGCACGCTCATTTCGGCGGCGCCTTTCGGCAAGCGCCAGCCAGCAGCCCGCGCCCACCGGCAGCGGGAGCCAGAAACTGATCAACCGGTAGAGCAGCACGGCTGCAACCGTTGGGGCCTTGCCGCCGCCGAAGGCTACGAGCGCGATCGTCAGGCTCCCTTCAACCACTCCGAGACCTCCAGGAGTGATGGGGAGGTTCACCGCCAGCTGGCCGCCGCAGTACGCGAGAAGCAGGCCCTGCCAGGGAACAGGGGCTCCAACTGCCAGGAAGGCGGCGGCAAGGCAGCTGCAGTCCGTCGCCCAGCTGGCCGTGCCGGCTAAGGCAGCCCGGGCCCACTCAGCCCGGGTCGGTGCAACAGCCCTCATCCTCTCCAGGACGACCGCGAGAGGGTCGCTCAACTGGCCGGCCTCCCGGTGAAGGCGCCTTTCGAGAACGACTACCAACTTGTCGGCTATCCGGAAGACCCGCGCTCGGTTGGCCCACGCGATCACGGCCACCAGGACGACCACGAGCACCCCAACTATGGCTCCCACCAGGTCGAACGTGGTACCCAGCGACGCAGCCATCGACAGGCCGATCCCTGCGAGCGCTGCCACGGTCGCAAAGGACATCGCGGCCGCAGCGACTACCACCCAGCCGGCAAGCACGTCGTCGGCACCGATCAGCTGGTACTGGCGAAAGTTGTACACCCCGGCGAACGCCGCCCCGACGGGCAAGGCCGCTTGGATCGCGCTACCAGCGAAGGTGATGGTCGTCAGGCGCCCGAGGCGCGCACGCACTTCGCCGGCGCGCAGGAGGATCCGCTCGACGAAGGCCAACGACACGTAAGACGCCAGTTCGGCGAGCGCTCCCAGCACGAGCCACCCCCAGCGCAACTGGGTGAGGAACGCGCTCGCACCTGAAAGCTCGCTGGATTTCCCTGAGACGACCCAGACCGCCACGCCCAGGAGCACGAAGGCGGCGACGATGCGGAATGGCCGCCAGAAGCGGCGAAGCTGATGCCTGCTTGGCCATCCCATGTCTGGGACATCTTGGCACTGCCTCGCTACAACCTCGGTGACTGCCCGACGGTCAAGGAACGCTGCACTAGCCCCGGCCGAGAGACGCTCGTGTCGAGGCCCAGGTCACGCTCCAGTGCACAGGTAGCGATGACCTCTGCCCAGCGCCGGCGCTGTGCGGGGGCCAGCGGGCGCGGGCCGGCGCGCTCCAGCATTGCTTCATCGGGCCAGCAGGTGGCCAGCTCAACAAGCCCAGCCCTGCGCCTCGCCGCCTTCCCCACCGGGCCGACGCCCGGCATCCCGGGGCCCGCGAGGGTAACCCATGCTCCTTTGACTCGGGCCGAGCGGCTGGCCAGCTCGGTAGGGTCGCCCAGGACCACAAGGCTCTGGCGGTCTGAGTCGCCAGACCTCAGGTAGGGAACGGTCGTTGCGTAGCCGTAGCCGAGCGAGCCCGCGTGCTCATGCCCTACGTCCGATCGCCAAGTCCCGGAGGCACCGCGCCACTCGACCGTGAGCCCACGCGTCTGGAGCGCCACGACGGTCCCATGCGTTGCACTCCGGGCGGGGCCTATCCGGCGCAGGGCTAGGACATGGTCGCCTATGGCGTAGCGGTGCCGGCCCAGCGGTAGTTCCGCGCTCGCACCCGCACCCGCGGTGCCGCCCATGCCGGCCGTGCCGCCCAGGCCCAAGAGGTCGCGAGCAGCCTTGTTCAGCGCCTCTACCTCAGCCGGCCCGAAGGCGACCATCATCGGCGCCGGCTCCGAGGGCAGTGCCGCGGACCAGCTCGCAAGGAGATGGGCCATCGCACTGGTGCCCGAGAGGGCGCCCCGGGCCAGGATCCCGCGGAGAGCCACCTCCGGCCCAGCCCGGTCTGGCGCGAGCATCAAGCCGTCGGGGAACTGAGCCACGCCCGCAAACTCAGCCATGCCCGCGACCCCATGGCCTTCTACGAGCTGGTCGAGCGAGCGCGCCAGGCTCGGGCCCCGGCTGGGTTCGGTGCCACCGGGGACAAGGACGAGCTTGGTCTTCGTAGAACATGCCCCGTCGAGCAGGTTTGCAAGGCTTGCCGGGCTCAGCCGGTCCGCCGCGTCGACCACAAGCACCCGTTTTCCGGGCCCGCCGCCGAGCCCGGTGCCGCCTCCGTAAATGCCTGCAGGCTGTAGAGAGGTGAGGGCCCGCCAGCGCCTCGCCGACAGCTCCGAAGGGCACATCACCCGCACGGTCATGCCCGCGGCCTGCCAGGCCGCCCGGGCCGCGTCGACACAGGCCGCCTGGGCCAGCCACGGCGCCCTGGGCAACGTGGCGACGCCAGCTCCGTTGCAGGCGAGAACAAATGCGGCACCTGCTACCCGGGGCGGGGCCCGGAGCTCCTCGAGCTCGCTTTCTGCCAGCACGGGGCTCACCTGCGCAAGGTGAGCGAAACGCGCTTCGCTCGCCATGTCCAGCACCCTCTGGTCGATCTCGCTGGCGAGCGCGGTCGTCCAGCGTCTTGTCGACTTCGGTGGCACGATGCCCTTCGGTGGCACGGTGGCCTTCGGTGGCACGGTGGTCTCGCCGTGTTGGACGGCGAACGTCAACTCCACCGCACGGCTCTGTTCGCACCACCGGCGCGACCAGTCGACCGCCTGGCGCAGGTCGTAGCCCCCGGGCGAGGTCTCAGCCACGGCGACCAAAACATCTGGCTCCCCGAAGACCGATCCACGAGCGGCAAGAGCTCGGGCGACGGCCTCCCTCGATGGTGGTGGCGCCGGCTGTGCCGGCCTCCCGAGAGCATGCCGCAGGACCTCGGAAGCCTGGTCCGGGCCCCAGCCCGCTGTGTCAAGAGCCGCGAGAGCTCCGCCAACTCGGCCGCCGCCAAAGTTGGCTTGACGCGTCTTGCCCTGCGCGGCGCGCTCCGAGGCGCTCGAGGCCGACCCGAACGAACGAGCGCCCGCTCGCACCCCCAGCGATCGCGAGCTCGCAACCGAGCGCGCTCGCGACGGCACAGAGACGATCTCGCCGAGGCCTGCGTTGGTCAGTTCCCATCTGAAACCGAAGCCGGCCGTGGTGATGCGCGACCGCAGCGCCATTTGGAAGCCGGCACCAAGAGCTTCCCGCCAACGCCAAAGCTCGTTGCTCACGAGGCAGCCCCAGCCCTGGTCCGTCTTGGCGCCGATGTTGGCCAGGACAAGGTGAGCGTGCAGGTGGGGGTGGCCCGCGTCGTTGGATATGTGCTCGAAGGACGCTGCGACCACCCCTTTTGCCGCCACCTGCTCCCCGCCTGATCGCAACCACGCGGCCCGGTCTTCGAGCACAGTGACGGCGTCGGCGACGGCGCCACGGAACGCGCCGCGGAGCTGCTCGGTACCCGCCGTCCGGCCGGCTCCCGCAAGCAGGGAAACAGACTTCGGCGCGGCGAAGACCAAGTCCCAGCCCTGCCGCTGGCGCAGCCCCGGCCGCGAGGTGAGAGGTACTCCGCCCGGGCCAAGGCCCCGCATGACAGCTCGAAGATCCGCCACGTCGACGGCTCCTGACAGCCCGAGCAGGGGAGCCCCCCGGCCCAGCCAGGTCGAGTAGACGGCTGAGCGTTCCCAGTACCTGGCGCTGCCAGCGGAAGCGGGGTTGATGATCAACATGGGTTGAAATTATACAAGATCTATGAAAAGATATGGAAAGAGTTAGTGTGATCTGTTCCTAGCGATCGCTGGCAGCCGCCAGCCCTCTCGGCGCCGAGCGCGTCCACAGCCCATCGAGCGCGTTCAAGGAGCTGCCATGTACCCGGTACTCAGTTCATTGCTAGCCGTAAGCACGGGTCTCGACGTCGAACCGTCCCAAAGCGGAGACCTCCCGGGCGAACAGACGCTCGAGACCCTGGCCAGCGGGGTGGGCCACTGGGCTCTGCTGGCCGCGATAGTAGGGGTCATAGTCGGCGGCGTGATGTGGGCGTTCGGCCATTTTTCTCATAATTACCAGCAGTCCTATAGCGGCCGCAGAGGCGTCATTGTCTCGGGCGTGGCAGCCCTATTGATCGGAGGTGCCTCACAGATCATCAGCTTCTTCTTCTCGCTCGGCGTCGGCCTCAAAAACTGATGTCGATCATCTCTTTACCTCTGTCCCTCGGCGCGAACGCCTTTTTCTCCGCTTTCACAACCTGGATAGTGGGTGGGGCGCAGTCGGTGCTCAAGGACCTGCTGGACGAGATCACGGCCCCGACGACGGTTGGGCTGGAAAATGGTGATTGGTTCAGTTCAGTTGCGGGCGTTTTGTTCCCGCTCGAGGAGTTCCTTGTAGCACCGCTACTTTTGGCAGCGACAATCGGCGCTGTCCTGCGCCAGGACATGCGACGGCTAGCGCGCGCTTGGGGCGTCTACTTGCCGGTGTCCATGCTCGCCGGCGGTGCCGTAGTGGAGCTGACAAGGACCGGCTTGCAGTTAACTGACCAATTTGCGTCTTCGGTCCAGCAATTGGTGCTGCCCAACCTGCAAAACATTCTCGCGACAGACATCGGGCTAGGGATAATTTCAGTCATAACTGACGGCCCCTTCGCCGCAGCGCTGAGCTTCCTCGTACTTTTGGGCGCCCTCGCCATTTGGCTCGAGCTCGTACTGCGGGCTACGGCCATCGAACTGGCGGTGTTCTTCATGCCGCTGGCCCTTGCTGGCCTGGTTTGGCCCGCCACCGCTCATTGGGCGAAGCGCCTCGTAGAGGTGCTCGTCGCGCTAATGCTCGCAAAACCCATTATCGTTGGCGCACTTTGCCTGGGTGGCAGCGCTCTCCAGGACGTGAGCGATCCCGGCGCCGCCGTGAGCGGTGTTGCCATCCTGTTGATGGCGGCTTTTGCCCCGATGGCGTTGCTCAAGCTCGTCCCTCTCGTGGAGGTGTCGGCTATAGCGCACCTGGAGGGTCTCTCCCGCCGGCCTTTCCAGGCCGCAGAACGCAGCATGCACCGCGTCATGGGAGCTGTCAGCTGGGGTGCCACCGCCGCCGCTGGCGCTACGGCGGCGAAAGGAGCAGAGGGCGGCGCGGCGGGTCTTTCAGGCGCGGGTGGCCTTTCCGGCTCCGCGGGCCATTACGCTGCACAGGTCGGCCAGGGCCCCATCAGCGACGCGGAGCGTTACGGCCCGGCGGCCAACACCCAAGGCATACCAGCGGAGCCCGCTCCTGCTCTGACGAAGGCCGCGGCCGGCCATGGCTGAGGGCGCCTCGTACCGGTTCGAGCCGTTGGAGCGAAGGGGGCTCCTTTTGGGCTTGGGCGCTGGCCAGCTGGCCGTCATCATCCTCGCCGTTCTGGCAGCCCTGGCGTCTGTAAAAGCCTGGCCAGGCATCGGCGGGGTGGCCGCGGCCATGGGCTCGCTCGTCTTGGCCGGGGGGCTCTGCAGGCCTGTCTCGGGCCGGCCGCCGCTGCAGTGGCTGAACATCGCTGCCTTGTTCTTGGGACGCAGGCGGCGGCTCAGGTTGGCCCTACCGGCTACCGCCGTCACGCCCGAGCGGGACGAGATGCGGGTTCACGCCGGGCGACAGAGCGTCGCCGCGGGGCCGACCGCTACTCCCGGGCTGCGCGGTGCTCTACATCTTCCGGCCAAGGTATTCGGTCCCGGCCTGCACCTTTGCGAGCTGGCCGCCAGCCCGGGGCCGATCGGTGCGCTCGTCGACGAAAGAGCCGGCACCATTGCGGCGCTCCTGCGGGTAAGGGGAGGTTCTTTTTGCCTGCTCGACGATGTCGACAAGGAGCGGAAACTGGGTGCCTGGGCGGCAGTCCTGGAGTCTGTCTCGAGCCACCGCAGTTCGCTTGTACGGCTGCAATGGTGCCAGCGCGCCCTGGCCGGGGACAGTCTGGGCCAACTCAGCCATCTCCGACGGGCCGGCGACATCGACAGCCCGGGGTTCGCCGGCCACGTCACCCTGCTCGAAAGGGTTGGGGCCAGGTCGTGGCGCCATGAGACGTTGTTGCTGGTCGCAGTGCGCTGCCGTGCTCGGGCCCGAGGCCGCCAAGGCCGGCTGAGCGAGGAAGATGCCGACGCAGTACGCAACGAGGTGCGAACGCTCCGGGCACAGATGCGCAATGTCGGCCTGGTCTGCGAGGGGGTGCTCGACAGAAAGGGCACGGCGGTCGCCCTCGGTGCCTTCCTCGTCCCGAGCCTTGGCTGCTACCCGGGCGCCCACCCATGGCCTCTGGCTCTTGAAGAACACTGGGCCGATGTCCGTGCCGACGGCTCCTGGCACCGGACTTATTGGGTTGCCGAATGGCCTCGGAGCAGCGTCGGGCCGGACTTTCTCAGCCCGCTGTTGATCGGGACGGGGAGGAGGTCGTTCTCAGTGGTGATGGGCCCGGTACCACCCGAGCGCGCTGAGCGCGATGCGCAGTCGTCACGGACTGCCCAGGTGGCCGATGCCCAGCTGCGCGCGCAGGGCGGGTTCCTGGAGACCGCGCGGCAACGGCGCCAGGCAGAGGCACTCGAGAGCAGGGAGGAGAGGTTGGCAGACGGGCGCGGGGTGTTCGAGCTGGCCGGCTATTTCACCGTTTCGGGCTCAGATCGGGCCGAGCTGGAGGCAGCGTGCTCCGACCTGGAGCGGGCCGCCGGCGCCGCCAAGGTTTGTCTCCGCCTGCTGTACGGGCAACAGAAGGAGGCCCTGACATGGGCCCTCCCGTTTGGGAGGGGCTTGTGACATCGTCCCTCCCGTTTGGGAGGGCTTGTGACATCGTCCCTCCCGTTTGGGAAAGGCCTTTGACCAAAGGGCTCCCACCGGCGCGACCAGGCCAGCTCCTATGACCCGCCGGAGGGGGCTCCCGCCTGCCCATCGGGCGACCACGGTCGAACTGCGCACGCTCTACCCGTTCGTCGTGCCCGAGGACCTCGGGGTGGACGGCTGTTATATCGGCCGCGAGGCATCGGGGGGCCTCTTCTGCTTCGACCCATGGGAGTGCTACGCCAATGGCAAGTTGACAAGCCCTAATGTCGTCGTCTTCGGCCAGATCGGCCGCGGCAAGTCAGCCTTCGTGAAGTCCTTCATCTGGCGGCAACGTTGTTTCGGGCGGCACTGCTGGGTGCTCGACCCTAAAGGGGAGTACGGAGCGCTCGCGGCCGCATCGGGTGCCACGCCCCTGCGGCTCGGCCCGGGGCTCGCTCTCCGCCTCAACCCGCTCGATGTCGCGCCGGCGGCGCAGACCCGTCTGAGCACAAGCGAACCTGCCCGCGGCCCGCAGTTCTCGCCACCGGCGCGCACGCAGCCCGGCCAGTCGCCAGCACACCAACGCCGGGCCGAGCTGCTCGGAGCTCTTGTCGGGAGCTCTCTGGGACGCCCGCTGCTGCCTCAGGAGCGTGCGGCTGCCGACGTGGCTCTGTCCGTGGCCGAAGAGCGAGCTGCTGTGCCCACGCTGCCACTCGTAGCGGAGGCATTGCTCCGCCCCGAGGAACCGCAGGCCCGGTTGCTCGGCACGGACCTGGACGGCTTGCGCCAGGACGGTAGGCAGGTTGCGCTGGAACTGTGGCGTCTTGTCCACGGCGACCTCGCCGGGATGTTCGATGCAGCAACGTCGCGCGGTATGGACCTGTCAGCAGGGGTGGTCGTGCTGGACCTGTCGCGCCTGTATGCTTCGCCCGCGCTCGGGTTGCTAATGGTCTGTGCCCTCTCCTGGCTCCAGAGCACGCTGGCCGTCGGGACTGCCACGAAGCGCCTTGTTGTCCTCGACGAAGCGTGGGCGCTGCTGAGCCATCTCGCAACGGCACGTTGGCTGCAGGCGACCTTCAAGCTATCCCGTGCCTATGGAGTAGCCAACGTCGCCGTCGTGCACCGGCTCTCGGACCTCAGAGCAGCTGGCCAGGAAGGTTCCGAGCAGCAGAGGCTGGCAGAGGGCCTCCTTGCGGACGCGGAGACCCGAGTCGTTTTCGGACAGGCACCGGGAGAGGCCGAACGGGCCGGCGAACTTCTCGGCCTCTCCCGCAACGAGCAGGCCCTGCTCTGTCAGCTCCCCAGGGGCGTCGCGCTGTGGCGAGTCGGCCAGAGCTCGTTCCTCGTCGAGCACGAGCTGTGCCCCGAGGAACTGGCGCTCGCCGATACCGACGGCGCCATGCGGTAGTTTGCCTGCTCATTAGCTTGCGATTGCGGACGCGCCTCGCTGTGGTGGCGGGAGGAGGCCTCGGTGCTCTCTCCAGGGCCACCGGGCGCGGTTCGGGCTCGGTCGTCGGAGGCCACGCGATCCTTGCGATCGACCCGTTAGCCCTCGAGCGGCTCTCGGTCGGCAGGCAGGTAGCGCTTGTCTCCGGGACCAACGGCAAGACGACCACGACCAAGCTGCTGGCCTGCGCGATCGGTGCCGGAGCGCAACGCCCGGTCGTTACGAACCTCCTCGGGGCCAACCTCCCCGCCGGCTTGGCCGCCGCTCTGGCGGCCGGAGAACGGGGCGCCACCGCCGTGCTCGAGGTCGACGAGGCGTGGCTCCCAAAGGTGGCTACCCGCGTGGGCCCTGCGGTGCTGGTGTTGCTCAACTTGAGCCGCGACCAACTCGACCGCAACAACGAGGTGCGCCACGTAGCGCAGCTCTGGCGCAACGCCTGCGAACAGGCGCCGCCGGGGGCTGTGGTTGTGGCCAACTCAGACGACCCGCTTGTCGCGTGGGCTGCGAGCGCCGCGAAGCGGGTGACGTGGGTCGGCGCGGGGCTGCGCTGGAACAGCGACGCCACGGGCTGCCCGCGGTGCGGTGGCCGTATTGTTTTTGAGGTCCTTCCTGGGCCGGTCGCGCCAGCAGGCGGCTGGGAGTGCTCCTCTTGTGGTTTTTCCCGCCCGGTCCCGGAGATGTGGCTAGGGCAGGACGCCGGCCGGCCTTGCGTTGTGCTGGCGTCCGGCGACCGCTATGTCCTGAGCCTCCATCTCCCCGGGCGGTGCAACCAGTCGAACGCCGTGATGGCGCTTGCTGCTGCCCTTGGCCTGGGGGGGGACATCAAGGCGGCGCTGCACGCGATGTCTGATGTGCGTGAGGTCGCAGGGCGGTACGCAACGACCGACGTAGGTGGGGTACATGCTCGGTTCCTTTTGGCAAAGAACCCGGCCGGCTGGGCGGAGTTGTTCGACATGCTCTCGCCCGTTCCTGCGCCGGTGGTCATCGCCATCAACGCACGGACGGCCGACGGCCGTGACCCGTCGTGGCTGTGGGACGTCCCGTTCGAGCTCCTCCGTGGGCGGGCGGTCACGGCTACGGGGGAGCGTGGGCTCGACCTCGCGGTGAGGCTCCATTACGCCGAAGTCGACCACACCGTCGCACCGAGCGTGGGAGAAGCCCTGCGCTTGGTTGGCGCCGCAGAAGGGGCTGTCGGTGCCCAAAAGGTCGACGTGGTCGCCAATTACACAGCCTTCCACGAAGCCCTGGCGATGCTGCACGACGACGCCCCGGACGCTCGGAACGTGCCTGGTCCCGTGGAGGCTTCGAACGGCGCGAGCACGCCATGACGATCTCGGTCGCCCTCGTTTACCCGGACCTTCTAGGCACCTACGGCGACAGCGGCAACGCGGCCATCCTTGCTCAACGCTTGCGCTGGCGAGGCCAGGAGGCACAGGTGCTGACGGTCCTGTCGGCTGACCCCGTGCCGGCGGGATGTGAGCTCTACGTGATCGGCGGTGGGGAGGACCTCCCCCAGGACCTGGCCGCGGCGAAATTGAATGCCGGCCGCGCACTGCACCGGGCTGTCGACGGCGGGGCGGTCGTCCTGGCGGTCTGCGCTGGGCTCCAGATCCTCGGTCAGAGCTTCGTGGGCACAGACGGCAAGCAGAGCGACGGGCTCGGGCTGTTGGACTGTGTAACGGTACGTTCAACCTCGCCTCGAGCGATCGGCGAGGTGGTGGTCCAACCGGCGGCCGAGTGGGCAAGCCGGGGCCTGCCGACGCTGACAGGTTTCGAGAACCACGGAGCGGTCACCGAGCTGGGCCCGGGTGCGCGTCCCATCGGCTCCGTCCAGGTCGGGACGGGCAACAAGGACGGCACGCTCGAAGGAGCTGTGTCCGGCCACGTTTGGGCGACCTACCTGCACGGGCCCGTGCTGGCGCGCAACCGGCAGCTAGCCGACCTCCTGCTGTCATGGGTGGTCGGGCCGCTTGGGCCCCTAGACGACTCGGAGCCCGACGCCCTCCACGCCGAGCGCTGCCAGCACGGCTTCGCCGAGCGACGGCGGGCCAACCGCTCGGCGGGGCGGCGCCGGGCACTGCGCTGAAAACGACGCGCTAGGACTAGCGTGGTGCGCATGAAGTACCTACGTTGGAAGCGCACCCCGTACGCGGCTCCTGTGGCAGTTCTCGCGGTGGTGGGCGTGGTGGCCCTTGTGCCGGCGCTGAGCGGGGCGTCTTCGCCAGTGGGATTGCCGGCCCAGTCGGCCCAACAGCTCGTGGCTGACATTGCCGCAGCCAAACCGCCCCAGCTGAGCGGCGCCATCCAGTGGACGGTCAACCTGGGTTTTTCGGATCTGTCTGCCCTCGAGCAGGAGGCCGGGCAGGGCGGGAGCGACGGGGGAGGCGGCGGTTTTGACCCCTTGACACTGCTTTCAGGCGACTACCAGGTTAATGTGTGGCTGGACGGGGCTACTGCCGAGCACCTTGCGCTGGTCGACGGGCCCGCTCAAGAGGTGGACCTGGTGCGCAACGGCGACCAGGCATGGCTCTGGGACAGTTCGACGGATACCGCAACGCACCTAATTGGGGCACAGGGCGGGGCCCAGACGGCAACCGCCTCCGGGCTTGTGGCGGGCACCGGAGCATCTGGTGGAACTCCGCCTACGCCCTCACAGTTGGCGGCTAGCATCCTGAGCCACCTGAGCCGGACGACTGCCGTCACGACGGGTACCCCGATCGACGTTGCCGGCGAGCCCGCCTACCAGCTCCTGCTCACCCCGAAGGCCGCGAGCGGCAGCACTAC
>Ga0209415_10016288_pt1 | contig 11954 bp, 8 predicted proteins | sample PeaSoiSIISIP2007_FD_187696 | JGI IMG/M metagenome (GOLD analysis project Ga0209415, IMG submission 187696) | Peat soil microbial communities from Weissenstadt, Germany - SII-SIP-2007 (SPAdes) (version 2) | ecosystem: Environmental > Terrestrial > Soil > Wetlands > Peat | place: Germany... | reverse complement strand
CTGGTACCTCTATGCCTACGGCGTGGCGATCGCCTCGCTCTTCACGGGCGCCCGGCTGCTGGCCCCGCCGCGCCAGAGCGTGCTCGGCGTCAACGCCCAGCCGCTCACCTACGCCCTCGGCATCATCCTCTCGTTCCTTCTCCTGAACATCGAGATCGCCGACTACTTCACCCTGCCCGGCGCGCGCACGCTCACGTTCCAGTTCTCCGGCAACTTCGCGCGCGACATGTCCTACACCATAGGATGGGCCCTCTTCGCGCTCGGCCTGCTGGCTGCCGGCATCTGGACGCGGCAGCGGAGCGTGCGCTATGCGGCCATCGCGCTCCTAAGCGCCGCTCTTCTCAAGCTCTTCTTCCACGACCTTGCGCGCCTCGAGGCGCTCTACCGGATCGGCGCCCTCTTCGCCGTGGCGGTCATCGCCATCCTGGCGTCGTTCGCCTACCAGCGCTTCCTGCCGAGCAATGAAAAGACACCCCCGCCGGAGCCTTAGCCTCCCCGCGCTGCTGCTGGCGCTCTTCGCCGCAACGAGCTGCCCCGCCCTGACGCCGACCGAGTGGCAGCACCGGCAGGCCCTGAGCGTCGCGGCGCCCGGCCTCGTGCGCGTGGACCTGGCTCCTTCGTCCTTCGATGCGTCGGGGCCGCAGCAGGAGGACCTCCGCATCATCGACGCGGCGGGTCGCGAGGTCGCGCTCCTGCTCGATCGGCCGCCGGTCCCCGTGGCGCGCATGGTCCGGCCGTCCGCGTTTGACGTGAAGCTGGGGCCCGGCTCGACCCAGGTCACGATCACGACCGGAACCACGGACAAGCTCTCGTCGGTGTTCCTTGAGACGCCGAGCCCGTTCTTCCTCCGGGCCGCGCGCGTCGAGATCTCCGCGGATGACTCCGATTGGACCACGCTCGACCAGGGAGTCCCGATCTTCCGCGAGTGGGGCGCCGAGAAGCTCGAGCTGCCCGTCGGCGGCCGCGCCGCGGCCTATGTGCGCGTCACGCTGGCCGACAATCGCGCCGCCTCGCTCCCGTTCACGGGCGCGAGGCTCCTCCTGGAGGCCGCTCCGGCGCCCGAGCCCGTGCCCGTCGGGACCCGCATCTCCAGCCGCGATGAGTTTGCCGGCGAGACGGTGCTGACCCTCGCCCTGGACGGCCGCAACCTGCCGCTTGCGTCCATCGGTCTCGACACCAAGGAGCCGCTGTTCATGCGCCGGGTCACCGTCTCCGTCCGCGAGGTGCGCGACGCCGTCCCGGGCGAGCGCGCGATCGGCTCGGGCACGCTCTACCGCGTGGCGCTCGACGGGGCGCCCCCGCGCGCCCAGCTGGAGCTGCCCCTGGCATTCACCCCGGCAACGAGCGAGGTGCTCGTTCACATCTACAACGGCGATTCGCCGCCCCTGGCCGTCGACGCCGTCCGCCTGAAGCGTCGACCCGTCAACCTGCTGTTCATGGCGCCCGCCGCCGGCGACTACACGCTGCTTTCAGGCAATCCGCAGGCGTCGGCCCCGCATTACGACCTCGCCGCCTTTGCCGGTGAACTCCGCGGGGCCGCGGCCGCCGTCGTCACCCCGGGTGCGATCGAGGACGTGCCCAACTACCATCCGCCCGAGACGCTGGGGACGCCGCCGATGCCCGACGTGCCGCTGACCGGCGCGCCGCTCGACACCCGGGACTGGATGTTCCGCAGGTCCGTCCTGATCGCCGACACGGGCGTCCAGGAGCTCGAGCTCGATCTCGAGGCGCTCGCAAGGTCGCGCCCGGACTTCGGCGACCTGCGCCTGGTGCACGAGGGCAACCAGATCCCCTACGTGCTTGAGCAGCCCGCGCTGGCCCGGTCGCTTAGCGTGCCGCCGGACGCCTCGGCGGACCCTAGGCGCCCGACGGTGAGCGCATGGAGCCTGCGCATGCCGAAGGCGGGCCTGCCGCTCCGGAGCCTTGTCCTTACGTCGGCGACCTCTCTTTTCCAGCGCCAGTTCCGCATCTTCGAGAAGCTGACCACCCAGGACGGGGGTCCCTACGAATACACGCTCGCCTCGGGCCAATGGAGCCGGACGCCCGAGCCGGGCGTGCCGGAAACCCGGGTCTTCGGGCTGCAGGACCGCATGCACTCGGACACGCTCTGGATCGAGACCGACAACGGGGACAACCCCGCGATCGCCCTCGGGACCGTCCAGGTGATCTATCCGGTGGTGCGCCTTGTCTTCAAGGTCGCGGAACCAGACGGCTTCGCGCTCGCCTACGGCAACAAGTCTGCCAACGCGCCGCGCTATGACCTTAGCCTCGTGGCCGTGAGGCTGCTCACGTCCAGCCGCAGCATCGCGCGCATGAGCGCGGAAGAGCAGGCCGCCGGCGGCAGGAATCCGTTTGCAGGCATCAACGGCGGTTATGTCTTCTGGGGAGCCCTCGCGCTGGTGGTTTTCGCGCTTCTCTTCGTGGTGGCGAGGCTGCTGCCCAAGCCCCCCGCGCAATAAGGGGCCGGCGCCCGCCTCCGGGCTCCTCTTCCCGCACCCACGCCCTAGCGAACGGGCGGGGCGCTGCTCTCGAACCGGGGCACCTGGCCGAGTTCGCCCAGCATTTCGTGAATGCGTATCAGCGCGCGGTCCAGCATCCGCTCGCCCGCCCCGACCGCGACATACGTGTTTGAATCCCCGGCCCCGTATCCGCCCTGGGAGGCCGCGAGAATGGTGGGGAAATAGTCGAAATACCCGTTCGTGTAGCCCAGGAAGATGCAGTCCCGCACCGGGCATCGGCTGCGCCAGTCCACCTGGAAGGCGACAAACGGCTCGCCCGGCATGCCGACGATGGCGATTCGCTTGTCGATCAGCAGCGTGGTCACGTGCAACGCCAGCTCGGATGGCGGAGACGCCGCGGCCAGCACGCCGGCGTGGTCCTGGAAGATGAGGGGGCCGTCGGTGCGCAGGAGGTCGGCGCGGAGTTCTCGCGGTTCCCAGCGCCACGGAAACACGATCACATCGTCGGCGAAATCCAGGCTTGGCGTCGGGCAGGCCCGGGTCTGGATCTCCTTGGCCACCCGCGCGGCTTCCGTGCCCAGCTCGCGGCCGGTCCAGTCGCGCCGCTCGACGGCGCCCTTGTCGAGCGGGGTGCCGGCGAAGTACGGATTGATGTCGCCCGCCGCGCCCTGCAGAAAGAAACAGAGCGGCCGCCCCCCGAAAGCCGCGGCGACGGTGCCGGCCATCTGGCCGGCGAAATCGGCGGAATACTGCAGGTTGTCGGATCCCAGCACGACGGGGTGGCACGCGTAGTTGACGAGGATGGCGATCGGCGTCCCGTCCTCGCGATCCACGCGGATGACCCCCACCCTGGAATCGACGGGCCCGCTTGGAGCCTTGTCCGGATTGGACCACAGCATGCTGACGCTTCCGTCGGGGCCCACGCGCCGGCGATTGTAGCCGATGTACGCGTCGCCGTATCCCGCGCCGAGCCGCGCGGGCTCCACGTTCAGCGCGGCCTGGTGGATCGCGCCGGCGATCTTGTCGAGGGCCGCGCTCTCCCAGGCGGGCGGGCCGCCCTCGGGGTATTCGTCGAGGATGTTGGGCCCGGAATGGGTGTGGGAGGCGGTGACGATCAGCGCATCGACATGGCTGCCGTCCCGCGCCTGCGCGCGCAGGCGGGCAAGCGACGGCTCGCCGAAGGTGCGGCCGAGGTCGAGAGCGACCAGCGCGAGGCGCTTTTCGCCCGACTGCAGCACCAGCACGCGCGCGTATAGCGGGTCCAGCGTCCCCGTGGCAACCCGGTGATTCACAATGCGGTCGAAGAACCCGTACATGGGCAGGCCGGGCGGCGGCGTGATGTCAACCTGCGCGGCGCCGGCCAGGATCGCCGCTGCTGAGAGGGGAGGGCTCATGAGTGCTGGCAGAAGGACGAGGCAGATTGCGGCCAGGACGGCCCGCGCGGCGGCGGCCGGCGCGGTCGGCCCCTCTGGCGCGCCGCGCAGGCTCATTTCCGAAGGTCCTCCGGAACCGGCTTCAGCCGCCCGAGCATCTCGTACGTTCGCACGAGCGCATGGTTGAGCATCTGCTCGCCGGCGCCCACCTCGATCCACGTCGACGGGTGGGAGGCGCCGTAGCCGCCCCAGGCGGCCGCCCGGATGGTCGGGAGGTAGCCGAAGGATCCGTTGGAATAGCCGAGGAAGAAGCAGTCGTGCACCGGGCACTGCGCCCGCCATTGCATCTGAAACTCCACGAACGGCTCGCCGGGCATGGCGACAAGCGCAATCTGCCGGTTGATGAGGACGGTCATGACCGGCAGCTCGTACTTCGCCTTCGTATGCTCGGCGATCATCCGGGCGTCCTGCGGGGCGGCCGCCTGCCATTGCTGCGCATCCCAGCGCGGCTTGAGGGCGATGGTGTCGTCCGCGACCTGCAGGCTTGGATCCGCGCCGGCCGCGGTCTGGATCCGCCGGGCGACCCCGGCCGCCACCTGGCCCAGCTCGGTGCCCGCCTGCCGGCAGAATTCGACGGCGCCCTGCTGCAAGGTCGACACGGCGTAGTTGGCGTTGATGTTGCCGGCGCCTCCCTGCAGATAGAAACACAGCGCCTTGCCGCCCAGGGCCTTTTCCACGACGCCGGTCATCACACCCGGGAAATCCGCGGAATAGAGCCGGCTGTCCCGCTGGTAGATGACGGGATGGCAGGCGTAATTGACAAGGATGGCGATCGGGCTCCCGCCCATGTCGTCGATGCGCAGGACGGCAACCGTCGGGTCGACGGTTCCGAGGGTGGCGCCGGTCCAGTCCTTCTCGAACCAGGTCACGCTGCCGTCGCGTTCGACACGAAGCCGGTTGTGGCCGATGAATGCGGCGCCGTAGCCGACGCCCAGCCGCACGGGGACCAGGCGGGTTGCGGCTTCGTGGACGGCCGCCGCAACCTTTCCCGCGGCGGCGTTCTGCCAGGCCCCCTCCGGGGTCGAGGGGCCCGAGAACACGCTGGGACCGGAATGCGTGTGGATCGCGTCCACCAGCAGATTCGAAACGTCCTGGCGCGTGGCCTCCCGCAGCTGCGCCATGCAGGAGGGCCCAAACAGGAAGATCAGGTCCAAATCTACAAGCGCCAGCCGAGTCGCGCCGGCCCGCAGCACGAGCACGCGCGCGTAGAGGGGATCGCGCGCGCCCTCCGCGACGCGGCCTGAGCCGGGGTAGCCCACGAGCTCGAAGCCGGTCGTGGGCGTTATGTCGACCCGCGCGACTCCGGCTTCAAGCGACTGGGCGCGGGCGCTCATCGCAAGGCAACCCAGGCCCGCGATACAGACTCCGAAGCGCCATGCAGCCATGCGGGCAATGTACTGTCACGGACCCGCCCCGTGCAACCGGTTTTCCGGCGCCCATTCGCCTGCGGGCTTGGCACCGGCCTGAACCGCCCGATGCGCCGCCCTCTCGGGCATGTCCCGGAGCAACACCCGGTCCTTTTTTGCCGGAACGGCGGCATTTGCGAAGACATGCTAAAAATTGCCCCCAAATGATTTACGGCGTCGTGACCCGTGTGTTGCAGTGGGCCGCCAGCAGCGTGTTCGGCCGGTCTCCCGGAAGCCGGCTGCCGGCGGATTCAGCCTACCAGGCGACGCTCAAGCCGATCTCGGCCGGAATATAGAAGGCGGTGGCCGCTCCCGCCGAGAAATACCTCCCCACCCGCACGGAACTGACGCCGATGCCGAGTCGCGACGCCACCATGGCGGCGCGCGCATCGGCCCGCTCTTGGAGAATGACGGCGTGGAGGTGGTCCAGCACGTGCGGCTCGCGCAGGTCGGACGGCGCCGCATTGACGAGATATTGGCCGGGGGGCGGGGGAGCTTCCCGCGCCAGAAACGGCGGCAGCGGAGATGGTGGCCGGGTATGCTCATATTTGTAGAACGAGAGGGTCTCCCTTCGGACGTCGGTCTGCGGGACGGCGGAGCCCGTGTCGCCGGCCTCGAGCGCAGCGGTCGAGGCGAACAGAAGGATGAGCGCTGCGGTCTTCACGTGCGGAGCGATCGCAATAATCGGAGCTTAGTCCCTGAGAGTTCGATGGCCTGTACGATATTCAGCCGGAAACAGAAAGGAGCGGATTGCCGCGACCCGCGGCATCGCGGTTCGAGGGGGTAATATACCCTTTTTCCCGGCCGGCGAAACCCCAATTCGCCGAATTCGCAGCCGTTGGGACCCTGTGACGGTCGGGGGTCCTCCGGGTGGGGCCCGCCGGGGGGAACGCCGGTCGGGAAAGCAGGACCAGGGCGGCCCCGCGGGCCGCGTCTCTTTTTGCCCTTGTGCGCGCCGGGCGCGCGAGTCAGTTGTCCGGGAGGCGATGCAAAGCGGGAACCCTCTCTCTGGGCCGGCCGCCGGCCGGCCCATGGATCTGGTCGACACGCACCAGCACATCTGGGACCTGGACCGGTTCCCCTATTCGTGGTGCGCCGCAATCCCCGAGCTCAACCGCAGCTTCCTCTTTTCCGATTACGCCGCCGCCTCCGCCGGACTTGGGATCGCAAAGACCGTCTTTGTCGAGTGCGACGTCGACGAGCCGAACGCCCTGGCCGAGGCCCGCATGATCCAGGAGCTCGCGGACCGCCATCGGTCGATCGCCGGCATCGTCGCCAGCGGGCGCCCCGAGCGAGAGGGGTTCGGCGCGCACCTGGAGCGGCTGGCCCGGCTTCCCGGGGTCCGGGGTGTCCGCCGCGTCCTCCACACGCAGCCCGACGAGCTCTCGCGGGAGCCGGGGTTTGCCGAGAATATCCGGCTCCTGCGCGAATTCGGCTTCAGCTTCGATCTTTGCGTCCTGGCCCGCCAGCTCCCGCAGGCTGTCGGCCTTGTCCGGCAGTGTCCGGAGGTCAGCTTCATACTCGACCACTGCGGCGTTCCCGACGTGAAGGGTCGCGCACTCGACCCGTGGCGCGCCCTCATTGCCGAATTGGCCTCCCTCCCCAACGTCACGTGCAAGATAAGCGGACTCGTTGCCTATGCGGACCCGGCGAACTGGACGGCCGGCGACCTGAGACCCTGGGTTGAGCACGTGCTCGCGCAATTCGGATGGGACCGAGTCGTCTGGGGCGGCGACTGGCCCGTGTGCACGACCGCGGCGACGCTTGCGCAGTGGGTGGAGGCGACGCGCGAGCTCACGCGGCTTGCGAGTGACGACGAGCGCGAGAAGCTCTTCCGAGGGAACGCCGAGCGCGTGTACAGGATATAGCGATGCGGGCGCCCCAGTGCCAGGGCGTCGCGGCCCCCATTTCGCCCGCATCCGGTTCAGTTCAGCGGGCGTTGACGCCCAGGTAGTTGCCGTAGCCCACAGTCAGTGTCGAGAGAATGAGGATCGCGATGCCGGCGCCAATCAGCACGTGGGTGCGGCGGCTGGCGCCCTTCCACTCGTGAAGAATCCACCCCCACATCGTGCTGAAGATGATGATGCTGGCCATGTGCAGCGTCCAGGAGGAGAACTTGAACTTTCCCATCTGCGTCTCCCCCATGGTGTAGAAGAAGAACTGCATGTACCAGGTCGTGCCGGCCAGGACGCAGAAGAAGAGATTGAGCGCCCGCGGGATCCGCAGGTCCGCAGGCGCTCCGGCCCCGGGGTCGGAAGCCGGGCGGAGCGCGCGGCTCACGTACTGGTATCCCGTCCTGTTTCGGAGATTGAGCGCGACGCACCAGATGAAGTTTGTCGTGAAGCCCCCGAAAAGCACGACGATCAGCTTGGGCAGTCCTGTCCAAAGCGGTCCGGTTCCGGCGTCGGCCGACAGCCGGCCAATGGGGCTTCCCGCGTCGAGGCCGTATGCGAAGAAGGCGCTCATGATCCCGGAGAACGTGGCGACGAGCATGCCTTTGGAGAAGTTGAACTCCTTCACCGCGGACCTCTTGCTCTCGTCGGACATCTCATGCTCCTTCGAGAAGCCCGCCAGGGCCGCGACCGCGATGCCGGCAAGGCAGACGCCGACGCCGAGGAGCGTGACCTTTCCGGACCCGCTGGCGGCGATCGCGGCCAGCTGGCCCTTGAATATCGGCGGGACCAATGTGCCGAAGGCGGCGCAGAAACCCAGGGCAACCCCCATTCCGAGCGACATGCCGAGGTAGCGCATCGTCAATCCGAAGGTCAGTCCGCCAAGTCCCCACATCGCGCCGAAAAGCCATGCGAAGAAGAGCGTGCGTCCCGGAGTCCGGCCGAGCACGCCGACCAGGTCGTTGGTCATCGTCAGCCCGAGCACCCAGGGCGCGATGATCCAGCTGAAGAATCCGCCGACCAGCCAGTAGGTCTCCCAGGCCCAGTTCCTTACCCGCCGATAGGGAACGTAGAAGCTGCCGGCGGCAAGGCCGCCCAGCCAGTGGAAGCAGACTCCGAGGAACGGATTGGGATTCATGCGCTGGGGGAGCTGGGGCGTGCGGGAGCCGGGCCGCTGCGGGGTCAGTCGCGGTGCCGGCGCCAATGGTCGGGCGCCTGCCCATAGTGCTTCTTGAATGCGGCCGAGAGGTGATAGGGCGACGAAAACCCGAGCCGGTCGGCGATGGCCTGGAGGCTGTCGGAGGAGTTGCCGATCAGCCGGCGCGCCTTCTCAAGGCGCATCCGCCGCACGTACTGGTAGGGCGCGAGCCCGGTGTGCCGCTTGAATTCGCGGCGGAAATACGAATAGGCCACCCCGAGTTCGCGGGCCAGGCGCGGGATCGGCGGGGGATGATCCACCGCCTCCGTGAGAAGGCGCTCCGCCTTTGCCACAAAGGCCGTGATGGGGCGCGGGGCCGCGCTCAGGCGCGGCGCCTCGACGACCAGAGCCAGGGCGTGGAGCCCCAGGGCCGCGGCCTCCGGGTCGAAGCCCGTGGCCCCGCCGCAGAGGCGCACCTGGATCCTGTCCAAGAGCGTCTCCAGTTCGAGCGCCCTTTGCATCGGGACGACGGCTCCCGCCGGGGCGAGGGCGCCCCTCCTGCAAAGCGCCTCCATGGTCCTTCCCTGCAGCTCGACCCACTGCTCGGTCCAGCCCGTCCCCGGGTCGGGCGCGTAGCGGTGCCACACGCCCGGAAGAACAACGAGGGCCGTGCCGGCCGCGACGCGGACGGGCCCCGTCGCCCGGGATTCAAACAGGCCGCGCCCTTCCGCGATGAAGACGATCTGGCAGGCCCCGAGCACGCGGCCGTTCTCCCAGCTGAAGTTGTGGTCGGGCGGGTGGCCCGGCGGCGGATAGCGCGATCCGGCGGGGCAGGTCTGCCGGCCCCCGGCCGTCACGGCGACACCCCAGGGCTCCGACTCGGGCGTGTTGACAAGGTAGCGTCGATAGTCGGGCGGGGCGCGCATGCAGGGTCAATTTATGAATGATAAAGGTCAATCCGGGCATTCCAAGTCATATTTCAATGGGGTATCCTGACCCTCCGCCATCTCCGGGGCACCCGCCCTGGAGTGTCAGAAACTGCATTGAGCTTCGCTTCCAACGCCGCCAACATGATCGCATGAACCCCTCCGCGTACCCGGCTGCACGCGAGGCCTACGCGGCGTCCGGCGTCGACGCCGAGGCCGCGCTCGCCACCCTGGCCGCCACCCCCGTTTCGATCCAATGCTGGCAGGGCGACGATGTCGGCGGGTTTGAGCGGGCGGGCGCCACCCTCGAGGGCGGCGGCATCCAGGTGACCGGCCACCATCCCGGCAGGGCCCGCACGATCGACGAGCTGCGCCGCGACCTCGAGCTCGCCCTCAGGCTCATCCCGGGGCGCCACCGCGCGAACCTGCATGCCATCTACGGCGACTTTGGCGGCAGGGCGGTCGAGCGAAACGCGATCGGCCCGGAGCATTTTGCGGGATGGATTGAGTGGGCGAAATCGAAGCGCATCGGGCTCGACTTCAACCCGACCTACTTTTCGCACCCGCTTGCTGCGGACGGCTTCACGCTGGCGCATCGCGACGCCTCGGTGCGCCAGTTCTGGATCGAGCACGGCATCGCGTGCCGCCGCATCGCGGCGGCGATGGGGCGCGCTCTCGGGAACCCCGTTGTGACCAACGTGTGGATTCCCGACGGCCACAAGGACCTCCCGGCCGACCGCAAGGGCCCGCGCGAGCGCCTCGCCGCGGCCCTCGATGCCGTGTTCAAGGAGCCGATCGACCCGGGTCTCCAGCTCGACGCCGTCGAGAGCAAGCTGTTCGGGATAGGCTCCGAGAGCTATGTCGTCGGATCGCACGAGTTCTACCTGGGCTACGCGGTCAGCCGGCAGAAGATCATCTGCCTAGACATGGGCCATTTCCATCCGACCGAGTCCGTGGCGGACAAGATCAGCTCGGTGCTGCAGTTCACGCCCGGCCTCCTGCTGCACCTGAGCCGCGGCGTGCGCTGGGACAGCGACCATGTCGTGCTGTTCGACGACCCGACCCGCGCCATACTCGGGGAGGTCGTGCGCGGCGATTACCTCGGGCGCACCCACATCGGGCTCGACTATTTCGACGGGAGCATAAACCGCGTCGCGGCGTGGGTCATCGGGGCGCGCAACGCCCTGAAATGCCTTCTTGCCGCGCTGCTCGAGCCCTCGGCCCAGCTGCGCAAGTCCGAGGACGCCGGGGACTTCACGGCGCGCCTGGCTCAGGTCGAGGAGAGCAAGACGCTGCCCCTCGGGGCGGTCTGGGAGGAGCATTGCAGGCGGCAGGGCGCCCCGGGCGACCGCGCCTGGATTTCCGAGGTTCAACTCTATGAGCGCGGCGTGTTAAGCTCCCGGCGCTGAGTCCCGCATGAAAAGCCCATTCCGCCATGTGAACTACGCCTGGGACGACGCCAAGGCCTCCGCGCTCGACCCCGTGGGCCGCCTAATTTACCGCTCAAACCTCCTGGGAAGCGACCAACGGGTCACGAACTCGGGCGGCGGCAACACGTCGTCCAAGCTCGAGGAGAGGGATCCGCTGGACGGGCGGCGGACCGAGGTGCTCTGGGTCAAGGGCTCGGGCGGCGACCTTCGCACCAGCGCGCGGGGGAACTTCTCCTCGCTGTACCAGGAGAAGCTGATCGGGCTGAAGCGCATCTACTCCGCCCGCCCCGACCGGGGCCTCAAGTCGCCGGCCGAGGACGACATGGCCGGGATGTACGCCCACGCGACCTTCAACCTCAACCCGCGGGCGCCGTCGATCGACACCCCGCTGCACGCGTTCCTGCCGGGACGCCATGTCGACCACATGCATCCGAACGCCGTCATCGCGGTCGCGGCCTCGGCCGACTGCGAGCGGCTGACCCGGGAGATCTTCGGGGGCGAAATGGCCTATGTGCCCTGGATGCGGCCGGGCTTCGAGCTCGGCCTGGCGATGGAGGAGATCGTGAGGAAGGACCCGAAGGTGCGGGCCATCATGATGGGCCAGCACGGCTTCATCTCATGGGCCGACGGCGACAGGGAGTGCTACGAGGCGACGCTGGGCTTCATCGAGAAGGCGGCTTCTTACATCGAGGCGCGCTATGCCGCCAAGGGTGGCGATGCCTCGGCCTTCGGCGGCGCAAGATACAAACCCCTGGACGGGGACGGGAGGAGCGCAATCCTATCGGCAATCCTGCCGTGGCTGCGCGGGCAGGTCTCGGGGGAGAGGCGCTTCATCGGGACGGTCCAGGACGACGCCAACATCCTTAGGTTCGTGAACTCGAGGGACGCGGCGCGCCTCGCCGAGCTCGGCACGTCCTGCCCCGACCACTTCCTGAGGACGAAGATCAAGCCTCTCCACGTCGACTGGGACCCGCAATCGGGGGACGCAGCCGGCCTGAAGGCGAAGCTCGCGGCGGGTCTCGAGCAGTATCGCAGGGACTATGCGGCGTATTACAACAAGTGCCGGCACCCCGATTCGCCCGCGATGCGCGATCCGAACCCGACCGTGTTCCTCATTCCGGGGGTCGGCATGGTCGCCTGGGGCAGGGACAAGTCCGAATCCCGCGTCACGGCCGAATTCTACACGTGCGCCATCGAGGTCATGCGGGGGGCGGAGGCGATCGACCGCTACGTCGCGCTGCCGCAGCAGGAGGCGTTCGACATCGAGTAC
>Ga0209415_10016287_pt1 | contig 11955 bp, 7 predicted proteins | sample PeaSoiSIISIP2007_FD_187696 | JGI IMG/M metagenome (GOLD analysis project Ga0209415, IMG submission 187696) | Peat soil microbial communities from Weissenstadt, Germany - SII-SIP-2007 (SPAdes) (version 2) | ecosystem: Environmental > Terrestrial > Soil > Wetlands > Peat | place: Germany... | reverse complement strand
CCATGTCCGCGCTGCCGCCCTCCACCGTGACCGTGGTCTTCGATCCGGCCACCGCCAGCGTCGCTTTGAGTTGTACCGGGACTGAGTTGCGGATGGAGACATCCTCGGCAAAAACCTCGAACCCGGAAGCCGTGATCTCCAGATGATAGGGGTTTGGCGGGATGTTACTCAACCGGAAGGAGCCGTCGGCGCCCGTGGCGGCGGACTGCCGGTACCCGGTGAGCACATTGTGGACAGTGACTGCGGCCTTGGGTACCACCGAGCCTGAGGGATCGACCACCGTGCCCTCGATGGTGCCGGCATTGCCGAGCGACTGCGCAAATATGTGACCCACCGTACCCAGAGAGAGCAAACCGAGGACAGAGACAGCGAGAGTTCTCTTCATACGGTTCAGTATCGGGAAGGGACGGGACGATGCCTAGATGATTCTCGCAAGCGGCCATGGGATTGAGGGGAGCGGGATGGAAACTGCTACGAGCGGACTACGAAAGCAAGGGGTTGGGGGTTGGGGGTTAGGGGTTGGGGAAGGCGGCTCGCTGGCGCTCGCGTCTTTTCTTAGAACTCCATGCCGAGCGTGACCTGGTAGCGGCGCGGGGTGACGAAGTGCGTGCCGCTGAAGGTCGACAGGAAGTTATAGAGCGCCTCCTTGTTGGTGAGGTTCAGCACCGAGAATCTCAACGTCAGGTGGAGCGGCTCGCTGTGCAGGAGGTTGTCATTGCCAATCGAGGCGTCCAGGATGTTACGCGGGGCGATGCGCGGCGGGTTGGTGTCGGGATTGAATGTTCCGGCTTTGGGAATCACCACCCGGGTGGCGCCATAGGAAGACGAGCAACTGGTGATGGGGTTATTCAGGGTGGCGACCTGGCTGCCGCAGTAGAAGCCGATGGCGGCCTGCTGGTCGCCCGTGAACGACAGCGCGGCGGCCAGGTCGGGCACGTTTCCGGCAACTGCGCCGCTGTCGTAGCGCCAGATGAAATCGATCCAGGGCAGTTTCTTGGAGGGCTGGTAGTGCAGGTTGACGGTCTGCTCGTAAGCCTCGTCATGATCGATGCGGAAGACGCTGTAATCCACCGGTGAATTGAAAATCAGGCCGCCGGTCTCCGGACCGAAGAAGCGCGCCCGCGTGTGGCCGAACGTCAACTGCGCCTGAAACCCTTTCATGGAAGTCGTGGCGAGGCGGCCGGATACGCCGTCCAGCTTGGACTTGCGCCAGGAAATGGGGAAGGTGATGGGCGTGTTGAACAGCACGTCGAAGTCGTAAGCCGAATCGGTGAATTTCCAGAAGTAACTGGCGTCGAACACGAAGTAGCGGCCGAAAGACTGCTGAAAGCCCGCGTTGTACTGGTTGCGCATCCCAGGCTTGAGAGCGACCGAGCCAAAGGCTCCAAAAACGTTGCTGGCCAGGCCACCCACGCCGGAAGCGCTGGATAGCAGCAGGTTTTCGTTGTAGGGGGTTTCCATGGTGCGGGAGTAGGAAGCGCGCAGCACGGTAGCCGTTTTCTTGATGAGGTACGATCCGCCGAAGCGCGGCTCGATGCCGGTTTTCTCCGCCAGGCCGTTGTATTGATCGAGACGCAGGCCGCCGTTGAAACTCCAGTTATGAAAGGTATAGGAATCCTGGATATAAACGGAATATTCATTGATTTTGCCGGTGTCCTGGAAATGGAAGAGGCTGCCGCCGCGGGTCAGGTCAAAGGGCACCAAGCCGGGCGCGAGGGTCGGATTGGGCGTGAGGCCGAGCTGGCCGCAGTTCGCCGGATTGGTCAGCGATGCGGGACCGGCAGCGTTTCCGTTCGCATCGACACAGACCGGGTTGAAAGTGAAATCCGTGATGCCCAGGCTGAAATCCTCGTACAGGCGCGTCTGCTTGATTTCGGTGCCCGCTTTCAGGGTGTTGCCGCCGAGAACCGCCGAGACGTCGGCGCGGACTCCGTAGTTGAGCAGGTGGCGATCCTGGGAAAGGGTCGCGGGCGCGTCGAGGAACGGATCGCGGCTGGGATAGTAGTTCACGAAATCGCGCCGCACCCAGGGATTGATGGTGAACAGGGTCTTGGCGCCGAACGAGTGCTGGTAGCCGGGCGCGATATTGAAGCTCAGGACGCGCTGGCGTTGGTCCTGGCCGGCCTGTGAGTAGGTGTTGGGAATCTGGAACCAGTTGCGGGCGGCAAACAGATCGAGGTGTAGGGCGTCCTGACCCGTGGGCTGGAAATCCAGCCGCTCGAAGAAGGTTTCGTTGTTGCCGATGTCGTGCACGGGAAAGAACTCGGGACTGTCCAGGAAGCGGCCGGAGCGGTCCGTATCGAAGACCGTGAAGCTGCCGAATTTGGCGCCGCCAAAACCGAAAGACGTATTTTCGGAGACCTCGCCGAAGGTTCCGTAAGTGGCATCCAGGGACCCGAACGGCTTCCGGCCCAGGCCGCTCTTGGTGGCCGCGTCCACCACCAGGCTGGTTTTGTCACCGTACTGCGCCGAGGGCATGCCGGTGACGAGTTCCATGGACTGGATAGCATTGACCGGCATCTGGGTCGAGAAGGCCTTGCTCTGCTGATCGCTGATGGGCTGACCGTCGATCACGTAGCTGGTCTGGGCATGGTCGCCCAGCGGATGAAAAAAGCCGTTGGAATCGGCCACCACGCCGGGCGTGCTGAGCGTAATGGCGGCGCTCAGGCCATTGGCCGGCGACTCCACGGGCAGCGACATGAGCTGGTTTTGATCGACCGAGTTGTGAGCCACGGGCACGTTCTCGACCATGATGCCCTCGGCGGCCACTTCGATGGAAGTCTGTCCGCCGGCAACCTGCAGTTGGACATCGAGACTAACCGGGACGGTGGTGCGGACTGCTACCTCGTGCTCGTAGTTGGTGAAGCCAACGGCCTGCACATGCAGATGGTAATTGTTGAGAGGCACATTGCCGAAGCGAAAAGCCCCGGCCTGGTCGGTGGTGGCCGTCTGCTGGTAATTAGAGACGGGGTTCCGGATGGTCACCGTGGCGCCCGGGATGGCGGCGCCGGAAGGGTCGGTGACGGTACCGGCGACGGTACCCGCGCTGATGGATTGTGCCGGGGCGGGTGAAACTCCGGACAGGATCAGAAACAAAAGCAAGCCTGCAAGCGGGCTAATTGGGCGGACAGACGGACGCCTTAGCGGGGCTGACGGGGAGAATTCTCTACACGCTTTCAGTATCCCGAAGGTCTCTGACGCAGCCTAAATGATCCTCGCAAGCGGGCTGGAACAGTCCGTGAGCGGGCTGATAGCCTCCATGAGCGGACGGCAAAAAAGCCCGCTTGTGGCGAGGTCACCCCTGGAGGATTTTCCGGATATTGTGTGCCTGGCGCTTGCTGACGACCAATTGCAGCGAATTGCTGAGCGTGATCAACCAGCGTTGACTGCTGAGCGCGCTCATTTTGCGGACGTGGTTGACATTCACGATGGCATTGCGGTGTACCCTCTGGAATTGCGGCTCGCCCAGGCGCTCTTCGAGGGTTCGCAGGGTCTGGGTGGCGAGGAGCCGTTGTTTGGCCGTGACGATCCAAACCAGTTCCCGTTCGGCCTGGAATGCGAGAACCTCGTCGGCATCCAACAGGAAATACTCCTCCCCGCTGCGGCCCACCACCTTCCGGCTCCTGGGGGCATTGGAGGTCTGAGCGGCTGCGGCGATCTTGTCGACCTGGGCCGCGATCTCGGCGGGCCTGCCGCGAAGGTTGCGGGCGCGCTCCACGGCTTTTTGCAATCGGGCTTCGCCGACCGGTTTGAGCAGATAATCGACCGCCCCGGCTTCGAATGCTTCGATGGCGTGCTGGTCGAAGGCGGTCACGATCACGATCACCGGAACATGCGGCCCGTTGAGGTGGCGGGCTACTTCAAATCCGCTCATGACGGGCATCTGCAGGTCGAGAAAGACCATGTCGGGCTGGAGCTTGGCGATCTTCTGCAGGGCTTCCCGGCCGTCTCCGGCCTCGCCCACGATCAGCACTTCGGGGAGCTGTTCCAGTTCCTCGCGGAGCACGCGCCGCGCAATCGGCTCGTCGTCGACGATCAGGGCTTTCATCACACGAGGGTCCATCTGTCAGGTTTATGCCAAACCGCCTGAAACTCCTTCAGGAAAATTGCAGGCGGCAGGGGAGACGGCTGTGAGCGGGACGAAATGGGCCGCAAGCGGGAGTGGCAAATGGGGCTGGGGTTGCCACGACGGGAGGCGCGTGCCCCAGCTTCGCCCACCTTTTCGTCATTGGCCCACCGGCACCTGCGAGAGCGGAACGGAAAACCGCACTCTCGTGCCGAAAGTGCCCCGCTGCATCTCGACGCCCGCATCGGGCCCGAAACAGAGTTGCAGCCGCCGAGTCACATTGGCCAATCCGACCCCGGCCCCTGCGGAAGTCGCCGCGCCGGAACCCTGCCCGGCATCCGCGCCGGAGTCTTCCACCGAAATCGTCAGGCAGCGATCCGCCAGCCGCGCAGTCAGCCTCAGGCAGCCCTCACCCGAACGCACAGACAACCCGTGCTTGATGGCGTTCTCGACCAGGGGCTGCACCGACAGGATGGGAATCAGGGCGTCCTCGGCGTCCTTGTCTACCTGGATCATGGTCTGCAAACGGGGCCCCAGCCGGAGCCGCTCGATCTCGAGATAGGCGCGGACAATCTTCAATTCCTCCGCGAGCGGTATCAGCATCTTGCCGGATTGCAGGGAGTAGCGGAAGATGTCCGCCAGGTTGAGCACCGTGCGCCGCGCGCCGGCGGCTTCCCGCGGGATGATCCCATAGATGGTATTCAGCGCGTTGAACAGAAAGTGGGGATTGATCTGGGACTGAAGCGAGCGCAATTCAGCCTCCGACATGAGGCGCTGCATTTCCGCCGTGCGAAAGCGTGCCACCTCGTCGGCCACAGCGGCGGCGAGCTGGTGAAGCGCCCGCAGGTCCTCGCTCAGGTACCGCCGCCCGCCGCGCCGCCGCCCTAACAGAAGACTCCGGACATCCTGGTGGGAAAGGCGAATCGGCGCCACGGCATAGGCCCAGTTCCAGGCGTGAATCTCAGAGTGAGGACAATCGCCCTCGATCAACTCGAAGCGGGGGGTCCCGGCAAAAGCCGCGACCCTCTCGCAGGCCCACGTCAAATAGGCGCTCTCGTTTCGGATTTCCGAGGCTTTGGCCCGGAGCTCCCGAATCGTTCCGTCCACATTGCCCTGGCGGAACACGACCCTGGTGAACCATCGCTCGACGACCCCGCGGAGCCAGGCAAACAGGATCAGAAGGCCGCACAGACCGGCCACCGCCATGGTGTCCGCAAGGGGATGCGCGGCTCCGTCCTCCGGCGCCACGCTCACGGCGATGCGAATCGCAGCCAGGCTCAACAGCGCCGCCAGAATGACATTTGCCAGAAAGCGGACGAACGCGTCGAGGAAGACGAAACGGTAGTCCTGGAGCAGGATCAGCAGGGCCACGGGGATTCCGACGTGGTGCACCAGCAGTTCTTTCGACCAGGGCTGTGGGGGATGTCCGGCTCCGAAATGGGAGAAGGTGACCGCAAACAACAAGAGGCACATGGATGCCAGGATTTGCGATGGCCGTCCGCGAGCTGCCCGTCCCTCCAGCAGGACCCCCGCGGCCGCCGCCACGGTCAGGACGCCGAATCCCGCGGTGATGACCCAGAGCGCCCACTGGTGCAGCGGTAATGCCGGCCGGAGACCCTCGGACACATGCATGGCGATGGCGACACCGCTCAGCACATATCCGGTGACCGCAAGGACGCGGAACTTACCGCCGAGCGACAGGTGCAGGAGCACGGCGGGCAGCAGGCTGAGGCTGGAAAAGCTGGCGGCTTCTATGACCCATCGAATGTCGCTCGAGGGCAGCACCAGGACGGCGAAAGAGCCGGCGTTCCAGAACCACGCCAGAGCGGCCGAAGCGACCGACAGGCGATTCTCTCTCAATCGCCAACCCGCCGCGCCGCGGAGCGCCAACACCAAAAAGATGCCGAACACAATGGCGCCTGCGAGGTGGCCTACCGCATTGACGATCAGCGGTTGGTGACGGTTGAGCATCAGGCATTCCGCAACAGGTGCGGCCCGTTGCTGCATTATGGAACACGATTAACGGGCGCCGCTGAACTATCGTGCAGAAGGCTCGGAATTGCGGGTGAGAGAACTAAGCCGTGGAGCGAGCGGTTAGTCGCTCGAAGAGAGGGCGAGCGGGCGCGTCTTGGGGAATAGGGGTGAGCGCCCGCTCCGTAAACGGGGGTTGGTGAAGAGACGCCTGGAGGCACAGCGGAGGTTACCTGCTGCAAGTGTCTTCGTGTGACTTGGAACTGAGTCCGCCTGCCGGGCTTTGAAGCCCGGTCAAACTCGGTTGTAGGCCGCTCGTGAGAAAGTTGCCATGTCAATGCGAGGTTCAGCCGTATACTTTGCGGCAAGATCTGAGTGCGAATTACAAGAAAAGGCAGAAAAGGAAAATGGCGTAGCGGCGAGCGGAAGGCGCTCCTGCTGATTTTTCTGATCACGGCGGTTCCGATCACTCTGACTCTCTCACTCATCGCGGTCAGCAGCCGGCCGGACCTGTATTACATTACGCCAAAGTCCGACGAACCCGGCGTCAGGGCGGTTAGCTGGCAAACTCTGGACAAGTGGGCGCACGACACCCCGCTGACGGTGGAGGTGGAATTGGAAGGCTACATGGTTGCGGCGGAAGGATCCCCGGCAGTAGACGGCAGGGTGGCACGCTTTCTGCTGGTTCCAGACCCTGGAAGCTGGCTCCACGCGCCGCATTTGGACGGGGACGAGGTGATCGACGTGCGGTTGCAGGCTGGCCAAGTGACTCCGCTGGTCTCACGAAAGGCGGTGATCGTGCGGGGTACGCTGTCATTCGGGTCGATGGAGTCGAAGGCGGCTGCCGACTATCATTTGAGTGCCACTTCGGTGCGGGGGCTATAGTCGCCGCCCGGCTTCCTGGTCAGTGCCGGCAGAAGGCGCGCCGAGTTCGAGATAAACAGCAACTCGGAGGACACGTGGATCAGCGCCGCCAGCACCGGGTTCAGAAAACCGAAAGCGGCCAGCAGCACACCGACGCTATCCACGGCCAGCGTTCCGGCGAAGTTGAACATGATGATGGAGCGGCATCGCCGCCCGATCTTCAGCACCTCGGCGAATCGTAACAGGTCGTTGCCCAGCAGGACCACGGAGGCGCTCTCGCGGGCGACATCTGTGCCCGATCCCATGGCGATTCCCACGTTCGATTCCATGAGCGCGGGCGCGTCGTTGACGCCGTCTCCCACCATGGCGACGGTCCGGCCCTGGGCACGCAACTCCCGGACGCAAGCCACCTTCTGCTCGGGCAGCATCTCGGACTGGACTTCGTCTACGCCGAGTTCCGCGGCGGTAGCGTCCGCAATCTCCTTGCGATCGCCCGTGAGGAGGATGGTGCGGAGACCGAGGCGCCGCATCTCGGCCACTGCGGCGTGCGCCTCGGAGCGGAGAACGTCGGCGATGCGGATTGATCCGAGCAACCGGCCGCCAGTCGCCACCATCACCTCGGAGAAGCGCTCCGGCCTGTCCGGGCCGTCGGGAACCGGGACACCCTCCTCTTCGAGAAAGGCACGGGTGCCGACCAGCGTGCGCTGCTCTTCCACCTGGCACAGGATGCCCTTGCCGGGCGAGTATCGAAAGCCCGCGGGCTCCCCGACCGGCACAGCCCACTCGGAAGCTTTCTTGACGATGGCCTTGGCGAGCGGATGCTCCGAAAACCGCTCGGCCGTGGCCGCGATGCGCATGATGTCCTGGCGGCTGGCCCCGTTGTAGACGTGGACATCGGAGATCTCCGGCGTGCCGAGCGTCAGAGTGCCGGTCTTGTCGAGCACCACCGTGTCGACCGCGCTGAGGACCTCGAGGTATAGTCCACCCTTGATAATGGCGCCTTGCCGCGCGGCGCGGCCAATTCCGCCGAGGATGGCGAGCGGTGTCCCCGCGGCGATGCCGCACGCTCCCGCGACCACGATTACCGAGATGGTGGACCGCGCGTCGCGGGTGAGCAGGAAGGTGAGCGCGGCACAGCCCAAGGCGAAATAGACCAGGTATCCGGCCAGGCGGTCGGCAGTGCGCTGGATGGGCGCGCGCGACCGCTCGGCCCGCTCCACGGCTTCGATGATGCGGCCGAAGGCGGTATCGCGGCCGATCTTTTCGGCGCGGATTTCGAGGACGCCGGACTGGTTGACGGTGCCGGCGTAGGCGGGCGTCCCGGCGATCTTCTCCACCGGCATCGACTCCCCCGTGATGGTGGACTGATCGACGAAGGAGTGGCCGGTCACCACCGCTCCGTCGACCGGAATTCGGCCGCCCGGTCTGACCAGTACGACGTCGCCCGGTTGGATGTCCGACAAGCTTCGAGAGGCTACCTGTCCATCCGATCGGACTTCGGCCGTCTGCGGCAGCAGGTCCAGCAGCTCGCGAATGGCTCGGCGGCCGCGGCCCACGGTCAGGCCTTCCAGAATCTCGGCGATCAGCACGAACACGGTGATCAGCAGCGCCGTGAAGAACTCGCCGATGACCCCGGCCGCGACCAGCGCGATGGTCATGGAAAGCTCCATGGTCATGCGGCGCTCCAGCAGATCGGAGATGGCCTCTTTGAAAATGGGATAGCCGCCGATCAGGAGACCGGCGATCGCCAGCAGGTCGACCCCGCGCACGCGGGGAACCACCTGGGCCCAAACCAGAATCAAAATCGCGGCGACGAATGCGACGCGGCCCCACTCGATCCAGCTCTCCTCGTGGTCGGGCTCCTGCTCGTGGTTGTGGGCGTGGTTGATCGGATCGGCCAATTTCGTTTCCGGCATAGCATCCCTCCTGGCGAGCTCACTTCAAGTAGGCTCTGATGACATCGATCAGTTCTTGGGCAGCTCTGGCTTTCTCGGATCTAGGGTCCTGGTCGGGATCCACCACGTGGAACCGGATGTGTCCATCCAGGACCTCAGCCATCAGCGAGTTGATGGCGCCCCGGCAGGCCGAAATGGTGTGGAGAATCTCCGAGCAGTCCGCCTCGCGTTCGATCGCGTGCTCGATGGATTCAAGCTGCCCGCGAATGCGGCGGACGCGGTTGAGCATCTTCTTCTTGTCCCGGAGAATGTGCGCCAGATGCCACCTCCCTCTGTTGCAGATAGTATACCCCGGTAGGTATACGACCGCAAGAGGCAAGGAAGGCGCTTGTGCCGCCATGCACACTTCGGCGACTACGGAATGGCTTCCCTGCCCACCGCCATGTTCAACTGCCCGGCAGCAGTCAGATACGCTCCGACGAGGTTGATGTACGCCACTTCCGTGGCGCGGTAGTCCCGCTGCGCGTCCAGGTAATCGACCAGTGCCGCCTGACCGCGCTGGTAAGAGAACGACATGGTATCGCGAATGCGGCGGGCCGTCTCCAGGTATCCGTCCGCCGCGGTGTACGGCCGCAACAGGGCCACCGAGCTCAACAGCGTAAAGTAGGCCGAATCCACGTCGCTGAACACCAGCGCCTGTGCCGCGTCTTTCTGCCGCTCGGCATGCGCGATATCGATCTGCGTGCGCGCTTTCTCTCCCTGGTTGCGGTCGAAAAATCGCAGCGGGATGCTGATGCTCACCCCCATGTACACCGGGATCGGCGGATTGCGCCCGAAATCCATGGCGAAAGTGGGGTCGGTGGAACCATTGGCCACCGCCAGCCTGTGATCGGTGCCGGCCTTGGTCACGGCCAGCAGGGCGGTCTGCAAATCCGGCCGCGCCGCCAGCGCCATGCTATGAAGATCGTCCAGCGCCAGAACCTGCTCTTTGAACTCGAAGGGGCCGGTGACATCGAACTGGTCTACGGGAGTGCGCTCGTTGAGCAGCATCAGCAGCGTGATTTTCGCCGTGCGTGCGTTAATCAGGGCCGTCTGGAAATCGGATTCGTACTGCACGCGCTGCAGCGCGATGCGGTCCAGGTCCACGCGCGCGATGTCGCCCGACTGGAAGCGGGCTCGGTTGATAACCAACTCCTTGTCGAAATAGGCCAGGTTCTCCTTGGCATTGACCAGCAGGGCCTTGGCCTCGAGCGTCTGCACGAAGGCGGACCGCAGGTTGAAGAGCAGGCTGCGCTCCAGGTCCTGCTGCTGCGACTCCGCGATGGCCGTCCCTTGCTGCGCGCTTTCCAGGCGCAGTTCGCGCTTGTGCTGCCGCTCGTGCAGATAGTCGAAGGCCACCAGCGGCAGCGCCGCGCCGAGCGGGCGATACGGGTTGCCGTTGAAGGGCTGGATCTGGTCGAGCGTGGTGGTCATGTTGGGATTCGGCCGCAGGTAGGCCGTGACCTCCGAGGCCTTGGACTCCTGAATATTGAGCTGTCCCGCGCGCAGGTTGGGGTTGGCCGCCCGGAATTTATCCACCACCTGCTGCCAGGTGAGCGCGGATTGCGCGGCCGCGCCTCCCGCGATCAAAAGGCTCACGTACACATACCGGATGATGCAGTGCATTTTCTTCGCCTCAAAAACGTTGGCAGGCGGAGCGCCTGCCCTACCTAAACCTGCAAAGTATCGCCGTTGCGCGCCACCAGCGCGTAAAGCACCGGGGATAGAAAGATCGAAAGCAGCAGCCGCGAGGCCAGTCCGGCCACAATCACGATGGCGAAGGGCTTCTGCGAGTCGCTGCCGATACCCGTGGACATGGCCGCCGGCAGCAGTCCGAAACAGGCCACCAGCGCGGTCATCATGATGGGCCGCAGCCGCAGCAGCGATGCCTCGAGGGTGGCCGTGAGAATGTCCCGGCCTTCCAGCCGCAGCTTGTTGATGAAGGAATACAGAATCACGCTGGTCTGCACCGCGACCCCCATCAGCGCCACGAAACCCAACATGGAAGAGACGCTGAAGTTGGTGTGGGTGAGGTAGAGCGCCAGCAGGCCGCCCACCGGTTCGGTCACCAGCACGCTAAGGAAAATGATCATCGGGAATTTCAGGTTTCCGTACAGGGCGAAGAGGATCAGGAGAATCAGCAGCACGGTCAGCGGCAGGATGATCTTCATCTGTTCCTGGGATGCCAGGTAGTCTTTGTACTCTCCGCCCCAATCGAACTTGTAGCCGATGGGCAGTTTCACCGCGTCATCGACCTTGCGCCGCGCCTCGCCCACGGCGCTGGCCAGGTCGCGTCCATCCACGCTGAACTGCACCCCGATGTAGCGGGAATTCGATTCGCGATAAATGAACGACGCGCCGCTCTCCACGCGGATGTCGCAGAACTGGCTAAGCGGCAGGTACTGGCCATCGGGCGTGGAGATCAGCAGGTTTTTGATGGCGTTCTCGTCGCTGCGGAAGGGCTCCTGCATGCGCACGATCAGGTCGAACTGGCGCTCCCCCTGGATCACCTGCGTGGCGGCCGAGCCGCCCATGGCCGTCTCCACCAGCGTGTTCACGTCACTCACGTTCAATCCGTAGCGCGCCAGCTTGGCGCGGTCCGGAGTGATGGTCAGGCTGGGCTGTCCGAGCTCCCGGACCACCGTGATGTCGCGGATGCCCGGGATCTTCGAGAGAATGTTCTTCGCCTGGTAGGCCTTCTCTTCCAGGGTGGCCAGATCCTGGCCGAAGATCTTCACCGCGAGCGCGCTCTTGAGCCCCGTCTCCGCCTCGTCCACCGCGTCTTCGGCCGGCTGCGTGTAGTTGAAGATGATGCCGGGAAACGAGGCCAGCTTCTTCTGCACTTCCTTGATCAGATCCGGCTTGGTGCGGATTGCGCCCTTCCAGACCTGGTCCGAATATGGCTTCAGCCCCACGTAGAATTCGTTGTTGAAGAAGCCGGTGGAGTCGGTGCCATCGTCCGGCCGCCCCAGCTCGTTAGCCACCGTGGTCACCTGGGGAAAGCTGCGCAGGATATCGCGAATCTGCGGCGAGAGCTTGGACGCCTCTTCGAAGGAAATGGTGTACGGGGTGGTGGCACGAACCCACAAAGCGCCTTCATCGAGGTGCGGCATGAACTCC
>Ga0209415_10016286_pt1 | contig 11955 bp, 10 predicted proteins | sample PeaSoiSIISIP2007_FD_187696 | JGI IMG/M metagenome (GOLD analysis project Ga0209415, IMG submission 187696) | Peat soil microbial communities from Weissenstadt, Germany - SII-SIP-2007 (SPAdes) (version 2) | ecosystem: Environmental > Terrestrial > Soil > Wetlands > Peat | place: Germany... | reverse complement strand
CCGGCGGCAGGTTCAACTCCTTGACGATCGAGGTGTTCTTGATCGTCATCGCCTCGTCGATACGCTTGCCCTTGACCAACTCGGTCACGTAGCTGGAGCTCGCGATCGCGCTGCCGCATCCGAAGGTCTTGAAGCGGGCGTCCTCGATCATGCCGTCGTCGCTGATCTTGAGCTGGAGCTTCATCACGTCGCCGCACTCCGGCGCGCCCACCACGCCGGTGCCGACGTTGGGTTCGTCCTTCGCAAAACTGCCCACGTTGCGAGGGTTGTTGTAATGATCGAGCACCTTGTCTGAGTAAGCCATTTTACCCTCCGCCCGCTTGTATCTTTATCCTACCCTGCACCTTACTCGCCTTTCCACTGGACCGACTTGAGGTCGATGCCTTCCTTGGCCATCTCGTAAAGCGGCGACATCTCGCGCAGCCGCTTCACTTCCTTCGACACGCGCTCGGTCACGAAATCGACTTCCTCTTCGGTGTTGAAGCGGCCCAGCCCGAAGCGGATCGAGCTGTGCGCCAGCTCCTCATCGACTCCGAGCGCGCGGATCACGTAGGACGGCTCCAGCGTCGCCGAAGTGCAGGCCGAGCCCGAGCTCACTGCGATGTCGTGGATGCCCATCAGGAGCGACTCGCCCTCGACGTACGCGAAGCTCACGTTGAGATTGCCGGGCAAGCGCTCGGTCGGATGGCCGTTCAGGTAGACCTCGTCGAGCCGCTCGAAGATGCCGGCGTGGAGCTTGTCACGCAGCTCGATCAGCTTCCGGGCCTCCGCGGGCATCTCCGCGGCGGCGATCTCGCAAGCCGCGCCGAGCCCGACGATGCCGGTGACGTTGAGCGTCCCGGAGCGCATCCCGCGTTCGTGCCCGCCGCCGTCCATCACAGGCGTGAGCCGCACGCGTGGGCCTTTGGAGCGCACGTAAAGCGCGCCGACTCCCTTGGGACCGTAAATCTTGTGCGCGCTCATCGACATCAGATCGATTCCGCATTTTTCGACATCGACCGGGACCTTGCCCACGCCCTGCGTCGCGTCGCTGTGAAAGATGATTCCCTTTTCCTTGGCGATCCGGCCGATCTCCGCGATCGGATGGATCGTGCCGATCTCGTTGTTCGCGAACATGATCGTGATCAGCACGGTCTTGTCCGTGATTGCCTTGCGCACGTCGTCCGGATCGACCATCCCGTACTTGTCCACCGGCAGGTAGGTGACGATCGCCTTGCCCTGACGCTCGAGCGCGCGGCAACTGTCGAGGATAGCCTTGTGCTCGGTGACGCAGGTGATGACGTGGCTGCCCTTGTCCTTGTTGAATTCGACCACGCCCTTGAGAGCCAGATTGTCCGACTCGGTCGCGCCACTGGTGAAGATAATTTCCTTCGGCTTGGCGTTGACCAGGGCCGCGATCTGATTGCGCGCCTTGTCGACCCCCTCCTCCGCCTCCCAGCCGAAGCTATGGTTACGGCTGGCAGCATTGCCAAACTTTTCACAGAAGAATGGCATCATCGCGTCGATCACCCGCGAATCGGTGCGGGTGGTGGCGTGATTATCCATGTAAATCGGCAGCTTAACCATTACAGCCTCTCCGGGCTCCGCTTCCTCGTCCGCTATTGTGGACCTAATTGGTATACTATGGCTCGAAGGCCAAAATGTCAAACCCATCTGTTACCGCGACGAGGCCGCTTGGACTCCCTCCAACCATAGCAGACTCAGTCAGTCGATTATGGCGATTCGCCTTGATTGTCAAGGGATAATCAGGCTGTCCCGGCGGTCAAGCGGAGGCTCGATCGCGCGCCGCTCAGGGCTCGCGGCGCGGCTTCAAGACCAATTGGCGCTCCTCGTTCCAATCCTCGAAGCCCAGCTTATGCCAAGCCGCGGAGCCGATCCAATTGCGATGGAGAACGCTCAGCGTGACGGTCGTGATGCCCTTGGCGCGGAACCAATCGTACGCCAGTTCGAGCATCGGCTTCATTAGCCCTTTTCCTCGCCACGCCTCGTCCATGAAAGCATTGTTTATGTAGCCCGTGACCTTGGGCAGGTAGCCCTGCCGATGGCGATTGAGCCGCACGCGCAGGAAGCCCACCAGCTTGCCGTCGCCCACTCCATGGTCGAGATGCTCGGCAACCCAGATGGCGTGATCGTCACTGCCGAGGATGCGCTTGAGCCAGTTCGGCGCATCGCGAATCTCGTCCCAATCGATGCTCACGCGATCGTCAACCGCTTCGTGATAAGCCGCGATCGCCGCAGTCAGTCGCGCCAGCTCGGGGACATCGCTCTCGCGCGCGGGCCTGATTTGGACTTCCATCGATTCTATCGGCCCTCGAATTCGATCTGCAGAAGCTTGCCTTCCGAGCGGATCGACCTGAGCGCCGCCTCGCGAAGCTGCTCGAACTGAGATTCGATCCAGGGCGCCAGTCGATCCTCAAGCGTCTCCGGTTCGCCGATCATCGAAGCGCCGAGCACGCATCGAAACGCGATCCGCTCTATTCCGTCAGCGCGATCGAGGCTGAGCGTGATCACCGCGGTCGCGCCCGAACGCTCGGGCTCGCCGACCACGCTCAACCGATATTCGCCACGCGGGGTCTGTATTGTGGTGGGCACGTGGGACTGCCCGCGCGAACGGCGCTTACGCCGCGCGAGAAGATACCGGGCGCTTGCCGGTTCCGCGACCCTCCCAGAACAGCACCACCGGACCCGCGATATAGATCGACGAGTACGTTCCCGTGATGATGCCGACCAGGAGCGTGAAAGCCGACGGCCGCAGGATCGGCCCGCCCAGCGCGAGCAGCGCGATCAGGACCGCAAATACCGTTCCCGAGGTGAGCAGCGTGCGCGAGAGCGTCTCGTTAATCGCGCGATTCATGATCGCGGCGATCGGCTCGCGGCGGCGCTTGGTGGCATCCTCGCGTATACGATCGGACACAATGATCGTGTCGTGTACCGAATAGCCGATCACGGTCAGCAGCGCGGCGAGCGTGGTCAGGTCGAACTGGAGCTGCGAGACCACCAGCGCGCCCATCACCACCAGCACGTCATGAACCAGAGCGATCACCGCGCCCGCGCCGAAGCTCCAACTGACGCCTCGAAACTGCCAGGCGATGAAGACGCCCATGAAGGCGGTCGCGGCCACCAGCGCCAGGATCGCGTCGCGGCGGAGGTCCTTGCCGACCTTGGCGCCGACGGTCTCCAGCCGCACCACCTGGGCGCCCTTGGCGCCATAGACCTGGTCGAGTGCGCCCTCGATCTTGCCGCCAAGTCCGCGGCTATCGGCGGCCTCGAACCGGATCAGGAACTCGCGCTTGGCCTGGCCGAAGTCCTGGACCGTGATCTCGCCAAGCTTGAGCGCTCCCAGCGCGCTCCGTAGCGCGCCGGCGTCGCTGTCGCGGTTGATCCGCACCTGCACCACGGTGCCGCCGGCGAAGTCAACGCCGTAGTTCAGGCCGACAAAGATCAACAGCAGAATGGCCGCGATATTGATCACCGTCGACATCGCGACGAAAAAATATCGCTTGCCGACGAAGTCAAGATTGATATCGGGACGGATGAACTGTAATGACATCTGGCTTCTTCTCTATCGCGCGACAGTCTCCAGGGCGCAACATATCAGGATTAGCGGTTCAGGCTGCCAAATGAAAGTACCGATGCATCGTCGCTGATCGCCGCGCGTTCGCCCCAGCGGAGCCGAAACGGAAAAAAGATGTTCGCCAAGGAAGGACTCGAAGGGGTCGTCGCCGCCCGAACCTCGATTTGCCTGATCAAGGGCGCGGAGGGCGCGAAAGCCGCGCTCGAATATCGCGGCTACTCGATTCACGACCTGGCGAGTCATTGCGGGTTCGAGGAAGTCGCCTACCTGCTCTGGTATGGCGCACTGCCGTCGGCGGACGAGCTGCGCGATTTCAGCCGCCTGATGCGCGCCAATCGCACCCTCCCCCGCCGCGTGTCGCGCGCGCTCGCCTCGATCCTTCGCGACCTGACGCCGATCGACGCGTTGCGCGCCGCAGTCTCGATACTCGCCGCGGACGATCTCGACGCTGCCGACAACAGCCCGGCCGCAAATGTTCGCAAGGGCGTTCGGCTGACCGCGCAGATGCCGTCGATCGTCGGCGCGCATCATCGGCTCGCAATGGGACTGAAGCCGCTCGCTCCCGATTCCACGCTCAATCACGCGGCCAACTTTCTCTACCTGGTCAAGGGCAAGCGCCCGCGAGAGCTCGAAGCGCGCGCGCTCGAATCCGCGATGATTCTGGAGGCGGATCACGGACTCAACCCTTCGACCTTCGCGGCGCGGGTCGCGGCGGGCACGCTCGCCGATCTGCATTCCGCAGTCGTCGCGGCGCTCGCCACGCTCAAGGGCCCGCTTCATGGCGGCGCGGCCGCCCAGGTACTAGCAATGCTGCACGCGGTGGGCGACGCCTCCAACGCCGCCGGCTTCGTGCGAAAGGCGCTCGCCGCGCACGCCCGCGTCGCCGGCTTCGGCCATCGTATCTACAAGGGCGACGATCCGCGCGCGATCGATCTCAAGCGATGGTGCGAGCGGCTCGCCGGCAAAGGCGACGCACGCAGAAGACGCGAGGCTCTCAAATTGTTCGATTGCGCCAAGGCGATCGAGCGCGAAGTCCGCAAGCGCGTGCCGATCGCTCCCAACGTCGATTTCTATGCCGCGCCGCTGTGGTCGATGCTCGGTTTTCAGCCCGATCAGTTCGCGCCGGTATTCGCATGCGCGCGAATCGCCGGATGGGTCGCGCACGTCGCCGAGCAGCACATCGACAATCGGCTGATCCGTCCCGAGGAGGAATACATCGGACCGCTGTCGCGGCCGTTCATTCCGATCGAGCAGCGTTAGCCGATCGAGCAGGGTCAGGCCCTGGCGAGGCGCCAAGCCCTATCGATCGGGGAACCGAAACCGACGCCAACGCCGAAGCGGAAAGAACGTTACGCGGCGGCCGTGCGCGCCTTCGCGCACTTGCTGCACGTGTTGTTCTCGTTGGTGGGATCCTCGGTCAGGCCGTCGTCGAGCGAATGGCAGACGGTGAGGCACTTCGCGCAGATGAAGTAGATGCCCTCGATAGTCTTGTTGATTCGCTCGCGATTCAGGATCCGTCCCCGCAACTTCTCGATCCTGATCCCCAGCAGATCTGCGTACTGGCGCTTGATTTTGCGCCGGCCCGCTTCGTCCTTGGGGAGATCGCTGTCGTCTTCGGCATCGTCGGGAGCGTCGCCGAAGCCGGCGTAAAGGTCCCGTTTGGATGACTTGCTCTTACGAGCTCTGGCCATCGCGCGAACCTCCTAGCGCGTGCGCGCCGTGTAACCGCAGTTCTTGTCGCAGACCCAGAAGTAGCCGTGACGCCCGTAACCGGCGTACATCACGACCTTGCTCTCAGCGCCACAGCTCGGGCACAGATGCTTGCGCATCGAGGCGCCGGCTTTTTCCGCAGTCTTGGCTTTCTTTTCCGCCATGGTTGCCTGTCCGAGAAATCGTCCGGGAAGTTATCCGGGAAATTATAACGACGCCGCCGTCGAAGTCCAGATAGGGGAAGTCCAGAAGTAGGGAATATCGCCCGCGAACTTCAGCCCCTCGTCCTCACATTCACATCCTGAGCGTAAACTTCCATGCGAACGACAATTAATATACCACCGGCCGGTTGCGCCCGCTATCGCCCCGACCTAGCCTTGGTCGAACCTCGATTCAACCGCGACCACGCGGAGCCACCAATTTGGATTCCAGACTAAAAGCGAACGACGCCGTCCTGTTCATCGATCGCAAGGGGCGCCGCTACCTCAAGATGCTCCGGCCCGGTAGTCGAATCGAGATTCGCGGCGAGATCCTCGCCGATAGCGTGCTCGCGCTCGAGGAGGGTTCGCGCGTCAAGCTCAGCTCCGGCGAGACCTTCGTCGTGCTGCGGCCGACGTATGCGGACCTGATTCCTCATCTGCCGCGCAACGCGCAGGTGATCTACCCCAAGGATACGGGGCCGCTTTTGATCTGGGGCGACGTCTTTCCGGGCGCAACGGTGATCGAGGGCGGCACCGGCGCGGGCGCTTTCACGATCGCGCTGCTGCGCGCGGTCGGACCGTTCGGGCGCGTGATCTCATACGAGCTGCGCGAGGAGTTCGCCGCCGCGGCGCGCAAGAACGTCGCGGCGTTTTTCGGCGACGCGCCCAACTGGACGCTCAAGCTCCGCGATCTTTACGAAGGCTTCGACGAAACCGGCGTGGACCGGCTCTTCATCGACCTGGCCGAGCCGGCCCGCGCCCTCGACGCGATCGCGCGCGCCCTGCGCCCCGGCGGCGTACTGGTCTGCTGGGTGCCAACCGCGATCCAACTCAAAGACACCGTAGAAGCCCTCCAGCGCCGCCCCGACTTCAGCGAAATCGAAAGCTTCGAGACCCTCCAACGCCATTGGCAAGTGAAAGGCCTAAGCGTCCGCCCGGTACATCGGATGGTCGCCCATTCGGGATTCACGATCGTAAGCCGCCGAATGGCCGACGCGAAGCTCGAGGCCAGCGCTTTCCAGCCGCAAGCTCAAGAACCATCAGATGACACTACCGACGATAGGGACGATGTCATCGACGAGGACTCAGAGTCATAAACGCACTCGGAACCTTCGCGCGCGCTGGCCGCTTCCTCTTGATCCCCTTTTGATCCCTTGCGCAAGAACCGGCACGGAGGCCGGCGCTACGAAAGAGGCAGAGCGATCCGCGCCTGTTCCCGTAGCGCCGGCCTCCGTGCCGGTTCTTGTGTGGTGAAGGGCCCGAACGCAGAACGCCGAGCGCGACGCGCAACGCCTCACGCTCGTCTGCTAACGTCCCTCACCCGCCGGGCGCAGCGCCCGTCGGCCTCTCCCATCGATCTGGATGGGGAGAGGCATTAAAACGCGGACCGATTTTCCGAAGCCCTCACCTCTTCATGATCCGCTGAGCACTTCGCGCATGATAAGCTGTCGCTAGCCCTCTGGGGGGGTATCGATGGCGGACCGTCCGGTTTTCATCTCCTACGCGCGGAAGACGAGCAAAGCGCACGCCGAAGCCCTGCATCGCGAGCTGGGCGGCGACGGCGGGCTTGCGTTCCTCGATACCTCGGACATTGAAACGCTGCAGAAGTTCCCCGCCGAAATCTCCGACGCGTTGCTCGCCGCGAAAGTCGTCGTCGTCTTCGCCGACGAAACGTACTTCACGCGCTGGTACTGCCTGCGCGAGTTCGACCTCGCCCTGACTCCGTTCCAGAAGCTCGCGCGCAGCGGTGCCGATTCGAGCGCCAAGCAGGCGGCACTTTCGCACATAGTGGTCGCGCTTCCTGACGCCGGCGTCGAACGCCAGGTACTCAATTCCCTTCCCGCCGATCTCAGAATCACCAACTGGCCGCTCGCCTCTGACACAAAGAAGGTCGCCGAGATAGTCAACGCGCGGCTCGCGCAGGTCAAGCAGAGTATCGGCCAGCATCTCGATGTCGTGATGCCCGCCGAGGCCCGAGCCGTTCGACAGCGCTTGTCGGAGCAGGCCGCGATGCCGAAGCCGCTGAGCCTGCACGGCCTGCGGCTCTTTCCCGCGGCGATGGAGCCTTCGCTCGGCGAAGGATTCAAGGGCCGCGCCGACGATCTCTGGCGGCTCCATCATGCGCTCTGGACGATGGGCGTAGGTACGGCGGCGCTGACCGGCGCGATCGAGGCTGGTGGCGGTTTCGGGAAAAGCCGCCTGGCGACCGAGTATCTCCACAGGTACGGTCCGAATCATTACAAGGGCGGTCTCTTCTGGATCGACGCCGCCGCCGCTGACGATGAACTGAAGCAGGAGCAGGCCTTCCACGGAATCCTTTGCACTATCGAGCCTGCGACGCCCGAGCTCAAGGCCCTGCACGACAGCAAGAAGAACGCGCGCGACGAGCTTACGCGGGCTCTCCAACGGTTGCCGAATGACGAGCCCGTGCTGTTCGTGATCGACAACGTTCCGGAATCTATGCCGGACGCGCAGCCGCATCCGCTGTCGACCTGGTGCCCGGCGCTCGGCCATGTGACAGCGCTCGCAACCTCGCGGATGCACGTCAGCCTCGAACAGGGAAGCATCCAGGAATTGAACATCGATGTGCTGGCCCCCGAGGACTCGGTCGCACTTCTTACCTATCAGGTGAAGCAAGTCTCTGCGCTGACGGATAAGCAGTGGCTGACGATCGCGGAATGGGTGGGGCGTCTCCCGCTCGCTCTGGATCTGTTGCAGCGCGCGATGAAGGCGGGAGCCCTTTCGCCAACCGAGTTATATTCGATAGCGAGTGAATCTCATCCGCTCACCGCGGAACTCGACCGTCTGACAGATGCGATCAGCCCGCAACTGCCGACGGGCGCGGTTCGCGGCATCACCGAGGCGCTCGACATCTCATACGAGCGGCTGCCCGAAGAGGCGAAGACCACCGTGAGGCTGATCGCGCAGCTTGCACCCGAGCCGATCCCGCTCGCGCTGCTCAAAGCCCTTGGCAGTGAGGCCAGCAATCCATCGGTCCGCGCGGCCCTTGTCGCTCGCTCGTTCGTGACGCCGGTAGAGCCCGTGGGAACCGCGGAGAGGAAGGTTGAATTCCTGGGCCGGATGCATCGCGTGCTGGCCGATTTCCTGCGGGCAAAGAGCTCCGACGGGATGCGCGAGCTTCTCCGCGCGGGCAAGGCGGTGGACCAAGTGATGCTTCCTGGTGCATGCCGAGACCCCGGTCAGTGGCCCTTGATGAATGCGTGTCTTCCTCACGCCGAACAGACTTTCAGGCGCTTAGCAGAGGGGCGCGGGCAAGAGCGAGGCCGCGGTGGAGTGTGGCCTTGACGTCGGAATCCTCTACGGCGCGCAAGGCGCCCTCGGAAAGGCGAGGGCGGTGGTGGAAGCAACCTTGGCGCTAGCGGCGCAAGTTCTCGGCCCCGATCATCCCAAGACGCTCAGTTCGATGAACAACCTCGCGAGCACGCTGGGTGCGCTCGGCGACCTTCAGGACGCGGGAAGGCTCCACGAACAGGTATTCCTCATCTGCAAGCGCGTCCTCGGCCCAGACGATCCTTTCACTCTCGCCTCGATGAACAACCTCGCCACCGCTATGTACGCGCTCGGTGACGCCCAAGGCGCGCGCAAGCTCCATCAACAAGAACTCGAGATCTGCAAACGCATCCGCGGCCCCGACCACCCTGAAACCCTCCACTCGATGAACAACCTCGCCGTAACACTGCACGATACGGGTGACCTTGATGGCGCGCGCGCTCTCCATCAGAAGGTACTCGACATCCGCAAACGCGTCCGCGGCCCCAACCATCCTGAAACTCTCAGCTCTATGAACAACCTCGCCTTGACCCTGCGTGCGCTCGGTGACCTCCAAGGGGCGCACAAGCTCGATCAGCAAGCATTCGACATCTGCAAACGCGTCCTCGGCCCCGACCATCCCGACACCCTCACCTCGATGAGCAACCTCGCCATCACGACGCGAGCACTCGGTGACCTCCAGGGCGCGCGAAGGCTTCATGCACAGGTGCTCGATGTTCGCAAACGGGTTCTTGGTCCCGAGCATCCCAACACGAGTGTTTCTGCCTGGAACCTGTTGTTCACGCTGGAACAACTAGGTGAAACCGACCGCGCTCAAGCTGTCTTCGACGAGTGTTTAGCCTGGCTGCTGAGCCGCGACCCGGAAAGCCTGGGAGCGGACCAGCGCCAGATTCGCGACATGCTGATGCAGAGAGGCAAGTGATCGGAAGGAACCGGCACCGTTCAAGCAACATCAGGGCAGGCTCCGGCCGGCGCTACGAGGAATTGCCCGATCATTCGCAATGCGTCTGGCGCCCTCGCCCACTCCGTTCTGGGGCCCTCGCCCAGTCGCTGGGAGAGGGTCGGGGTGAGGGACGTTTCGCGGCGCGATTGGCTGCCTCGCCGCGATGCTCTTTGCTCGGATGCAGAACGCCGAGCGCGACGCGTGGCGCGTCACATGCTCGGCTGCTGACGTCCCTCACCCGCCGGGCGCAGCGCCCGCCGGCCTCTCCCATCGATCTGGATGGGGAGAGGCGTTAGCAGCGCTCCGTCAGTGGCCGAAGATTCGGCCGAAGAAGTCTCCGACTGCGCGGAAGACGCCGCCGGGTGCGGCGGCTGGCGGCACTGGCGAAGCGAAGCCGGGCGGTGCGCCAACTGCGGTCGCGCCGCTCGCATTCGCCGTCGATGTCGCAGGCGGCGCGCCGCCGTGTAGCGGGCAATAGACGGTCGGTTCGGTGCCGCTTAGAAACGGCAGCGCGATGCTGCGTGGGCAGGCCGTGGTCGCCAGCCCTCCCGATGACGGATCTATCACCGCCATCGTGATTCCATCGGGGCGGGTGAAATCTTCCGCGTCGCCGCTCGACGCCTCAGCCATGAAGTTCGCCCACGCCGGCAGCGCGGCTTGCGCGCCGGTCAGGCCGAGGCTGCGCGGATGGTCGAAGCCGACCCACATCCCGCAGACTATCGCCGGCGTATAGCCGATAAAGTACGCGTCCTTGTAATCGTCGGTCGTGCCGGTCTTGCCCGCAGCCGGAAAGTCGAGTCCCATCCGCGCCGCGCTGGCGGCGGTCCCGTAACGCATCACGCCTTGTAGCGCTCCGGTGATCAGGTACGCCGCACGCGCGCTGACGATCCGCTTTTCAAGCTTCTCGTGATTAAAAATGAGATGGCCCTTGCTATCGACCACCGATTCGATCGCGTACGGCGGCGCGGCGATTCCGGCGTTCGCGAACACCTGGTACGCGGAGGTCAGCTCGAGCAGCGTAGTCTCGTCGGCGCCGATCGCGATCGGCAGCACCGGCGCCAGGTCTTCGTGGATTCCAAGCTCGTGGGCCGTTTTGACGATCGCCGGCGGGCCGAGCAGATTGCCGACGTAGGCGGTCGGAACGTTGAGCGATTCCGCCAGCGCGTCGGCGACCGTGACCGCGCCGCGATAAGTCCGCTCGTAATTCACCGGCGTCCATCCGCCGAACGACATCGGGCGATCCGGCAGGATCGACGCGAGCGTCAGCGGCGGCGAAAACGGGCTGCGCTCGGGGTCGAGCGCGGCCAGGTAAACGATCGGCTTGAAGGCCGAGCCGGGCTGGCGCTGCGCTGCGACGGCGCGATTGAACTGGCTGAGGCCGTAGTCGCGCCCGCCGACCATCGCGAGAATCGCGCCGGTCCGCGCGTCGAGCGCGACGCTCGAGCCTTCGAGCCGGTCCTCCGGGTTTCGGCCCAGCCCCCGATGCGCGCGCTCGAGCCGCTCCAGATTATCGGTCACGCTATTCGCGGCCTCGGCCTGAAGCTCCGGATCGAGCGTGGTGTAGGCTTTTACGCCCGCGAGATTACCGTCGAAGCCCGGAATCGCCGCGACCATCGCGGTCACGTAGTCGGTGAAATACGGAGCATGGCGGCTGCCGGTGTCCTTGGCGATCGTGAGCGGCGCCGCGCGCGCGGCTTCGTAACTCTCCGCGTCGATAACGTTGGCGTGCTCCATCAGCGCCAGCACCGTGTCGCGGCGCGCCCGGCATTCCGCAGGATGGCGCCGCGGATCGTACAGCGTCGGCGCCTGAATCATCCCGATCAGGGTCGCCGCTTCCTCGGGAGTCACCTCGCGCAGATCCTTGTTGAAGAAATACCGCGACGCGAGCGGCATCCCGTAAATCGGCGCACCGTGATATTCGCCGAGCGGAACGTCGTTGATGTAGCGCTCGACGATCTCGTTCTTCTTGAGCCGGATTTCGAGCACAATCGCGATCGCTGCCTCGCGGAACTTGCGCCGGAAGCTTCGCCCCCGCGGCGGGATAAACGTGCGCGCGAGCTGCTGCGTGATCGTGCTCGCGCCCTGCTTGAGGCTTCCATGGCGCAGGTCGATCAGCGCCGCCTCGATAATTCGAATCGGGTCGAAGCCCGGATGGTAGTAGAAAAAGCGATCTTCGGTGGCGAGCAATCCCTTGACGAGGTCGGGCTTCAGCTCCGCAAGCTGCACCTCGACCCGCT
>Ga0209415_10016285_pt1 | contig 11955 bp, 13 predicted proteins | sample PeaSoiSIISIP2007_FD_187696 | JGI IMG/M metagenome (GOLD analysis project Ga0209415, IMG submission 187696) | Peat soil microbial communities from Weissenstadt, Germany - SII-SIP-2007 (SPAdes) (version 2) | ecosystem: Environmental > Terrestrial > Soil > Wetlands > Peat | place: Germany... | reverse complement strand
GTCACCAACCAGTGGGTCAACTCCTACAAGCGCCTGGTCACCGGGTACGAGGCCCCCATCCACGTGTCGTGGGCCCGCAACAACCGCTCCGCACTCATCCGGGTTCCGGTCATCAAGCGCAACAAGCACGAGTCGACTCGCATCGAATACCGCGCCCCCGACACCGCCTGCAACCCTTACCTGGCCTTCGCCGTCATCCTGGCGGCCGGGCTCAAGGGCGTCGAGGAAGGCTACGAGCTGCCTCGCGAGGCCGCCACCAACCTCTTCGCCATGACACCCGAGGAGCTCGCCGCAGAAAACATCCGGTCGCTGCCGGGGAGCCTCAATGAGGCTGTCGTCGAAATGGAGCACTCCGAGCTGGTCGCCGAAGCGCTCGGCGAGCACGTATTCGAATGGTTCATCCGGAACAAGCGCGCCGAGTGGGGGGCGTACAAGACCCACATCAGTCAGTTCGAACTCGACCGATACTTCCCGCTCCTCTAGGCGCAGCGCTGCGCTCGATGGTGCCGCCCGCAAGGAGACACGACAGCTGATGGAACCGCTGCTGTGCTACCCAGAGCCGTTCCCCGCCGAGCTCGCCCTCGTCATCGAACGGGCCGGCTACCCGTGGAAGGCCGTCGCCCGCCCCGAGCACGCCGAGACCGACGAGCCCGACGACGGTTGGGCCGGGGCGGTGGTGTGCGCCGAGCCCGATGCCACCGGGGCGTTCGCCCTGTGCCGCTTGGTGCGGGCCCGCGACGTCCCGCTGCGGCCCCTGCTGCTGGTGGTGGGGCCGACACAGCTGGCGGACCTGCACCTGCGCGAGGACCACTTCGACGACTTCTGCGTCCTCCCGGTGCGCGGCGAGGAGGTGGCGGCGCGCCTCGGCCACCTCTTCTGGCGCACGGGTCGGGGGCTTCGTCCCGAGCTCATCGAGAACGGGCCCCTCGTGCTCAACCTCGAGACGTACCAGGCCGCCGTGGCGGGACGGGCCCTCGACCTCACGTACATGGAGTACGAGCTGCTCCGCTTTTTGGCGGCGCGCCCGGGCAAGGTGTTCACCCGCGAGACGTTGTTGAGCCGGGTGTGGGGGTACGAGTACTACGGCGGGGCGCGCACGGTGGACGTCCACGTCCGTCGCCTGCGGGCCAAGCTCGGTGAAGAGCATGCGCACCTGATCGAGACGGTGCGCTCGGTCGGTTACCGCTTCGGTCACGGCACCTGGGCGCCGTGACCTGACGGCCGACGTTCAGCCGAGCTTGTGGTCACCCCCGTAGGCCCAGGCCTCGATCTCGACGAGGGCCCCCAGGGGAAGGCCGGCCACGGCGACGACCGAGCGGGCGGGCCGGTGCTCACCGAGGACCTCCACGTAGACGGCGTTGAAGGCGCCGTAGTCGGCCATGTCGGTGAGAAAGACGGTGGTCTTCACGACATGGGCCCAGCCCATGTCGCGCCCCCACAACAACGCCGACAGGTTGGCGAGGGCCTTGCGCGCTTGCGCCTCGAACCCCCCTTCGACGAGCACGGGACCGTCGGCACCGGGCTCGACACCGACCTGTCCCGAGCACACGAGCCACGGCCCGGCGCGCACCGCCGGCGAGTAGGGCCCGACCGGAGTACTCACGTGCCACCTCCTCCGTCTACGGGCCACGAAGAAGGAAGCCCGGCTGCCAGCCACGCCGCGGCGGCAACAGCAGCGAAGACGGTATCTCCCGCCGCCACGGGCGGGCCGCCATCGTGTTCCACCACGACCTCCACCACAGGCATGCTCCGGGCCGGGATGACCCCGAAGGACCTGATGGTCAGGTCGAGCACGGCGCCGCTCTCGTCGACGGCCACCCCCTCGCTCCGCACCCACCCCAGGGCCTGGTGCACCGCACCGATGGCATAGGAACGCAACACGACGTCGTCGAGCGGATCCCCCGCCGCCACCGAGACCCGCACCGTCCCGTCGGCGCTGACCGTCGCCGTGGCCACGGCACCGGCAGGCGAGCGCACGGTGACGGGATGGCCCGGTCCCGTCGCGCCGGTGCGGACGGCGTCGAGGGCGGCGAGGAGGACGGCGGCTTCGACCCAGCCCGCTCCCCGCAGGTCGGCCGATACCGGCGGTCCCGGGACGGCGACCTCCTGGACCACGAGGTCCGGGGCGACCGACGCCACGGCGCGCACCCACCGCTCGAGGCCCGGTGAATTCGGGGTGCGGGCCACGCGCACCACCCCCGACCCGCCGTTGCAGACACCGGCCGCGATGGGGGGACGCTTGGGCCCGTAGCGCACGACGTCTTCTCGCGAGTACACGACCCGCACCGCCCGGCCCGTCTCGTCGGCCAGGCGACGGGCCACGGCGCCGACCGGGGACGCCGCCTTCCCACCGAAGGCCCCGCCGTTGGCGAGCGGCGTGACCGGCTCGCCGCCCGGCACACACCACGACGCGTCGGGCTCGAGGTAGGCAGGCTCGACGAACGTCGTGCACAAGACGAGGTCCCAGTCGCCAGGGGCGACGTCCAGGGGATGGCGCAACGCCACCGTGGAGTTGCGCCCCGGGATCCGCTCGGCACGACGGCGCGCGTCGGCGATCGACTCCCCGACCGCCCAACCGCCGCGCCCGTCGGGGACCGCCACCAGCGCGTCGTCCGGCGCGGTGTCCTCGGCGAAACCCCCGCCCCCGCACGCCACGACGGACCCGACCGCCTGCGAAGCGCCTCCTTCGAGGGCGGCGCGGCGCGCCGCCACCGCCAGGTCGCGCCCGACGGTGGGGGCGGCGGGCTCCTCGGGCCGGTAGACGCGGCGCGCCGCCTCGACGATTGTCTGCCACCCCGTGCACCGACACAGATGGGCCAGAAGGGCGCGGGCGACGTCCTCGTCGCCGGGGGCGTCGCGGCGGGCGCCGAGGCCGGCCAAGCGCATGATGATCCCGGGCGTGCAGAAACCGCACTGGCTCGCCCCCACCGCGGTGAAGGCCTCGGCCCAGGCGTCGCGCAGGGCGGGATCGAGCCCTTCGAGCGTGGTGACCTCGCGGCCCACCACACGTCGGGCCGGAGTGACACATGCCACCCGCGGGGCCCCGTCCACCCACACCGTGCAGCACCCGCACTGGCCCTGGGGACTGCACCCGTCCTTGGGCGAGCGGCGACCGAGGTGCTCTCGCAAAACCTCGAGCAGTGATGCCCCGTCGTCGGGGACCTCGACGTCGACCCCGTCGACACGCAGGGACAGCGTCGGCGCCGTGGGCGGCGCGCCGGGGTGGGTCAGCTGAAGGACGAACCGCACCCGCAGGTGCGGGTGGCGTTGGGGTTCGTGATGTTGAACCCGGCGCCCTGCAGGCCGTCGGTGTACTCAAGGCTGGCGCCCTTCAACAGCTCGGCGCTGGCCGAGTCGACCACGACCTTGACCGTTCCCTGGGTGGACACGACGTCGTCGTCGGACGACTCGGAGTCGAAGAACATCTCGTAGCTGTAACCCGAGCAACCACCGGGACGGACCGCGACACGCAGGGCGAGAGCGTCGTTGCCCTCCTGGGCGAGCAGGTCGGTGACCTTGGCGATGGCGCCGTCGGTGAGCGTGATCACACTCGGCTTCCTGCTGATACTGACCGAGCTCATGGTCGTCACCGGGCTACCTCCTCAGGTCGTGGCCACCCTGGGCCCACCACGAGGGCACGAGGCCCACGTGCTTCGCTCTCCACTTTATCCGAGCCAGCTACCGAAGCGGCCCCGAACCCCGTGCGCAGCTCCCCCTTCAAACCGTGACGGACCTGGTGAACGGTAGGATCGGTGGAGTGCCTGCGCCTTCCTCGCCCCCAGCCGAGGAGACGGTGCGCGCCGCCTTGTTGGGTGTGATCGACCCCGAGCTCGGCGACAACATCGTCGATCTCGGCATGGTCCGGGGCGTCAGAGTGGAGCCCGACGGACGGGTCCAGGTCGAAGTCGCCCTCACCGTCGCCGGGTGCCCCCTGCGCAACCAGCTCGAGAAAGACGTCGAAATACGGGTAGGGAGCCTTCCGGGCGTCCGCCTCGTCGAGGTCGTCATGGGGGAGATGGACGCCGCCGAGCGCAGCGCCCTCATGGACAGGGCCCGGCGCAAGGCGCAGGAGGACCGGGCCGTGGCGACCGACATTCCCGCCACGGCGCGGGTCCTGGCCGTGTCCTCGGGCAAGGGCGGGGTGGGAAAGTCCTCGGTGACGGTCAACCTGGCGGTGGCGCTGGCCCGGCGCGGCCTCGTCGTCGGCCTCCTGGACGCGGACATCTGGGGCTTCTCGGTCCCCCGGCTCCTCGGGATGCAGGGCGAGCTCACCGCCGTGGGCAAGAAGATCGTCCCCCTCGAGAAGCCCGTCGGCACCGGCATGCTCAAGGTGGTGTCGATGGGGTTCCTCGCCGACGAGGAGTCCGCCATCATGTGGCGCGGCCTCATCTTGAACCGGGCCGTGCAGCAATTCCTCGAGGACGTGCGGTGGGGAGAGCTCGACTACCTCCTGATCGACATGCCCCCGGGGACGGGCGACATCCAGATGGGCCTGGCCCGCATGCTTCCCCGCACGGAGGTGCTCGTGGTGACGACGCCACCCATCGCCGCGCAGAAGGTGGCGGCACGCGCCGCCGACATGGCCCGCAAGGGTCACCTCCGGGTGGCGGGCGTCATCGAGAACATGTCGCCGTTCACCTGTGAGCACGGCACCTCGTACGCCTTGTTCGGGTCGGGGGGAGGCGCCCGGCTCTCCACCGAGATCGGTGTGCCCCTGGTCGGCGCCGTGCCGCTGCACCCGGACATGGCGGCGTCGGGCGATGCTGGCACCCCGGTGGCGCTGTCGCCGGGGATCCTGGGCACGGCCTTCGAGGCCCTGGCCACGCGCATCGCCGAGGAGATCGCCCCCGTGGTCGAGGTCTCGGGCTGCACGGCCCGACTCCTCGACAGGGTCGAGGCGGCTCTGGGCGACGCCACGTAGGACACCGCCGGGACCCGGGCGGCCCGCGGCGCCGGTCCGGCGGAGGCGGCGCCGGTCGGGCGGAGATCGGTCAGGGCATCGAAGCCCAGGACGCTTCGATATCGGCTCGGTCGTCGGACCTGGCCCTGCCCTCGGCGTCGAGCTTCCGGAGGTGCGCCCACAAAGACTGCCGGGCGACGGGGAGCAGCTCGTCGCGGACCTCCGCATAGACCGTGGGCAGGAGGTCGTCGACCGTGGCGCGCCCGGCCGTGGCGAGGGCATCGGCCACCTTCTCCTCGCGAGCCAGCCGGTGTTCGATGATGCCCTCGAGGGCAGCGGCCGGGTCCACGATCAGCGCGCCGTGCCCGGGCGCGATCGTGGCGATCGGTGGATCGAGGCCCAGGAGCATGCGCAGACTCGCCAGGTACCGCGCCATGTCCCCGTCCGGCGGCGCGATGACCACAGTCGACCCCTGCATGACGTGATCGCCCGAGAAGAGCATCCGCTCGCCGACGAGGAGCCAGCACAGGTGGTTCGAGGCGTGGCCCGGTGTGTGCAGCGCCCTCAGGGTCACGCCCGGCCCGTGCAACTCGAACCCGTCACCCACAGCACGGCTGGGCACGAACCCGTCTCGTTCGGAGAAGCCCAGCACCTCGGCGCCGGTGCGGGCGGCGAGCCCGGCCGCACCCGGAGCATGGTCGGGGTGGGTGTGGGTGACGACGATCGTCCTGACCCGGCCTGCACCCAGTTCGGCCAGCGCATCCAGATGACCGTCGTCGTCGGGCCCGGGGTCGACCACGACCAGGGTGTCGGTGCCCACCAGGTAGGTGTTGGTCCCCGGGCCGGTCATCATGCCCGGGTTGGGGGCGGTCATCCGGACGACGAGCGGCGACACGGCCACGGGCCGGCCCGGTTCGGGTGGACGGGTCGGGTCGAGGGGGGGCGCCTGGCTCAACGCGGGCGATCGGCCCGACCGTCGGCACCGATGGTCCGGACGATCGCGCCAACCTCGGAGGCGGTCATGGAGCTTCCCCGGCCCGCGTCGGGCCCTTCAGCGATGGCTTCGTCGTACCCGGGATCGCCGGGGAGCAGGATCCGGAAGCCGCGCTCGTCGGCCACCACCCGGGGGAGAACGGTGGGGACCCGCTCCACCGCCGCCGCGGCGGCCAAGAGCTCGCCGCTGGTGGTGAAACGACTGATCGCCTCGAGGTTCTTCATGGTGGGGAAGATGAGGTCGAACTCGCCCGCCTTGGCGCGCGCCAGGGCGTCGTCGGGGCGCACCCACACCGTGTCCACCGTCTCGTAGTCGTCGTGGATGGGCACCTGGCCCGCAGGCACGGCGGCGACGAAGAAGCGCGTGTCGTACCGCTTGGGCGCGGGCTCAGGCGTGATCCAATGGCTGAAGTAGTGGACGCGGTCGGTCGCCAGGCGCAGCCCTTCGCGGCGACACGCGTCGAGGAAGCGCACCTCCCCCGCGTTGAGCGCGAGACGCATCGTCGCCAGGCGGTGCCGGGTCTCGGCGTCGTGCGCCTCGAGCACCGTGTCCCGTTCGGCGCCGCCGTCGCCCCGGTAGGCGAGCAGGACCCCCGCTTCCTCGAAGCACTCGCGCAGGGCCGCTACCCAGAAGGCCAGTCCTCCCGACCCGACTCCCAACATCGCACTGGCCTCGGCGTCGCTGCGAAGCGCACAGGCCTCCTCGGCGGCGGGCGTGCGGTCCTCGTCATCGACCTTGCCGCCGGGAAAGACATAGGCGCCCCCGACGAAATCCGAGTTCAGGTGGCGTTGCAGCATGCAAACCTCGAGCGCGGGGGCGTCGTCGACGAGGGCGTCGCGCACGAGCATGATGGTGGCGGCGTCACGTGCCGCCACCGGCCCCGGGGGCTGGTCGGAGGGCTCATCCGGGGGAGACATGGTCCCAGGCTACTGAGGCCGACTCCCTTCTCGACGACGTGGGACCGGGGCGGCGCGTAGGTAGGCTGGCTGGCGACTCCATGGCGACGACGCAGCTCAACGGCACCCACGACGAGACCCCCCCGGGCCCGCCGCGCCGTCGTGTCCCCATGGCACTGGTCACCTGGGTCTTCGTGGTGCTGATCCTGTCGATCGTGGTCGTACTCCTCGTGGTGAAGATCACCCGCGGCTCGACCACGGTGGTGCCCCCACCGGTGGCGCCCGCCTCGTCGAACGTGGTCAAGGCCGCCACTTCGGTCCCGAGCGCCGTCTTCGATGCCGTCGGAGCCCAACAGACGACCGATCCCGGCCAAGCCGTGCTCTCGGGTCAGCCGATCCTGACCATCGGGGGCCGACCGGCCGTGGTCTACGTCGGTGCGGAGTTCTGCCCCTATTGCGCCGCCGAGCGTTGGGCTCTCGTGGCCGCCCTCGGCCGATTCGGGACCTTCTCCCACCTGGGAGCGACGACGTCGTCGAACGCCGAGGTCTTTCCGGGGACCCCGACCTTCACCTTCGACGGAACCACCTATCGAAGCCGCTACGTTTCATTTGCCGCCGTGGAGGAATACGGAGCGAGGCCCTCGGCCACGGCCCCGGCCGGCTTCCCCAAGCTCCGTGACCCCTCACCGGTCGAGTGGGCGCTCGTCAAGCGCTACGACACCGAGCCGTTCGTGCCCGGCACGGGCTCCTTCCCCTTCGTCGACGTCGACAACCGGCTCGTGGTGGCGGGAGCGGGCATCGGGTTCTCCCCGTCTGTCCTCCAGGGCAAGTCGATGGGGCAGATCGCCGACGACCTCGCCCAACCGTCGAGCTCCGACACCCAGGCGATCCTGGGGGCGGCCAACGAACTGGCGGCGGCCATCTGCGCGGGGACAGGTGGCAAGCCCGCGGCGGTGTGCGCGTCTGCGGGCGTCCGGGCCGGGGCGACCAGCCTCGGCCTGCCCTGAGCCCGACGACGGCCCGAAGTCAGCCGGCGCGGCGCTGCAGGACCTGCTTGCGCTCGTTCTCGTTCAAACCGCCCCAGATGCCGTGCGGCTCACGGATCCTGATGGCGTACTCGAGACAGTCCTGGCGCACCACGCAGGACGCGCAAATATCCTTGGCGCGGTTCTCCCGTTCGATCTTGTCTTCTTTGCGCTCGGCGTGCGTGGGCGGGAAGAAGACCATCGCCTGCGGTCCCCTGCAGGCCGCCCGGGTCTGCCAAGCCTCCCCCAAAGTTCGAGTTTGCACTCCCCCTCCTAGGGGTGACGCTACTCCCATGTCTGTGAGCCCGACAAGGGGTGTGACCAGGAAGTTCTCTTGATTTAGGGCGCCGGGTGCCCGTCACGTCACGAGGGGCGCGCCGCGTCCCGAGGGTGGCACCAAGGAGGGCGGGTCCCCTCAACGGAGACAGAGACGAGCCAGATACGCTCGGCCCCACATGGACGTCGCCACCTTCTGCCGGAAGAGCCGGGTCCTGGTGGTCGCGGGCAAAGGCGGGGTGGGCAAGACCACCATCACCGCGGCATTGGCCCGCATGGCCGCCCACGTCGGCCTCTCGGTCCTCGTGGTGGAGCTCGAAGGCAAGCCCGGCGTTCCGGCCGCGTTCGGGGGCACGGGTGCCCTGCGCTACGACGAGTCGCAGCTGTCCGACATCGAATCGGTGCCGGGGGGCGGGACGGTACGGGCCCGCCGGATCACCCCCGACGACGCCCTGCTCGAGTACCTCGCCGACCACGGCATGAAACGGATCTCCAAACGCCTCGTGTCGTCGGGGGCCCTGGACGTCGTGTCCACCGCCATCCCCGGCATCCGGGACATTCTCGTCCTCGGCAAGGTGAAGAGCCTCGAACGCCAGCGCGCCGCCGACCTGATCCTGGTGGACGCGCCGGCCACCGGACACGCCATGACGTTTCTGTCCTCGGCGCAGGGACTGATGGACGCGGCCCGATCGGGACCGGTGCGGATCCAGGCCGCCGACGTCGTCGAGATGCTGTCGGACCCGGACCGATGCCAGGTCGCACTCGTTACGCTGCCCGAGGAGATGCCGGTGAACGAGGTTGTCGAGGCCGCATATGCCCTGGAGGACCGGATCGGCATCTCGCTGGGCCCGGTCATCGTCAATGCGTGTCTCCCCGTCGACCCCGCCCTCGAGCGCGATCCGGACCAGGCGGCATCGGAGGTCGGGGTCACGCTGTCACACGACCAGGCCGCGGCGTTGCGGTCCGCGGCCGACTTCCGGGCCCGGCGTTTCGGGCTCCAAGAAGAACAGCGGGCCCGCCTTGCCGCCGAGCTCCCCCTCCCGCAACTACAGGCTCCGTTCCTCTTCAGCGCCGGGATCGGGCCCGAGCAGCTCGACCTCCTCGCCGTCGAGCTCGCCGCCGCCGTGGGCAGGTTGCCAGACGACGGAGCCCGGACCTCGCTGTCTCGGCCCACTGCGGAGGCGTCATCGACACCACCGGCGGACGAGGCCACACCATGAGCACGGTGCCACCCTCCCCCGAGCACACCCCCGAAGCCCCTGCGCCCGGCACCGTGGTCGGGCTGAGCGAAATCGTGGCCGAGCGCGCCATCGTGGTGTGCTGTGGATCAGGCGGGGTGGGCAAGACCACCGTGTCGGCCGCCGTGGCGCTCGAGGCCGCCCGTCGGGGCCGACGCGCCTGCGTCGTCACCATCGACCCGGCCAAACGCCTCGCCGACGCGCTCGGCGTCGACACCCTGGCCAACACGCCCCGCCGGATCGACGGAGACTGGCCCGGGGAGCTGTGGGCCCTCATGCTCGACCCCAAGGGCACCTTCGACGAGCTGATCGCCAGGTACGCGTCCTCGCCCGAGCAGGCCGAGGGCATCCTGGCCAACCGCATCTACCGCAACCTCACCGGTGCGCTGTCGGGTACCCAGGAGTACATGGCCATGGAGAAGCTCTACGAGCTGTCCGAATCAGGGCGGTACGACCTGGTGGTCGTGGACACCCCGCCCTCGCGCAACGCCCTCGACTTCCTCGATGCCCCGCGCCGGCTGACCCGGTTCCTCGGCCACCGTCTGTTCCAGCTGTTGCTGATGCCGACTCGCGCCTATCTCCGCGCCGTGTCAGTGGCCACCCAGGCGCTGCTGCGCACGATCTCGAAGGTGGCGGGTGCGGAGATCGTCCACGACGCCGTCGCCTTCTTCCGGGCGTTCGAAGGCATGGAGGAAGGATTTCGGACCCGAGCCGAGCACATGCGCCGATTGCTGGCCCGCCGGACCACGGCCTTCGTGCTCGTGACGTCGCCCCGGTCCGACACCGTGGAGGAAGCGGGGTGGTTCGCCGACAAGCTCAACGAGTCGGGGCTGGCCGTCGAGGGGCTGGTGGTCAACCGGGTCCACCCCGCCTTCGGGTCCGCCGGGCCACTTCCCGACGCTCCGGTCGGGAGCGCCCTCGCCGCGCTCATCGACAACCTGCGCGGCTACCAGGCCGTGAACCGACGCGAGCAGGATGCCTTCGCCGCCCTCGTCGACCAGGTGGCGCCGTCCCCCGTGTCGCTCGTGCCCCTGCTCGACGTGGACGTCCACGACGTGCACGGGCTCGGGCTCGTGGCCGACCACGTCTTTTCCGATCATGTCGACACCCGTTAGCCTGACGACCGTGCGCACGATCGTGGTGGCCAGTGACGCCCCGTCGGTGCGGGCCGATGTCGTGGCGGTGGTGGGCGATCCCGATACCGACATCGTCGAGGTCGACACTGGCTACGCCGTGGCTCCCGCCGTCGACGAGCACGAGCCCGACCTCGTCATCGTCGACCTCCAGATGGGGAACATGGGAGGCATGGCCGTCTGCCTCGAGCTCCGCCTCGAGGAGTCCTACGGCAACCTCCCGCATGTGCCGGTGCTCATGCTCCTCGATCGTCGTCCCGATGTCTTTCTGGCCAAGCGGTCGGGCGCGGAGGGCTGGGTCGTGAAGCCCCTGGACCCGATTCGGCTCCGCAAGGCGACGACCGCACTCATCGACGGGGCGACGTACCACGACGAGTCCTTCCAGCCGGTGCCCGTGCTGGCCGTGGCCGGCCACGAGCGGTCCGGCGCAGACGCGGCCGGTGCCTGACCGTTCGCTGCTCAACGTGTTCCGCAAACGCGAAAGTGCTCCAGAGGACCGCCCTCCAGGATCTCGCCCGGGACGCGGCCAACGCCGAGAGGAAGCAGGCGAGGATCAAGAAAAGCTGATCCTCGCCGCGCTGCACGACCTACGCGACACGACGGTGCGCGAAGTCATGACGCCCCGAGTCGACGTGGTGGGACTGCCCATCCCGGTGCATGCCGCCGATGTGGCTCGCGCCGTGCGCCAGACCGGTCACAGCAGTTTTCCCGTCTACGACGACGACCTCGACCAACTCATCGGGATCCTCTTCGTCAACGACCTGTTCCGCTCGGGCTGGGAGCTCGACGTACGCAACGGGAACGGCGGCAACGGCGACAACGGCGAGCCCGACAAGCCGTCACCACTCGACATCTCGAGGCGTCTCCGCCAGCCCTATCCGGTTCCCGAGAGCCGATTCGTGCTCGACGTCCTGGCGGACATGCGCCGCGACCGTCGCGCATTCGCCGTCGTCGTGGACGAGTACGGCGGGGTGGCGGGCGTGCTGACGGTAAAGGACCTCCTGTCCGCTCTCGTCGGTGACCTGCGCGACGAGTTCGACCCCGGGGGAGAGCCCGAGATCATCCGGGTCGACCGCACTCGGTGGCTCGTCGACGGCGGAGCCAGCATCGATGACGTCCGTGAGCAACTCGAGATGGACATCCCCGAAGGCGAGTATGTGACCCTGGGCGGCTTCCTCTTCGACGCGTTCGGCCACATCCCCGAGGAAGGCGAAAAGCTGACATTCGACGGGTGGGAGCTTCGGGTGGCGGAGATGGACAAGCGTCGGGTGGCCAAGGTCGTCGTCCAAGTCGCGGCCGATACCCTGGCCGAGGAACAGTCGAGCCCCACCTGACGCCCGGAAAGCCACTCCGGGTTTTCGCACTACCATCGACCCGGTTGCCGGTCGTTCGACAACGTTCCGGCTAGGCCGGGATGCCGGCACCACGGGCTGTAGCGCAGCTTGGTTAGCGCGCCACGTTCGGGACGTGGAGGTCCCGGGTTCAAATCCCGG